>Ga0181536_10002955_pt1 | contig 18777 bp, 11 predicted proteins | sample PEATcosm2014_Bin_41_FD_121105 | JGI IMG/M metagenome (GOLD analysis project Ga0181536, IMG submission 121105) | Peatland microbial communities from MTU Mesocosm Facility, Houghton, MI, USA - PEATcosm2014_Bin17_60_metaG | ecosystem: Environmental > Terrestrial > Soil > Wetlands > Peat | place...
CGAAAGCTCCGACAGCTTCGTTGCCTCCGCCGCCGTTTCGATTGTTACCGGGTGGAACGAACCAGTTCCCGGGCGGGAGTTGCACCCGCTGAAGTCCAGCGCCTTTTCACGGCGCACTTTTTCTCCAACAACAGGGACGTAAGCGTTCTGGTCTTGCAGGTGCCGAGCTATGATAGTGGGTTCTGAACGCAGATTGTGAAGTTGGAATGGACCTGCGAAGGCAAAGAATTGTTGCAAGTCTGCGAGTTATTTGGTATGGCGTCATTGTGGCTCAGCGAAACTCGTTTGGAGTTCTGGCCTTTCCAGTGATTCTCTGACCTGGTTGACACGAATTGAAGACACAATCATCAAGAATTGTTCCAGCCGGCGTGGTTTTGCTGCTTGCCCTTATGGCTCTGCTTGCGGGCGGGGCTGCGCGACGCGAATCCATCACCATCGATGAAGTCGCGCACATCGGGGCGGGTGTGAGCTATCTGCAGAAGCTGGACATGCGGATGAACCAGGAACACCCCCCATTGGCGAAGGCGCTGGCCGCGCTGCCGCTTGTCGTTCGCGGCGTGCACGCCGACTATTCCCAGGTATCGTGGACGTTCAGCCTTGGGCTGTTTAACCAGATGCTCGGTGAATGGGTCTTCGGCGACTGGCTGATCACCCGGTGGAATGACCCTATCGCGACGGTCTTCTGGGCACGGCTGTCCATGTTGTCTCTGACGTTGGTTCTTGGGATTGTGATCGTTGCCTACGGCTCCCGCCTCGGTGATCCATGGGGCGGGCTGCTCTGCCTTTGCGCTTATGCCACTATGCCTACCATGCTCGCGTTCGGGCCTCTAGTCTTAACCGACATGGCAATCACCCTGTTTGCTGTCCTGACCTTGTGGGCCTTTGCCAGCATGTGGCGGTCCCCGTCGCACGGGACGGTCCTGAGGTTCGGCCTTGCCCTCGGCGGGGCGCTGCTTTCCAAGTTTTCCGCCGGCCTTCTGTTCTTTTGTTTCGCCGCATTCGTCCTTAGCCTCCGCTGGCGTCCGGCCCCGGAACAGCCGGCAGACAAGGCGGAAGTCCGGGCATGGCGGCGTATCCGATGGTGGAGTCTCGCCCAGGGCACTTTATTCGCCGCACTGGTGGTTTATGCCGTCTATTTCGTCCTCTCGTGGAATGAGCCAACCGACTCTCTGTATTTCCTGGGACACAATGCGGCCGCTCTGCTCCTTCGCAGAGTGCTCATGCCACCGTGGATCTACCTGCGTGGCTTGGCGTTGTTCGCCCTTACCGGGAAGCCGCCCGCTTTCATTCTGGGTCATACGTATCCGCATGGCGTCTGGTTTTACTTTCCGGTCTTGTTCTTGCTGAAGTCGTCCCTGGCCTTCCTCCTTTTGCTCCTTCTCGCACTGATGGTCAGCCTCGTTGCAAAGCTTCGCCTGGTGCAACTCGCAGCAGTACCGAAAGGACTGGAGTTGCACTGGCGAGCAGTGTGGGTCTCCCTCGCGGTCTTCACCGGAGCATGCGTACTGAGCCCGATGCAGTTCAGCATCCGCCACTTCTCAGTTCCCTTGGCACTGCTGGTGCTCTTGCTGGCGCCGCTTCCGCGCACGCTGGAGTCGCTGCGACGCTCAGGCTGGCCTGCCGCCCGCGCCCTCGTCTGGCTCACAGTCGCGTTGGCCCTTGCGTCCGCGGTAACAGCGGTGCGCGCGTATCCCTACTATCTTCCTTTCTTGAACTCGTTGAGCGCCGGCCGCCCCGGCTATGCTTTGGTAAGCGATTCCAATCTCGACTGGAACCAGGCTCTTCCCGAAGTGGAGGACTTCGTACAGCAGCACGGTCTGAAGCGCGTCTTGGTCGATGAGTACGGGTTTTCGGACCCCAGGGTGTACGTCCCCGAAGCGCAGTTCTGGAACTGCCAGGAACCCGCTCCGGAGGATGGCGGCCAGTGGGCCGTGGTCTCCGCTAACATGATTGAGGACAGTCACAACTGCCTTTGGCTCCTGCGCTTTCCCCACGAACCTCTGGCGGGCGGCAGCATGTATGCATTCCAACTCCCGTCCGTGATTTCTCCGGCGGGAACTGTTGGGGGTCCACCCTTGCCCGAGGAGTTCCACCAGTTTGGTGGAATGCCTCTCCCCGGGGACGTCCGGCTCATCTGGCTCAACTGCATCCGCGACCCGCAACAGCTCCAGCCAACCATGGACCGCATACAAGCGATCATGCAGGCTGAGATGGAGAAAAGAAAAAGGAAGTCAAACACCACGAAGTAGCGCCCAGCTTTTGGACAGCCTCTAGATGTAGTCGGCGAAAACATCAAGCACTACGGCCTGACGGTGACCAGTATCACAGACAGCGGTTACCTTTTTGAGGTAAAAACGCCGCGTTAGCCTCCCCGAACGAGCACCACTCCCAATGGTCTCGGAGTGGCACCCACCCCGCCGAGGCAGCATTCGCCGTCCAGTTAATGTGCGCGCATGAGACAGCCGCGCTCCGTTCCCTATTTACGTTCGAGAAGGAGATTCCGGGTCAATTCGGGAGAACTTATGAAGATCCGCATTCATCGCCTGTGTGCTCTCATTCTGATTTCGCTGTTGTGGTTGTTCGCTGTCGCCGCCCCGGCGAATCCGCAAGGTCAAATCAACCCAATAGGCCGTTCACCCAGGCTGCGGGGAAACACAGGGAAAACCCACAAGGCGAAAACCGCGGATGGAGCCGCCAGCTATGAGTATGGCGTCCTCTACAACTTCTGCTCTGACTCGGGTTGTAAAGACGGCGTGTCTCCCGAGGGTGGTCTGATCCTGGACAGTGCGGGCAACCTCTACGGCACTACGAATAGGGGGGGAGCTAATAGTACTGGCGTCCTCGACCCTGATCCTACAGGCGCGGTATTCAAGCTCGCACCTCCGGCACAACCGGGTGATACATGGACCCAGACGGTGCTCTACAGCTTCTGCTCGGGAGGAGGTTCGATCTGCACGGACGGGGCGATGCCCTCGGCTGGTCTGATCCGGGACAGCGCGGGCAACCTGTACGGTACCACTAACAGGGGCGGCGCGAATAAGGGCGGCACGGTGTTCAAGCTGGACACCGCGGGTCAGGAGACGGTTCTCTACAGCTTCTGCAGTGAAACGAACTGCACAGACGGGGCGGACCCTGACGCTGGTCTGATCCAAGACACTGCGGGCAACCTGTATGGCGTCACCGACAGGGGGGGAGCCAACACAAGCGCTGACGGCGGTGTCGGTGGGGGCACGGTATTCAAGCTGGCAATCTCGGCACAACCGGGTGGCGGCTGGACGGAGACGGTGCTCTACAGCTTCTGCTCCGAGTCGAACTGCACGGACGGGGATCAGCCCTCGGCTGGTCTGATTCAGGACGCTGACGGCAACCTGTATGGCACCACGATTTATGGAGGTGCTAACACTAGTGCTAATAGTGGTCTTGGCGGTGGCGCCGTGTTCGAGCTCGCACCTCCGGCACAACAGGGTGGCGTATGGACGGAGACAGCGCTCTACAGCTTCTGCTCGGTTGGAGGTTCGAACTGCACGGACGGGGATCAGCCCGCCGCTGGTCTGATCCTGGACGCTGCGGGCAACCTGTACGGCACCACGTACGTGGGCGGCGCTAACACCAGTGCTAACGATCTCATCGGAGGTGGTACGGCATTCAAGGTCGCACCTCCGGCCCAACAGGGTGGCGCATGGACCGAGATGGTGCTCTACAGCTTCTGCTCGGTTGGAGGTTCGAGCTGCACAGACGGGACGTTGCCCTCGGCCAGTCTAATCCAAGACAGCGCGGGCAACCTGTACGGCACCACTACTCAAGGAGGAACTGGCTCCGGCGGCACGGTGTTCGAGCTCGCAGCTCCGGCACAACAGGGTGGCACATGGACGGAGACGATGCTCTACAGCTTCTGCTCGGCTGGAGGTTCGGTCTGCACAGACGGGGGCATCCCCTCGGCTGGTCTGATCCGGGACGCTGCGGGTAACCTGTACGGCACCACGAGCGCAGGCGGCGCTAACTCTAACGGCGGCACGGTGTTCGAGCTTGCTCCGCCCATTCCGCCCAGTTTCGCTGTCACGACTACTGCCGTGACGATTAACGCTGGCGCGACCAGCGGCAACACTTCGACGATTACGCTGACGCCCAGCGGAGGTTTCACTGGCAATGTGACGCTGACGGCTGCCATTACATCCACTCCGACTGGCGCCCAGAACCCACCCACGCTGAGCTTCGGCGCGACCAGCCCGGTAAGCATCACCGGCACGTCTGCCGTGACGGCCACGCTGACCATCACGACCACGGCTCCGACGAGCGGGGCTCTGGCATATCCCGCGCGCCCAGGAGTCCGCTGGTACGCTGGCGGCACGACCCTGGCCTTCGGCCTGCTTCTTGGAATTGGAATTTACATTCCGGCGCGGCGTCGTAGCTGGCGGATGTGGCTTGGCCTTGTTTTACTCGTGATCCTTGCCGGCGGATTGCTCTCGTGCAGCAGCAGCAGCAGCGGCGGCACCAGCAATCCCGGCACTACGCCGGGCGTCTACACCGTGACTGTGACCGGCACCTCAGGCAGCACCACGGCCACGAACACCGTCACACTCACCGTGTTCTGATCCGCACGTTAATCGGAGGGGCGGGGGATTCCAGCAAAGGACACCCCGCCCCAAGAATTCCTTCCTCCGTGGCACTGTCTGCCGATGGTGGCTGCTTGACACGCCATTCCTCTAACAACCCCCGCGAACTAGACGTCCGTTCGCTTCCCGCCCTCTGCGCCGGTTCACTGCTCAACCGTCATTACCAAAGCCTGCGGTGCGGCAAAGGGAGAGCCGGCGATGGGACTGAGCTTCCCGTTCTGAGTATTGATGCTGAAGGCCAGGATGCCGCTGGCGCCGGAGGCGTAGAGATAGGGGCCAAGAGTATCGATGGCGAGCGCGGCTCCGCGAATGGCGAAGGGAGAGCCCGCGAGCGGAGTGAGCACGCCGTTCGTGGAATTGATGCTGTAGCCGGAAATTGTGCCGTCCCCCGCATTGGAGACGTAGAGGTAGCTGTTGACGGTGGCGAGCGAGAGCGGTTGGCTGCCGGCTGCGAAGGGCGAGCCCGGCACCGCGGTCAGGGCGCCGATGGGCGCGGTGGTTGAAATGGAAAAGGCCGCGACCTGGCCGGTGGAAGTGAGCGTGGTGTAGACGAAGCTGCCGCTGGTGTCCACCACGATCTGACCCGGCTGCGTGTTGGCGGCAGAGTTCGCGGGGAAAGGCGAGCCCTGGACAGCGGCAAGGCCTCCGCTGCTGTTGATGGTGAAGGCCAGCACAGAGCCGGGAGGGTCGTCGTCGGAGGCGAACAGGAAACGGTTTTGCGGATCAACCGTCAGGTAGAGATTCGTTCCCGAAAGGAAGGGCGAGCCGGAGATGGACTTGAGCGCGCCGGTGGAATCGGCTTGCAAGACGTCAATCTTGCCCGCGTCGGCGACGTAGATAACCTGCAGGGCGCTATCCGTGGCCAGGCCTCCAGCAACGCTGTAAGCGCCGAGCGGAAAGGGAGATCCTGCGACGGTCGTCAGCGTGCCGGTGCCGGGACCGATCGTCCAGGCATTCACGGCCGCTCCAATTTCCGCCAGCGGGTTGGAAACATAGAGGAACTGGTTGTCGAGCACGGTCATGCCCAGAGTCAGGGAGGGTCCGGTGACTGAGGTCGAAGAACCAAGCGCGCCGGTGGAAGTAATGGGGAAGACAGTGACTTGACCGCTTGTGCCCGCGGCGTAGAGGAACTGCGGGGCAATACAGACCTGGCTTCCTGCGCCGCAGCCGCAACCGTTGGTGAGCGGGCAGGTTATCGGGCTGCGATTCGAGCCGCATCCAGCCAGCAGGGCGACGAGGAGCAGGAAAATCGGAAGAGTGCGCCGAGCAGTTCTAGACATAAGCCCTCCTTGCTCCTTCGATGCCGAGCTTCCTGCATGCCGAGGAGCGGACCGCGGAGCGCCGAGCGAGTGCGGCTGTGGAAGCTGTGGGGGCATGACCGCAGCGGCTAAAGCCGCGAGTGGAAACCGAGGCCGCTTATCGCAGCGCCAACCAGAAACATCCTGGCTCGGACCGTGCGTCGGAGCGACGCGGCCGGCACACTTCTCAAAGTGTCACAACGGCTGGTCCCTAGAGGTACAAAACCCGGCGTGGCCCGGAAAGTCGCTGACTCATAAGTACCATAGCACTGCCGGCGCGCTCCGGATCAGAAATCGCGTGGAGTGTGATTGTGCTCACAAGGCGGTGAGGGGGGGTGGGAAGGTCAAAAGCATGAACCGAGGGGTGCGCGGAGAAAAGCCGCGAAGGGCGCGGAGAAAAGCAACGGGGCACAGGATCGGAACAGCGAAAGTCAAAATCCTCGTCCTGTCTCCGCAAAAAGCGCGGAGGCGAGGCTGGGGCAGCGAGGACCAGCGCGGGTTTACAGCCAGAAGTCTTTGTTGGGGGCGGGCAGGGGACCTGAGCCGGCGCTGGCGGCGCGTCCCATGCGGGGTTCGACGCGATTGCGGCCCGCAGTCTTGGCCAGGTAAAGAGCGGCGTCGGCGGCGTGCAGCAATTTCTCGGAGTCGGAGGACGACGCACCGGTGGCGATGCCGAGGCTCAAGGTGACGCTGACCGTGGCTTCTCCCGCGACCACGACGCTGCAGGCGGCGATGTGGCGGCGCACGCGCTCGGCCAGTTCCCAGGTTTCGGCCAGGCCGCAGCCGGGAGCGACGATCAGGAATTCTTCCCCGCCGTAGCGCCCGACGGAATCATAGGGACGAACCACGGCGGCCATGGCGCTGGAGATGATGCGCAGGACGACGTCCCCGGCGGCGTGGCCGCGCGTGTCGTTGATGATCTTGAAGTTGTCCACGTCCGACATGATCACGCCGACGGGAGCGACATCGCGTTCCGCGCGCAAAAGTTCGCGGGCCAGAATTTCGAGAATGGCTTTGTGATTCCACAGTCCGGTCAGGCCGTCGTGGGAAGCTTCACGGCGGAGAGCATCTTTGGCCAGGACCAGGCGGTTCTGCGTGACCAGCAGGCGGGCGCTGGAACACAGGAAAGAAAGGACGACAACCACGGCGGCCAGTCCCAGGCGCTCGCGCGCGATGCGCAGCGACATGAACAGGACCAGCATGGGATAAAACAGATAGAAGATTTCCGTGTAGATTCGTTTTTCGCGGCGGGGCGCTTCCAGAGCACGGTCCACCGGTTCGGCCTGCTTCCAGGTGACGGCGATGAGCAGGGGAACGATCAGCAGGACGCTCCAGAGAAGATCGAGCCAGATACCGAGGGTGTAACCACCTGCGGCCCCGTAGTCGGCGAAGGCATCGACACAGCCGGAGAGAGCAAGAAAGGCTCCGATGCGTCCGAACAGAGTGCGGATGTCGCGGGAATGGCTCATGAGGGCGCGCAGGACGAAGGCCAGGGCGACAAATCCATAACCGAAGAAGTAAGGAGCCCAGACTTCGTGGGGCAACTCGCCGGGCGACTCCGTTCTGGGAAGATAATAGAAATACAGATAGGCAGCGACGCAGAACAGCACGGCCTGCGTGAAGTCGAGAGCCACCACAGCGTCCAGCGGACCGGCTTCGCGATCCGGATCGAGGAACAAGGCCATGGCCAGGGGAACGAACCAGAAGCAGAACAACATGTTGCTGATCCAGACCGCGGCGGGAGACGGCGAAAAGTCGTTATAGAGGCCGAGGCTCTCGGCAATGAACCAGAGAACGTAAGCCGCCGCGGCCAGACGCCAGAACGAGCGCGGCAGGCCTTCGGAGGCATTGCCGGCCAGCACGATGGCGTAAATCAGAACCGTGCCCAGCGCGAGCTGAATCAGCTCGGAAAAAACGGGCCCGCGCCCTCTGGCGCCGAGCACAGCAACCACGGCGACGTGCGCCAGCCAGAGAATTGCGGCCAGCGTCAGCAGGACGCGCGTGCGTGGGAGGGCTTTCATCTTTAGCAGCTTCTTCTAAGCAGCTTTGCGAGCAGCTTTTACTGATGTGGCGCAGGAAGGACTGAACCGGACTGCCCGGCGGCTTGACCCTCCGTCAGAGTCATGGCGCCGCAGGCCTGCGATACGACCACTCCAGTATCCCGCATCCAGCGGGCAGGTGCACCTCTCCATGGTACCCGGAGTAACAGTTACCTCCAATACAGGAAATTCGCGCCGGATTTCAGGTGTTTTCCTGAGGATTTGTGACCTGGTTCGGAGGCAGATCGGGTTAGATTTCAGATTGCAGATTGCAGATTGCAGATTTTGGAGCTTGCCGCTCACGGGCGAACTCGAAGGTCTTCAATCTGCAATCTGAAATCTGCAATCTGAAATCTGCAATAATGTGCCTGCCCATACGGCAGATATGCGAGCGGGAAGGAGCAAGACGATGACAACCGTGGCGACGGGAATCGGAATTTCGCGGCTGGGGCAGGTGCAGATCGGCACGCAGGATGTGGAGCGGGCCGCCGACTTTTACGAAAACGTTCTGGGGCTGAAGCTGCTGTTCAAAGCGCCGCCGGGGCTGGCGTTTTTCGACTGCGGAGGCGTGCGTCTGATGCTGGACCGGCCGGAAAAGCCGGAGTTCAACCATCCCAGCTCGATTCTGTATTTTGCCGTGCCCGACATTCAGGCGGCGCACGCCCGCATGAAAGAAAAGGACGTGAAGTTCGAAGACGAGCCGCACATGATCGCACGCATGCCCGATCACGATTTGTGGATGACCTTCTTCCGTGATTCAGAAGGAAATCTGATGGGGCTGATGAGCGAAGTGAGATAGCAGACCGCGGACTTCATGCGTCAGACCTCAGGCTTCGGACCTTGGATTGTCGGTGGCGGCGAAATAGGCGGGGTGATGGTTCGGCTGAGGTCCGGGGTCTGACGCCCGCCGCGCTGGACGCCGGTTTCGCAATCGGGATATAGTTTGTTACCCGCCGCCCCGGGTTCGCCACTGGAGGGTCCGATGTCCGCTGCGCGCCGCAGATTCCACCTTCTTGCTCTGCTCTCTTCTTCGCTGATTCTTGTCTCCTGCGGAGGCAGCAGCGGCCAGAAAATTTCGGCGCAGCCGCCCATCTTCACCACGACGCCGGTCACGGCGGCCGCACAAGGCGCGGCCTACAGCTATCAGGTCGCGGCTACCGATCCTTCCGGTGGAACGGTCAGCTTCGCCTTAACCACCGGGCCGACGGGCGCGAGCCTGAGCGGCAGCACGGTCTCCTGGACGCCCGCGGCCGCCCAGTCGCGCACGTCGAACGCCTTCACTGTAACCGCGACCACCACAGAGAACGCGACCGCCACGCAATCCTGGACCGTCTCTCCCACCGGCATCGTGACCGTCAACGCGGTCAACACTTACTGGGAACCCGCCGGCCCGGCACAGGTACCGTTCACCTCCGCCGCTAGTCTTGCCATTTCTGCCGTGGTGCCGCAGCCGGACGGCTCTTTGACCGTGCTCAAAGGGGTGACGACCGCTCCCGGTGTGATCAGTATCCCTGGCGTCCCCGCCGGCAATTACTGGCTGGCTATTGGCGGAATCAATCTGCTTCCGGACTCGACATCCGCTTACTGGACCAGCACCAGCACGTTTGACGCGGGCCACGATATAGCCGCCACACCTCCGGCGGTCCTCAGCAACATTCTCATAACGGTTTTCGATTTAAATCTCTCCGGCCTCGATTCTGTCCCCGCGCAGACTGCGGTCCTGTTTCAACCGGAAAACAACTCTCCTTACCTGCCATTTCCAGACGTGGCCAACTCAACGAACATCGCCGTGAGGATGAACGTAGAGAGCAATTACGACTGGTCGCAGGTGAACGCTCTTCTGTTGGCGCAGTATGAATCGGTTGCTCTGGGCCCGCTGACTAACGCCGTGCTGGGTCCTTCGGTCTTGCTGGCCAACCCATCTTTCACCGACGGTGGAACCAACACGATCACGCAGACGCTCGCCTCCTCGCCGGCTTCGTTCGATCTCACGGTCGAGGGATCGCAGTGGGCAGCCTTGCTGAACGCCGCCGGCCCCGCCGCGCCGGCCTCCTACGCCGGCGGGTTCTCCGTGGTAGCCGAGCCATATGTCACCGGCCGCAATGCATCCACCGTAGCCGGTCAACCGAACATCGTCCTCGCAACCACGGCTACGCCCGGTCAGATCTTCGCGTTCGATCCATTCGCTCCCGGGTGCGATCAGCTGGGAGTTCCCTTCACTCCGGCCAACTCACCCGCCATCCAAACCGATGAAGACCTGGGCACGCTGCAATACAGCGATCCGTTCGATTCCACATGGACGCGCGCCGAAACGCTCTGCCAGGAGGCCCTGATCCCGCTCCCAGTGCCGAATTCGAGCGCCACGGTCAATTTCGCGGTAGTGGCGGGCGGGTCGGTCGTGCCATCCGCTTCGCCGTTGGTACCGGTGGTCACCTCGGTTCAGAGCCCCACCATCGCCTCGGCAAGTTTTTTCACCGAAGCTACGCTCAGCACCACAACGCCCTCCCTGAGCTGGTCCGCACCCGCGACCGGCTCGCCCTATGGATATCGCGTCTCGGCGTTCGTGCAGCAAAGTGCGAACGGACTCGAGACCTACCTTCCCGCCGGCACTTTCAACACAGCGCAGACTTCCGTTACCCTGCCGCCGCTATCCGCCGGCAATACATACGTCTTCGTCATCACCGCTCTGACCGACGGCACGGCCAATGTCCAGACGGCTCCCTTCCGCTCCTCGCTGCCCACCGGCTACGCCAGCGTGGTTTCGGCCCCCATCACGATCAGTTCCGGGGCTGCTCAGGTGCGGATTCACGGCGACGCCCGCGTGATAAAGCAGTTCTCGCAACCGAGGCCGACGAAGCCAGACCTCGGGCGTTAGACCTCGGGCCTCAGACTTGGGAAGCGCCGAGGCGAACACACGGCGAACGGAGGAGTCTAGGGGTCCCACCCTGACCACGTTGTTTGTTTTTGCGGCCAGGGTGGAACAGCACTTCCGGATTCTACGGAAGTTCGCCGCGCGCGCCTGCGATTCTTCTTCCCTTTCCCCATCGCGTGTGATAACAGGATAGTCAGCAGCATGTGTTTGCAGTCCTTGCAGGCTGTACCGAACGTCGTGCTATAATCACGCGCCGTTGGAGCAGAGGTCCCGGTGGTCTTTTAAATTCTCTCGTGCCCGCAGCCAGGGCGCTCTACCCGCACCCGGCCGCCACTGAATCAGGAGGAGCAATGACTTTCTACGATCCCACGCTGTATGGACGTGATGAAGAAGAAGAATTCGGCGACAGCGGCGCTTACAGCGAGTCGCTGGAAGAAGATTTCGAGGAAGAGGAGGAAGAAGAAACCGGAATGCCGGAAGCGGAAGTGACCGAACCGGAACCGATAGTTCCCGCTCCTCCTCCACCCCCGGCAGCGCCAGCGCCCGGCGGCGGTGGTGGCAAGCCCAAGGCGAAGAAGAAAGCCGCCAAGAAACCGGCCAAGAAAAAACCGGCGAAAAAGAAAGCAGCGAAGAAACCCGCCAAGAAGAAGGCGGCCAAGAAACCGGCGAAGAAAAAAGCCGCCAAGAAGCCGGCCAAGAAGGCGAAGAAGAAAGGCAAGAAGCGCCGTTAAGAGTTACCCTGGCCGCGGGCACCTCCCGCGCGCCCGCACGATCCGACCGCGCCCTTCACAGGGCGCGGTTTCTCTTTTTGGCAGTTCCTTCTCTCATGACTTCGACGATTTTTCTCCCGACGCAACTGCGCAGGTGTGTCATCCCGAAGCCCGGCGCTGTTCAGCCGGGCGAGGGATCTCGCGTGGTCCCCGGCACATGTCCGTTGTGCGCGCGAGATCCTTCGCTCCGCCTGACAAACGGCTTCGCTCAGGATGACGCCGAGATTCAAACTGAGCCACTAGCTTCGCCTCAGGATGGCACGCGATGACTCCGCGCCAAACGCCTTCATGAAGGAGATGTATAATTTCCCGCGCCCCCCGGAAAGGCCTGTCATGAAAACGACACGCTCCCAGCGACTTTCTTTTGTTCTCCATCTTTTTCTCTCCCTGTGCACGCTCGCCGCCTTCGCCCAGATTCCTTCGATCCCCAAGCCGCCCGATACGCCGAAGCGTCCCGTTAGCGACGAATATCACGGCGTCAAAGTCAGCGACGATTACCGCTGGCTGGAGAACTGGGACGATCCTGCGGTCAAGCAGTGGAACGCCGCCGAGAACGCGCGCACTCGCGAGTATCTCGATCACCTGCCTTCACGCTCCGCGATCAAGGAGCGCCTCAAGAAACTGATCGCCGAAAGTTCCGCGTCGTACTACGACCTGCAATTCCGCGCGGGCATGCTTTTCGCGATGAGGTACCAGCCGCCGCAACAGCAGCCCACGCTGGTGGTGATGCGCTCCGCCGACGATCCCGCGAGCGCCAGAGTCATCTTCGATCCGAATGCCGCCAGTAGCAGGGGATCGCTCGCGGTTGACTTCTACGTGCCGTCTTTCGGCGGCAAATATATTGCCGCCGCCATGTCGGAAAACGGCTCCGAAGATGCCGCCGCGCACATCTTCGACGTGGCCACGGGCAAAGAACTCGCTGATATCGTGCCGCGCGTGAACTTCGCCACGGCGGGCGGCAGCATCGCCTGGAAGGCCGACGGTTCCGGCTTTTACTACACGCGCTATCCGCAGGGCAATGAGCGTCCCGCCGAAGACGCGAACTTCTACCAGCAGGTTTACTTTCACAAGCTGGGCACCGATCCCAGGCAAGACAGTTACGTCATCGGCAAGGATTTTCCCCGCATCGCCGAAATTCAGCTGCACACCAGCGACGACGGGCGCTGGCTGCTCGCTGCCGTCGCCAACGGAGATGGGGGCCAGTTCGCTCACTACCTGATGGATTTAAATGGCCACTGGACCCAGATCACCCACTTTGAAGACGGAATCGTCGCGGTGAAGTTTGGTGCCGGGGGAGAGCGAGGAGGCGGCGAAGGGGCGCTGTACCTGCTCTCGCGCAAAAACGCGCCGCGCGGCCAGATTCTCCGTCTGCCGCTGGCGCAGCTTGATCTGGCCCAGGCGAAAGTCATCGTTCCGCAAAGTTCCGGCTCGGGCGCGGAGGAAAGCGATCGCGCCTCGATCGAGGACTTCTATCCGACCTTCGGTCATCTCTATGTGGTCGATGTCATGGGCGGTCCGTCGCGCGTGCGCGTCTTCGACAATCAGGGCAAGGTTTTGCCCGCGCCCCCGTTACCGCCGATCTCGGCCGTCTATTCGACCGTGCCCGTCGGCGGAGGCGATGTACTTCTTTATTTATCGACCTATCTCGAGCCCTCGGCCTGGTACCACTTCGACGCCGCCAGCGGCAAGGCGACGCGCACTGCGCTGTTTGAGACTGCGCCCGTGCACTACGACGACGCTGAGGTCGTCCGCGCCTTCGCCACATCCAAGGATGGGACGCGCGTTCCTCTCAACATCATCCAGCTCAAGGGAATCAAACTCGACGGCACGCATCCCGCGATGCTCACCGGTTATGGCGGCTTTGATATCAGCACCAAGCCGGGATTTCTGGGATCGTTCGCCCGCATGTGGCTGGATCAGGGCGGCATCTTCGTGGACACCAACATTCGCGGAGGCGGCGAGTACGGCGAAGAATGGCACACCGCCGGCAACCTCACTCACAAGCAGAATGTCTTCGACGATTTTCTCGCCTGCGCTCAGTATCTGGTGGAGCAGAAGTACACGTCGCCCGGGCAGCTCGCGATTCTCGGCGGCAGCAACGGAGGCCTGCTCATGGGCGCAGCCTTTACCCAGCGTCCCGACCTGTTTCGCGCGGTCGTTTCCTTCGTGGGCGTCTACGACATGCTGCGGGTCGAACTCGATCCCAACGGCGCCTTCAACGTCACGGAATTCGGCACGGTGAAAGACCCGGATCAATTCCAGGCGCTTTATGCATACTCGCCCTACCATCACGTGAAGGATGGCACGGCCTATCCCGCGATTCTCATGCTGACCGGAGAGAACGACCACCGCGTCAATCCCATGGAATCGCGAAAAATGATCGCGCGCCTGCAGGCGGCCACCATTTCCGATCGCCCCATCCTGCTGCGCACGACTTCGAGCGCGGGCCACGGCATGGGCACCGCCCTCGACGAACAGATTGAGGAGGATGCCGACGTCTTCAGTTTTCTGTTTGATCAGTTGGGAATTCAGTACGCCGCGCCGGGAAAATGAGCCGGCGCCGGGACAGGATTGACCAGCGCTGCGATGCAGGGAGCCGTCGGCTTGCAACTAACGTCGACTCGTACCACCAGGCTCGCCCCACTCTCCGGTGGAAACTCGAGCGGATAATGGGCTGCCTTAAGTTTGGCCGTCAGAGGCTGGAGTTCGTCGTCCCCGCTTTCGTATTCTGCCGACTCCACTTTCCCCGGCTTGAAGGTGACGATAAACTGGGCCGAGCCTGAGAGCCTGGCCTCGTTGCTGAGCTTCGACTCGCGCGAATGCCGGAGCTGTTCCGCCGGAGTCTCGGTCCATTCTCCATTGGGCAGGCGCCGGATTTCGGCTAATGGAACTTCTTTCCCCGTCAATTTCCTGTAACGTGCTCTGATCTCGTCAGCGCGGGTTTTATATTCGTTCTGCACATCGGACGGCGTAGTTCCCATTCCGATGGGGAAGATCGGCACCGACGAAACCGCCAGCGCGTACTCGTACGTGCGCGCGGCCTGCTGGGCCTTCCCCTCCTTTTCGTAAATCTCGCCCAGATGTTCGGCGACCACGCTCTGTTCTCCCAGAAGCCAGGCTGGGCGCACGAAGCTCTCGGCGCGCTTCACATCTCCCTGCTGGAAGTACACCCAGCCCAGCGTGTCCCATGTCAGCGAGAGTTGGTAGGTCACGCTCAGGCCTGTCAGATAAAAGGTCGTGCGGAGCCCCTGGGAAGACTCTGCCTCTTGCAGCTGCTTGCGCAGTTCGCCCACCGCCTTTTCCGCATATTCTTCGGCGAGGCCAAGATTCAACTTGCTCTCCGTCAGCGTGTACGCCACATCGTTTAGTGTTTCCGGATCGTCACCTTTCAACTCGACGGCTGAGCGCATGTGGGCAACAGCTTTCTCGTTCTGTCCGGCCTTGAGGCAGGCCTGTCCCAGCTGCAGTTGCAGGCTGGGGCTGTCGGGCGCATCCTTCACGGCGGCCTCCAGAACCTCGATGGCCTCCGAGTATTTGCCGGTCTGGTAGAGCAGCCCGCCGAGGGTCGTGGCGGCGGTTCGGTTCTCTGGATCGGCCTTCAGCAGCTTGCGCCATTCCTCGATGGCCTGTTCCTTCTTGCCCGTGAAGCTGGCCACGCCTGCAGCTGCCTGAAAGCTCCGCGGATCATCGGGCGAAATCTCTTCTTCCTTGTGGAATTCGGCCAGCGCGTCGCTGGCCCGGTTTTGTGTCATCAGTGCCACGCCGAGGTTGAAATGCGCGCCCTTGTATTTGGGATCTTTCTTGATCACTTTCTCGAACAATTCCTGCGCCCGCTTGGCATCGCGCTGTTGCAGCGCTTTGGTGCCTTCGTTAAACAGGCTGTTGACATCGCCCTCTACTCCCTTGCCGCTGTCCGACTTGACTTCCACAGATGCGCCCGTTCGAGTCAGCGAAATGAAGTTGAACTCATCGTCAGCCAGCGCCCTTCCGAACTTGCGGAACTCCTCCCAATCGCTGAGCGGAACTTCGTTCTTCTTGACCACCAACTCCCGGTTGGTGGTCATGACTCCGCCCTCGATCACGGTGTTGCCGGAATACTCGGCGTAGGGCTCCGTAAGATGGCATTTCGCGGGAGCTATGGCCAGGTAGCCCTCGGGCAATTCGACCCGCGAACGATAGATCACCTTGCCCAACCCGCCCAGCAGCACGGGATCCTGAGGCTTCTTGTCCTTGGCATCTTTGGTGACCTCGATCCCCATCGGCGGCAGCGGCGCCGATGTGTGATTGTTCTCCCAGTCGGCGAAGTTCTTGCGCACATAATCGTAGGAAATGTCGAAGCTCTGGTCCAAATCGTCGGGTGGCGAGACTTTCACGTTGCTGACATCGCCGCCGAAATTCAGCCCGTAGGAGAAGCGCTGCGCCACCTCTTTCCACTGCGATTCGGAAACCTGCCGGAACGCCATCCGCAAAAGAACTTCGGAATCACCCCGGTAGGATTGCTCGGCGTGTCCGGTGAAGGTGCCGTCGCCGCCCAGCTTCCCTTTCATGGAGAACTCCTGGTCCATGGGAAATGGCGGATTCTGCGGCGTGGTCATCAGCACGGGCGCCTTGTCCGAGGGAATGACCAGCGCTTGCTTGTCGCGCAGCGTCAGCATCAACAACCGGTAGGGAGCGACTTCCGGCGTGGTGTCGAGCCAGATGTACTGGCCGCCGCTCGGCACTACGGTGATGACGTGATTGAACTGTGCCGGCGACGGCACTTCCGCGTCCAGCTTGCGTTCGGTGTGGATCAGCGCCGGCCAGGCCTCGATTCCCGCCGCCTTCAGCAGCGACGCCAGCAGCGTGTGCTTGTCTTTGCAGTCGCCATAGCCGTTGTCGAGAACATCGTCGGCCGCATGAGGCTGGTATCGTCCAATGCCAAAATCCAGTCCGATGTAGTGGAACTTCAGCGACACGAAGTTGTAAATCGCGTGAATTTTTTCGTCGTCGGTCTTCAGTCCTTTGGTCAGTTCGGCAGCCTTCGCCTGAATTGCGGCAGTCACCGCGAGCGGGTCTTTTTGCAGGCCCCCGTACCAGCGGCCGACTTCCTCCCAGCTGGTGAACGTGGTGATCTGCACGTCGGGGTTGGGCGGGACGCGGCGCGGCACTTCGTCGGGATCTTTTTCCTTCACCTCCAGATTCGCGTGCGCCCACCGGTAAACGCGGCGGGTTCCTTCCGGCTGAACCTCCGGCTTGAATTCCGGACTCACCACCTTGATGTATTTCTCGAAGGGGACGCTCACCTCCAGCCGCTCGTCTTTGGTGATCGCGCTCTTGGTGAAGGAGTATTCGTACCAGAATTGACCCGGCACGTTCGGCTTGAGGACGCGATACCGGACCAGATACTCCAGCACATCACCCACGCTCAGGCCCTTCACGGCGACGTGCTTCTCGTGGATGTCGCTGTACAGGGGAGCCGTGCGGGTCACCTCGCCCGGCATGTCCTGAATGTTGTAGTCCGGGGTCTTGACCACGGTTCCGTCCGGCTTGCGCACGCGGACGTAGTCGAACTCCACCGCTTCATTCGCACTGGTGTAAGTAAAGCTGAGGACCCCGAAAGCCTTCACCCCGGCGTCGGCGAGCACCTTCACTTCGGCAATCACTTCGCGCGTGCCGGTTCCATCGCTCTCTGCCGTGATCCGCGTGGAGAGCCGCTCGATGGTAAAGGCTTCCTTGGAAAAGTCTGGCCGGGATGAATCTGGCTTGGATGAATCTTTCTTGGACGAGTCTGGCTGAGATGTGTCTTGCTTAGACGAACCTTGCCTGGATGAATCCTGTTTAGATGAGTCTTGGTTCAATAAAGCCGGGGTCTCTGCGTTTCTAGTTTGGCCAAGAGCGAACGGAAACACAGCGGCCAGCAACAAAACCGCGAGCGGAGTCTTCAACGGCACTGGCGTTCACCACCTCCCCGGCGAGCGGGCCAGGGATCAGAGGTCCGAGGTCGGAGGTCAGAGGTCTGAAATCTGAGGTCTGAGGTCTGAGGTCTGAAGTCTGTCCCTACTTCTTCCCACTCACCGCGCTCAAACATTTTCCATAGAGCTCAAGCAGCCGGTCGGCATACTCTTCCGGTTTGGCCGCCGAGCCCGCGCCTTGAAATCCGACGCCCGTCGAGGTCGTGCGCCCGTAGCCCGTGGTCATGGCGACGAACTTCATCAGATCCAGTGCAATGTCTTCGTTGCGGCGTCCCGCGGCCGCGCCCGGCGCTTCTTCCATGACTCCTTCTCCTCTTCCGGAAACAATGGGTACGTGCTCGTCTTCGAAGTCTTCCATCATGCGCAACCACTCCGCCAGCGATGATAGCAGAACAGACCTCGGACCTCAGGCGCCGGACCTCGGACCTCGGACCTCGGGCGTCTGACCTCAGGACCCCGTACCCTGAGACTTCTAAGTTCTGACTTCTTACTTCTGCCTTCTGACCTCTGACTTCATCCCCGATCCTAAGGTCTGAAGTCTGAGGTCTGAAGTCCGAGGTCTGGTCCCACAAAGCAAGAGCCCGCGAGCGGTCTGCCCGAGGGCTCTCCTGAGAGATTTGCAGTCGAAGCTTACTTGATTGACTTCACTTCAGCGACTCACTTTAGCGACTTGACGAAGTCGGTCACGGCTTTGACGTCGTCGGCGGAGAGGCTGGCGATCGGCTTCTTGTGGGGCGCCTTCTTGGCGTCGTTGCCCTTGGCGAGCAGGTCGTTGATCTGGTCCGCGGTTAGAGCGGTGCCCTTGAGCGGGGGACCGACCTTGCCCTGGCCTTCAGGACCGTGGCAGGCCGCGCACTTGGCCTTGTAGGTAGCGGCTCCGTCCGCGGCGAACGCGGGCAGTGCCAGGGACGCGGTCAGCGCGACGACGAGAAGCAAAATGAGCAGGTGGGTAATTCGCATGAGATCTCCTTATGGGGTTTGAGATGAAGTGGTGGAAATGCGGGCCCGACAATCGGGGGAATTGTAGCGCCTGGGCCGCTCTAATGGAAGCTGGGACGAAAAATCCTCAGTTTCCAGGCGGCGTGATCCACTTTGTTCTTGCCTGTACTACTCCCGCGGTGGTTGCCCCAGCCTTCGCGGTTTTCGAAGGCTGGGCATTCGCGCAGATGGGAGCGGGAGATTCTTGAGTAATGAAGTTCAGCGGCAAGCTCGAAGATCAAGGGCTCAGAGTGCC
>Ga0181536_10002957_pt1 | contig 18772 bp, 18 predicted proteins | sample PEATcosm2014_Bin_41_FD_121105 | JGI IMG/M metagenome (GOLD analysis project Ga0181536, IMG submission 121105) | Peatland microbial communities from MTU Mesocosm Facility, Houghton, MI, USA - PEATcosm2014_Bin17_60_metaG | ecosystem: Environmental > Terrestrial > Soil > Wetlands > Peat | place...
CATCGCCGCACCTATATCGGCGCGCTGCCCGGCAACATCATCCAGGCGATCCGCAAGGCCGGCTCGCGCAACTGCGTCATGATGCTCGACGAGATCGACAAGCTCGGCGCCGGCATTCATGGCGACCCCGGCGCGGCTTTGCTCGAAGTGCTCGATCCTGAGCAGAACAATACCTTCCGCGACAATTATCTCGCGGTGCCGTTCGACCTCAGCCGGGTGGTGTTCATCACCACGGCGAATATGCTCGACACCATTCCCGGCCCGCTGCGCGACCGCATGGAGATCATGAGCCTCGCCGGCTACACCGCGGACGAGAAGCTGGAGATCGCCCATCGCTATCTGGTTCGCCGGCAAATGGAGGCGAACGGGCTCAAGCCGGGGCAGGTCGAGATCGACGATGCGGCGCTGCGCGACATTATCCAGAACTACACCCGTGAAGCGGGCGTGCGGAGCCTCGAACGCCATATCGGCCAGGTGCTGCGTAACGCCGCCGTGCGTATTGCCGAAGGGCAAAGCGGGCCGGTGCGGATCGGACGCGAAGACCTTGCTGCGATCCTCGGCGCGCCGAGGTTCGAGAGCGAGATCGCGATGCGCACGAGCATTCCGGGCGTCGCCACCGGGCTTGCCTGGACGCCGGTCGGCGGCGATATTCTGTTCATTGAGGCCACGCGTATTCCCGGTTCCGGCAAGCTGATCCTCACCGGCCAGCTCGGCGACGTGATGAAGGAAAGCGCGCAAGCAGCCCTTTCCATCGTCAAGAATCGCGCTGCTTCATTTGGCATTGATGCGAGCCGCTTCGACAAGAGCGATATCCACATCCACGTGCCGGCTGGCGCGACGCCTAAGGATGGTCCAAGCGCCGGCGTCGCCATGTTCATGGCGCTCGTTTCATTGATGACGGACCGCACCGTGCGCAGCGATACCGCCATGACCGGTGAGATCAGCTTGCGCGGTTTGGTGCTGCCGGTCGGCGGCATCAAGGAGAAGGTGCTCGCCGCGCATGCCGCCGGCATCAAGCGGGTCATGCTGCCGGCGCGCAACCGCCGCGACTTCGACGACATTCCAGAAATCGCCCGCAGGGAGCTCGAGTTCATCTGGCTCGAACGCGTCGAGGAAGCGGTGGCGGCTGCGCTGGAGCCGAAACGGCCGGCAGACAACGCTCCCGCTTCCGTGCTGCATCTTGCCGACGCCGAAGCGTGAGAACTTGCTGAACGACGGGGCGACTGAGCGCTCGGAAGATGATCACTCCGAGGGAGGGATGAACTTATGGCGACCGTGAAAGACCGTGAGCTTAAGCAGAAGCTGATCATGGCCGGAAAGGTGCTGGCGGCCGAAGGCCAAGGCGACTTCACCCGCGGTCATATTTCGGTGCGCGTGCCCGATGACTCGAAGTTATTTTATATGAAGCCGCACAGCATCGGCCTTGACGAGATCACGATGCAAAACATTTTGATGATCGATCTCGAAGGCGTGGTAGTGGCCGGTTCGGCGCGCCGCCACAGCGAGGTTTATATCCATTCGGAAATCTTCAAGGCTCGCTCCGACGTGAATTGCGTCATTCATGCGCATCCGCCTTATTCGGTCGCGCTGTCGGCGACTGGCCGGCCGGTGAAGGCGTACAGCCAGCCGGGCGCGTTGTTCTTTGAGTCGGTCGGCGTTTATACGGACTCGATCGCGTTGATTAGGAGCCACGCCATGGGCGCCGGCGTTGCCCAAGCGCTTGGCCAGCGCCGTGCGGCGTTCCTCAAAAATCACGGCACGGCCGTTACCGGAAAAAGCATCGAAGAGACGGTGATCGGCGCGATCATGCTCGAACACGCGGCGATGATTCAGCTGACGGTCGACGCGGCCGGTGAGCCGGCACCGGAGTTCCCGCGCGAGGACATCGAGAAGCTGAAGCGCGAAATGTCCACGCCCGAGCAATTCGTGATCAATTTCGATTATCTCGCGCGCCGCGTGAAAGGCCGCAAGACGTAGACCAGCCCATGTCTTCGGGCATGGAATCTGGTACGTGCGCTATACCGGCTCGCCGGTTTTCGGCGAGGGGAGGGTCATGCGCTCGCGTAAGCCTGGCTCGGCCGCGATGTCGTAGAGGCTTGCGATGGACCGCGCCGCCTGACGGAACGCCGGATGCGCGGTCACGTCCTTGACGCCTTCGCCGTCGATGAAGACACGCCGCCCGCCCTTGAGTGAGCGCAGATATTCGGCGCCGGTGCGCATCGCCGTTTCTCCTCAGATCCGGACTTTGCTCGGCCTCCGGATTGACTGATGTGTTACATCGCGCCGGCTGCGACAGGGGAAATCGTCCGCTCCGCCTCCCAGTCCTTGCCCACGCCCGCGGTCGTCGGGAAGATCAGCGACTTGATGACGACCGGTACTGCGCCCGAGGTGTCGAGGATCGCGCCGATGTCGATGTAGTCGAACTCCTTCAGCTCGAGACCGTCGATCGAGACGATCGGGTTTTTCAGCTTCATCTCTTCGCAGTAATGGATGCCGATCAAGCCGCCGACGTCGCCGTCGCCGGCGAGCACGATGGGATGGCCGTGCGCCAGTACCGCCTCCAGTCCGTCGGCGATGCCTTTGCAAAAGTCGTCAAGCCGGCGGAAGGTCGCCGAGCCGCGCCAGGGTACGAAGACGGCGACGGGGCTTTTGCCGTCGCCGAGATCGAGCCGCTTCAGCGCGGCCTTGACCGCAGTGGAGATGGCTGCGGAATCGATCGTCTCCGCGCCGAGCGGAAGGCTCGGCGCGATGACCGGCACGTTGCGCAGCGGCAGCGTCTCGATCGGCGATACGAAGATCGTGCTGCCGGAAACCTGCATCGTATATTGGGACGCGCCGATCACGGTCGCGCGGATGCGCGCATCGGGCCGCGCCAGCTGCGGCCCCCAAGCCGTGAGCCGCGCCCGGAGCTCGGTGGCGAGTTGCGGGCCGATATCGCCAAACGCTTTCGCCTCGCCGCCATAAATGTATTCAGACACGCCGCCGGAAAAGCTGACGTCGGACACCTCGCCGCGCCAAGTCAGCGGATCGAGCCGCAATAGCTCGGCGCCGCCGGCGCGCGGCGAGCCGCCGCGCATTGCCTCGACCAAACTATCGGCCATGCGCGCGGCGAGCGCGCGCGCCTCTTTATCGGCGAGCACGACGCCGGGCGCCAGTTTCAATCCGAGTTCCGCGCCAAAGCGGCGGCCGGCTTCCTCAAGCCGGACAATGCGGCGTTCGTCATCGAGCACGACCAAACGCGCGCCGACATCGACCGCGGTGACGTCGATCACCTTGCCGTCGGCGCACACCGCGATCTTCGACGTGCCGCCGCCGACGTCGACATTCATCAACGGCGCGCCGGCGCGAATCGAGCGCGCTGCGGCGCCCGAGCCGTAAGCCGCCATCACCGTTTCCAAGCTGTCGCCGGCGCTGACCGCCACCATTTTGCCCGCCTGGCGCGCGAACAACTCGCCGATGCGCCGCGCGTTGCGACGCCGCACGGCGACGCCCGTCAAGATAAGCGCGCCGGTATCGATCTCGTCGGGATCGACTTTGGCATCCTTGTACTGGCGTTCAATAAACGCGCCGAGCGCAGCGGCATCGATCGTCTCCTCGGCCGAGTAGGGCGTGAGCAGAATGTCGGATTGATAGAAGCTTTCGCGTTCGGTGACGACGTAGCGGCTATCCAACCGCTCGAGCACGATGCGCGAGAACACCAGGTGCGAGGTCGACGAGCCGATGTCGACGCCGACCGAGAGCACGCACAGCTCGTCCTCCTCGCCGAACGTGCGCCCGGTGCTGGAGAAGAAAATCCGGCCGCCCTGGGCTTCTTCGGTCATGCGGTCAACGCTCCGGAACAAAACGCGGCGTCATTGCCGGGCTTGACCCGGCAACCCATGATGCTTCGCCGCTGCATGGATGCGCGGGTCAAGCCCGCGCATGACGATATGGAGAGCGCTTCACTCATTCCTTCGGCAGCAGGCCCCGATAATCGCGCTCATAATATTCCGGGCGCATGCGGTTCTCGGCGCCCTCGCGCTTCATCCTTTCCGCGTATTCCTGCCGCAGGAACGGATCCTCCATGTAATAGGGGATCGCGGTGCCGCCCTCGGGAATGTCCATGGCCGTGTAATCGATATGCCTTTCGCCGGGCGGGCCGGGCTCGCGTCCGGGATTATGCGGCCCGAACCAGGCGGTGAGGCGGAACGCCTCTTTCGACGCGCCGAAATGCTGGTGGTACCACCGCGCGCCGCCGGGTGCCGCCGAGACCATGCCGACCGGCTCGTAGTCGACGCGTTTGACCTCGGCCGCTTTGCCGTCCTGCCACGGCGTCAATCCGAGGCGTTCGGGCCAGGTGTAAGTGTAGCCCTTGCCTTTCACGCAAATGAGCACGGCCGCCGAGGTGTGGGCGTGCGCCTTGGAATAATGGCCGTTCTCGTGCTGGCCGATCCACAGATAGAACGTGTTGCCGGTCATGAACGGCTCGACGCGGCGCCAGCCGGGCGAGCGGCGATTGTCCAGCGGCAGATCGCAATTGACGATATCGGGGATGAAGTTGGTGCGCCGCATGGCGAGCCCGCGCACCGGATCGGGCTCGATGTCGTCCTTGTATTTGTAGAAATCGTCGGCGCCGCTGAAGCGGTCGCGGAACTGATACGGGCAATTGAAGATCACGTCGGCGTTGTTGATGAGGTTCATCAGATTGGGCGCCGTCGTGCCACCAAGCAGCAGCGCCGGCGCGGAGCTGGCGTTGACGATGCGGTGCATGGCGTTGACCGGAATCGAGAACAGCGAGCCCTTCTGCCACTCGAACACGTGCCGCTTGTTGTCGCCTTCGAGCCAGACCTCGGTCGAGCCGCGGCCTTCGACGACGAAGTAGACTTCCTCGTACATGTGCTTCTCGGCATTGAGCGCGCCGGCGCCCGGCACCTCGACGACGTAGGCGCCCCATTTGCCTTCGGTGCCGTGGAGCTGAATGTAGCTGCCGCGCCCGCCCATGCGTTGCCACGGCTGCAGCGGCAGGTTTTGCACTTTGCTCACGCCGATGTCGCGGTAGACCGGAATGTCTTCCGATTCCATGAACAGATCGTACGGCGTCTTCGGCCGATTGAACTTGCCGAACCCGGCGCGCTTGAAGCCCGACGGCTCGTGCCAGTGAACTTGACCGGTGATTTCGTGCATGGTGCGCATCCTGTTCGAGGCGATGAGGGAGGCTGCGCCCCGCTGCAGCGGAGCGTTGCTGCAGCCCCTCGCGAGCTTCTCTGTCGCTTGATTGCCTAGGCTTTCCCCCCATGTACAATGCGCCCGAAATCATTGCAACGGGCGGGCTAGGTCTGGTGTCGGCGCGTGTGTTTTGCTTGCGCTTTTACTGCACGATGATTCAGGGCTGACGCCTCCCCTTCCCACAACGGGGAGGGGAGAAAGAAAAAAGGAAAACCGCATGCGCTATATCGATGCCTTCAATCACTTCTTTCCGAAGCGCTATTACGACGCGCTGTTAGAGACGCCGGCCGGAAGCAAGGACCTCGGCAAGCGCATGCGCGGCATTCCGGCACTGTCCGATATCGATTTAAGGCTGCGCATCGTCGAATCGTTTGAAAATTATTCGCAGCTTCTTTCGCACGGCCTGCCGCCGATGGAGCGGCTGTGGGGGCCGGACCAATCGCCGGAGATGGCGAAGATCGCCAATGACGGGCTCGGCGAAATCGCAGCGAAACATCCCAAGCACTTTGTCGGCTGGTCGGCGTTGTTGCCGATGAATGCACCGGAGGCCGCCGTGAAGGAGGCCGAGCGGGCGTTGCAAAACGGCGCCAACGCCGTGCAGCTCGGCACCAACGCCAATGGCGTGCCGCTCGACGAGCCGCAGTTCCGGCCGATTTTTGAAGTCATCGCCAATTCCGGCAAGCCGATCCTGCTGCATCCCGCGCGTACGCGCGAGATGCCCGACTATCCGACCGAAAAATATTCAAAATATGAAATCTGCAGCGTGCTCGGCTGGCCTTACGAGACCGGCGTGACGCTGGCGCGTCTGGTGTTCTCCGGAACCATGGATCGCCATCCGCAGCTCAAGGTCATCGCGCACCATTTGGGCGGCGTCATTCCCTATCTCGAAGGCCGCGTCGCCCACTCGTTCGATCAACTGGGCGTGCGCACCTCGGATGAGGATTATGGCGCGCTGCTGAAATCGCTGAAAAAACGGCCTTACGATTACTTCAAGGATTTTTATGGCGATACCGCCGTCGAAGGCGCGCGCGCGGCGACGATCTGCGGCCTCGATTTCTTCGGCGCCGATCACGTGGTGTTCGCCTCCGATTGCCCGTTCGACAAGGAGAAGGGGCCGGGCTACATCCGCGACACCATCAAGGTTCTCAATTCGCTTCCTCTGTCGAACGCCGAGCGGGAGAAAATCTGCCATCGCAACGCCGAGAAGCTGTTCGGGCTGGCGCCGGCGTCTGTGTTATTTCCCTCCCCCCTTGTGGGGGAGGGTGGGGAGGGGAAATGAGATCACCCCCGCTCGTCCACAATCCGCGAACGCAGCGTGCCGATGCCGGTGATCTCGACTTCCAGCACATCACCCGGCTTCATCCACAACGGCGGGGTGCGGCGGTGGCCGACGCCCTCGGGCGTGCCGGTGGCGATGACGTCGCCCGCCGACAGCGCGGTGAAGTCGGAGCAGAAGGCGATGATGTGGGGGATCGAATAGATCAAGAGATCGGTTCCCGAGCGCTGCACCTCCTTGCCGTTCAACCGCGTCATCAGCGTCAGCCGGCTCGGGTCGGGAATTTCGTCGGTGGTGACGAGCCACGGACCGAGCGGACCGGTACCGGGAAAATTCTTGCCCGAGGTGACGGAGAATTTCTGATAGTCGCGCACTGAGCCGTCGACGAAGCAGGTGTAGCCGGCGACATGGTCGAGCGCGCGTTCGGCTTTGATGTGGCGGCCGGGCTTGCCGATGACGACGGCGAGTTCGCCCTCGAAATCGAAATTGTCGGACACCGTCGGCCGGATCATCTCGCTCTCATGACCGACCAGCGTGTCGGTGAAGCGGACGAACATGCTCGGCTGCTTCGGTAGTTCGCGGCCGGTCTCGGCGGCATGGGAGCGGTAATTGATGCCGGCGCAAAGGATTTTTTCCGGATGCGGGATCACCGGCAGGAATTTGATCTCGCTCAGGCTATGGTCCGGCTTGGCGTCTTGCGCCGCCTGGCGCATGGCTCCCATTGCGCCGGCTGCGAGCGCGGCGCGCAGATTTGGCCGGCCGATTTTATCGTTCAGCGTGACCACGCGGTCGCCGCTTACCGCCCCGAAGCATTCCTTGCCGCCGGCGATAAAACTCAAAAGCTTCATTCGAGGCCTCCCTGTTCTTGCCTATTCGCAGTCAAGTCGCGCGCCTTCAGCTTCCGCGTGCCTAGAATACCAGGCATGGCACGGACGCGGATAATTCTGCCCACGCTGTGCAGCATTTGTGTCAAACTGCCGCCGCACCCTCCGGCGGCCCTCTGACGCGCGCGCGCGCGCCGCCACGGGAAATCGTACATATGCACCAGGGGAAAGGAAGCGTTCCGATGGACATCAAGGTGGGTAAGAAAGCCATCGCCGAGGCGACGGCGAAGCTCAAGAACTGGGGCCGCTGGGGAAAAGACGACCAGATCGGCACGCTCAACCAGGTCGCGCCGCAGGATATCGTCAAGGCCGCGAGCCTCATCCGCACCGGCAAGGTGTTTGCGCTCGGCATCCCGCTCGACGCCAACGGCCCGCAGACCGGGCTGTTCGGCGGCCGCTTCAATCCGATCCATCAGATGCTGGCGACCGGCACCGACGCGATCGCGGGGCGGCAGGACTGGAATAAAGTCCGCTACGCCGACGACACGCTGATGCTGTGCGTGCAGGGCGCCACCCATTGGGACGCGCTCGGCCACGTCTTCTACGAGGACAAGGCCTATAACGGCCATGACGCCAAGCTCATCGATTCCAAAGGCCTTAACGTGCTTGGCATCGAGCACTCGAAAAACAAGATGGTCGGCCGCGGCGTGCTGCTCGATATCGCGCGCTTTCGCGGCGTGCCCTGGCTGCAGGACGGTGAAAGCATCACCAACGACGAGCTCGATAAATGCGCGAAGGATCAGAACGTGTCGATCGGCCGCGGCGACTTCGTCATCATCCGCACCGGGCAGATGGAGCGCTGCCTCAGCGAAAAGCAATGGGGCGGCTATGCCGGCGGTGACGCGCCGGGCGTCAAATTCGAGAACTGCTACTGGTGTCAGGACAAAGAGATCGCGGCGATCTGCACCGACACCTGGGGCGTCGAGGTGCGGCCGAATGAGACCACCGAAGCCAACCAGCCCTGGCACTGGGTAGTGATCCCGGCCATGGGCCTGTGCATGGGCGAAATCTTCTATCTCAAGGAGCTGGCCGAGGATTGCGACGAGGACGGCGTCTACGAATTCTTCTTCTGCGGCCCGCCGCTCATCATTACCGGCGGCACCGGTTCGCCGATCAATCCGCAGGCGATAAAATAGCGCAAACCGGCGTTGTTCGAACCCGCCGGTCATGAAAGGAGAATAAGAATGGGTACTGCCGCGGTTCAAGGGGACCTCTGGAATGGCAATCCGCGCGACTGGGCGGAATTCCAGGAGCCGCTGTTTGCTCCGCTCTACCGAGCCGTGCTGGACAACGCCGCAGTCGCCGCGGGCGCGCGAGTACTTGATGTCGGATGCGGGTCCGGGTTTTTCTGCTCCCTCGCGGCTAAACGCGGCGCAACCGTGGCCGGCATCGATGCCGCTACCGGGCTGCTCGCCATCGCGCGCGAGCGCACGCCAGAAGGGGATTTTCGCGCTGGCGACATGGAGGACCTGCCATTCACCGACCGAACATTCGATTTAGTCGCCGGCTTCAACTCGTTTCAGTTCGCCGCCGATCCGGTCAACGCCCTGCGGCAGGCGCGGCGCGTCGCAAAGCCTGAAGGAAAGGTCGCCATGGCTGTATGGGGGTCCGCCAAGGCTTGCCAAGCCGCCGATCTCGTAAAGGCATTGGGCAGCATCCTGCCCCCGCCGCCTCCCGGCACACCCGGTCCGTTCGCGCTGTCGGAACCCGGCGTGGTGGAGACCATGCTGTCGAAGGCGGGCCTCACTCCGGAACGGTCCGCCGACATCGACACGCCGTTCGATTTTGCCAACGATGAGACCGCATACCGCGCCTTCGCGGCATCAGGACCCGGCATCCGCGCAATTCGTCACGCCGGCGATGACAAATTGCGTGCCACGATGCTGCAGGCATTCGCACCATTCAAGACCAAGTCCGGATCGTTTCACCTCGACAACAAATTCCGTCTTGTCGTGGCGCGTCCGTAGAAAGGGAGACACCCATGCCCCGCCACCTCAAGCGCGGAATGGACGCAAACGCGATCAAGGCGGCTGACGCCAAGGTGCGCGAGACCGTCGAACAAATCCTCGCCGACATCGACGCACGCAAGGATTCAGCCGTGCGCGAGCTGTCGGAAAAATTTGACAATTGGTCGCCGGCTTCCTTCAAGCTCGCGCCGGACGAGATCGAGCGCGCGATCGGCCAGGTGCGAAAACGCGACCTCGACGACATCAAGTTCGCGCAGGCGCAGGTGCGCAATTTCGCGAAAGCGCAAAAAGAGACAATGCGCGACCTCGAAGTCGAAACGCTGCCGGGGGTGGTGCTCGGGCACAAGAACATTCCGGTCAATTCGATCGGGTGCTACGTGCCGGGCGGCCGCTATCCGATGGTGGCGTCGGCGCACATGTCGATCGTGACCGCGCGCGTCGCCGGGGTGAAGCACATCATCGCCTGCGCGCCGCCGTTCAAGGGCGGGCCGCATCCGGCGATCGTGGCGGCGATGCATTTCGGCGGCGCCGACGAGATTTTCGTGCTCGGCGGCGTGCAGGCGGTTGCCGCCATGGCGCTCGGCACCGAGACCATCGCCGCGGTCGACATGATCGTCGGGCCCGGCAACGCTTATGTCGCCGAGGCGAAGCGGCAATTATTCGGCCGGGTCGGCATCGACTTGCTCGCCGGTCCGACCGAGACGCTGATCATCGCCGACGATACGGTCGACGGCGAGATGTGCGCGACGGATCTGCTCGGCCAGGCCGAGCATGGTCCGACATCGCCTGCGATCCTCATCACCAATTCGGAAAAGCTCGCGCGCGATACGATGAGGCAGGTCGAGCGGATGCTCAAAATCCTGCCGACCGCCGACACCGCCGGCCAGGCCTGGGCCGATTTCGGCGAAGTCATCGTCTGCGACGACGAGGCCGAGATGGTGCGCGAGGCCGACCGCGTCGCCTCCGAGCACGTGCAGGTGATGACGCGCGATCCGGATTATTTCCTCGCCAACATGAAAAACTACGGCTCGCTGTTCCTCGGCCCGCGCACCAATGTCGCCTATGGCGACAAGGTGATCGGCACCAACCACACGCTGCCGACCAAGAAGGCGGCGCGCTATACCGGCGGGCTTTGGGTCGGCAAGTTTCTCAAAACCTGTACCTACCAGAAAGTGCTCACCGACGAAGCAAGCGCCATGATCGGCGAATACTGCTCGCGGCTATGCCTGCTCGAAGGTTTTGTCGCGCACGCCGAGCAGGCCAACGTCCGCGTGCGCCGCTACGGCGGGCGCAACGTACCTTACGGCGAGGCCGCGGAGTGACAGTCCTGCCCCAGATGTTCTTCGGACCGAACGGATCGCCGCTGTCCCGGCCGGAGGACATCATCGAATTTCTCGGCAAAAAAGAATTGCACTGGAAACCGGATCGTTCAGCGTATCAAACCGCTTATAGCTGGTTTCTGGCGAAAGGATTGCCCGACAGCATTAAAGACATTCTCAAAACCGATTCTGCATTTGAGGGCGCGGTTCTTCCAAGGGCGGTATTTGAAAAAAAAACGAAAATCGATTCGTTCGGTCGCGAAAGTCAAACTGACGTGCTGGCGTTCGTAAAAGCCGGTGCGAAATTGGCAGTGTTGGGAGTAGAAGCCAAAGTCGATGAGAGTTTCGGGCCCCTGGTGCAAGAATGGAACGACTACGGATCGAACAGATTGCGTCGACTTGTCGGCCTATTGGATCGTCTCGAATTTGGATCGATGCCAATCGGCCGTTTGCGCTATCAACTCTTCCACCGCACCGCTGCTACGCTGATTGAAGCCAGCAACGCCGGCGCATCTGAAGCGGCTCTAGTAGTGCAGTCTTTCGACCAGAATCGAGCTGGATTCGAGGACTTCATTGCGTTCGCGGATGCTTTCGGCACGCCGATATCGGCGCCGGGCAAGCTTTCACAATCGAAGCGGCTTGGTGACGTGAATATCCGATTAGGTTGGACTGAAAACCCAATCTACAGTGCGGGTAATTGAGCTGTGGACCTCGCCAAAACGCCCTCTTCCCGCCTCGACGGCAGGCGCGCGCTCGTCAGCGGCGGCGGGCGGGGCATTGGGCTTGCGGCGGCCTCGGCGTTGGCGGCGGCCGGCGCGCATGTGACGCTCGCGGCGCGCACCAAGGCCGAGATCGAGGCGGCCGCAGCCGCGATCCGCGCGCGTGGCGAGGCCGCGGAAGCGCTGGTGCTCGACGTCACCGATGTCGAAGCCGCGCGAAAAGTCGTCGCCGCGGCAAAGCCGTTTCAAATCCTGGTCAACAATGCCGGGATGAATCGGCCGGCTTATCTGCGGGACGTCAAGGTCGAGGATTTCGATGCGATCTTCGCGCTCAACGTGCGGGCCGCGTTTTTCATGGCGCAGGCGGTGGCGCTGCGCCTGGTCGAGGCGAAGCTGCCCGGCTCGATCATCAACATCTCCTCGCAGATGGGCCATGTCGGCGCCGCGCGCCGCACCGTCTATTGCGCTTCGAAGCACGCCATGGAGGGTTTCACCAAGGCGATGGCCATCGAGCTTGCGCCGCACAACATCCGGGTCAACAGCCTCGGGCCGACCTTTCTCGAAACGCCGATGACGCGGCCGTTCTTTGAGAACAAGGTTTTTCGCGACGAGGTGCTGTCGAAGATCAAGCTCGGCCGTCTCGGCCAGCTTGACGAAATCACCGGCGCCATCGTGTTTCTCGCCTCCGACGCCTCGTCGCTGATGACCGGCGCGGCGCTGGTGCTCGACGGCGGCTGGACCGCGGAATGAATATGCAATGGAGAAGATCATGCGCGCATTCGTGTTCGGTCTGATGGCGATGTTGTCCGTGCCTGCGCTCGCAGACGCCGACGATGCCGAGCTGCGGCAAAAGATTATCGGCACCTGGAAGCTCGTGTCGGTCGTCTTTGAGGATCAAGTGACCAAGGAGCGCACGCCGGTCTATGGCGAGCATCCCAAGGGTATTCAGATCGCGACGCCCGAGGGACGTTGGCTCGCGCTCATGACCGGGGAAAACCGTCCGGTGCCGCAGACTGACGCGGAGCGCGCGCAGGCCTTGAAAACTATGATCGCCTATACCGGCCGCTACCGCGTCGAGGACGGCAAGGTCATCACCAAAGTCGAAGCCGCGTGGAACGAGGCTTGGGTCGGCACCGAGCAGGTGCGCGCGATCCGGTTCGACGGCGACAAGCTTTACATCGAGAGCCCGCCGATGCCGCATCCAAACATCAACAACAAGGTGGTGCGGGTCATCGTCGAATGGGAAAGGGAAAAGAACTAGGGCACCGAGGCAGCGGGGGTCGGAAATCCGTCAAGCGCTTGAGCGGAGCGATACGGGGAATTTTATTCTAAAAGATATTTGCGCAAACGGCTTGGTGCCGCTCCGCGAGTTCAGATACAGTCGTGCATTGTCATCTCTGCCGATGCAAAAGCGGCCGGATGGTGGAGGAAAACATGAAACGCAGAGCCCTTATCGGATTTATTATCCCTGCAATGGCTGGCGGCTGGCTTGGCGGCGTGATGACAGCGCCCTCTGCCACCAGCAAAGAGCCGCGCTTTCCGCAGTTGACGGTGGATCAGCTCAATGACAAGCAGAAGCCGCTCGGCGAGCAAATCGTGAAAGTGTCGAGCGTCGGCATCGGCGGCCCCTACAATCTGATGCTGCGCAGCCCGGTATACGGACAGAAAATGTTCGATCTGCTTTATTATTTGCGCTGGCAGACCTCGGTGCCGCAAAAGCTCAACGAATTTGCCATCCTCATTATCGGACGGCAGTGGCGTTCCCAGGTCGAATGGCTCGCGCATGCGCCGCTCGCTATCAAGGCGGGGCTTTCGCCCGATATCGTCGCCGAGCTCAAGGCGAACAAGCGGCCTTCGAATATGTCGCCGGAAGAAACGGCCGTGTACGACTTCGTCACCGAGCTGACGACCAAGCAGGCGGTCTCCGACGAGACGTTCAACCGGACGAAACAGCTCCTCGGCCAGCAGCAGGTCGTCGATTTGACGGCGGTCTCCGGCACCTACGTGTCGCTCGCCATGATGCTGGCGATGGCCGAACAGAGCGTCCCGCCGGATAAAGACGAGCCGTTCAAGCCCGGCGAGTAACGCTGCACGCTTAAAGCGCTAAGCCGAGATCGGATAGACCGCCTTCTCGCCCGACAGCACCCGCGCCACGTCGCTTGCGCATTTGGTCTGCAATTCCTCGAGCGCCTCGACCGAATAGAATCCGGTGTGCGGCGTGAGGATCACGTTGTCGCGGCCAAGGAGCGGGGAATCCTTCGGCGGCGGCTCGGTCGTCAGCACGTCGAGCGCGGCACCGCCGATCTTTCCTGAATCGAGCGCGGCGATGAGCGCTGACTCGTCAATGAGCGGGCCGCGCGCGGTGTTGATCAGGAGTACGCCCTTTTTCATCTTGGCGAAGGCTTTCGCGTTCATCAGGCCCCGTGTCGCCGGCTGTAACGGTGCATGCACCGAGATGAAATCGGAGCGGGCCAGCAAATCGTCAAAACTCACGCCTTCGACGCCGGCCGCGACGAGTGCGTCCGCCGTGACGTACGGATCGTAGGTGAGAACCTTCAAGCCGAACGCCTTGGCCTTCGGCGCAAGCGCGCGCGGAATGTTGCCGAAGCCGACGACGCCCAGCACTTGCCCGTCGAGCCGCCGCAGCGGCACGATCGGCGGCACTTCCCAGCGGCCGGATTGTACAAGCTTGTTGGAGAACGGCACCTTGCGGGCGAGCGCAAGAAGCAGCGCCATGGCGTGGTCCGACACTTCGCGCAGGCAATAATCCGGCACATAATTGACCGCGATGCCAAGCTCCTTCGCCACCGGCAGGTCGATATTGTCGACGCCGAGGCCGAAGCGGCCGATCGCCTTGCAGCGCGTCAGCTGCCGCAACAGCTCGCCCGGCAGCTTGGCATAGGTAACGAGAACGGCGTCGGCGTCGTGCGCGACGGCAAGAATGTCGTCGGCCGCGGCGCTCTTTGCCATGCGGTATTCGGGATCGAGCCGCGCCAGCGCTTGCTTGGCGGGATCGAGCGACGGGAACGGGCTGTCGGTGACGGCAATCAGCGGACGCGGCATAATAAGACACTCCGATTGCGCATGACGATCACAAGGCGAAAATCTGCGGATTTACGCAGTTAGGCAGCCTCTTCCCGCCGAGGAATGCAAGTATATTGTCGACCACGATGTTCGCCATCTGCTCGCGCACTTCGGCAGTCGCGCTGCCGAGATGCGGCGCGAGCACGACGTTTACCATCTTGCGCAACGCCTTGTCGATCTTGGGCTCGTGCTCGAATACGTCGAGGCCGGCACCGGCGATTTGCTTGTGCTGCAAGGCGCGCACCAGCGCGGCCTCGTCGACGATCGGACCGCGCGCGGTGTTGATGAGGAACGCCGTCTTCTTCATGAGCCGCAGCTCGCGCGCGCCGATCTGATGCCGCGTCTCCTTGGTGAGCGGCGAATGGATCGAGACGAAATCGGATTCGCGCAGCAATTCGTCGAGCGGCACGTAGGTCAATCCGGCCTCGCGCTCCTCGCTCTCCGGTTTGCGCCGCGGCGTCCAATACAGAACCCGCATGGAAAAGCCGTGGGCGCGGCGCGCCACCGCCTTGCCGATCAATCCGCCGCCGCCGATGAGGCCGATGGTCTTGCCCCACACCAAGGCGCCGAGCAAATGGCTCGACTGACTGCCCGGAAATTTCCCGGCACGCGCCATGCGGTCACCCTCTATCATCCGCCGCGCCACCGCGATCATCAGCCCGAAAGTCATGTCCGCGGTCGCTTCAGTGGTGAGCGGCGGGACCACGGTGACGGGAATGCGCCGTGCCGTCGCCGCGGCGACATCGATGTTGGACGGTGTGATCGACTGCGCGGCGATCATGCGCAATTTCGGGTTGGCGTCGACCACGGCGCGATCGATCGGATCGTGCAGCAGGCAGAACAGAATATCCGCCTTGCGCACCGCGGCAATCAGCGTGCGCTTGGGAATGATCCGGCTCGAATCGGGAAAGACCTTGACGCGCGCCACCGCGCGCAATCGCGCCAGCGCACGCTCGGACACCGGTTGCGTAACAAAGATACGCGGGCGCGGCATAGTTGGGCGCATCAGGCGAGCCACCGCACGACGCCGGCGACGCCATCGACCGCGACCTGGGCGCCGTCCGGAATGCGCCGCGTCGCGTCGAGCACGCCGAGCACCATCGGGATGCCGCGCTCGCGCGCCAGCGAAGCAAGGTGCGAGGTCGAGCCGCCGAGCTCGGCGACGACGCCGGCGACGCGCGGCAGGATATGGCTGAGCGCCGGTCCGGCGACGCGCGTCACCAGAACATCGCCCGGCGCGACCCGCGTCAGCTCGCATTCGCAATTCACCACCACGGCGCGGCCGGAGCCCCAGCCGATGCCGGCGGGGTGACCGTTGAGGCCGGGATGCTTGAGCCAGATCTCGTCCGGCACATGCGGTTGCTCGACGCGCAGCGGCCGCGCCTGCAACAGCTTGAAGCCCGACTCATCGAGCGCCCATTCGATCTCGACCGCCATGCCGAGCACGTCTTCGGCCTTGCGCATGAGTCGGCCGAGCGCCGTCGCCTGTCCGGCTTCGAGGCAGGGCGCGCTAACGAGCGCGTCGGGCACGGCTTGCGCAAGCGTGCCGGCGCCATGCAGGCAGGTTTCGCGGTGGCGCTTGCGGCCAGCCTCGTTCGTTCGCAGGAAGGCCTGGCGGCTGAGCACGATGCGGTCCGGCACCACCTCGCCCTGCGCGATCGCGGAGCCGAGGCCCCAAGTGGCGCTGAGCAGCATGTGGCCGTCGGCGGTCTCGCTCAAGCCGCCGCCCGACGCGCGCGCGGCGATGAGCGGCTGAATGAGCACCGCCATCGCGGTATCTGCCGGATCGAGGCCATGCTGCGCCATGTAGCGCCGTGCATTGGTGGTCCAAAGCGCCGCCCAGCAGGCGCGCAATGCGGTGAGGAATTCGGTGTCGTCGGCGATGCCGAGGAAGCTTTCGAACTGGCCGGCGAAGTTGGTCTCCGCGCGATCCTCGATCAGCGCCGACGAGCGCACCGCCGCGGGCTTTTCCTCCGCCCACCAGGCGGTCAGGATTTCCGCAAGAAGATCCGGCGCGAGATCGCTCTGATAGAGCTTGAGCCGGATCTCGACCGACAGGCGGCGTTGCAGCGGCGGATCGGCGTCGGGGTAGTCGCGCAGTGCGTCGACCAGCCCGAGGTGTTGGATCTGCCGCCGATAGGCGTCCGCGGTGACGCAGAAGCCGCCGGGTGTCGGCAAGCCCGCATGCGCGAGTACCGCAAGGTTCGCCGCCTTCGGCCCGACGCGGTCGGGATCGGTGGCGGTGGCGTCACTGAGCGGGAGGATGAAACGCATCTTTACGAATCTCGGCAGTGCCAGTTTCGCGGTGCACTCCCTCGCCCCGGAGGGGAGAGGGTCGGGGTGAGGGGGTTCGAACCTACCCGATAGGCCCAAATCCCCTCACCCTCGCTTTGCTATCGCTCGCTCGACCTCTCCCCTCCGGGGAGAGGTGAAGATGCACCGGCGCTTTGCCATCACCTCACATGATCGCCGTAGCCGGGAAGCGGATCGACCACGGTGATTTGTTTGACCGGGAAGTTGGAGACGATCTCGATTGTGTCCTTGTGCACGATCAGCATCTCCTCGATGCGCACGCCGTAGCGGAAGTTTTTGCCATGCTGCGTCTCGAGCGCAAAGGTCATGCCTTGCTTGATCTCGACCGGATGATCGAGCGACCAGATGCGCGAAATCACCGGCGGATCGTATTGTGCAAGCCCAAGCCCGTGGCCCCAAAGGTTCGCCGCGGCCTGATCCTCGTCCTCGTAGCCCCAGGTCTCCATCGCCGAGGGCCATTTCAGCGCAATATCGCGCGTGGTGGCACCGGCCTTTACCGCGCCGATCGAGTCGTACAGCCACTTCAGCGCGATGTCGTAAGTTTCCTTCTGCTCCTGGGTCGGCTCCTTGCCGACGCAATAGGTGCGGTAATAGCAGGACTTGTAGCCGTTCCAGGTCAGCGCCGCCAAATCCATGAACACGATATCGCCGGGCTGGATGATGCGGTCGGAGAAATTGCGCCAGTTCGGCCAGGTGTTCGGACCGGACGAGACGATGACGTCTTCGACGTCCTCCATGCCGGGGATGTTGTAGAGGTATTGCATCAGGTGCGCGGTCACCTGGTTCTCGGTGACGCCGGGGCGCAGGAATTTCATGCATTCCCAATGGGTGGCGTCGCCGATGGCGCCGACGATGCGGAAGCATTCCTGCTCGTCTTCGTTCTTGACGGCGCGCGCCTCCATCATCGGGGTCATGCCGTCGGTCCAGTTGATGTTGTTCTCCTTGAAAATGTTGATCATGTTGATGTCGATGAAGTCGCAACCGAGTTTCTGCCCGGCGACGCCGTTTTCCTTCATCGCTTGCAACACCGCCTTGGTGAACTTGGTCACCTGCTGGGTCGCGGCCGGACCGGCGGCGCCTTTGATCCAGGTGAACGAGTGGCGCACGTTCTGCTTCGGGATCCACGGCGAGTGCCGCTCGACCTGGATGCCGATGTCGCCCTGCTCGAACAGGATCGGGGCGCCGTCGCCGCACAGCATGGCGTAGCGCAATCCCGGCTTGAGCCGGGTCCAGCCCGGCGACATCACGCCGGTGATATAGCGAGAGTTCTCGTCGTACATGCACAAAAGCGCGCCAAGGCCGTGCTTCTTCATCATTTCGCGGGCCCGCTCGATGCGGTATTTGCGCAACCGGTCCCAGTTGACCCGCTGCTGCCAGTCCGTTCCGACGACGCCGAAATTCGCTCCCATGGCGTTCTCCCACTGCTCAGCCTACGATCAGCCCACCTTTGTCCGAAAAAACCCGGCCGTGCAAGCCACCGGAACAATGACATAGCGGAATGTCTGCAATGACTTGATGGCAGAGGCTTGGTTGCAACGCTTGGCCTCGACGGGAGATGATGATGAGCAAGATCACGCGCCGCAGTCTCGCGCGCGGCGGAGCGCTGGGGCTCGTTGGAGCGATGGCTGCGCCCGCTGCGCCGGCCGTGGCGCAAGGCGAAAAGCGGCGCTGGCGCATGGTCACCTCGTGGCCGAAGCGTCTGCCCGGCCCGGGCATGTCGGCGGAGCGCGTCGCCGAGCGCATCGGCGCTCTTTCGGGCGGCCGCTTCGAGATCACGGTGTCCGCGGCGGGCGAGGTCGTGCCGGCCTTCGAAGTGCTCGACGCGGTCGGCACGGGCGTCGCCGAGATGGGTCACACCGCCGCGTTCTACTGGCAGGGCAAGGAGCCGGCCGCGGCGTTCTTCACCACGGTGCCGTTCGGGCTCACGCCGAACGAACACGTCGCCTGGATCGACGCCGGCGGCGGCCAGGCGCTGTGGGACGACCTCTATGCCCCGTTCGGCGTC
>Ga0181536_10002958_pt1 | contig 18769 bp, 17 predicted proteins | sample PEATcosm2014_Bin_41_FD_121105 | JGI IMG/M metagenome (GOLD analysis project Ga0181536, IMG submission 121105) | Peatland microbial communities from MTU Mesocosm Facility, Houghton, MI, USA - PEATcosm2014_Bin17_60_metaG | ecosystem: Environmental > Terrestrial > Soil > Wetlands > Peat | place...
CCGCTGCTGGGGCTGACGATCGTGTGCTACATGCTGCTCACCCAGGGCGTGAAGATGTGGCTGCTGCGTTTGAAGTGGATCTGAGCAAGAACAAAACCATGAGGTCTTTGTCGGTGGTGGAGCCCCGCTCGCCGACTTCCGAGTAACCGTCGTTCATCACCCAGTATTGTGCCACCTATGAGGCAGCAACTGGCCAACGCGATTTACTGGATATGCTTTCTGTTTGGCGCAATTCTTCCAGGCCGAATGGGGCGTGGGGTTTGTTGACGGCGGCGAAGTCAGTCGTGAGGCTCGTCATTCGAGCGTAGCTCCGAGGTGGCATCCACGAAGTTCAGGCCGCGGACCTTGAGCATGGAGTTTGCGAGGGCGCGGACCCCCTGTGTGGGCGGGACCTCCGGCAGCAGGTGCGTCGGGGGGCCCTCGGCCGGTTCGGCGGGCGGCTCGACGACGGCTCCCAAGCACGAAAAACGCCCCTGCCCGTCCCGGATGATGGGCACCCACCGCTGCTGGGAGTGGCCGCCGGCGGCCTCGCCGCAGAGCACGATGAACTCTTTGCGCCGGGGCGACTCCGAGGGCGGCGCGTCCGGGGGCGGGCGCACGCCCGGCCCGGCCTCGCCCCCCCGAAGTCTCGTACGCCAGCACCACCGCGGAGGCTGCATGGGCCGCGCATAAGAGGCGAGCGTTGGCAACGAAATCGTCCTTCTGCTGCGGGTCCTCCCAGGGCCCGGAACCGAGCAGGAACAGGCCCTCGGGCGAGGCCACGAAGAGCGCGGGGCTCAGGGCGCCGTCCTCGCGCATCGCATCCTCCGCGTGTTCCTGCGCCAGGTCGAGGAGGGACTCGAGCTGGGCCCGCGGTGGGCCGGTGAGGAAGGGAGGGGAACTCGGGCCGGATTGAGATGGGGTGCTATCGGATTTCATGATCTTGTGGTTGTCAGTCGATCTCTCGTTTGCCGCGCTTTCGCCCCTCATCTCCGCGTTCTCCTGGGCGAAGCCGACTTGGTCTGCCAAAGCCCTTGATATACGCCATCATTGCCGCCGCGGGAGCTGCGGGCTGAGGTGCTTCGGCTTTAACTCGATTATCGCCGAAGGGCAAGGGCTCCAGTCTCATCGCTATCCCACTCTGGCTACAACAGCCCCAGGGCCTCGGCGACTGGCTTCTTGAGATCGGCCCGCCGCTGCCGCGAATGCCTCGGTCTTGAGCTTGGCTCCCAATGCGGCCGCGCGGGCTGATCAACCGCTCGACTTCTTTCGAGCCGTCGGGCACATAGCCGTTGGCGTCTTTTTGTTTGGCGGGTTTGTCCTCGGGGCTGGTGAACCCAGCCGAACGCCGACCATTCGTCCGGGCGCCGCACAGCAGGCGCCGGCGGGTGTTCCATCTCACGCGAAGGGGCGTTCGTGTCCGGGCGGCGAACATTCGGGCGCCGGTTCAAACCTCGATCTCCTGGCCGGCGAGGGCGGCGCGCAACTCCGGATGGGCTTGCCAGAGTGCATGTTGATGCCGGCGCAAGAGCGGGCGCCACAGATTTGGATAGACCGACCGGTTGACGACCAGGCGGATCCCGTCCAAGGCGGTGGCATTGGGGGTGGCGGGGTGTTGCTCCTGCGCAAAGCCCAGGAGTAACACGCCGTCCTGGCAGGCAACCCGGTCAATGAAGAAGGGCAGATGCTTCCACTGCGGCTTGCGCAAGGCCCACAGGATGCCCGGCAACGCCGCGAGCCAGCAGGCCGGCAACCTCCCCAGTCCTTCAGGCACAATGCAGGCTTTGTTCCTGAAAAAGGCCCTCACCTTCTTCAGCAGGGTTTTTGACTTTTGCCTGGGCTGGCACATCTGGCAGGCGGCTTGGACCACCTCCGGCATCCAGAGCGGTGTGGTTCCCGCCCGGCACAGCAATTGCCGCACATGCTCGGCCGTATAGGGGTCGTATTCGCCAGGGCTCGAGGCAGGAGTGGGCGGCTTTAAGCTGCCCTGCAGTTCGAACCACGGTGCAAACCATACGGGAAACTCGGTGCGCGAGCCGTCGCGGAAGAGCGCGTACGCCTGGTGCGTCGCCAGCCGGCTCAGCTCGCCTGGCGGGCAGACGGGCACCAGACTTGAGGGCCGAGGGGGCGGCGTGAATATGAGCCAGCCGCCCTCCGCCTTAGTCGATGCCGAAGGGGCGCCTTCCCGCCGCAGTCCCAGGGTCAGCGTGGCGAGCCGGCCCGCCTCCTCTTCCAGGCTGCGCAGGAAGATCAGCGTGTTGAAGTGCTGGAGCACCGCGCGGCGCGCCCGTTCGCCGATCTGGTCGTCGATTCCCGCCAGGCCCTGGGTCGCGGCCAGTACGAAGCAGCCCTTGCTGCGGACAGTGGCCAGTTGCTCGATGTCCTCGCGGCAGACGACCAGCGGGAACTCGTCGGCCACCAGCCCGCAGAGCCGGTGGCAGGCGCCGGTCCGGCGCTGGACGGCGTCAAAGAAGGACTGGCGCACCAGCCGGAACAGGAACCGGGCCAAGTCCGGCTGGACGAGGGCGTTGAGCGACACGACGCACAGGAGCCCGTTGTGGGCCACCAGGCCCGGGTCGAACGGAGGAAGGTTGGCCCGTCCGAAGCACCTGGCGGCGGCGCTGCTCATGAGGGGGCGCAGCACGTTGAGCAGGCAGGACTGGAGGTTCGAGCGCGTGCGCGGGTCCAGGTCGTGCCACAGCTCGACTTGGTCGAGAGCGCTCCGCAACTGGTGATGGTCAGTGCCGGGGCCGGCCCGATGCGGGGGCCGGAGCCGCTCCTTGGCCGCGGCCACGACCTCTTGGACCGGTTTGGGCAGCGTTTGGGCGCCCATGAACCAGGTGCGCAGGAAGTGCAGGGCGAAGTCGAAGCCTATGAACGGCTGCGTGGCCGCCAGCAGGCTCAGGCCGGCCGCCAGCATGGAGGTCGTCGCCGTCTGCCAGTAGGCGTTGTCGCCGCCATGGGGCGGGGTTGCCAGGAGGAGCCGGCGCGTCACCGCCTCGACATCGTCCAGCGACTGCAGACCGCCGAACAGGTCGAAGCGGGCATTGCCCTCCGGCCCGAGCACGACCACGTCGGACTGGCGCCCGGCGGAGCGGGCCGCCGCGCGCACCAGCCCGACCAGCTCTGCCTTGGAATCAAGGAGCAATAAGCCCGCTTTCTCGCTGAAGCTACGGGCCTCGTAGGCGATGATTTGCCGTGCCGCAGAGGTTAACAGCGTGGACTTACCGCTGCCGGTGGCGCCGATGGCAAGCACATGCTGCAGCAGGTCGTCGGCAGTCAACTGAACCCGGCCACCGCCCGGCTCGTAGCAGGGCCAGGTGACCACGGGGGGTGGCTCGGCAGGCAGCGACAAAGGATTATTGGGGTTCTCACTGCGGGGATCCATATTCAGAGCAGGTCTTTGGTTTCAAGCCGGGCTGTGGGTGAAGGTCGCGATGCAGCCCTCCTCGCGGTCCCAGAACAGGGCGTCGGCCGCCAGTTTGCCTGCATAACCCATGCTGCTATGCCAACTGTCTGCGCTGCAGAGCGAGGGCAAGATTCGTATGATCACGGCCTGCTTGTCTGCCACGGGCGCAAAGGCCTTGGTTTGCCTGGAATGCAGATGGCCCAGGTGGAATTCGCGATGAAGGCTCTGCCCCCACTCTTTGGGGCGTTCGGTCGCCATCAGGAGTGGCAAATTGGGATGCCGCTCGTACGTTCCGTGGGAAAAGCCTATGAGGTTGGTGCCATAGTGGACGTACTTTCGTTGCGCGGGACTGTTGTCCACCTCGACATCGGCGGTCTGGCTGAACCGGGCCGCCAGGACGGATCCGAGGAAAAACACTCTCTGAGAATCGTGGTTCCCCTGTACCATTACCACTTTCACCTTAGCTACCCGGCGCAGGCGCTCGATGGCCTGCACGATCAAGTTAACGCCCAGGACGAAGGACTGTTGCCACGGAATGGCCTCGTCCTGGGGCGTGCCTTGGGTTGTAGTTCGACCCAAGTGGTCGGTGTTGAAGAAGTCATTGCCGCAGACGAAGAGGATCTCCTCGATCGGCCAGGCGGAAGCCTTGGCCAGCAGGTCCTCCAGGGCCGCCCAGAACATCTTCTGGGCGATCTCGGGGTTGTAGTCGCGGCCGGTTTCCGGGCCCCAGCACCGCTTGCCCAGGTGCAGGTCCATGATCGAGATCTCGAGCATCCCCGCCCTGGTCCCCGTGACGGAGGGGCGGATGATAGCGGGCTGGACCGGTGCCGCCGCCTTGAACTCCTCCAGGAGTGAGCCCATGAGCTTCTCCAGGTTCAGTTCGCTCGTCCGCAGCTTCAGCCATGCCTTGATCTGGATGAGTTTCTGCACGGTAACGTCTCCGGTCGCCGGGTTCTTGACGCCCATTTCGTACTTGTTGATCTGGTGCCGCTCGACGAACCATACCCGCGTGTCCACCTCGGCAAAGACCAGGAGGTCGTTGAGGGTGCAGATGCGATCCCCGCGGTAGCTCAAGGACCGCTCCTCGCCCCGGACCGAGTCCTCGAGCTCGTTGGTTGGGGCTGAAGGATCCGCTGGCGGCGGCGCGGGCTGCTGCGGTGGCGGCGGCGACGAGGAGGGCGGCGGGGGTGAGCCTGCCGGCGTTGGCCTGGGGATGCTCTGCCCCGACGCGGCGGCGTGAGCCTGCGCCCGGGCTTGCGCACCAATCCATCGGGCCAGGTGCAGCTTGGCCCTGTCCAGAGTCAGGCCGAGGGTGCCCGCCAGGCGTTTGGTCCCCCACTCCGGGTGCAGGTTCTTGAGGTGGCAGACGCGCTGATAGGTCGGATCGGTGCTGTGGCCCCGGGTCTCCCCCCAGAAGCGTTCGCGCAGCAGGCGAGACGTCGGAGTGCGCACGTCCAGCGCCTGCGCCAGCCGCTTTTTGCCCATGTCCGGGTCGGCCTGGAGAAGTAATTTTGCCCGCTCATACAGCGGGTCGTTTGGTTGCAGTGCCATCGGTTCTTGTGGAGCGCTCCGCTTCGCCGCGACCGCCCGCCCGGCAGCCATGCCGGTTCAATTCGGCTCGGGCGGTCCCGGCTCGGAGTCGGAGCTCTCCACTGAGTACCGGTGGACAGAAGGCATTTTTTGCCCGAAAAAATCTTTGTTTTTGCACTTTTTTTCGGGAAATAATTCTTCGGCCCGTGCAATTTGCCCTCGATGCGCTGCTCAGAGCAGCTCCCGACCATCCAGGCCGAGGCCCGGCTCGCGGTCGAGTTCTGCGATGAACTTCCGGGCCAGCGAGCGCAAGCGATCCGTCAACTTGTAGTCGCCCTCGAGCACAGGCACGCGATCGTCGGTGAGGAATGACTCCCGCCAAAGATCGATGAGAGGCAGCAGCTCCGGTTCATGGGTTGCCTGTTGATACAATCTGGCAAAGACCTTTTCCCGCAGGTCGCGGTGGATCAGCAATCGAAACAGGTCGGCCTGGTCGGGCGGATCAACCATGCCGGGTTCGGCCTCGTCCCCGATCGGCAGGTGAGGGAAGGCGGCCTCCGCGTGGCGGGCCAGGGTCTTGACTTCGTCCGAGATGAGCCCGCGCAGACATGCCACGAATGCCTTCATGCTGGCGCGGTTGCGCTGCTGGAGCCGCCGTCCCCGCCTGCGGTCGTGCTCTCCCGACAGGACTTTCGAGAAGACCTTGTCCACCAGATCCTCGGGAGCGGTCTGGCTAAGGTACCGTCCGGCCTGCGGTGTGGCGCCCGCCCGGCTCAAGAGTGCGCGGGCGAGTCCTTTGAGCCGGCGGTGGTCCTCGGTGGATAACGCCTGCAGGAGTTCGGAGGCTGTCGGCACGCCTCGGCGCGCCGGTTCCTGCGGCCCATTTGGAGTCATGGGATTTGGTTCCATGCTTTTTCGTTTCGCCGGCTTCTCTTCTCCTTCTGGGAGGCCTGTGGTTGGGCGTGCCCGATGCGGCCCGCCCGACGAAACTCGCGTTTGACCGGCTGCTGTCTAACGGCGCGCGTGGTGAGAGGACGGGGTTTCGTGCGCTGCGCCGGGCAATCTTCGGCGGGGCGCGCTGCCAGAGACCTCCGGGAGCGATTCCCGATTCAATGGGAGCAGGCCGGCGCAGGTCCAAATCAATCTCCTTGGCTGTCGGGTCCGTGTGGCCCAGTTGGCCTGCGTCCCACCAGGCCCATCAGGCCTGCTGTGCCTTCCTCAACGCCATCGGTCGGAAGTGAGTGTCGATCTCGATGCCGATGCCGAGTCGGCCCGGCGTTTCGGCCAACTCGCGGAGCGAAAAGTAGCCGAGTTCATCGTGGCCCAAGCCCCTCACCCATCCGAAGGCTTCCTCCTGGCCATCCCACTCCATTACGTACCAACTGGCGCTGCCGCAGGGGTCGAAGAGCTTCACGCAAACGAGGGCACCGTCTCCCTTCCCATCCTGGCTGTAGAGCGCCGGGGCGCCGCGGAGGATGAGCGCGGCCCGGAACTGCGCCAGCTTGACCGGCCCCGGGCCGACGCCCTGTTGGTCGATGTAATCGGCCAAGGATTCGTCTGCCGAAAGCACCAGGTTCTCGGGGATCCGGCCTCGAGTTTCAGAGGGCAACCCCCCCGTCCCGGCGGCGGGTGGACCGTCTTCCGCCGACAGAAGACGTAGCTTGTCCGCCGTCTCCAACTCTTCGGGCGACGCCACCCAGACGACCGGAGCGCCATGCCCCGCTGGCACCACCAGGAGGACCGCCGCCTGCACCTCAACTGCTTCCAGCGCGCCGTTGATGAAGGAGGGGAATGCAAACAACCGTGCGGTGCCATACTCGGTCGCTATGGGTCGAGAGGGTATGGAGCCAGCCAGCGCGCTCGCCGTGGCCCACGCCAGGTCCCTGAGGTCGTCCCGCTCTGCGGGGATGTCGCCGCCGGCAGGCAACTGATAGCGAGCAGCCAACCCGCCCGATATCAGCATCTGATGGGCAATGCCGGCCAGGCGGGCAAACGGCGTCAAATCCCGGGTTGGTCCGCGTAGCAGAGCCAGTGGTGTAGGGCACAAACTCTTTCGGTGTTCATTCATAGGATTCTGGTTCGGCGGAGATTCATTGTGCCGGGATGCCAGGAACCGCCGGGCGGCGAGAACCGGTCTCGAGATTCCCATCGTTGCTCTGAAGAGCCCAATGGACCGCATGGATAATCCAGCAGCGCCGTCGGTGTGAGCCCTGAGCCGTGATCGACCTGCGAAGCATCTCGCCAGTCCACGACGGATGCATGGCGCGGATGGGTAGGTTGAGGACGCGTCGCTGGTTGCTGTCCCTCCTGGCGGCCGCCTTGCCGGCATTCCGTGTGGTGAAGCCTCTTCCGGCCGCCGGGATTTGCCCGATGGCTCGGATGGAATGCGAGACCACCGGGGAAAACAAGATCCAGCGGGAATTCACTTTTCCGGGCTCCCCTTCGGGCCTACAACAATTCCATGGAAAGACATTCGACTGGGCATCTCGAGAATCTGCCGGCAGGAGCAATCCTTGGCGGCCGGCAAGCGCCGGCGGTGGTGAGAGCGGGACCTCGCGGTGCGGTCGCCGTGAAATGCCGGTTCAGGGAACCGGGCGTGCAAGCAGAGGCGCGGGGTTTGAGGGCCGTCGCTCGGCTTCCGCGCACAGGTTCCAGCAGGGCGACATCACGGCCAGGACAACGACATGAGCCATAACGACAATCAGGCCCCAGATTCCGATCGGCTAATCGAGCAGATCCTGGCCTTCTGCGAGTTCGGCAGGAGCACTCAGATGATCGAAACCGCCGCCGCGACGCTCGATGGAAGAGGATTGCGCGTCCCCACCTTCGTCAATGAGTTTTGGACGGCCAGGCAGCGGGCAGCCCGCCGTCTGCACGAGATTTCCTATCGGCCATGCTTCAAGCCGCAGTTGCCACGCTTCTTCATCCAGCGGCTGACGCAGCCCGGGGAGATTGTTTACGACCCATTCATGGGGCGCGGGACGACGGTCATCGAAGCGGGTCTGCTGGGGCGCGTCCCGTTCGGCTGCGACATCAACCCGTTGAGCCTCTTCCTGTGCCGCCCCCGGCTCGATCCTCCCACGATGGATCAGGTTGTGCGGCGGCTGACGGGGATTGATTTCGCCGATGCCGGCGAGATCCCGGAGGATTTGCTGGTTTTCTACCATCGCGAGACGCTGGGGGAGATTTGTGCGTTGAAGAAATACCTCCTGGCGCGGCAGGCAAGCTCGCAACTCGACGCGGTGGACCGCTGGATCTGGATGGTCGCCCTGAACCGGCTGACCGGGCATTCGCCCGGCTTTTTCTCTGTGTACACCATGCCCCCGAATCAAGCGGTCACGGTCGCCAAGCAGAGGGAGTTCAACGAAGAACGAGGCCAAACTCCGCCGCGGAAACACGTGGCATCGCTCATCGCCAGAAAAACCAGAAACCTGCTCTCTGACTGCGGCGAGGAAGCGCGCCGAGTTTTGGCGGGCATAAAGGATCGGGCGCGACTGTTGGCGGGGCATGCGGCGGCGAGCCCAGACATCCCGCCGGGAAGCGTCTCCTTGGTGGTGACGTCTCCTCCGTTCCTGGACGTCGTCGATTATCCCGCGGACAACTGGCTCCGGTGCTGGTTCATCGGCGTCGATGCCGCCTCGGTCCGGATGACGGTTACGAAGAAGCTGGAGGATTGGCAGCAGGCGATGACAATGGTGTTCCGTGAACTGCACCGGGTCCTGCGGCCGGGCGGGCATGTCGCCTTCGAGGTCGGCGAGGTCCGGAAGGGGCGCATTAAGCTGGAGGAAGCGGCGTTGGCGTGCGGCGTGGCGGTCGGACTGGCGCCGTTGCTGGTGATCATAAACGATCAGGAGTTCACGAAAACGGCAAATTGCTGGGGTGTGGACAACAACACCGCCGGGACAAACACCAATCGCATCGTTCTCTTTCGCAAGGATGCTTAGAGGAACCTCTGGAGACCCGTGGTTGAGCGGTTCGCCGGAGTGTGGTCGGTCATCACTTTGCCTCCGCGTCGTCGAGCACGGCCAGCAGGGCGTAGTAGTTGTCCACCAGCAGTCCCTCGTAACCGTGGCACCCGCCATGCCAGTCGCGCCAGTCGCGCGACCTGCCGTTCTCGCCGAAACCCTGGAACCCACCGCGCGCGTACCCTGCCAGCATCGGGTGGTAGATACGCCGCGCCTCTTCGATGCGGCCCAACCGGTAAAGCGCCTTGACGGTGTAGTAGCTCCAGCAGCCGGTCGCGCCGCCGTTCTCGTAGCACTGGAAGCCGTCGCTGCCGTCGTCCAGGCGCGGTTCGCCGCTGGCCTCGGGTGGATTATTCTCATGAGCGTAATCGCCCTTCTTGATCGGCACGAGGTTGCCGGGCAGACCAAGCTCCAAATGCGTGTAGCCGACCGCCTTGAGCTTCGCCAGCAACCGGTCCATGACAGCGTTGGCGGTTCTGTTATCGAGCAGCCCGCAGGTGATCGCGGCGCCTTGCACGAACGTGAACCAATAGTCGTGAAGCTGGCCGTCGGCGCTCTTCCAACCGGCGAGCACGCCGGTGGCGGGGTTCAGGAGCGTCGGCGCGTAGGCGGCGCGGAGCTTGGCGGCTTTTTCCGCAAAGAACTGCGCGTCGGCAGAATGCCCCAGTCGCCGGGCGAGGCCGGCGAACATCGTCGCGGCCCGGTAGGCCAGGGCGTTGGCAAAGGCGTCCTCGTGGCCGAAGTTGATCGTGTCCCACCAGTTCGACGGGCGCCTGTCGGTCAGCGGCCGGTCGCCGAAGTTGCCGGTGCCGGGGTATTCGATGAGGCCGTTGCCGTCCTTGTCGGCGGCCATCATCTGGCGGGCCCAGGCGAGCAGCTTGTCGTAGTTGGCGCGCGCCCAATTCCAGTCACGCGCCCCGTTGGCGTAATTGCAGGCCGAGATCAGGAGCGAGGGCAGGGTGTCGAGCGAGGTCCACGGCGTTTTCCACGGGATCAGGTCCGCGTCGGTCGGGGTGCAGGCGTAGCCAATCTGGCCGTAGCCCTTCGCCCCGGCGAGGTAGCGGTCGAGCGTCATCCGCACGAGGTCGAGGCAGGTCAGGCCCTTGGCCAATGGCGGCGCGCGCAACGCCACATCGGAATACTCGAACAACGTGAACGAGCACGCGTCGCTGGAGGCGTTGTTGGCGAGCATCTGGAGGCGCGGGTTGACTTGAAAGATATTCAGGTAATCGCGCCGGAAGCCGTCGTAGAGAGGATTCTTCTCGATGCCCGGCAGCCTCGGGTAAATTGCCGTCACTTCGAGCCGGTACTCGAGGCGCCGCTGCTGCGCCGTGGCCGGCGGGAACGCGATGCGCACGTATGGCGGTTGCACAAACCGGCGCGCATCATAGTCGAGTTTCCCTTTGCCGGTGATGCGCAGCGACCCCATGTCCGGCAGGTGCAACACGCACGGCAGGTTCATCTGCCGCTCGCCCGGTTTCATCAACCCCAGCAGCGTCGCGTGATTGGCCTTCTGGTTGAACGCGAGCACGAACGGCGGCGCTTGGACGCCGGGAGCGTAGTCGGAACGCAGCGTCAACGTGCGTTCGGCGCACCTGACGCGCCAGACGGGTTTGCCGTTCAGCTTGTAGGTGAAGCCTCCCTCCAATTCCAACCCCGGCACCGCATTGGTCTCTGCCAGCACCGGGTTCTGGTCCAGCTTGCTCTGGCCGAGCGAGTCCACCGCGAACGCGCTGAACGCCGGCGCGCTGCGCGACAAGCCGACGGCGAGATGCTGGGATTGAAAGTCCGGCATGGCGGCGTGGAGCGCAGCCAGCGGAGTCAGCAACAGGGCTACCAGGGTGGGTATTGGGTTGAATTGCATGATGGTATTGCCTCTCCGGAGTTCAGTTTTCGGCTTCAATGTCGCGGCGCCTCAGGGGGATGCTCACGTTTGCCGGGGTTGAGTGTACTCCCGCAAGAGCCGCAGGTAGCAACGATATTCGTCCAAAGAAACGCCCGGGGGCGTCTGGTGGTCCACGCTGGGGATGAATCCCCCGCTTTTCATCAGCGGCACCAGCCGCTCGAACTCGGCCCGCATGGCCGCTTCGCCCCGATTCATGGTCATCTTGTCGAAATGGCCGACCATGCGCAGGCCGGGAAACTGCTGGCGCAGCTTCATGCCATCAACCCCGGCCTGCCGCTCCAGGGGCAGCACGCCCTCCAGGCCCAGTTCCATCAGCCACGGCGCCAGCAGCGTCACCTCGCCATCGGTGTCCATGAAGGTCAGGATGTTCCGCTCCTTCAGGCGGGGAATGAGTTGCCGGTAGTAGGGCGCCACGAATTCATCGAAGGTCCGCTTCGAGATCATCGGCCCGTGGTTGTAAGACATGTCCTCGGCGATGGTCATGAAGACGGGCACGCAGACCGGCAGGAACTTGTCCAGCAGTCGCAAGTTGAACTCGAGCAGGTCCCGGTTGATGCGATGGAGCAGCTCCGGCTGATCGGCATAGGCGAGCATGAGCTTGGAGAAACCCATCAGGGTGCGCGGGAACCAGAAGAACCCTTCGAGAGTACACCAAACCACCGCCTCGCCCCGTCGCTGACGTTCCGCCCAGGGCGCCATGCTGCCGATGGCAGCGCCGTGATCGGGAAACAACAGCGGGCGGATGCGCAGGTAATCGCCCATATTGGACACGACCCCCTCCACATGGTGCTGGGTGGCCTGGATGGTGGGATCCGTGGTGCTGAACCAGAACTGCTGGTAGGGATCCAGGCCGAACCATTGGGCAATCTCAAACACGCGATTGAACGACAACTCGCGCGGCAGCCCTTCGTGGTGCCAGCGTTCGATGGTCAGGTCCCACCACATGGCCCATTCCCAGCGCGGCAGCCGATCCACCGCCTGAAAGTTCAGAACCGCGCGGCAGCGTTCAACGTGATTCATCACGAAGCTCATGGCCTGGAGAATGATGCTCGTGCGACCATGGAATACATGGCTGAGCCTATGAGCCGGGAAATCTGTTGAACAGCGAAAAATGGCCGCAGGCATGCACAAGACCTGGTCGAGCGGGGCGGAGGCTCGCAGATCCGTCGTCGTTGCTGAAGCCAGGCCGTGCCCGGGAATTGGCGGACAGTAAGCGCAGGTTCTCTATTCGATCTTTGCATCGCCCCACCCTGCCGGTTCGCACGCCTTGGCGGCGGCCTCGCTGGGATTCAGATTTGTGTCCCATCGAGAGGCGTTGAGGCGTTTGCCACCGACCTCGTCGGCCGAGTCCGAGATGAGCCAGAGCAGCGGCGGCACCATGATCTCCGGAGAGAGCAACTTTTGCCGGAGTTCCGAGGGAACTTCCTCTGGGATCATGCCCGTGAGACTCGCGCCACCCGGAAGCAGGGCGTTGACCGTCACACCGGTTCCGGCGAGATCCTGGGCCCAGATGCTCGTTTCGGATTCGAGCGCGGCTTTTGATGGACCATAGGGAGAGAAGCCACGCCGCCGCATCGTTCCGTGATTCATCGAGATGTTGATGAGCCTGCCCCACCCGCGGGCGATCATGCCGGGCGTGACGGACCGAGCCATAAAGAACGGGCCGTTCACGTTCGTTTCAATGATCATCCGCCATGTCTCCGGGTCCGTCTCCCAGAAAGGAGGAGGCTCGCTCAAAAACCGTTCCGAAACATAGCGCATCCCACGGCCAGCGTTGTTCACCAGAACATCGACCGGCCCGAGCCGGGCTTCGACTTCTTTGATCAGGGCAGCGCAAGCAGACTCGCGGCTTACGTCCGCCATCACGGGGTAAATCTGTCCTTGGGGCGCTTCCCGGGCCACGGCTTCAACCTCATCGTGGGTCCGGGCAACCGTAATGGCCACGCGCCAGCCGGCGCGGCTCAGGTCGAGCGCCATGGCCCGGCCAAGCCCTCGGCCTCCGCCGGTGACAATGGCGACTTTCCCATGGTGCGCCATGGCTATCGATTGATGGTCCGCATCCCCTGCTCGGGGTATCGCTCTCCGGCTGGCACGCCCACAGGGAAGGCCTCATCGAGGCGGCGAAGCTGTCCATCGGTCAGATGAACATTCAAGGCCCCGAGGTTCTCTTCCAGATAGCGCGGGTGTTTCGTGCCGGGGATGGGGACGATGTCCTGGCCCTGAGCGAGCACCCAGGCAAGGGCCAACTGCGCGGGCGTACAACCGATTTCCTCCGCGATTTGCCTCACGGTCTCAGCCAGATGCAGATTGCGCTTGAAGTTGTCGCCCTCGAACCGGGGATGGCGACGCCGCCAGTCGTCCTGGGGAATGTCCTCCTGCGTCTTGAACCGTCCCGTGAGGAAGCCGCGTCCCAGCGGGCTGTAGGCGACAAAACCGATGCCCAATTGCCGGCATGTCCCCAGGATTTCGCCCTCGGGCTCCCGTGACCAGAGCGAATATTCGGTTTGCAGCGCGGCGATGGGATGAACTTCGCTGGCGCGGCGAACGGTTGAGGGAGCGGCTTCCGACAGACCCAGGAACCTCACCTTCCCCTCATGAACCAGCTCCGCCATGGCGCCGACCGTGTCTTCGATCGGCGTGTTGGGATCGACGCGGTGCTGGTAGTAAAGGTCGATGTGCTCCACCCCGAGCCGCCTGAGGCTCGCCTCGCAGGCCCGCTTCACATACTCAGGCCGTCCATTAACGCCCAGGAACTCGCCGCTGGCCCCGCGGACATTTCCGAATTTGGTTGCCAGGATCACCCGGTCGCGGCACCCGCGAATGGCGCGTCCAACCAGCTCTTCGTTTTTCCCGACGCCGTACATATCCGCGGTGTCGAGGAGGGTTACGCCCAGCGAGAGCGCCCGATGGATCGTGGCCATGGATTCCATCTCGTCCGACGGTCCGTAGAATTCCGACATCCCCATGCAGCCCAGGCCCACGGTTGAAACCACCAAGCCAGTGTTCCCCAATTTGCGTGTTTTCATCATACGGCGACATTTCCGATATGGCCTTGCCCAGTTCAGTTCCTGAGGTGAAGGGCCCGGACAATCCGGTCCTTTATCAGTCCGGCAAACTCATGTTGGCCGGCAAAGTACCAACCCAAGTGCTGAGCACAGCCGGCGCACTGACAATACGACCAGGCATGGCCCGGAAACCAGGTATGCTCGAGGGTGGGGACGCCGGTTCGGCCGCAGCCATGGGTCTCCGAAAAGGTGATGATGTCAAAACGGAGCCCCTCCGGGTTTGAGAACGTGAACTCGTCTTTGCCATCGAGGCAGAACCGGTCTCGCTCATTCGCCACCCGGTTGTGGCACCAGGCGCAGAGCCAATCTCCCTCGGCCTCGTCCACCCCAGGGGCAGTCCGGGTGTCCGGCTTCGGTTGGGCAAGCACCGGCGCCACGGGATCGGTTTCACTTGAAGCCTTCCAGTTCACGAACGGACTTTACCGCAGCGCCCGCTCCAGCGTCAAACCGCGGAGGCTGTCTTTGTCCCCCCGGATCGGGTATGCTCCGGGCCCAGAGTATGAGACTTGAAAAGAGAAAGTTAGGCTCCACCGGCTTCAACGCGGCGGTATTGGGGATCGGCGATTTGGCCGACCGCGCCGTCCCGCTGGAGAAGTGCGTGGCGACCATTCACCGGGCCATGGACTTTGGGCTCAATCTCATCGACACGGCCCTCGGTTACGAGGGGGGTTACAGCGAGGCGATTGTGGGTGCGGCCCTGCGAGGCCGCCGAGAGGGCATGTTCGTGATCGACAAGATCGATGAACTCGACCAGCCGGTTGGCCAACAGGTGGACGCCAGCCTGGGAAGGCTCGGCCTGGACACGGTGGACCTGTTCGTCTTCCACGCAGTTTCCGAAATGCAGCAGTGGGAGAAGCTGGCGGCCCCGGGCGGTGGAATGGAACAACTTGGCCGGATCGTCAGCAGCGGAAAGGTGCGCCTTCGGGGCATCTCCAGCCATCACCCCGAGGTGCTCAGGCAGGCGATCAACGGCGGCCTTTGCGACGTGGTCATGTTCCCGGTGGGGCCGTTTTGTGATCGCCGCTATATTGAGGAGATTCTTCCGCTGGCCCGCCGAAAGGGGGTGGGCACCGTTTGCTTCAAGACCTTCGGTGCCGGCAAATTGCTGGGCGACACCATGGGATACAACCGGCCGTTGGAGGCACGGCCCCGGGGCAAGTTCAGCTCGGGTGGGAAAGAGACCGGTTCCGAACCAGGGCTGCCGTGGCTGAGCGTGGCCGAATGCCTGCATTACACGCTGACGATAGGCCCGGACGTGGCGCTGTTGGGTTTGAGTTTTACCAACGAACAGGATGCGGCCTTCGAGGCGCTGGGCAGCTTCTGCCCGCTTGCATCTGGGCAGTTGGCGGACATACGACGCAGGGCCGTCCAGGCAATCGAAGGCAAAGGGCCCTGCTGGTGGAATCCCTCTTCCTGACTCGCGCCATGATCGCTTGGCCGTTTGGGCCGATCAGCCAGGCGGCTCGAAGGGGCGACCGTTCTTGAAACAAATTCAAAACCGTGCAAAGGACCTCCAGACACCGGGGCGCCGATCCGGAAGATGAGCGTTCGTTTGGCGCCGGTCGCCTCCACGCCCTGCGCCAGGCGAGCGGAGACTTGTGCTGGCTGCTGGACCGCGGCTACGGCATCGCCTCGGCGACGGAACTGGTGGGAGACCGCCACCATTTGACTCGGCGGCAGCGCATCGCCATCGCCCGGTGCGCTTGTTCCCGGGAAGCCAAGGAACGGCGCCAGGGCCATTGTGTCGGGCTGACCCAGTTGCGCGGCCGGGAGCTATGGCTGGATGGCTTTAACGTTTTGACGGCCATCGAGACTGCCTTGGGCGGCGGAGTGATCCTCGTTGGGAGAGATGGTTGCTGCCGGGACGTGGCAGGGGTTTATTCGCATTACCACAAGGTGGCTGAAACCCTTCCGGCACTGCGAGCCATTGCCGAGGTTGCTTCGCAATTGGCGGTGACCAAGTGCCGATGGCGGCTGGACAGCCCGGTTGATAATAGTGGCCGCCTGAAGGGAATCATCCAGGACGCGGCGAGCGAAGCGGGTTGGCCCTGGGAGGTTGAGCTGGTGACGAACCCCGACCGGGTCCTCTCCGCCACAGAGCAAGTCGTGTGCAGTTCAGACCACGCGATTTTGGACCGGTGCCAAAGGTGATTTAACCTGGCTCGCCGGGTGATCGCCCACCAAGTGCCGCGAGCCCGAATGGTGGACCTTGGCCTTGACGAGAGCCCTGCCGCGGAGGGCCAATGAGACTCATCCAGGTCCAAGTCGAATGTTACGCCGGGGCCAAAGCCGACGAGGCGCCGCGACGGTTCGTTTGGGATGGGCGACCCGTCGAGGTGGGGGAGGTGCTCGACCGCTGGTATCAGGTCGAGAGCCGGCCCGAATGGCCCCGGGCCGACTATTTCAAAGTGCGCGGCACGGACGACCGCGCGTATCTGCTGAAGCACGATTTGGAGTCCGATGAATGGTTCCTGGGAAAAGAGTGGTGATGATGCGCAAGACGCTCCTCATTTCAGCCGCCGCGGTGATTGCGGTGTCCGCAAGGATGGGCTTTGAACCGCCGGGACCGCAGAAACGGCTCGATGCTATCGGGACGACCGATGGACTTCCTGCGGGGCTCCGGCGCGCCCTCGCTCCGGATGACAGTTTCCAGCCGGTTCCTGTTCCCGGCCCGAGCGACTGGCTGGCGGTCCATCGGGAGCCGGGCCAGACGTTCGAGGAGTTCCGGCTCTCGCACCCTAACCGCCCCGACGGCCGGCGGCGGATCATCTATCTGCAGCCCTTGGGGGCTTTCCCCGAGCAACAGAGCCCTTCACTTGAGAAGCTCCGCGAGTATGCGGCCGGTTTTTTTCAAATGGAGGTGAAGGCCCTCGCGCCTGTCACCATTAGCGCCGGCAGCTTCACCAGCCGAACCAACTCCATGACGGGCCGGCGGCAAATATTGACCGGGGATGTGCTGGGCTGGCTGAGAGGAAAACTGCCCGGAGATGGTTTCTGTCTGCTGGCGATCACGATGGAGGATCTCTATCCAGCAGCGTCCTGGAATTTCGTCTTTGGCCAGGCGTCGCTGAACGAGCGCGTAGGGGTTTACAGCTTTGCCCGCTACGACCCGGCGTTTTACGGGGAGAGGCGGGGCAAGGATTACCCGGCGCTGCTCTTGCGGCGGAGCATGAAGGTGCTGACGCACGAGACCGGGCACATGTTCGGCCTGACCCACTGCGTCTTCTTCCATTGCGTGATGAACGGCTCCAATCACCTCCAGGAAAGCGACCGCCGCCCGCCGCACCTTTGTCCGGTGTGCCTGCGGAAGCTCCAGTTCAGCGTAGGCTTCGATGTGGTGAAGCGTTATGAGGCACTGGCGCAATTTGAGCGACGGGCGGGGCTTGAAGACGAGGCCGCCTGGGTCGAACGGCGCCTGGAAACAATCCGCCATGGTGCGGGTAACTGACCGGTCCTTCGCGATGACCCCCATTCACGAAGTCCTGAACCGCATCCGCTGGGACCCCGACTTTGGCCGTGGGAACTTCGGGTTGGGCTACCTTGACCGCGTGGAGGGCCGGGTTATCGTCGTCCCGTTTCGGGAAGTGGAGTTCTCCGAAGACGACCCCCAGGCGTTCCGGCTTGTCGATACGGAGGGCCGGAGCCATCGCGTGCCCTTTCACCGCGTTAGGGAAGCGTATAAGGACGGCCAGCGCATTTGGCATCGGTCGCCGATCGCAAAATGAAAGGCCGTGCTGCCTCTCGACTCCGGCAGGCCTTGTCACTATCCTGGCGGCAGCCTCATCCGTGAAATACGTATGGCCAGCAAACCTCTTGTCAGCGGCTATCCTGCGGGCGTGATCAAACTCCCCGAACCACGCCAGGACAGCAAAACATCAGTGGAATCGGCCTTGTGCCGACGACGGTCCGTCCGGGAGTTCGGGAAGGCAGGACTGACGCCGGCCGAGATTTCCCAGTTGCTTTGGGCCGCCCAGGGAATTACCGACCCGGAAGGCAGGCGCGGGGCTCCTTCGGCCGGCGCGCTCTACCCGCTGGAGGTTTTTCTCGTAGCGGGTAGCCAGGATGAGTTGCCCGCTGGCGTTTACAGGTATCGGCCTCAGGGCCACGATTTGATCCCTGTGGTCCAGGGGGACCAGCGAGCGAAGCTGGCTGCCGCGGCACTGGAACAGGACTGGTTGAACGATGCGCCGGCAACCATTGCCATCGCCGCGGTTTACGAGCGAACCGCCAGGAAGTACAAGCAGCGGGCGGAACGCTATGTGCTTATGGAGATCGGGCACGCCGCGCAGAACGTCCATTTGCAGGCCGTCGCGCTCGATCTCGGGACCGTCGTGGTCGGCGCATTCGATGATGCCGAGGTCAAGCGGGTATTGGCCCTTGCCGTGAACGAGGAACCCTTATGCCTGATGCCGGTCGGCAAGCCTCGCTCATAGCTCCAATCCGGCGCGCGCAACCTCCTCGCCGCCGACCATGCCGAGGTGCTGCTTGACGACCCCATGCCCGTTCGGCACTCTGTGGCGCACAGTGGGCCGCATTGACTCAGCGCAGCCTGATCGTTTCCCAATGACAAAATGACATTTGCAGCCAGGCACATTCTCACCCCGGGATTCGCGGGCAAGCGAACCTCCCCGACGCACGGGCTATCGGGGATCGGCCGCTGGCTGTCCCGACCGATCCTAAGAACCGCCACCTCGGGGTTTGGACCAGGTGTTCTCAGGCCTGCCGTGCTCTTGGCCCTCTCAGCGCTCCTCGGCACGCACTGGCTCGCCGCAGCCGCTCCCGGCCAGGATGCCTCGTTCTGTAACCTGGGTCGCAGCCCCAACGCCATAGCGGCTATCACGGAAATCGGCAGGAGCGAGCTTGTCAGCGCCGACGCCAAACAGTGGCAAGGCGGCGGCGTCACCGTGACGACGAG
>Ga0181536_10002964_pt1 | contig 18742 bp, 15 predicted proteins | sample PEATcosm2014_Bin_41_FD_121105 | JGI IMG/M metagenome (GOLD analysis project Ga0181536, IMG submission 121105) | Peatland microbial communities from MTU Mesocosm Facility, Houghton, MI, USA - PEATcosm2014_Bin17_60_metaG | ecosystem: Environmental > Terrestrial > Soil > Wetlands > Peat | place...
ACGGAGGCGGAGGACGGGACAGGCACAAGGGGATTTCGGTGGGAAGCCAGGATGGGACCCTGTTCGGCCGGATCTGGAATTCCCCCTGGATTCTGCTGGTGCTCGGCAATCTGTTGTGGGCCGCCAACATCGTCGTTGGACGCGCCATTCTGGGCGATGTTCCAGCCATTGCCCTGTCGTTCTGGCGGTGGACCGGCGCGTTCGCCGTGGCATTCTATTTCGCGTGGCCGCATCTGAAGAACGATTGGCGCGTCTTGCTGGCGCATTGGAGAATCATGCTGGCGCTGGCCGCCACCGGCATCGCCTTCTTCAACACCGCGGCTTATATCGGGCTCGCCGGTACCACCGCGCTGAATGTCCTGTTGATGCAATCGAGCCTGCCGCTGATCGTGACGGTCTGGGCCTTCGCGTTGTTCAAGGAGCGGCCGTCCGGCTGGCAACTGGGCGCGGTGGCGATTTCCCTGGCCGGGGTCGCGTTCGTCGCCGCGCATGGTTCTCTGAACGCGTTGGTGGCGCTGCGGTTTTACCGGGCCGATCTGTGGGTCCTGGCCTCCGCCGTCATTTACGGCATCTATATTGTCTTGTTACGGCGGCGGCCCGACGTGCATCCGCTGAGCTTCATGCAAGCCGCCATGGGTCTGGGCGTCTGCTTGGTGGCGCCATTTTACCTGCGTGAACTGAGTCAGGGTGCGCGGATGAGCGATCACTGGCAGAATTTCGCCGGGATCGGCTATATGGCCGTGTTTCCCTCATTCATTGCGTATCTGTTTTTCAACCGCGGCGTGCAGTTGATCGGCTCGGCGCGGGCCGGCCAGTCCACCCATCTGATTCCGATCGCCGGCAGCCTCATGGCGGTGATGTTTCTGGGCGAGTCGCTGCACGTCTACCACTTCGTCGGCGTCGTTCTGATCGGGGCGGGCATCGTGCTGGCGCAACTGAAAGCGCCCGTTCGTTGATGCGAGAGGCCCGGCGTCACCCCGCCAATCGTCATGGCCCGGCCGGACCATGACGTGAAGCGGCGGTAAGCCGGTAGAGGATCAGTCGCGCAGTTCCGGAATGACCCACAGCGGCTTGTCGCCCCGCACCACCCGCTGGCAATTGTCGAACGCGTTGCGGAACCGCGTGTACTGATTGTCCCAGGTGGGACCGGCGAAGTGCGCGGTCAGGACGACGTTCGGCAGCGTGAACAGCCCGTTGTTCGGCGGCGGCGGTTCCTGGTCGAATACGTCCAGGCCGGCGCCGGCGATCGTACCATTGCTCAACGCCTCGATCAGCGCCTTTTCGTCCACCACCGGACCGCGGCAGGTGTTGATCAGATACGCCGTGGGCTTCATCATCTTCAGCCGTTCCGCGTTCATCATGTGCCGCGTGTCCGCCAGCAGCGGCACGTGCAGCGACACGATATCCGATGTGTGCAGCAACTCCTCCAGCAGCGCGAAACGCACGCCGATCTGGTCCGCGTGTTCCTCGCTCAACCGCGCCACATCGTAATACTGCACGTGCATCCCGAACGCCCGCGCCAGTTTCGCGGTTTTTCGGCCGATGGTGCCCAGTCCGATGATGCCCAGAGTGCGGCCGTGCAGTTCGAACAGCTTGACCTCGCTGGCGTTGTTGCCGCGCCAACGTCCGCCGGCGACGTTGTCGTGCTGCCAGATGATTCGCCGGCAGACCGCGAGCATCAGCAGGATCGCGTGCTCCGACACGGCGGTGGAGTTGGCGCCGCCATTGTTGCAGACCGCGACGCCGGCCCGGCGCGCCGCCTCGATATCGATCCGGTCGTAGCCGGCGGACAGCAACTGCACCAGTTTCAGCTTCGGCGCGCGCTTATAGAACGCGTCGTCCATCGATCCGTCGCCGAACCCCACGAGGCAATCGGCCTCGGGCAGGGCGGCGTTGAACTCGGGACTGCCGTGTTTGGCGATGACCGCGTCCAGGGCCGGTGGCAGCAATTCCTTCGCCACGCTGATTTCGTTCAGCGGATTGTCGGCGATGATGATTTTACCCATGAGGTTTCCTCCCCTCCGGTTGAATTATTCGGCGGCTTTCGCTTTGCGCGCCGGCCATTCGTCGACCGGGATCCGCGGCAGTTCGAAACGATCGGTGGTGCGCGCGTACCAACCCGCCCCGTGCATGCGCCCGATCAGGTCGAGCTTCGGCGTGTCGATATAGCAACGCTCCTGGTCGAGCACGCAATCGTCGCGCACATAACACGCCACCACCTTGCCGAGCACCACGGCCCGGTCGATGCCGACGTCGACGATCACCAGCCGCTCACACTCGAACGCCACCGGCGCCTCGGCGATTCTGGGCACGTTCACGTGTTTGGATGGCGCGGTGGTGAGGCCGGCTTCCTTGAGTTCGTCGACGTTCTTGGGGAAGTCGATGGCGGTGATGTTCATCTGCTCGGCGAGTTTGAAGCTGCACAGATTGATCACGTATTGCCCGGTGCGGCGAATGTTGCCGCCGGTATCCTTGACGTCGCCCGGTGCCCGGCCGCCGATGCCGAACGCCAGCACGGGCGGATTGCCCGACATCGCGTTGAAGAACGAGAACGGCGCGGCGTTGATCGTGCCATCGACATCTTTGGTCGTGACCCAGGCGATCGGCCGCGGGCCGATGGTGGCGACCAGCAATTTGTAGACATTCTGGTTTGAGGTGTCGGCGAAGTCGAACAGCATTCCTGGTCCCCTTACGTGAATTATGGCAGCGTTACGCGCCGGACCGGCGGCTGTCCAGTCTGGTTCCGCCGCCACACGCTCTCGGGCATGGAACGATTTCCAATGGAATTTTGACCTCGCCAGCCTCTCGACACGGGCCGCCCAGGGTCGCACGCTGGCGGTGTGCTGAAACGGAGGGAACCATGGCGGATAACGCACGCTGGACGCGGCGGCCGGAGGGCTCGACCTGGGGCGACTTCGGACCCGATGACGAAAAGGGCCGGCTCAATCTGCTGACGCCCGCGAAGGTGCTGCAGGGTATCGCGGAGGTGAAGCTCGGGAAAACCTTCTGCCTGTCCCTGCCGCTGGATTATCCGGGCGGCGCCATCCTGTCCCCGAGGCGGGTGCCGCCCGTGCTGCGGCCAACGATGCGCGGCGACAGGCCGAACATGAATTACCCGCTCCGCTGCGACGATCCGACCGCGACGGATGTGGTGTGCGACGATCAGGTGATCCTGACGCTGCAATATTCGACGCAGTGGGACAGCCTCGCCCATGTCGGACAGATGTTCGATGCCGACGGCGACGGTAAGGCCGAGGACGTGTTCTACAACGGCTACCGGGCTGGGCGCGACATCATCGGGCCGGCCTATTATGATGAGAAAGGCAACATGACCCCCTGCGATGAACCGCAGGGCGCACGGCATCTCGGCGTACAGAATATGGCGGAAACCTGCATGCAGGGCCGCGGCGTGATGATCGACCTGGAGGCGCATTTCGGCCGGTCCGGCCGCATCGTCAGCCATGCCGACCTCATGGGGGTGATGCGACAGGACAAGGTCATCGTGGAGCCAGGCGACTTCGTGCTGTTCCGCACCGGCTTCGCCGAGATGCTGTTGGAGATGAACAAACAGCCTGACCGGGAGAAACTGTTCAGTTCCGCGTGCGCGCTGGACGGCAGGGACGAGAAACTGCGCCAGTGGGTGACGGACAGCGGCGCGGTCGCGCTGATTTCCGACAATTTCGGCGTCGAGACGACCCCGGCACGTCCTTGCATGGACGATTTCTGCGCCACGCTGCCGCTGCACGCGCATTGTCTGTTCAAACTAGGATGTTACCTGGGAGAAATGTTCTACCTGACGGAACTGGCGGACTGGCTGCGCGCCAATGGCCGTAATCGGTTCCTGTTCACCGGCCCGCCGTTGCGGCTGCCGGGCGCGGTCGGATCGCCGGCCACCCCGGTCGCGACCGTCTGACGCCAGATGCCCAGGGCTTGACGTTTGCCCAGGTAACCGTGTCTCGTCATGGCCGGGCGTGACCCGGTCATGACGATAAGAGAACGGTTAGACCCCATGCGCCTCGCCTCCAGGTCCTACGACGTGACTGATGTCTGGGCTGTGCAGGAGCTTTACCACGCCAACGGCTGGACCGATGGTCTGCCCATCGTACCGCCCACGCGTGACGCGGTCGCCGCCTGTCTGGAATGGGCCATGCTGCCGCCCGATCAATTGATCGGCATCGAGCCGGTGCGCGGGGTCGCGATCTCGGCGGAGAAACTGGCGATCAACGCGGTGATGGCGGGTTGCCTGCCGATGCATTTTCCCGTCGTCGTCACCGCCCTCACGGCGATGCTGCGGCCGGAGTTCCTGTTGCACGGCGCGACCGCGTCAACCGGTGGCTGCGCCGTGCTCGTCATCATCAACGGCCCGATTCGCCGGGAACTCGGCATCTCCGGTTCGTTCAACACGCTGGGGAACAGCGATCGCGCCACCGCCGTGATCGGCCGCGCCATCCGCCTCGCGCTGATCAATATTCTTGAGGTCCGGCCGGGATGGATCGACCGCTCGACCCTGGGGCACCCGGGAAAATTCAGTTACTGCGTCGCCGAGGACGAGGAGAACACCCTCTGGCTACCGCTGTCCGTGCAACGCGGCCTGCCGCCGGAGGTGTCCGCCGTGACCGTGCTGGCCGCCGGCTCACCGCGCCAGATCATGAACGAATGGACGACCGATCCGGAGGAAATCCTGGAAACGTTCGCCGCCGAAATGCGCGCCAACATGCGGCATTATTCGATCTGGCCCGGCAATTACGCGATGATCGTGCCGCCGCAACTGCGCGAGCATCTGCAGGCCGCCGGTTGGAGCAAGACGGATATCGCCGCCCGTATTTTCGAACGTGCCCGGATCTATCGGCGCGAGTGGGCCGAGGCCGGCAAGGGCGCCGTGGTGCGCGATCGCGGCGACACGCTCTATGGCGCGCTGGAGTCGCCGGATCAGCTTCTCGTCGTCGCCGCGGGCGGCCCGGCGGGGGGCTTTGGGGCCATCATTCCGCCGTGGCTCGGTCACAAAAGCCGTGCCGTCACCGAGCCCATCGGTGTCTGTGTCGACTGCGAACCACCCAAGGACTGAACGATCACGAACGGAGAGACAGCATGGCCCCGCAGGTCCTCGACCCCACTAACGAAACGATCCCGCCGGCCGGTCAGTTGGCGCCGCGGCTGACCACGCTGACGGGCAAGACCGTCGGCTTCATCTCGAATGGGAAGGAAGGCACGAAAGGCTTTTTCACCCATCTCGAACAGATGCTGCGCGCGGAGTTCGGCGTCGCCAACGTGGTGACGCGCGTGAAGTCGAACTACAGCGCGCCGGCGGATCCGCACATCGCCGCTGAAATACCGCGATGGGATGCCGTTGTCAGCGGGATCGGCGACTGAGGCAGTTGCTCGTCGTGCAGTTTGCATGACGCCGTGACAGCCGAACGTCTTGGGGTTCCGGCCATGGCAGTGATGACCGAGCGGTTCGTCAGTGCCGCCGAACTGATGGCGCGGGTGCTTGGCATGCCGGGTTACCCCTTCGCGGTGATCCCGCATCCGGTCAGCAGTGCCACCGATGACGCGCTGCGGGGCATGGCGGGCATCGTCGCCGCGGACGCGCGGCGATTGCTGTTGCGGCGGTAGCGGCCCAGGCCCGCCGTTGCGTGGCATCGCGCGTGAAGCGACGCGACGCGGCAATTCCGGTGTCCCCACGGAGGAAGATTGCTTCGCTGCGCTCGCAATGAGAGGGGGGCGGCGATGACAGGGGGCGCGCGATGACAGGGGGGCGCGATGACAGGCGTCAGGCGACCTCGTACCCGCCGCCGCCGGGCGTTTCGATCACGAACACATCGCCCGGATTCATTTCGGTCTTGTCGGTTCCGGTCAGCACGTCCAGCCGCCCATCGGCGCGCTCCACCCATTGCCGTCCGGGCGCGGCGTCGGCGCCACCAGCCAGCCCGAACGGGGCGACATCGCGGCGCGAGGAGACGATGATCGCGGTCATCTTCTCCAGGAACCGCACCCGGCGGATCGCGCCGTCGCCGCCGGTCCACTTCCCATGACCGCCCGAGAGGCGGCGGATCGCGAACCGCTCCAGCCGCACCGGGTAGCGTAGTTCGAACACCTCGGGATCGGTCATCCGGGTGTTGGTCATGTGAGTCTGTACCGCCGATGTGCCGTTGAAGCCCGGCCCGGCGCCGGTGCCGCCGCAGATCGTTTCGTAATATTGCCGCGTCGCGTCGCCGAACAGAAAATTGTTCATCGTCGCCTGGGAGCAGGCGATCGCGCCCAGAGCCCCGAAGATCGCGTTGCAGGTGGCCTGCGAGACCTCGGTATTGCCCGCCACCACCGCCGCGCCCGGCAGCGGTGAGAGGAACGTGCCCTCGGGGATGATCAGCTGCAATGGCTTCAGGCAGCCATCGTTCAACGGAATGTCGTCGCCGACGAGGCATCGGAACACGTACAAAACGGCCGCCTGGGTGACCGCGGGGGGCGAGTTGAAATTTCCCGAATCCTGCGGCCCAGTACCAGTGAAGTCGACCACCGCCGTGCGCGTCGCGTGATCGACATGGATCGCGACCCGCAACAGCTTGCCATTGTCCATGCGGTAGTCGAACGACCCGCTGCCGATCCGGTCGATCACCCGCCGCACCGATTCCTCGGCGTTGTCCATGACGTGGCGCATATAGGCGCTGACTGTCTCCCAGCCGAACTGCTCGACGACCTTGCGCAGTTCTTGCACGCCTTTTTCATTCGCCGCGACCTGCGCCTTGATGTCGGCGACGTTCACATCGGGGCTGCGCGCGGGGTATTTCGCCCCGCCCAACAGAGCGCGGAACGGTGCTTCCCGGAACGTGCCGCCATCGACCAACAGAAAATCGTTGATGATGACGCCTTCTTCTTCCAGCGTCCGCGACAGCGGCGGCGTCGAGCCGGGGGTGATCCCGCCGATATCCGCGTGATGCCCGCGGCTGCCGACGAAGAACAAAATCTTCTGACCCGCGTCGTCGAACACCGGCGTGATGACGGTGACATCCGGCAAATGCGTGCCGCCGTTGAACGGGTTGTTCAGCGCGACGACATCGCCGGGCTTCAATGTGTCACCGCGGGCGCGCATGACGGTGCGCACGCTCTCGCCCATCGCGCCCAGATGCACCGGCACATGCGGCGCATTGGCGACCAGGCGGCCCGCGGCGTCGAAAATCGCGCAGGAGAAATCCAGCCGCTCCTTGATGTTGACCGACAGCGAGGTGTTTTGCAGCACCGCGCCGGTTTGTTCCGCGACACTCATGAACAGGTTGTTGAACAGCTCCAGCAGCACCGGATCGGGGCGGCCGCTGTCCGCAGGCACGCGTTCCGGCGCGGCCTCGGTGCGGCGCAGGATCATGTGGTCCAGAGCGGTGACCTCGGCGGTCCAGCCGGGTTCGATCACGGTGGTGGCGTTGGCTTCGCGGATCAGCGACGGGCCGCGAATGGTATCGCCGGCGCGCAGGCTCGTGCGTTCGAACACCCGCGCCGTGTGCTCGCGTCCGAGGGTAAACAGCGACACGTAATCGATCGGCTCAGGCGCGCCGGACTCACGGATGGGCAGGGTGGTCTCGCGCACCCGGTCGCCGCGCGCGGTGGCTTCCACGGAAACCTGCTCGGCGATCAGCGGCCGCTCCGGGGTGGCGAAACCGAAGCGGGCGCGGTGCGCCTCCGTGAAGTCGCGCGTCACCGCGGCGAAGTCGCGCAGCGGCACCGGCAGCGCGGCCTCGGTCCCGGCATAACGCAGATGCAAGGTGCTGCTGTGCGCGATCAGGCCAGGATGGGCGCCCTGGTCCAACAACGCGGCCTCGGCGCGCCGCGCGAGTTGGTCCGCCAGGGCATGCAGTTCGGTCATGAGGTCGGCGGCCAGGGTTTTTTCCACCGCCTGTTCGCGCATCGCGGACTGATCGGCGAGGCCCATGCCATAGGCGGACAGAACGCCCGCGTAAGGATGGATGAACACCGTTTCCATCCCGAGCGCGTCGGCCACCAGGCAGGCATGTTGGCCAGCCGCGCCACCGAAACATTGCAACGCGAAACGGGTGACGTCGTGGCCTTTCTGCACCGAAACCTGTTTGATCGCGTTCGCCATGTTGGCGACGGCAATCCGGAGGAATCCTTCGGCGACCGCGCGCGGGGTGCGCGCCTCGCCGGTCGCCAGGGAAATTTCCTCGGCCAGGACAGCGAATTTCTGTTGGACCACGGCACCGTCCAGCGTCTGGTCGCCGTTCGGCCCGAAGATCGCCGGGAAGTGGTCGGGCTGGATCTTGCCGACGCAAACATTGGCGTCGGTCACGGTCAGCGGCCCGCCGCGGCGGTAGCTCGCGGGTCCGGGATCGGCGCCCGCCGAGTCGGGGCCGACCCGCATGCGGGCGCCGTCGAAATGCAGGATCGAGCCGCCGCCCGCCGCCACCGTGTTGATCGCCATCATCGGCGCCCGGATGCGCACCCCCGCCACCGCGGTTTCGAAGGCGCGCTCGAACCCGCCGGCATAGAGCGCGACGTCGGTCGAGGTGCCGCCCATGTCGAAGCCGATGATCCGCGTCAGGCCCGCCATCTCGGCGGTACGCGCGGCGCCGACGATGCCGCCCGCTGGGCCGGACAAAATCGCGTCCTTGCCCTGGAAGCCGCCCGCCTCGGCGAGGCCGCCATTGGACTGCATGAAGTAAAGCCGGGTGCCGTGCAGTTCGGCCGCCACCTGATCGACGTAGCGTCGCAGGATCGGCGACAGATACGCATCGACAACGGTGGTGTCGCCGCGCGGCACCAGCCGCAGCAGCGGACTGACGGCGTGACTGGCGGAGACCTGGGTCAGTCCCGCCGCGCGCGCGAGTTCCGCCAGGCGCTGTTCGTGCGCGGGATATTTCCAGGCGTGCATCAGCACGATGGCGCAGGCGCGGATGCCGTCGGCGACCGCCTCGGCGAACACGGCGCGAGCGGTGTCCTCGTCCAGCGTCTCGATCTCGGCGCCATGGACGTCGACCCGGCCGGCGATCTCCGCCACCCGTTCATACAGCATGCTCGGCAGCGTGATCTCGAGGTCGAACAGCCGCGGGCGGGCCTGGTTGCCGATCCGCAACGCGTCGGCGAAGCCGCGGTTGACGATCAGCAGGGTGCGGTCGCCCTTGCGCTCCAGCAGCGCGTTGGTGGCGACCGTGGTGCCCATCTTCACCGCGTCGATCAGGCCGGACGGGATTGGCTCGTTTGGCGCCACGCCGAGCACCGCGCGGATGCCGGCGAGCGCGGCGTCGCGGTAGCGGCCGGGGTTCTCCGACAGCAGCTTATGGGTGGAGAGCGTGCCGTCGGGCGCGCGCGCGACGAGGTCGGTGAAGGTGCCGCCGCGGTCGATCCAGAACTGCCATTTGCCGTGGGTCATCGCGCGTACTCCGTCAGGCTCGCCGGCTCGTTTGGTGTGTCCCATCGGCTTGTATAGTATTGCGCGAGGAATCCGAGAGGCGTTGATCATGTCCCTGCCCAACACCACGCTGGCCGCCGCCTATGAGGCGATGACGCTGGGGTCCGCCCGTCTCGCCGAGCGGGCGCGCGGCCTGTTCCCCAGCGGCCTGACGCATGACAGCCGGCATTTCGACCCGTATCCGCTCTACGTCACGCACGGCCAGGGGCCGGTAAAGTGGGATGTGGATGGCAACCGCTATGTCGATTATTTCGGCGGGCATGGCGCGCTGATCCTGGGCCACCATCATCCGGTGGTGAGCGCGGCGGTGCACGCGGCGTACGATCGCGGCACCCATTTCGGCGCCTGTACCGAAGCGGAAATCCGCTGGGCCGAACTGATCACGCAAATGGTTCCTTCAGCGGAACGGGTGCGCTTCACCAACTCCGGCACCGAGGCGACGCTGATGGCGCTGCGGCTGGCGCGAGCCTATACCGGCCGGAGCAAAATCGTGCATTTCCGCGGACATTTCCACGGCTGGCACGATCATGTATCGAGCGGATATTCGAATCATTTCGATGGCTCGGCGACCACCGGGGTGCTGGCCGGCATCGCCGACAATGTGCTGATGGCGGATCCGAACGACGTCGCGGGCATCGATCGTTTGTTCTCCGACCACAAGGATATCGCCGCCGTGATCCTGGAGCCGACCGGCGCCAGTTTCGGCAAGATGCCGATCGTGACCTCGTTCCTTCAGCATCTGCGTGAGTTAACCCGGCAGGCGGGGACCATCCTGATCTTCGATGAGGTGGTGACCGGTTTCCGGGTCTCGCCCGGCGGGTTGCAACAGTTGGTCGGCATCACGCCGGATATGACGACATTGGCGAAGATCCTTTCGGGCGGGCTGCCGGGCGGCGCGGTGGTGGGGCGGAAGGATATTTTTGACCTGCTCGACTTCAACGTGACGAAAGCTCAGGGCAAAGAGAAGATCGGGCATCAGGGGACCTTCAACGCCAATCCGGTGTCGGCGGCGGCGGGCATCGCGACGTTGGAGATCCTGTCGACCACCGATGCGTGCGAGAAGGCCAACGCCTATGGCGCTGCGCTGCGCTCACGGATGAACGAAGTGCTGGAAGACGAGCAGGTGAAGTGGGCGGTGCACGGATCGTATTCCGGGATGCATATCTTCACCAATCCGGATGGCGAGGACATCGTGCCGTCGCGGTTCGACGCGGTGCCGTTCGTCCCGCGCATGATCAACAAGCCGCGGCATGACGGGATGCCGGTGAAGGTGCGGATGGGGCTGCTGGTCAATGGCGTCGACGTGAATACCGGTCCGTCCGGCACGATTTCCGCGACGCACGGGGAGGAGGAGATGGCGCTGACCGTCGATGCGTGTCGGGCGACGATCAGGGCGTTGAAGCGGGAAGGGGCGATCAACTAACCACGACCACTCGTCACGGCCCAGCTCGACCAGGACAGCGACGGCAACCACCCGGCGTTGACAGATGGCCCGGTCGAGCCACATACGCATCAGGATAAGGCGGTTGGAGAGGAGATTTTTCTCTCTGAACGTCATCCCCGGGTCGAGCCCGAGGATGATGGGGAAGGCGAACGTTTTCCTCTCATTCAATTCTTATCCTGATGCGTATGCGGTCAATCCTTATCCTGATGCGTATGCGGTAGAGCCGGGCCATGACGGGCGGTAGCGGGGTCGTCGCCCCGCGAGGCTTACCCCGTGCCCGCGATTCAGCCTGGAGGAAACGAACCATGCGACTTTTCTTTGGTCTCGCGTCTCCCTATGCCCGGATCATTCGCATCGCGTTGTTGGAAACAGGCCTCGACGGACAGGTCTGCAAGCAGGAGGTCACGCTTCGCGATCCCGGCTCGGCGCTGCTACCGTTCAATCCGGTGGGCCGGGTTCCGACTCTTGAACTGGATGACGGGACAATCCTGACCGAAAGTCTGTTGATCCTGAACTATCTCGACACTCTGCACGCCGGGCCGCCGTTGCTGCCGCGAGATGGATCCGATCGCTGGCGCACGCTCGCCGAAATGGGGACCGCGAGCGGAATGCTGGAGGGCATCGTCACCTGAGCGCGTGAGTTGCGCCGTCCCGAGAGCGGACGATCCCCCGGCGTGATCGAACTCGAAACCACCCGGGTCAACCGAACCGCCGACGTGTTGGAGCGTGCCGTCGCCGCCGGCGCCTATGCCGGCGCGATCAGCGCCTCCCATATCGTGCTCGGTTGCACGTTGGGCTGGATCGATCCGCGGCACCCCGTTTGGCATTGGCGAGACGAGCGGCCCGCTCTGGCGGCGTGGTTCAACGCGATCGCGGCGAGACCGTCGTTCGAGCAGACGGTACCGCCTCCGCTGTGATGCATCGCGGGTTACCCCCCGCGCACGTACCGCTTCGTCAGAAGCCGCAGATGATCCCGGAAATGCGGCCGCAGACGCTCCGTCCAGGGCGTCCCCGCCGCCTGCTTCCACGCGGCGGTCAGCGGCACGTCCGGCGACTCAAGATGATACAGCGCCAAATAGCGGTGCGTTCCCTTCGTATCGCGGAACCGCCGGGCGCACAGCGTCCCCGGCACCGCCGCGAGCGCGGGAATGTGTTCGTGATCGTACCATTCGTTGAACTCTTGCTCATACGCCGGATCGACGTTCATCGCGTTCACCAGCAGGCCGCCCGCGCCGGCCGGAGCCACCAGATCGCCCGGCAGGATCTGCTCACCGTCATGCCGCATCAGCCGTTGCGCGATCGTACTCATCCGCTTCGACCACACCGACAGGTTCTCGTACGCGATCGCGCGATACGCGGCATTTTGCAACACATCCAGACTATCGAGCTCATAGCTCGCCACCGCGTGCTTCGGATTGGCGACGCTGATCCAGCGCTCGCAGGTGCCGAAGCCGGGCACGCGTTGCCGTTCCGGGATGTGTTCCAGGTCATACCAATCATGAAACTCGTCAGCCTGAGCCTTGGAATAATCGAAGGCGACGAGAAGGATGCCCTTGGCCATGGTCAACTCCCTGACGATTGTCACATCAATACGGGCCGGTCGCCCTCGACGATGATCCGCCACAGCACCCGGCTCTCGCTTCGGTCGTAGTCGCCGTGCGCGCGATGCATGGTCGCCCGGTCGTCGATGACCAGCACATCGCCCTTGCGCCAGCGATGGGTATAAACGATCTCGGGCCGGATCATCCGGTCCAGCAGATCGGACAGATAGGCGCGGCTGTCACCCGGCGTCATGCCCTCGATATAGGCGGTCTTGGTGATGTGGAAAAACACCGCCGGCGAGCCATGCACCGGATGCGTCCGCACCATCGGATGGACGATCGGTTCGCCGAATTTCTCCATGTCCTCCGGCCTGACGTCCGTGTGGTGGTCGTCCAGCGTGTTGACCGTGCGCAGGTCCCGCAACCGGGCCTGTTCCGCTTCCGGCAGCGCCGCGTAGGCCGCCCGCATGTTGGCGACACTGGTGCCGCCGCCCTGGGACGGGATTTCGACGCCATACAGCATGGTCGCCGCCGGCGGCTTCTCGCGGTTCGTGTGGTCGGTGTGCCAGCGCTCGGCCGGCTGTTGGCCATTTCGATGCCAGACCAGTCCGATATCGGAATAACCAGGCATGTGGTGCTGCGAGTAATGCTGCCGCATCGGCGGCCCGAACGCCTCCGCCGCCGCCAGGTACTGGTCCGGAGTCAGCGACTGATCGTGGAACACCAGCGCCAGATGCTCCGCCAGCGCCAGGGATAACGCGTCTTTGCTGGCGTCATCGAGCGGCCGGCTCAGATCGACGCCGGAAACCTCCGCGCCGAGCGCGGGCTGGAGCGGTGTGACCGTGATTGCCATCGCGTCCTCCTCCGGTTCTGGGTGGCGAGCGTAAACCCATCCCGGGGAAGCGCAAATCCCGGCGGCTGTCCCGCGGGGAGGTTTACGTCCGGGCGCCGGAGCGTTCCGCCTGCGGCAGCCGCAACGTTCGCCGCAGCGCGGCGGCCGCGCGGGTCAGATCGGCTTCGACCATGGCGGCCGCCCCATCGATCGTGTCCAGGCGGCGGGCGCGAACAGCGGTCAGGATCGCCCGTAACCGCGCCTCGAGCACCGCCATCCCATAACCCCCCGCCATCCCCACCATCGCATGCGCCTGGGCCGTGATCGCGCCCGAAGATCCGGCCGCCAGCGAGCGGCGCAACGCGGGCAGCCGGCGGAACAGATCGGCGATGCATTCCTCGACCATGTCGAGCAGTTCCTCGCGCGGGAGGTTGGACCGGAGTTCGACGATCCGTTCGGCGGACAGGATCGGGATTCCTTCCTCGGAGTCCGCCTCCAGCCCAGGCATGGATCCCAGTCCGGGGAGGAAGGATCGGCTGTGCCAGACGTGGCGGCCGATCGCGCCGGTGAGGGCGTCCAGCGTCGGATTGCCGGGCAGAATGTCGTCGGCGCCGGCCTCGCGCCAGGTCCGTTCATCGGCCTCCTCGTGGGATGGCGAGAGCACGATCAGCGGGATCAGCCGCCCCGGTCCTACCTCGTCGCGGACGGTCGCGATCGCGGCCTCCACGGTCATGTCGGGCAGCATGGTGTCGATGAAGGCAATATCATAAGGCGTGTCGCGTAGCGCGAGTGCCACCGCCGTGCCGGTGGTGACGGCATCGACCATGTGGCCGTCGCGGCGCAGCATCGTCACCGCCGCCATCCGTAGGCCGGTCGGCGCCCCCGCCAACAGGATCCGTGTGCGCGGCAATGGCCGTCCCTCGGCGGGCGCCTGACCCGGGGTCCGTCCACGCTGGCCGGGCAACAGGTCCGGCGGCAAGGTCAGGATGAAATCGTTGCCGGTGCGGCCATCGATCGCCGACCATCCCTCACAGCGCAACCGGCCGCCCATCAGCATCGTCAGATGCCGGGCGATCGCGGGACCGAGACCGGTCCCCATCGCATGTCCGCCGGACGCGTCCAACAGCGGCGCGTCGGATGCCTCCGGTCCGGCGTCATCGGCGTGGCCGGGCACGGCGACGGCATCGAACGCGGGGAACATGGCGGCGCGCATCGCCTCGGAGAACGGCGTGCCGAAGCCGCGGATCGTCACCCGCAGCGCGGTGGTGCCATTGGGGCCGTCCTCGCCGCCGTCCGCGAGCAGCCACATCGTGTCGGGCGAGGCGAAGCGTAATGCCTCGGCCAGCAGCAGCGTGACGATCTGGCGGAGCCGGTCGGGATCGGCGATCAGTTCGGCCGGCGTGGCCTCGCTGACGACCTGGTAGACCGTGATGCCGCGATCCCGCGCGGCCGGCTGGAGCGAATCGACAACCTCCCGCAGCAAGGGCCGCACGCCGAGCAACGCCGGCCGCGGCACCACGGCGCCCGCCTCCATCAGCGGCACCTCGACGGCGTCGGCCGCGAGGTGCGCCAAACTCTCGCCCACGCGGCGGACCGGCTCGAGCGCACCGGCCGGCACGTCCATGGCGCGAAGCCGGGCGGTCGCGCGCATCAGCAGCGCCACCCGCGCGCTCAGTTCATGCGAAATCACGTCGAGGAACCGCATCCGGGCGGATTGCTCGTACCGCAGCGCCTCCCGCGCGCCACGCAACGCCTGGCGGGCGCGGCGCGCCTCGGTGACATCGGTGTAGAGCGCGACAAAGCCGCCCTCGGCCAGTGGCCGGCAGCGCAGTTCGATCACCCGATCCGCCGCCTGGAAACTCTGGCTGGCGCCGAAATTGCCGGCGCGGAGCAGGGCGGCGCGGCGGTCCACTTCCGCCTCGACATCCCCGACGTCGCCAAAATATCCCGCCGCGGCCTGGGTGCGCAGCACCTCCTCCATCGGCATGCCGGTGCGGATGAAGCTGGCGTTGACGCCGGACCGCTCGGGGAACAGCGCGTTCCATTCGATCAGGTTCAAATGCGCGTCGAAGATGGCGACCCCGTCGGTGACGGCGGCGAAGGTGGCGTGCAATCGCCGCTCGACGGCATCGGCATGGGCGCGCGATACCTCGGCCAGCGCATGGGCGGCGGCCAGGTTGGCCTGGCTGTCGGTCGCCAGCGCGGCGCGGCGCCGGCCCGCGCGTAACCCGCCCAGTACGAGGACGGCGATGATCGCGGTGAGACCGGTGATGGCGCCGGCGAACACCCGCGCCTGCCATCGCCAGATCGCGACCGGCCGCATGGCCTCCAGCTGGTTCAGGCCGGCGATGATCGCGAGGTCGCGGCCCGGCAGCCGGCGGAAGGCGTGCACGCGAACCGCCGCGTCGGTGGCGGACGGCCCAACCCAAAGTCCGGAGTCACCGGCATCGACCGCCGCGAACATCTGGGTATCGGCGATGCTGGCGTCCGGGGTCCCGCCGGCCGCGCCAAAGGTCGCGCGCAGCTTGCCGTCCGTCATGCCGATCAGCGCGGCGAACTCGTCGCCCGAAGGAGCGGACGCCGCGAAGACGCCGGTGATGGCGGATAAGCGGTAGTCGGCGTCGATGATCCCGGCGAACGAGCCGTCCGGATGACGCAGGGTGCGCGCCGCGTCGAGATGCCATTGGCGCATGATCGGATTGACCGCCGCGCCGCCCAGATAAAGCGCCGGCTTGTCGTTGGCGCGCTCGGCGGCGTCGCGGAACACCTCGAGATCGCCCACGTTTTGGCCGATGAAGTCGGGCACCGATGACTGGCGGATGATCCCGTTCTCATCCGCGAGGAACATATCGCGGGAGATCCCGGTGAGGATCGCCGACCGCTGCCGCGCGGTCTCGAGATTGAACTGGCGCGGGTCCGCCTCCCAGTCGCGCACCATCAGGTCGAGGGTCTGGTCGAGGGCGAGCGTCTGGCGGTTGATTTGCTCGGTGTAGCTGGCGGCGAGGCCGGTCACGATCGCGTTCGTTCGCTGGACGGCGTCAATCCGCTGCGCTTCGGTGGTCCGTTCCGCGGCGTACCAGGTGGATCCGATCACGGCCGCCGCCAGGGCGAACGTCGCCAGGACGCTCAGGCCAAAGCGCGCGGATCGCGGGAATTCGGGCAACATCATGGAGAGCGGACTTCCATGCGGTGGGTTATCGAGCCAGGCGGCCGGAACGGCGACGCCTAACACCCGCTTCAATACAAACCTGCTTCATGGGCGGCTCGGCTTTCCATCCTGCGGACCCCAGACGCTCAGGATAGGATATTCGGCAAGCCGCTGTATAGTTTTTGTAAGAATTGGGACGAAAATCGCCGCCGCCCAGGGGCACGTGGGGAGGCAGGCGGGGCACTCTTGCCCTTCATCCGCTCGGGTGCGATGACGGGCCCATCGACCGGGGCCGACGCCGCGATCCGCGACGGGAGCCCTGGTCCGCGCGCACTCTGGTATGAGGTCGGTTCAGACTGGATGCCGAGTTCATGGATGCGGTGACGGCAATGCGGCACTGCCTACTGATCCGCAACCAGTATGCCCATTGCCAATGGTATGACGACTACAGTCCGAGGCTGGCGTTCGTGAACATGGAGAACATTGCTTACCAAACCGCTCCCATCAACGACTATCGCGGACTGACCACCTGCTATGTGGACGTGCCACTGCTCACGCAGCAGGAGATATTCTTCTCGGAGGTGGATAGTGCTTTTGCCTACGTCAACTTTGAAGGTCGGAACCGTGCAGGCACACTCCCTGGTGGTCATGTATTCGACCCGCCTGCGCCGCTGATCCCGCCGCCGTTGCATCTTTAATGTCGCAAAACAGATATTGTTCGACGTTCATTATTCTCCAGCTCCCACCCATCCACTACGTTTCCGAGGCTCAGAGTATTCAGTTGCCATGAGAAATCCTTTGCGTAGGGAAAGTAGAAACAGCAGTCACGACTCTGGAAAGCATTTGGTCAGGCCTCAAGTATGCGGCAGTCGCTTGCCGTACGCCCGAGCCGCAAAGGCCGCCGGCCTCAATCGACGTCGATCCCGGAATAAACCTCGTCAAGTGAGAGGTCGATGCCAAATTCCGGCAGGCGAATTGGTCCGGCCGTGTCGGCAGCGTCCCGGTGCCACGCCTGCTCACCAGGTTCGCGCCAGAATGCGCGGAATGATCTGTTCTCGGATTCAACGACAACATAGCGGAGTATCGAGGGGACCGACTCGTACTCATCGACCTTCTCCTCGTCCCGTCGCCGATTACCCTGGCCGGGCGAGACGACTTCAAATACAACGATCGGCGCCGGCACGGCGACCGCGTTCCGGTGCGGCCTGGAACACGCGATAAACGCGTCCGGCTCTCGCAGGGCGCCGCCGACTGTTTCGATCGCATCCCGCGGTCCATAGGTGTCGCATGGCGCGCCCGCCGGCAATCTGGGGCGGATAGAATCCGGGATGTTGCGACCGATCCGGTTGTGGCCAACGGTGGCTGGGGCCCTCGCGACTGGCCGGAAACCATCGAACTCGTATCGGCAGCCTTCCGGTTGGGTCTCAGCCCAGGCAAGGAACCGGCTCTGGCTCCTTGCCTCCCAATCAATCTGTCGAGCGGCGACCGTCATGACTTCGCGACCCCATATGGCGGCAAGCCCATGTAATGAGCAGAGGCATTCAATGCATCCGCGGTCATTCTCGCCGCGCGCCGGTACCCTAATGCGCCGAAGGTGAGCGGGCAATCCGCGAGTCGGCAAGCCTCACATCGCCGTCATGCCGCCGTCCACGAACAGCAGGGCGCCGGTGACGTAGGAGGCATCGTCGGAGGCCAAAAACAGGATCGCGGCGGCGACCTCCTCGGGCCTGCCCGGCCGCTTCATCATGGTGCCTTGCGCGGCCTTGGCATTGTATTGCTCGACGGTCTCGCCGGCCGCCGCGATGCGGCGCGCATGGAACGGCGTGAAGATCGGGCCTGGGCCGACGGCATTCACGCGAATTCCCTCCGCCGAGTGGTCGGCCGCGAGCCCCCGCGTCAGGCCCGCGATCGCGGCCTTGGTGGTGTCGTACTGCAGGTTGCCGCCGCCCGCGACGACGGACCGCACCGAGGCGGTGTTAACGATGGCGCCCCCCTTGTTGAGGCGCATCAGCGGAACCGCCGCCTTGGCGCAGTAGACGTAGCTCATCAGGTTGACGTTGAGGATCTCGGCCCAGCTCGCCCCGCTCGCCTCGTCGACCTTCTCGTATTTGCGGATGCCGGCATTGTTAATGAGGATGTCGAGGCGCCCGAACTTCTGAGCGGCACCGTTGACGAAAGCGAGACATGCGGCCTCGGTACCAACGTCAGCCTGCGTGAAGGCGACCTTGGCGCCGGCGGCCTCGAGCTCGGCCGCCACGCGCTGGCCGCGCTCGCCGTCCCGATCGCAGAATGCCACGCTCGCGCCCTCGGCGACGAAACGCCTGACCGTCGCCTCGCCGATCCCCGATGCCCCGCCCGTCACCGC
>Ga0181536_10002965_pt1 | contig 18737 bp, 17 predicted proteins | sample PEATcosm2014_Bin_41_FD_121105 | JGI IMG/M metagenome (GOLD analysis project Ga0181536, IMG submission 121105) | Peatland microbial communities from MTU Mesocosm Facility, Houghton, MI, USA - PEATcosm2014_Bin17_60_metaG | ecosystem: Environmental > Terrestrial > Soil > Wetlands > Peat | place...
ACCATCCCCATATCCGAGGTAGGAACCGTGTGCGTTAGGAGCGCCAGCACGGGTCTGTGCGGGGGGCAGTGGGCAACCGCTGTCCCTACCGCGACCGGCCGACGCCCTCGTCGGCCTGCTCGCCTTTGGAAGATGCTGGATGGTTGCCCAGGTGGCGGGACCGCATTCCCATTCTTGGGAAAACTAAGCGACATTGGGTTGTCAACCTGCGGCGGGTTGTTAACCCGCCTCCGGCCGGGCTGCGCCCGGCTGGACCGATTGGCAATCGGTCCGCGGGTTAACAACCTGCCCTACAATTGAAAAAGATGTCTTCTTCCGTGCTGGAGCGCTACGAGCCGGTCATCGGGCTGGAAGTGCACGTGCAGCTTTCCACCGCCACGAAAATTTTCTGCGGCTGCCCCACCGGTTTCGGCGCGCCGCCCAATACCAATGTTTGCCCGGTGTGCCTGGCGCTGCCGGGCGCGCTGCCGGTGCTCAACCGCAAGGCCGTCGAGCTGGCGGTGAAATCGGCGCTGGCGCTCAACTGCCGGATCCGCCCCTTCTCGCGTTTCGCGCGCAAGAACTATTTCTATCCGGACCTTCCCAAGGGCTACCAGATTTCGCAGTACGACGAGCCGTTTTCCGAGCACGGCTACGTGGATATCGTGGTGGACGGCGCGCCCAAGCGCATCGGCATCACCCGCATCCACATGGAAGACGATGCCGGCAAGAGCATCCACGACGGCTTCAAGGATTCCGGCCGCTATTCCTATGTGGACCTGAACCGCAGCGGCACGCCGCTGGTCGAGATCGTCAGCGATCCCGATATGCGCAGCTCCGATGAAGCGTACGCCTACCTCACCGAGCTGAAGCAGGTGCTGCAGTTCGTGGACGTTTCCACGTGCGATATGGAAAAAGGCCACCTGCGCTGCGATGCCAACGTTTCGGTGAGGCTGCGCGGCGCCGAAAAGTTCGGCACCAAGGCCGAGGTGAAGAATCTGAACTCGTTCCGCTTCCTCAAGCAGGCGCTGGATTACGAAATCGGCCGCCAGGTCGCGGTGCTGGAAACGGGCGGCCGCATCGCGCAGGAAACGCGCCTTTACAATCCCGAAGCCGGCGAAACCTTCAGCATGCGCAGCAAGGAAGATGCGCACGACTACCGCTATTTTCCGGAGCCCGACCTGGTGCCTCTCGGCATCGGCGAAGCGTGGTTGAACGAGCTGCGCGATTCCATGCCGGAGCTGCCCGCCCGCAAGCGCGCCCGCTTCCTGGAATCCTATGGCCTTTCCGAGTACGATGCCGGCGTGCTCACGCAGACGCGCGCCGCCAGCGATTACTTCGACGCCGTGGCCAAGCTTTCGGGCGATCCCAAGAGCGCCGCCAATTGGGTGATGGGCGAGCTGATGGCGCTGCTCAAAGCCGCGGGCCGGGAAATCGCCGCTTCGCCCGTCAGCCCGGAGCATCTCGCCGAATTGATCCGCATGATCGCTTCCGGCCAGCTCTCCGGCAAATTAGCCAAGGAGATATTTCCCAAGATGTTCGCGGCCGGCGAAGCGCCGGCGGCCATCGCCGAGCGCGAAGGATTGCGGCAGATCAGCGATACCGGCGCGATCGAAAACATCATCGGCCAGATCGTCGCCGCCAATCCGAAGCAGGTGGAGCAGTATCGCGGCGGAAAAACCACCGTCCTGAATTTCCTGGTGGGCCAGGCGATGAAAGCCACGCGCGGCCAGGCCAATGTGGCGATGGTGACCGAACTGTTCAAACAGAAGCTGGGGTGAGACATGTTGAAAGAAGGCGACCAGGCTCCCGAGATTCACGCGCAGACCGATACGGGCGAAGAGTTCCGCCTCTCCGGCCTCAAAGGCAAACGCGTGGTGCTGTATTTCTATCCCAAGGCGGACACGCCCGGCTGCACTACCGAAGCCTGCGAGTTTCGCGACGATATTGGCAGCTTCGCGGGCAAGAACACGGTGGTGGTGGGAGTCTCGCCCGATACGCCCGCGGCGCAGGCCAAGTTCAAACGGAAATACGATTTGCCGTTCACTCTCCTGGCCGACAAGGATCGGTCCGCCGCCCAAGCCTACGGCGTGTGGAAAGAGAAGAACATGTACGGCAGGAAGAGCATGGGAATCGAGCGCACCACCTTCGTGATCGGCGCCGACGGCAAAATCGAAAAGATCTACGGCAAGGTGAAGGCCGCCGGACATGCCGGGGAAGTGCTGGCTAACCTGTAGTCTGCCGGTCTATCGTCACGTCCAGATCCCGCAGCCGCCCATCCTGAATGCGGTAGATCCAGCCGTGCACGGCTAACTCCTGCCCGCGCGACCAGGCGCTGCGCACGATGGGCGATTCCGCGACCGCGCGAGCCTGGTAAATCACGTTCAGCTCGCACAACCGGTCCCAGCGCCGCGCGTAGGGAAGCGCATCGAGATCCTGCCGGTGACGCACGTAGATCTCGCGCAGGGGCGCCAGCCATTCGCGCACCAGGTGCGGGCCGCCGTGCTCCATGGCGGCCGCCACGCCGCCGCAGCCGTAGTGGCCCACCACCAGCACGTGCCGCACCGCCAGCACTTCGATGGCATACTGAATCACCGCCAGGCAATTCGAGTCGTCGCGCTTCACCAGGTTGGCGATGTTGCGGTGGACGAACACTTCGCCCGGCTGGAGTCCCGTGATTTCGTTGGCGGGCACGCGGCTGTCCGAACATCCCACCCACAGAAATTGCGGCGCCTGCTGAGCGGCGAGGCGGTGAAAAAACCGCGGGTCGCGCTGGGCCGCAAGGCGCGCCCATTGCTCGTTATTGTCGAACAGCTCTTTGAGCAGGCGCATCTGGTTTCAGTGTACTTCGGGCACGAACATGCGCCGCACGCGACCCGCGCCGCCCCGCAGGGGGAACGAGCGCGCCAGCAGGCTCGCTATCCGCAACCACGATGCGGCCGCCGGACCGGCACACGCGCGCCATCTGCGTCTTGCGAGCCCGCTCCAGCATGGCGGGATTGCGGGACTATTGGCGAAGGGCACGGCCTGCCGGGTGAACTGGTCGCGAACGATGGCGGAGTGCTTCACTCGCGCAGCTCCACGATCGTGGCGCCCGCGCCGCCTTCCTGCTGCGGCGCCGCATAAAACCGCGCCACGTGCGGATGGCGGCTGAGCATCTCCTGAATGGTCTTGCGCAGAATTCCCATGCCGTAGCCGTGCACGATGCGCACGCGGCTGGCGGTGGCCATCACGGCGCGGTCCAGGAACTGGTCCACCAGGTCGCGCGCTTCTTCGGCGCGCTGTCCAATGACGTTGATCTCCTGGTGCACGGGCGCCAGCTCCGGCGCGGGCCGGTAGGTTACGTTTTGCGGCAGGCGCCCCGCCGGCGCTGCCGATTCCGGCAGCACTTCGATGACGTCATCCACGGAAACCTGCATCTTCATAAACCCGGCTTCCACTTCGATGCGCCCATCGCCCAATTTGCGGCGCACGCGCGCCGGCTCGCGCACATCGCGCAGGCGCACGCGCGCGCCCTCTTCGATGCGCAAGGGCTGAATGCGGTCCTGGCGCGAATCGTCCTCGGTGGAAAGCACCGTGGCCGCAAAATCCTCGCGCAGCTCGCGCTTGGCTTTGGCGACGCGCCGCTGCGCGTCCTGGGCGGCTTTGCGTCCGGCGTCCGTGGAGATTTTGCCCAGCGTCTCCCGCGCCTGCTCCTCGAAGCGCGCCAGCGCCTGGCCGGTGCGCCGCTCGAGTTCCTTGAGCTTGGCGGCTTCGCGTTTTTCCCACTCGCGCGCGACTTCCATTTCGCGCCGCTCGAGTTCGGCGATTTTCGCGCGCAGGCTCTGCTCCAGCGCCTGCGTCTCTTCGATGCGCCGGTGCAGCTCGCCGAGGAAGCGCGTGACGTCCCGTTCGCGGTCGCTCATGGAGCGGCGCGCGCGCAGCATGATGTCCTCCGGGATTCCCAGCCGCGCGGCGATCTCCAGGCCGGCCGATTTTCCGGGCAGCCCCAGGCGAAGCTGGTAGGTGGGCTCGAAGGTTTGCTCGTCGAACCCCATCGAGCCGTTCACCACTCCAGGGGTGGAAGCGCCGTAGATCTTCAGCGCCATCAAGTGGGTGGAAACCAGCGTGAAGGCGCCCGCCGCGCGAAAATGCTCCACCACGGCCACGCCCAGCGCGCCGCCTTCCTCGGGGTCCGTAGCCGCTCCCAGTTCGTCCAGCAGCACCAGCGAATCGGGCGTCACGTCCAGCGCCATTTCGCGGATGTTGGAGACGTGCGCGGAAAAGGTGCTGAGGTTTTCCTGGATGGATTGGTAATCCCCGATATCCGCCAGCACCCGCTCGAAGAGCGGGAACTCGGCTTCCGCCGCCGGCACCGGCAGGGCCGCCTGCGCCATCAGGCTGAGCAGTCCCACGGTCTTCAAGGTCACCGTTTTGCCGCCGGTATTGGGGCCGCTGATCAACAGGGTGCGCCGCTCTCCGGTGAGTTCCAGGCTCACCGGCACGGCCTTTTTGCCGCGCCTCTTCAGCACGTCTTCCAGCAAAGGGTGGCGCGCGTCGCGCAGCAGCAGGCGCGCGCCGAAGCGGGGAATGGCGCAATCGAATTCCTGCGCGAAGCGGCCCTTGGCGAAGACCAGCTCCAGATCCGCCATGGTAGCGAGCGTCTGCCGGATGGAATCGGCGTGGCCGCGCAGCCGCGCCGTCATCTCCAGGAGAATGCGGTGCACTTCACGCGCCTCTTCCTCGAAAAGCCGCACCAGCTCATTGTTCAGATCGATGGTCTCGAGCGGCTCGACAAACAGCGTGTGGCCGCTGGAGCTGGCGCCGTGAATGACGCCATCCATGCGCCGCCGCTGCCCGGCGATCACCGGGACCACGAAGCGCTCGTTGCGGATGGTGACGAACTCCTCCTGCAACAGCCCTTCCTCGCGATGCGCCTTGAGAAAGCGTTCGAGCGACTCCTGAATGGATCTCTTCTGCCGCTCGATATCGCGCCGCAGCCGGCCCAGGGCCACGCTGGCATGGTCGGACACGCTGCCATCGGGCAGGATTTTGCCGTCGAGCTCCTGCAGGAGGCCGCGAAAATCGCCGATGGCGGCGGCGCGCCGGCCCAGCCGCGGAAAGCGCTCGGCCGCCGCGGCGAGCACGGATTTCGCGTCCGCCGCGCGATCCAGCAGCGCGAACAGATCGAAAATCTCCTTGGGCTCGAGGCCCGCGCCTTCGATGCGCAGCTTGTGCACGGCCGCTTCCACGTCGGGCAGACCGGAAAAATCCACCCGGATGGCCGCCCCGCGCGCCGCCGGCTGGGGCCGGGATGCCAGGCGCAAATACTCGATGGCTTCGCCCGCTTCGGCCAGGTCTTCCATGAGGCGCGCGCCACCCGAGTGCGGCTGGACCTTGGCCAGTTCGCGGCGCCCCAGCGGGCTGGAGACGAAGCGTCCCAGCAGTTGGCGCAGCGGTTCGAATTCGAGGACTTCAGCGGAGGTTTTCATGCCGGGCCCGGAGCGCCGGTAGACAACCGGCGCGCAGGATGCCATTCTGCCCCACAACGTTGGCGAAAGGCTTTTTCGATTACGCCCAGGGTGCCTTCGGTGATTTGGAGAGCCGGCAGATCCTTGCGCCGCACCCATTCCACCGCGCACACGTCATCGCCCGGAAACAGCTTGCCGCCCTTCACCCGGCACACGTAATCGATGAGCACGTAATGATACTCCGGCGCGCCCGCCGCGTCGCGCAGAATGCGCTCGAAAATTTCGAACACGCCCAGCGGCTCGACCTCCAGGCCGGTCTCTTCCAGCACCTCGCGCCGCACCGCATCGGCCAGCGATTCGCCGATCTCCAAAGCTCCGCCGGGCAGCGACCACCAGCCCTTCAGGGGCTCCTTGCCGCGCTGCGCCATCAGAATGCGGCCGCGCCGCAACAGAATGGCGCCCACTCCCACCAAGGGGCGCTGGGGATAGCGGCGATCGTCCAGGGGCGTCAATGGGCGTCCGCTTCCGGCCCGGCGTCCTGGCGCGCGCGATACACTTCACCGCGGCTGGTGACGATGAGGGTCTTCAGATCCACTTCGCCGAACGCGCAACTGGAAGGGAAGCCGGCCACCCCGATGGTATGGATGAGCCGTCCCTCCGGACTATAAATCCCCACGCCCTTGGCCGCCACGTAGAGGTTGCCTTTTTCGTCCACCGCGAGGCCGCCCGGCACGCCGGCAACGGCAGCCACCAGCACGCGCTCGCCGGAAGCTTCGCCGTTGCGGTCCAGATCGTAGGCGCGGATGTTGCGCTCGTCGCTATCGCTCACATAGAGCGTCTTGCCGTTGGGCGACAGCGCAATGCCGTTGGGCCGGGTGGCCGATTTCGCCAGCAGCCGCAGCGCGCCCTTGGGCGGAAGGTGATACACGCCGTAAAAATCCAGCTCGCGATGGTCGGCCTCGCCGCCGAACGCCGGGTCGGTGAAATAGACGTGTTCGCTCTTGGTCACGGCGATATGGCTGGGGGCGTTCAGCCGTTTGCCTTCCCAGGCGTCCGCCACCACCTCGAGCTTGCCGCCCTTGTCCGTGCGGGTCACGCGATGCAAGCGCGTTTCGCACGTGTAGAGACGCCCCTGGGCGTCGAAGGCGTTGCCGCGCGGCCCGTTGGCATTCGTGCGCAGCACTTCGAGGACGCGGCCGGGCGTCCACTTCAACAGCCGGTCGGTGGGAGTATCGCTAAAAACCAGGTAGCCGTCTTTCGACCAGGCGGCGCCTTCCGTGAAGGTGTAGCCTTTGCCTAAGAGCTCCAGGCGGAATTGCAGGAAGTCCTGCGCCGCGGCGGGCAGGCTTGCGAAAAGAGCGAAGAGCGCGGCCGAACAAGTTCGGACGGCGCGGGTCATTTGGCCGCGGGCCTGTCCTGGATGGTGAGGTTATTGATTACGCTTTTGACGCCCTTCACCTTCCTGGCGACGGTGGTGGCCTTTTCCTTCTGCCGTTCGTTGGCTACCGGACCGGCGAGCGTCACCACCCCGTCCTTCACGTCCACTTTGAGGGCGCCGCCCTTTACGATGGGGTCGCTGGCCAGCTTGTTGATGACGTTGTCGTAGATGGCATCGTCGGTAACCGGTTTTTTGTCCGCCGCGTTCAGGCAGACGCCGGCCAGCAGAAAGAGAGCCAGTAGAGAGGCAAGAATTTTAGACATCGTCTTCTCCGGCCATTGTACGCCAGTCCATGGCGTTCAGGAAATTGGTGTCTTCGCGCCATCCCGGCTGCACGCGCACGTGCAGGTCCAGGTAGATCTTCATACCCAGCAGCCGCTCCATCTCGGCGCGCGCCAGGGTGCCGATCTGTTTGAGCATGGCGCCGCCGTTTCCGATGACGATGGCCTTCTGCCCTTCGCGCTCGACGCGAATGGTGGCGAAAATGCGCGTGATGCGCGGAGTCTCCTCCCACTTGTCCACCATCACGTTCACCGAATGGGGGACTTCCTGGCGCGTCGCCAGCAGCACCTTTTCGCGGATCAATTCCGCCGCCAGGAAACGCTCCGGCTGGTCCGTGACGTGGTCTTCCGGGAAATACGCCGGTCCTTCCGGCAAATGCGACAGGATGACTTCGCGCAGCTCGTCCAGGCCTTTGGCGCGCGCCGCCGACACCGGCACGTACGCGGCGAAATCGTAAAGCCGCCGGTACTGTTCGATCAGCGGCAGGAGCACGGCCTTGTCTTTCAGCAGATCCACCTTGTTCAGCACCAGCACGACGGGGGTTTCGGTGCGGCGGGCCAGGTCCACCGCGCGGCGGTCTTCCTCGCCGAATTTCCGCGCCGCGTCCACCACCAAGAGCAGCAGGTCGCGCTCTTCGAGGGCGTTGCGGACGGTATCCATCAGGCGCTTGTTGAGCGGCGAATCGGCTTTGTGAATGCCCGGCGTATCGATGAAGACGATCTGCGCCTGGGGCAGGGTGACCACGCCCTGAATGGAAGTGCGCGTAGTCTGCGGCTTGTCCGCCACAATGGCCACTTTCTGGCCCACCAGCGCATTCAACAACGTGGATTTTCCGGCGTTGGGACGCCCGATCAGAGATACGAACCCGGACTTGAATGTTTCACTCATGAGCAACCGTTTGAGACTTTCCGATGCGAACCCGTTCCACCCGCAGCTCGTCGCCGGCCAGCACTTCGATGCGGATGCCGTCGCGATCCACCGCTTCCCCGGCCCGGGGCACGCGCCCCAGCCATTCGCCGATCAGCCCCCCCACGGTGGTGGATTCGATCTCTTCCTCGCGGCGGAAGGTGTCGAAGAGGTCGGCCACGCGGTCCAGGTCGAAATTACCGGAGACGATGTATCCGCCCTGCCCGTCCTCGAGCACGTCGCTGTCGGGCTCGTGCTCGTCGCGGATCTCGCCGATGATCACTTCCAGCAGATCCTCCATGGTAGCGAGGCCCGCGGTGTTGCCGTACTCGTCCACCACGATCACCATATGGGTGTTTTCCTGCTGCATTTGCCGCATCAGGTCGTTGACCGGCTTGGTCTCCGGCACGAACAGCATGGGGCGGATCAGCTCCCGCACGGTGCGCGTCTCGCGCTCGGATTCCTCCAGCTCGAACATATCGCGGACGTGCACGAATCCCAGCACGTCGTCGATGGTATGGGCGTACACCGGAATGCGCGAGTACTGTTCGGTGATCACCAGTTGCCGCAATTGCTCGAGGGTCGAATCCACGCCGATGGCGACGATATTGGGCCGCGGCGTCATCACCTCGCGCACGACTTTGTCGCCGAACTCCACCACGCCTTGAATCAACTCGCGGTCTTCCTCTTCGATCAACCCTTCTTCCGTGCCCGCGGAGATCAGCGCTTCGATGTTTTCCGCCGGGGTGGGTTCTTCTTCGCGCGCGGCGGTATTATCGGCAAGATCGACCAGCGATTGGAAAAAGTCCAGCAGCGCCACGCAGGGCCGCGCCATCCATGCGAGGCCGCGCAGCAGCGGAACCAGCGGCACGAGCCACGCGCCGCGCGTGCGCCGGTAGAGAATCTGCGGCGCCACGTAGGCGGCCGCCACCATGGTGAGCCAAACGCACAGCGCGGTCTCCCAAAACACCGTCGCGCTCCACGCCGTTCCATCCGCGAACCAGGCGAAAAACAGCACTCCGATGAGCACCAGCACGGAGTGCTTGATGAGCGAAAACGAGCCCGCGCCCTGCTCGGTTTTGAGGCCGATGCGGTCTTCCAGGGTTTCTTTAAAGAATTTCAAGGCCGGGAGGTCGCGCGTGCGCAGGCGCAGGCTTTCCAGATAAAGGAGCTGGACGAAGGTCACGAGGCCGAGGAGGGGGACGGCGATCCAGGAGGCGAGGACGACGGCCAGCATCATACGGGTTCCCGGCGTGGGGCTTGACGCTCGATCAAGCCGCCCGGCAAGCCCAGGCGCGCGCGCCAGCGCTTTTCCGCGCGCGCCATGCGGCCGCCATCGGTTTCGTGGTCCATGCCCAACAGGTGCAGCAGGCCGTGCAGCATGAGGATGTGGATCTCGCGCTCGACGGTGTGGCCGAACCGGCGCGCCTGGGCGCGGGCCCGCGCCACGGAAATGGCCAGGTCGCCCAGACGGCCGGAGGGGATGGCGCTGGGGAAGGACAACACATCGGTGGCGTAATCCAGGCCGCGAAATTGGCGGTTCAGGCGGCGCAGCTCGGCATCGCCGGTCAGCAGGCAATCGAAGGGTTTTCCGCGCGCCACCTGGAGTTCGAGCCTGCGCGCGAAAGCCGCGAGGCTGCGCTTGCGGAGCGTGGCGGGAGGGCGCCGGAATGTGACCGTACTGCCTTCGGGAGAGGACATGGCGGCGCTCAGGCCTGGGCAGCCGCTGAGGACGCCGCGGCCGCGGCCGCTTCCGCCGGCGCCTCCGGCTCGGCCAGCTTCAGGGTAAGCTGGCGGCCCGCGCCGATGGTATCGTTATACCGCTCGTAAGCTTTCACGATGCGCTGCACCAGGGTGTGCCGCACCACGTCTTTTTCGTCGAATTGCACAAAGCTGATGCCCTCGACGCCTTTCAGCACTTCGGCGGCTTCCAGCAATCCGCTGCGCCGCGCGTTGGGCAAGTCGATCTGGGTGACGTCGCCGTTCACCACCATCTTGGAATTGAAGCCCTGCCGGGTGAGCACCATTTTCATCTGCTCGGGCGTGGAGTTTTGCGCCTCATCCAGAATGATGAAGCTGTCGTTGAGCGTGCGCCCGCGCATGAAAGCGATGGGCGCCACTTCAATCACGTTGCGCTCGAGGAGTTTTTCCACGCGCTCGTTGTCGAGCATATCGTAAAGCGCGTCGTAGAGCGGGCGGAGGTAGGGATCCACCTTTTCCTGCAAAGTTCCGGGCAGAAACCCCAGGCGCTCGCCGGCTTCCACCGCCGGCCGGGTCAAAATGATGCGCGCCACCTGTTTGGCGATGAGGGCGGAGACGGCCATGGCGACCGCCAGATACGTCTTGCCGGTGCCGGCGGGACCGATTCCGAAAACCATGTCGTTGCGCTCGATGGCTTCCAGGTAGCGGCGCTGGTTGACGGATTTCGGCGCCAGCATCTTCTTGCCGAAATTGCGCTGCTTGCCGCTCAGCACGAGCGCGCGCAGCGACACTTCGGGATCGTTGGTGACGACGCGCAGATAGCTGTTGAGATCGCCGTTATTGAAGATGTGGCCTTCACGCGTCAGCGTGTTGTAGTCTTCCAGGATATTTTCCGCGCGGGAGACATTGGCCGCTTCGCCTTCGATTTCGAGGTTATTGTCCACCAGTTGGGTGTGGACGCTCAATCCGGATTCGATGAGCCGGATGTTTTCATCGCGAGTTCCAAACAGGCTTTCGACGCCACGGAGAATGCGCACGCTGGATTTCATTGAATGGGTGCTGGGTACCTCCAAGCAGGGTTAAAACAGGGACAAGGATTTACGTTTCGATGGAAGGGGTCCGAACCTTCGACAACCCGCTTGCGCGGGCGGCAGAAAACCATCTGGGTTCATTATAGCAGGTAGGAGGGGCTTCCCGGCTTGTGCGGGTTGGCGGGTAGTGCCTGAAACGTTCGTTGATTGCAAATTGCAATAGCCTTCAGACAGAAACGTCCGGTGCTCCGGGTCAGAAAATCCTGGGCGGTCTTCGCGTAAGACAGGCGGGGCATGTACATGTTCCGCAAAATTCTTGACCGTACTGCCGTATCGCGTGCCAAGACTTCTGTACTCGGCCAGCAACGTTTGAAGGCTGTTTTCGTAACGACTTTCATCGAATATTATTAGCGCACGCTGCGTATCACCACGTGAATGGAGGCGGCGCAAAAACAAATCACAACGATTGCATATTTCTTCAAAGGCGCGGCCAATTGGATCGTTCGCCGTAGCCTTCTCAAGTGCTATTCCAAATAATGTCACGTGGCGTGTGGATAGGGTGTTGCACAATTCGTCGATGATTTGGTTGCGCTGTTCCGTTGGGCACGAATGCCACGGCTCCTCTCTATGGGAAGCGATTGCCTGAGTGTGAAATTCTATTTCAGTGTTGGGGAAGTACTTACGGGCGATACCGTTGACCTGTTCGTTGATCCAGTAGACCTCACGCTCGAAGACCGCTACTCCACCCAGAACAAAATACTTGTCCTCTGCGCCGTCAGGATTGCCCGATTCGTCAACATAGAGCAGATGCATACCTTGTGGTGAGGGGAGAGCACAAAAGAAAATAGCCAGGCGGGTGAAAACCCAACGAGCCACGAAGAACGTAGCCCTACCTAGCCACCAGAAGTTTACGACAGTTATTGGGCCAGTGTCAATAGCATATTGATAACCATTTTATAATCAACATGTTAGTATGTGTCATCCAGAAGATCGGCGATCTCCGACACCCGATTCGTCAAACCCGCTTCCATGACGGGCGTCACACGCAGCGATTTGTGGATCCGGCAGGAATTGCAGCAGGCGAAGCGCGGGCAGTAGGCGGCCCACAGGTCGTCCAACTTCTTGCTGAAGGCATTCGTCAACAGGGTGAGGCGGCGCAGCTCCTGCGCCGGTTCTTTGAGCGATCCAGGCGGGGGCGTCCCGCCGATGCGCCGGCGCTCCCGGCCGCTGCGTCCAAGCAACGCCGGCCGGCCCCGGAATGGTCCCGACCCATGGATTCGACTCCTCTTCAGCCGGCGGACTTGCCTTGGGGTGCGGTTGGGGCGGGGCCAGCGGGGCTTCGCTCCGCTGGCAAGGCGAAGCTTTCCCCACCGGGGAGGAACGAAGCCAGTTCCGGGGTTTCGGCTTTAGTTTCCTGGGGTTGCGAGAGGCGCCGGAGGCGCTGGAGCTCGGCGACGGCTTCCTGGTGGGCCTTTTCGGCGGCGGTGATGCGGCGCTGGAGGCGCATGAAGATGGGGCTGGCGTTGGAGAAGGCTTCGCCGAGCTCGACGCCGGTGCCGCGTTCGGCCTGCATGGTGTGATATTCCCAGAGGTGCGCTTCGACGCGGAAGAAGCGGCGGAGGAACCACTCGCTGCGGATGAGCTTATCGACCTGGAAGCGGGCTTCGGGAGTGCGTGGGGCGAAGTGGGAGTAGTGCTCGGCCTGGAGGAGGGCGAAGTCTTCGCGGGATTCGCCGAGGACGAATTGGGAATCGGCGTCGAGGCCGGATTTGAGGGCATTTTGGGAGGAGGCGCGCTTGCCTTCGGGGGTGCGCGGTCCGGTGGAGTGGAGGGCGTTGAGGCGATTGGCCTCGATTTGTTTTTGAGTTGGCATGGTTCCTAGTCTCACGGTAGCAATAGGGGTGGGGGATGGAGTGCGATTCGGCCGTGTAAGTTGTTTAGAATGATTGGGAAAGCAGGTTTATAATTGTTGTGAACGGTGGGCGGGGCGGTAGGGGCTTGTCTGGAAAAGTGGGCATCGCAGTTTCGCATTAGGGTAGCCGGACGTTGGCGGCATGCGATGCTGGAACCATGGATTTCCGCCAACTGGAGCTCTTCCTCGCCGTCATCGACTGCTCCAGCGTGACTCGGGCGGCCGGCAAAATGCATCTCTCGCCGGGCGCCGTCAGTCTGCAACTGCATAATCTCGCGGCGGAATTGCGCACCGACCTGTTCGTGCGTTCGGGCAAGCGGCTGGTCCCCACTCCCGCCGCGCTGCATCTGGCCGAGCGCGCCCGCGCCGCCGTGGCGCAAATGCGCGCCATTGAACAGGAGTTCGCCGCCGAACCGCGCGACGACAAGCTGCCTTTCCGCTTCGCCACCGGCGCCACCGCGCTGATTCACACGCTGGGACGCCCCTTGCGCATGCTGCGCAAATCGTTTCCCAATGTCTCGATCGACATCACCGTGGCGCCCACCGAAGAAATGGTCGCGGGCCTGCTCGACCGGCGCTTCGACCTGGCGCTGATCTCGCTGCCGTATCCCGGCGACAATCTCGATCTGATCCCTTTATTCGAAGAAGAGCTCCTGGTCCTGAAGCCTTCGCCCAACCCGGTACGCGGCTGGCGGGTGGGCGCCATCGATCCCGAGGAACTGGCGGGCGCTTCTTTCGCCCTGTATCCCAAGCGCAGCAATATGCGCTCGATGATCGACCCTTTCCTGCTCTCGCTGGGTGTGACCCCGCGCGTGGCCATGGAAGCCGACGATACCGAAGCCATGAAGAAACTGGTGGAGACCGGATTCGGCTATTCCATCCTGCCGGAGTTCGCCCTGCGCGACAGCCCCCGCTTCTACAAGATCTATCGCGTCCGCGGCCGCCGGCTGGCCCGCACGCAAGCTCTCGCCATGGCCCGCTCCGATTACCGCCGCGCCCTCACCGATTCCATCGCCGGATTTCTCCGTTCCGCCCTGGCGACCGATAAATCGGCCAAGTAGCCGCCCTTCGGCCGGTTGACAGGCTGAAGCTGGTCCTACTTTTTCATCGGCTGGCCGTTGCGCACATCGTTCTCCAGCCGCACGTCGTCCACGTGCTCCATCACATCCGCCTGGGCCACGTTGTCGAATTTGCAGTTGGCGATGCGCACCCCGCTGATGGGCGCCGATGCATAGCCGCGCATATAGAGCGCGTATTTGCTCTTCTGCGAGGTCACGTTTTCCACCGTCACGTTGCGCACCACCGGCTTGAAGGGCCCGCCTTCGCCCTCTTCGTAAAAGAAATCGATATCCACCACGGCCTGGGCCACCTGTCCCACGGTGGTGTTGGCGAAGTAAATATTCTCGATTTCCCCGCCGCGGTACGAATTGGTTTTGATGCGCAGGGCGCGGTCCAGGTGCGGGCTGTCCATGCGGCAGTTGTCCACGAAGACGTTGCGGATGCCGCCGGAAACTTCGCTCCCGATGGAAACGCCCCCGTGGCCATCTTTCATCTGGCAGTTGCGCACGACGACGCCGTCGCAGGGCGCGTTCACCCGCCGCCCGTCGCGATTGCGTCCGCTCTTGATGGCGATGCAATCGTCGCCGGTATCGAACACGCAGCCCTCGATCAGCGTATCGGTGCAGCACTCCGGATCGCAGCCATCGTTGTTCGGTCCGTGGCTGTCGATTTTGACGCCGCGGACGGTCACGTTTTTACACAGCACCGGGTTGACTTCCCACATAGGCGATCGCTTGATGCTCGCGCCTTCGATGAGCACGTTATGGCAGCGGTACGGCTGAAAAAAATTGGGCCGCAGGTAATGGCCTTCGCCGAACACGCGATCTTTCACGGGCACGTCCTTATCGCCCATGGCGACCAGGCTGCGGCGGTCGGCGTCGGGGTTTTGCCGCGTGCCGCGTTTCCAGCTCCACCAGTTGCCGGCGTCCGCCTGCCCGTCCAGGGCGCCCGTGCCGGTCACCGCGATATCGTTTTGTTCGAACGCGTAAATCAGCGGCGAATAGTTCATGCACTCGGTTCCCTCGAAGCGGGTGAAAGTCAGCGGATATTGTTTCGGGTCCGTACTAAACAGCACCGTAGCGCCTTCGGCGATGTGCAGATTCGTACGGCTCTTCAAATGGATGGCGCCCGTCAAAAAAGAGCCGCGCGGCGCCAATACGGTGCCGCCGCCGGCCGCCGCGCACGCTTCGATGGCTTTGCGAATCGCGTCCGTCGAATCCGTTTTGCCGTCCGCCACCGCGCCGTATTTCGTAATGTCGAAGGTCCGGTTGGGAAATTCAGGCGCGTGGATGCGCTTCAAAAGGGCCTGCATCCGCGCGCTCCCGCCGGTCTCCGCGCCCGCCAAGCGGCGGCGCATCAGGGAGGCTGCCGCCATCCCGCCCACGAAAAATCGTCGAGTCATCAATCGAACTGTATGGCGGTGCGGGAACCGTTGTCAATCGGCTCCGGCGTTTCGGATCGTTTAGTTCGATTAAACGATGAATTCACCAATCTGAGCTTGACTGTTCGATGAGAACCACTTTAGAGTTGGTGTTAAGAGTACTGAACAGGGGTTTTCGAACATGCGCGGTACGGTGGCCTCGTACGTTGGGAGCAGGCAGTGAGCGATAACAATTCTGGAATCGCCTTAGAAAAATACTCCCTCGGCGTGGGAGATCGTTTTGCGCACCAGGCCAAGGCCCAGTTGGCCGCTTGCTGCAAGGCCGAAGCCCAGGGTGTCACGGTGGCGCCCGTCTGGAACAAGTCCAACCGCGAGCACGTCACGGTCGGCTCGGAGCCCTCCAGCACGCGGGCCGCGGCGGATGCCGCCGTGCGCGAGCTCGGCTGGAAGCACGGCTATTACGTGGATGCGGACCACATCAACCTCAAGACCGTCGATCGTTTCCTCGGCCCCAGCAATTTCTTCACGCTGGATGTCGCCGAGAGCATCGGCAAACCGGCTGAAAGGAGCGTTGTCGAAGGGTTTCTGAAGCGCCATCCCGAGCTGGGCGGGCGCGTGGAAATTCCCGGTCTCGAGGAGCCCGTCGAACTCACGCCCGAAAAATCCGCCCTGGCCGCATCCAAATACCTCTTCGCGGTGCAGGATGCCGGCCGCATCTATCGCCACATCGCCGCCGCGAAACCGGCCGGCGATTTCGTCACGGAAGTCTCCATGGACGAAACCGATTGCCCACAGACCCCTTCCGAGCTGCTGCTCATTCTGGCCGCCATCGCCGACGAAAGAATTCCCATTCAGACCATCGCTCCCAAGTTCACGGGCCGATTTAACAAGGGCGTGGACTACGTGGGCGATGTGGCGCAGTTCGAGCGCGAGTTCGCCTCCGATCTGGCGGTGATCGCTTGCGCCATCCAGCGCTACAGCCTGCCGGGAAACCTCAAGCTGAGCGTCCATTCCGGCAGCGATAAGTTTTCCATTTACGCGCCCATTCGCCGCTCGGTTCGGCGTTTCGACGCCGGCATCCACGTCAAAACCGCCGGCACCACCTGGCTCGAGGAATTGATCGGGCTGGCCGAAGCCGGCGGCGACGGACTCGCCATGGCGAAAGAGATTTACGCGGCGGCCTTCGATCACCTGGACGAATTGAGCGCCCCTTACGCCGCCGTCATCGATATCGATGCGCAAGCCCTGCCGGCGCCCGCCGCGGTGAACCGCTGGAGCAGCGAACAGTACGTGGCGGCGCTGCGCCACGACCGGAAGAACCCGCTCTTCAATCCCAATTTCCGCCAGTTGCTGCACGTGGGCTACAAGATCGCCGCCAAACTGGGAGACCGCTATACCGCGATGCTGGATGCGTGCCAATCTTCCATCTCGCGCAACGTCACGGAAAATCTTTACGAGCGGCACATTGTGCCGCTCTTTCTGAGCGTCTGACCATGCCGCGCCGTAACGATCTTCGCCGCGCTCCGCTGGCTGTGATGTTAGCGCTTACGGCATATGCTTCCGGCGCAGCCGTGACGGTCACCGTGGCTGCCGACGGCTCGGCCGATTTCACCAGCGTACAGGCGTCCATCGATGCCGCGCCGGCCGCCGGCGGCGTTATTCGTATTCGTCCCGGCGTCTACCGCGAGCGCCTGGCCGTCGCCAAACCGGGCATTCGACTGCGCGGCCTGGGCGCCACGCCCGCGGAGGTGGTCCTGACGTACGACCTCAGCGCGGGGACCGGCGGCGGCACCACCAAATCCGCCAGCGCCACCATCTCCGGAACGGATTTCCACGCCGAAAATCTCACTTTCGAGAATAGCTTCAGCCGCGATAAGCCGCTCACCCAGGAAGGCTCCCAGGCCGTGGCCGTCAAAGTGACCGGCGACCGCGCCGTTTTCCGCCGCGTGCGATTCCTGGGCTATCAGGACACCCTCTACGCCGCCAGCCAGAGCTGCCAATCCGATGCGGGCCCCTGCGTTCCCGCGCGCCAGTACTTCGCCGATTGCTACATCGAAGGCAATGTCGATTTCATCTTCGGCGACGCCCTGGCTTTCTTCGACCACGCGGAAATTCATGCCCTGGCTCACTCCACCGTGATGCTCACCGCGCAGAGCAAGCATTACGCGGACGAAGAGAGCGGCTACGTTTTCGACCATTGCAAGGTCACGGCCGCCGCCGGCGCCGCCAAAATCTGGCTGGGCCGTCCCTGGCGCGCCTACGCCTCGGTGGTTTTTCTGCACAGCGAACTGCCCGCCGAAATCGTCCCCGCCGGCTGGAGCGAATGGGAGCACAACGGGAAGGCCTCGCTTCCCACCGTCTTTTACGCCGAATACCAATCCACCGGCCCCGGCGCCAATCCGCAAGCCCGCGATCCCCACTCCAGACAATTGACCGCCGCGCAAGCCGCCGCTTTCACGCCGCAAAAATTCCTGGCCGGCAGCGATGGCTGGGATCCCACCGGAGTTCACGAATGAAGATCCTGTTAGCCGCGGCTCTCGCCTTCCCCCTGCTTCAAGCCCAGGACACGCGCCACGTCAGCGAGCCCGCCATCCCTCCCTCCCGCACCGTGCTCTCCGCGCGCCTGGCATCCCCGCTCCCCGAATCCGCGGAAGGCAATCTCGATACGCGCCGCATCCAGGACGCTCTGGACCATTGCCCGGCCGGCCGCGCCGTCGAGCTAAAAAGCGACGGGGCGTTCCACGCCTTTCTCTCCGGCCCGCTCGAACTCCGCGCCGGCGTCACCCTCCTGGTGGACGCCCAAACCATTCTGTACGGCTCGCGCGACCCGCGCCTCTACGACGTGTCGCCGGGGGTTTGCGGCACGGTAAGCGAACAGGGGCGCGGCTGCAAACCGCTTATCGGCGGCCATGACATTTCCGGAGCCGCCGTTATGGGCGATGGCGTAATCGACGGCCGCGGCGGCGCCAAACTCCTCGGCCAGAACGTCTCCTGGTGGGACCTGGCGCAGCAAGCCAAAGTCGATAACCGCAATCAGAACTGCCCGCGCATCCTGGTTCTGAACCACGCCGACAATTTCACGCTGTACCGCATCACGCTGAAAAACTCGCCTAACTTCCACGTCTCCTATAACGGCGGCAACGGCTTCACCGTTTGGGGCATTGTCATCGACACCCCCAAAACCGCGCGTAATACGGATGGCGTGGATCCGGGCAGTGGGTCGACCAACATTACCATCACGCATTCCTATATTCATGCGGGCGACGACCAGGTGGCGATCAAAGGCGGCGGCGCCGCTCCCACCACCAACATCACCATTGCGCACAACCACTTTTACACCGGCCACGGCGTTTCCATCGGCAGCGAAACTTATGCCGGCGTGAATCACATGCTGGTGACGGATCTTTCCATCGATGGCGCCGATAACGGCATCCGCATCAAGAGCAACCAGAGCCGCGGCGGCGAGGTGCACGATATCCGTTACGACGATGTGTGCATCCGCGACACCAAGAACCCCATCTTCATGGACACCCATTACTCGTACTCGGGCAAGGAAACCAATCGCATCCCCTTGTTCACCGGTATTGTTCTGCACGAC
>Ga0181536_10002966_pt1 | contig 18735 bp, 19 predicted proteins | sample PEATcosm2014_Bin_41_FD_121105 | JGI IMG/M metagenome (GOLD analysis project Ga0181536, IMG submission 121105) | Peatland microbial communities from MTU Mesocosm Facility, Houghton, MI, USA - PEATcosm2014_Bin17_60_metaG | ecosystem: Environmental > Terrestrial > Soil > Wetlands > Peat | place...
GCGTCGGAAACACATCGCCGGACACGACTCTTGCGCTCTCGAGTGATCTCAGCGCTCCCAGTTCTTGGACTCGCTGCACCTCCACGTGCAGGTGGGTCTAACCGATGAGAAATCCGGGTTAGAGTCCGCCTTGATTCGGCGTAGTGTCCCGCCGGATTTTCTCCGCCAGCGACACGCGAAGGCGCCCTGCTAACTGTGAGAATGGAAGGCATTTTGCAGCAACATGCATTCCGTGTCAGAATGGATGCAAGACCATGCCGCTCATTCAACTCAGAGACGTTCCGGACCACATTTACCGGCTGCTGGCGGAACGGGCAGAACAGGAGCGCCGCAGCCTCGCCCAGCAGGTTATCGCCGTGCTGGCCCGCGGGCTTGAGGTTGAGATCGACCCTAAAGCACGCCGGCGAGCATTGCTCGGGTCCATTCGATCCAATCCTCCAGCTCGCGGGCTCAAACCGAGCGATCCCGCCAAGCTCATTCGCGAGGACCGGCGCCGATGAGAGCGGTCCTGGATGCCAGCGCGGCTATCGAGATCGTCGTCGAACGCGCTCAGGCTGCCCGGTTGGGAGGCATCTTGGAGGAAGCCGATGTGGTCCTGGCACCGGATTTGTTCGTGCCCGAGGTCGTCAACACGATGTGGAAGTACCACCAGTTCGAACAGTGGAGTCTGGCGGTATGCGACCGGGCACTCGACGCGGCTCTCGGCTTGGTGGACGTCCTGGTGCCCTCAAAAGAACTGTACGGCGAAGCGTTTCTGCTGGCCCGGACTACACGACGGCCCGCGTACGACATGTTCTACGTGGCACTGGCACGCCGCGAGGATGCCACTCTGCTCACTACCGACGTTCAATTGCGTAAGGAAGCGGAGCGGCAGGGTATCCGCGTGGCTTGAACACGCGCCTCAAGCCGCCCCACGGAGCGATGCGCCGCAGTAGACGCAGTGGGTCCAGCCGGGCTCCACGGCGCGGCGGCACTGCGGGCAGGCCTGCGACAGAGCTCCGCCGCACTTCGGACAAAACGCAAAGCCGGTCCGCACCTGCGCGCCGCAATGCGTGCAATTCACCAGCAACGGGTCGCGTAAAACGAAGTACAAAATGATCCCGATGGCGTTGGGAATCAGGGCCGCCAGCCAGGTCCACATTACATACCGCATGCCGCGCCGCTTCGCATCGGCGTAGACATAGCCGACCAGCAAGACCAGGAAGAACAACGGCAGCCCCGGCAGCCCGCAGACGGCCACCTTGGCCAGCAGCGGCCACTGGCGGAGCTCCGGATCCTGCCGGAACGGCAGCAACATCATCAACAGGAGGAACGCCAGCCACACGCACACGGCGATGGCGAACGCCGGGCGGGGCACCAATTTCATCTCGTCTCGAAAGCGACTCATAAAGCCCTCCTCAATTCGCGGCGGCGCTTCCCCAGGGCGACGGCCGCCACCGCCGCGGTCAGCCACACCAGCACAGTCGAGCCCGCCGACCAGGTTCCGAACCGGACCAGATTGGCGCCCATGACGACCAGTTCGCCACCGGTCACGATGCGCGCCAGAAACCAGAACGTCAGCCCCACGGTCCAGGCAAACAGCGCCAGCGCTCCCAACATCAACTCATCCCACCGCCGGTCGGCCGCGGCGGCGTGCTCCTCGATCAGGCGCGTGCGCGTCCGCTCCATCAACTGCGCGGGGATCGGCGGCTGCGGGAGTTGCCGCAGGCCCTGCGCATAGCCGCTCCAGATTTCCAGTTCGCGCCGGCACGCCGCGCATTCGCGGACATGCTCCTGCACGCGCCGTTGCTCCTGGGCATCGAGCGCTCCGGCGGCCGCCAGCGCCAACATCCCGGCGCCGGCTTGGTGGAATGCTTGGTGGGATGCCTCGTGCTCGCTCATACTCTCCGTCCTCCTGGAGGCCGCGCCTCCATTGCCGCCCGCAGCCCTTCCAGCGCGCGCCGCAACCGGCTTTTCACCGTCGAAAGCGGGACGCCGGCCACCTCCGCGATCTCCTCCAGTTTCATATCTTCTTCAAAGCGCAATGTCAGCACCTCGCGATGGATGGCGGGCAATTCGTGCATCGAAGCCGCCAACATGGCGCCGCGCTCGAAATCCAGCAGCCGCTCCAACGCATCCGGACCGCCGGCTCGCAGGCGCTCGATAGGCGCCTCGCCGGAATCGCCGGTGTCACCTGCATCCTGGAGGCTTTCGCCGCGCTTGCCGCGCCAGGCGTCGATGGCCAGGTGGTGGGCCACGGAAAACAGCCACGACTCAAAATTGCGGCGCGCATCGTAGCGGCCAATCTTTTCCATCACGCGCAGCCAGGTCTGCTGGAACAGGTCGTCGGCCGCCGCCGGCTCCCGGACCAACCGCAGCAAATAGCGGTACAGCCTGTGCTGGTATCGCGAGATCATGGCCGCGAATGCGTCGGGGTCCCCCCGCCGCATACGGGCGATGGCATCTTGCGCGCCGCTAAACGCCTCCGGATTCATAGCCGCCGCGAGGATCATACCACTATCCGGTATACGGATGGTCCCCGCAAAAAGACCCATCCGGCATATACTGGTGGGGGACAAGGCTGGATGGCACTGGAAATCAATCAAAAAGAGGTCGCGCCTGCGACGGTGGTGATCTCGCTCGAAGGCAGCGTGATGCGCGGGCCGGAGGGCGAGCGAATCGAAACGGTGCTGAACGGCGCGCTCGCCCAAGGGCTGCGCCGCATCGTCTTCGACATGACCGGGGTGAAGCGCATCGACAGCACCGGCATCGGCCGGTTCATCTACTGCCTCAACAAAGTGCAGGAGAGCGGCGGCAAGCTGTGGATGGCGGGCGCGCAGGGATACGTGCGCGATTGTTTCCGGGTCACGCGCCTGGATACCATCTTCCAGTTTTGCGGGACGGTGGAGGATGCTTTGGCCGCGAATCAACGCGGGTGACAGCGCGTCGGTGGGACCGTGCAACTGCGCGAGACCGTCCCGCATTACCGAATAGGGACTTAGGCGATTTTGCCTCCGTGGGGCAGACCCGTGGCTAGGCCGAGGACCTGCCCCACTGGCAGCGTGGCTCAATCCGAGGTGGTTTTCAACCGGTCTGTGCTCGACTGGCTGGGAGCTTTGGGGCGCTTCCTGGCGCGGCTGAGCGTCCGGCCAGGAGGCCTGCCCCGGCCTCGCTGCCGACCGCTGATAAGCCGCTCCAAACTCAGAATGGCGTGGTCGATATCGTCGCGCTGCGCGCGCAACTCGGCAAGAGCTTTGGCTATATCCATTTCAGGTATCTTCCTGAGCCGGAACCGCTAGGCGCTGAGTGTTCCGTTGCAGCTATCCTAACACGCTGACCGTATAACGGCTACCCATATTTCGTTAGGGTCTTGTAGCGTACAGTACTTGATGCCGGGGTGGGGAAGGGGCGGGCAGGCGTGTTACCTTTCCATTGATGGCCAAAATCCAACGGGTCCTGATCAGCGTCACCGACAAAACCGGCATTGCGGCGTTTGCCCGCGAGTTGCGCGATCTGGGCGCCGAATTGATCTCCACCGGCGGCACGGCGCGGTTGCTGCGCGATTCCGGCGTGCCGGTGCGCGACATCTCGGAAGTGACCGGCTTCCCCGAAATGCTGGACGGGCGGGTGAAGACCATGCACCCCAACGTAACCGGCGGAATTCTAGCGATGCGCGGCAAGCCCGAACACATGCAGGCGCTGGCGGCGCACGGCATCCAGCCGATCGACATGGTGGTGGTGAACCTGTACGCGTTCGAGCAAGTGGCGGCCAAGGCGGATGCCAGCCTGGCGGAGCTGATCGAGAACATCGACATCGGCGGCCCCACCATGATCCGCTCGGCCGCCAAGAATTACCAGGATGTAGCGGTGGTGGTTTCGCCGGCCGATTACGCGGGCGTCACGGATGAGATGAAGGCGCATGACGGCGCGCTTTCTCCCGAGACCAGGTGGAGGCTGGCGCAGAAGGCGTTCCGCACCACGGCGGATTACGATCGCGCGATCAGCGCCCGCCTATCGATGGTGGAGACCGCCGGGCCGTTGCCCGCCGTGCTCGATCTGCGCGCCGCGAAGATCATGGATCTGCGGTACGGCGAGAACCCGCACCAGGCTGCGGCGCTCTATGGCAGGCGCGGGGCGGGAATCGCGGGCGCGGCGCAGCTTCAGGGCAAGGAACTATCCTACAACAACCTGGTGGATCTGGACGCCGCCTGGCAACTGGTAAACGAATTCGATACACCGGCCGCCGCCATTATCAAGCACACCAATCCCTGCGGCTGCGCGGAGAAAGGCACGCTGGCCGAGAGCTACCGCCAAGCGTTCGCATGCGATCCGGTATCGGCATTCGGCGGCGTGATCGGGTTCAATCGCACGGTGGATGAGGAGACCGCCCGTGAATGCGCCAAGACCTTTCTGGAGGCCATCGCCGCGCCGGATTATGCGCCGGAAGCGCTCGCGGCGCTGAGCGGCAGGAAGAATCTGCGGCTGATGAAAGCGGCGGCGGGCGGCGATGGACTGGTGGTGAAATCGATCTCCGGCGGATACCTGGCGCAGACGCCGGATGCCGCACGCCTCGATCGTGGCGTGATGCAGATGGAGGCGCAGGTGAAGACCAGGCGTGCGCCCAGCGATGAGGAATGGATGGCGCTCGAATTCGCCTGGAAGGTGGCGAAACACGTGAAGTCGAACGCTATCGTGTTTGCACGCGCCGGGCTGACGGTGGGCGTCGGGGCCGGCCAGATGAGCCGCGTCGATTCGGTGAAAATTGCGGCGATGAAGGCGGTGCTGCCGCTGGCCGGCACGGTGGTGGGTTCGGACGCCTTCTTTCCGTTTCCGGACGGGGTGGAGGAAGCGGCCCGGCACGGCGCAACAGCGGTGATCCAGCCTGGCGGATCGGTGCGTGACGCCGAAGTGATCGAGGCCGCGGACAGGTTGGGGCTGGCGATGGTGTTCACGGGCGTGCGGCATTTCCGGCATTGAGTGGGACAGGCCAGTAGGACAGGCCAGGTGGACAGGCCAGGAGTCCTGTCCCTCGAGTTTCTACATTTCAGGATGGTGTATTCGGCCGCGACGTGGCGCGCGCTTTAGCGTGCAGCGGCGAACTTCAGTTCGCCGTCCGGGCGAGCTTTGCTCGCCGTGGACAGGCCAGGAGGCCTGTCCTACTAAAACTGAAAGCGCAATTGCAGATCAATGCGGCGGTTGTCGGTGGGTGTTTGTTCGGCTTGAAATCCGCCGTTTATGGCCGTGTACTGCAGGAAATTCGACGATCCCATGACGCCTACCGGCGCCGCATAATTCACGTGGTTTAATATGTTGCGGGCGCTGATGGAGAGCGTCACATTGTAACGATGCTCGGTGGTTCCGCCGCCGAAGGGGCCGCCTCGTCCGCCGCCGCCGAAGCCGCCAAAGCCGCCACCGCGCGGGCCGCCGCCCGGGCCACCACCGGCGCCGGCGCGCGCCCCACCGCTCGAGCCCGCGAATTTGGTCGTGCCAAATCCCCAGGTCCGGCTCAGCCGTAAATTCAAACTGAACTGTGAGGGGCCGGTGCCCAGGTTGCGCGGGATGAGCGCTTCACCAGGCGTCGGGTATGGGTTCAGGTATCCGTATGGCGTCGATACGATATTGGGACCAGCCCCGCTGGCGTAAGCCGGGCGGGCGTTGAAGACCCCATCGGGTAGGCCGTCGAAATCGTAAAATCCGCCTGTGGTGATGTTGAAGGGCACGCCGCTGGATGCCACTACGAAGGGAGCAAGCTGAATCTTCAACGGCGCGCTGATAGTGCCGAATAGGAACATCCTGTTTTGAACGGCCAGGGCCGACCTGCTCCACTCCGCGGACAGATCGTACGGGTTCACCGGAGTGGATGTGCCGCAGCCACTCGAGGAAGGACACAAAAGGCCGTCCGTATTGCTGTGCGACGTTCCCCAGATGTAGGCGCCGCTCAGCGATACGCGGCTTCCGAGCTGGGTGTTTACGCGCGTGATCACTTGCAACTGCTTCAACAGGCCGTCCGATTGAAATTGAAAAAGCTCTGCCGGCCCCGGCGGACTCGCATCGCTGGTTACAAATTGATGCACCCCGCGCGTGTCCGTTACGTTGACGGCGAGTGTTGTGCGGCGATTGATTTGCCGCTCTACGCCCACTGCCGACTGGATCAGATATGGCGCGCGCAGGTAGTTAGCAGCGGCAAACTGAACGGGGGTGGTGGCAGTCAGGTTGGACGGAATACAGCCGGCTAGAACCGTTGGGCAGTAGAAATCGGGGCTGTTCACCTGATACGCCAGTTGGTGCTTTCCGTTAAACTCCTCCGTGTAGAGGTTGTCCATATCGGCATATCGGATATAGAACATCCCGAAACCGCCGCGGATCACCGTGGAGGGCCCACCCTTGGACGAGGAACGGCCCGGCGCCCAGGCGAACGCTAAGCGGGGGGCGGCGTCGTGCCAATCGTGAATGTTCGTCTGGCCTTCCCAGCGCAACCCGGCGCTCACCGTCAGGCCCTGCGCCACGCGCCAGTCGTCCCCTACGAATGCGCCCACGTCGAACATGCTGGAACCGATCACGGGCGACTGGCCCATTCCGAGCATATTGATGGAGAACTGCGTGGGACCCACTCCACTGGGAAGCATGGGACAGCCGTTGTTGCAGGTCCCCACTGCCATCACCATAGCTTGGTATTGGGCGAAGGACGCAAACGTAAACGTGCCATTGAAGTTTGTCGGCGTGTTGTAATTCAGGAGATCGTTTCTGGTGCGGGCGCCGAACTTAATGGTGTGCTTACCGTGAGTCACGGTCGTATAATTCTGAAACTCGTAGTTGCTGTCCTTTTGCACGGTGCGGTTTGCGCCCGAGCCGCCGAAGTCAAAGTCACCCGGCGCGATTACTTCGGGAGCGTCGGATTGCGCGGTTTCTCCCGTCAGATAATGATTGAACTGAAAGCGCGTTTCGTTGACCACGCTAGTGGAAAGCACCGCGGTATCGGTGACTTGCCCCAGTTGCTGCAATTGAACGTAGCTATAACCGTTGCCGGGTAGATTGTAGAGGCCCACACCCCACAGATCCCTGTGCAGATCCAGATAGGAGTAACGCACGCTCAGCGTGTTATTGCCGGTCAGTGCCCAGTCTATGCGCGGGCTGAAGGTCGTCCGCTGCTGCGGAGTCGGAGTAAACCCTCTATCGAGCACCGGCATGAATGTCGTTGGGTCGAGAGTGGTGGCATTGAGAATGCCGTTGTCGTCGATCTGACGCCTTTCTATATCCAGAAAAAAGCTGGCGTGTTTGTTGAGCGGGCCGCTGATGTTGCCGCCGTAAGTCTGGGACCGGAATCCCGGAATCGGGTTGGTGGTGAGGAACGGGTTGCGCGCGTTCCAGAAGCCGTCGCTGATATCGTAAGAGGCAGTGCCGTGAAACTTGTCCGAACCCGGCTTGGTGAAGATTTCGATGCGTCCGAAGCCCAGCTTGTCGAATTCGCTCGAAAACGGATTCTGGTTGATTCGAATCTCGCGGATGGATTCCTTCGGCGGCAGGCGGCCGCTGGAGAAGCCGTCGATGAAGATTTCGCCGCCATTGGGCCCGGCGGAGGGTCCCGCCAGCGCCTGGAGATCCTGCTGCAGATCGTCGGGATCGTCCGGCAGAGCCTCCAGATCGGCCCCCTTGAACACCAGTGCGTCCACGTTCTGCGAAGATTGCACACCCAACTGACTCGTATTCTCCTCGGCTACCGTGACTTGCTGCTTAACCTCCGCCGGCTTCATGGACACGTCGCCGCGCGCGATTTGCCCCGTGGTCACCGCAACCGCCACGCCGCCGGACTGCTCGAAGCCTTTGAAGGCCACCGAAACCGAATAAGTGCCCGGGGCGATTCCGCGAAAAGTATATGCGCCGTCCGGTCCGGTCTGGACTTGCTGCGCGTTGCCGTTTTCGCCGGTCAGCGTCACCGTAGCGCCTGGAATGACCGCACCGGTGGCATCCTTCACGGTGCCGGATACGGTGCCGCCATTCGGGGATGGCCGGGGGGGCCGGGCGGTTTGCGCCTGGGCGGACATCGCCGCCAAAATAAGCAAAGCGAGTCCCACGACGCGCATTTTGGAGACCATATTCTGATGGCGCATGTGCGGCCCTTGCGGTTACAGGCGAGGAAAGAAGACAGGAGTCAGGAGTCAGGAGACAGAATAAAACCGGGGGCGCCCTTGGGGGGGTGCCCGCCACGCGCAGGGACCACGGGCGCGACCGGACGCCGGCGATTCTGACTCCTGACTCCTGTCTCCTGACTTCTCAACATCGACAGGTTTTGTCGATGTTGGCGCTGCTAAGCGCCTCGCCGCATAACTCCACACCCAGCCCGGGACCCGGCGGCAGGGCGAATTCGCCGCCTGCTGGGGGCAGCGTCCGGGTCACGATGCCGCGGTACTCGTCCAGGTAATGCCGCCGGACGGATTCCAGGATATGCAGGTTAGTCACGTTCGCCGCCAGGTGCAGCGAAGCGGCGTGCAACACGGGACCGCCGCAGTTGTGCGGCGCCACCGGCAGGTAGTGAGTCTCGGCCATGGCTGCGATTTTCTTCGCTTCCGAGAGGCCGCCGCACCAACAGATGTCCGGCATGACGATGCGTGCCGCGCGGCTCTCCAGCAGCTCACGGAATCCGAAGCGCGTCATCAGCCGCTCGCTCAAACACAGCGGCAGGCGCGTGGCACTGGCCAGCTCGCGGTAGGCGGCCAGGTTGTCTTGCGGCAGCATCTCTTCCAGCCACATGGGCGAGTATGGCTCCAGCGCCTGGGCGATGCGGATCGCGCACGGCAGGTTCCAGTAGCCGTGAAACTCCATGGCCACTTCCATCGAGTCGCCGAATTCTTCGCGAATCAGCCGCAATGGCTCGATCCCCCGCCGCATCTGGTCGGCCGTGATGTATTGGCCGCCGGTTTCGGCGGCTATCGGATCGAAGGGCCAGATCTTCATGGCGTGGATGCCGGATTTCGCCAGTTCGCCCGCCAGCCGCACGGGCTCGGTCAGAAAATCGACGTGGTCGTAACAGGTGTTGTAAGTGCGGATAGACGCGCGCGATGCGCCGCCGAGCAACTGGTACACCGGCAGGTTGGCCACTTTGCCGGCCAAGTCCCAGAGCGCGATATCCACGGCGCTGATGGCGCGCATCTCGGCGCCGGCCCAGCCGCTGAACGAAACGGCCTGGAGCATGTCCGCCCACAACCGGTCGATCTGCGACGGATCGCGCCCCAGCAGCACGGGCGCAAGCGACCGGTCGATCACGGCTTTCTCGGCCTCCGGGTGCGGATACGTTTCGCCCAGCCCCACGAGGCCGCTATCGGTATGGATGCGGACCCACAACCACTGGATGGGACCGGCATGCAGCGTGATGCCGCGCCGCAGGTGGATGGTTTCAATTGCCGTGATGCGCATACAATAGAAAGTATCAGCTTGTTAATCGTGATTGCGGTCGTGGCCGTGCTCGTGCTGCTCATCCTGTGGGCCACGATCGTACAGCGCCGCTGAATTTCCAATGCACTTAGACTTCGCCAGCGCAGTTCTCAACGTAGCCCTGCTGTGGCTGCTCACCACGCCGCACGAATTCGCGCACGCCTGGACGGCCACGCGCTTGGGCGACGACACGCCGCGTCTGCAAGGGCGCCTCACCCTGAACCCGCTGGCGCATGTGGATTGGCTGGGCACCACCATCCTGCCGGCGCTCACGTCGTTGTTCGGCGGCGGACTGCTCGGCTGGGGCAAGCCGGTCCAGAGCAACCCGTCCAAGCTGCGTTGGGGATTGAATGGACTGGCGCTGGTAGCCATGGCAGGACCCGCGAGCAACGTGGTCTTCGCCGTGATCCTGGCCGCGGTGGCGCGCGCCACCGTTACCTTCGCTCCGGCGCTGGCGCAGTTTGCGGTGCGCGGCGTGAATCTGAGCCTGTATCTGGCCATCTTCAATATGCTGCCCGTGCCGCCGCTGGATGGGTCCAAGCTGCTGCTGGCCGCCCGCATTCCCGTGGTGGTCTACAACGAACTGGCGCGCGCCGGATTCCTGCTGCTGATTCTGGCGGTGTCCGTTTCGGACCTGGGACGTTGGATGTCGCAGTGGAGCTACGAAGGCACGGTACACATCTTTGGATTCTTTCGTTGATACAATATGGGGCAGGCCCTCGGCCTGCGGCGGCCTCTCAGGCCGCCCTCCCCGTGCAGCTAATCGTATGAACTTCTTCTCCCTCTCCGGCAAGACCGCGCTGGTGGCGGGCGCGAGCCGCGGCATCGGTCTTGCCATCGCGCAGCACCTCGCAGAGGCCGGCGCGAACACCATCCTGGCGGCGCGATCCATCGACAAACTGCAGAAACATGCTCAGGCATTGGAAGTCAGCGGTTTCCAGGCGAGCGCGCTGCGCCTGGATATGGCCGATTCCGAATCCATCCGCGCGGCTGTGGATGGGCTGGAGACGCCCGATATCCTGGTCAACGTGGCCGGCACGAACATTCGCAAAAGCTTCCCTCAATACACGCGTGCGGAGTACGCGCACATCCTGCGCACGAACCTCGACGGCATCGTGGAGTTGACGCAGAAGATCGGCGCCCGTATGATCGCGCGCGGCGCGGGCGGCAAGATCGTCATGATCGGCAGCCTGATGTCGCTGGTGGGCCTGCCGTATCTTTCCGTGTATGCCATGACGAAGGGCGCGCTGGGGCAGCTCACCAAAGCGCTGGCCGCCGAGTGGGGACGCTACAACATCCAGGTGAACTGCATTGCGCCGGGCTTCATCGTCACGGACCTCAACCGCCAGATGTGGGAGCCGGCGCGGATGCGCGAATGGTTGAAAGGCGTGCAGGCCAATCCGCGGCTGGGCGCGCCGGACGATATCGCGCCGCTGGCCGTCTTCCTGGCGGGCTGCGGCGCGGATTACATCACCGGCCAGATCATCGCGGTGGATGGCGGCTACTCGACCACCGCGGTCTGGCCCTTCGAACCGGAAAGCTGACCATGCGCCGCTTGCTCGGCTGCTTGTTGGTGGCGTTGTTTACCGCCGTGCTGCTCCCGGCGCAGCAGGCCATCGAGTTCATCTGTCCCATGGATCGCGACGTGCGCTCGAAGACTCCCGGTAAATGTCCGCGCTGCGGCATGACGCTGGTGGCCAATCTGCCGGAGCCGGTCGAGTATCCGGTGGACCTGCGCGTCGATCCGCCGCAGATTCCCAGCGCGCGTCCCGTCACGCTCGAGTTTCGCATCGCCGATCCGCAGACCGGAGCGCCGGTGAAGCAGTTCGAAATGGTGCATGAGAAGCTGTTTCACCTGTTCATCGTCAGCCAGGATCTGCAGTATTTCGCGCACGTGCATCCGGATTTCGATGGCGCGGTTTTCCGTGTGCATACGGCGCTGCCGAGACCCGGCACCTACCGCCTGCTGGCGGATTTCTATCCCGCCGGCGGCACGCCGCAACTCGTGCCCAAGACCATTACCACGGCCGGTTACACGACGCCGCTCGAAGCTGCCATTCCGCGGCTGGCGCCGGACCTCTCGCCCAAACACGGCGAGAACCTGGAGGTGGAACTGAAGCTCGATCCACCGCAGCCGATCGCCGGCACCAAGACCATGCTGTTCGTGCACCTGATTCCCGCGGACGGGCTGGAACCTTACATCGGCGCGTGGGCGCACTTACTGGCGGTGAGCGATGACTTAGTCGACACGATCCACGAGCATCCCTTCATCGCCGGCGGCGGGCCGGATATGCAGTTCAATATCTTCTTTCCGCGAGAAGCGGCTTACCGGGTGTGGATCCAGTTCCAGCGCAAGGGAGTGGTGAACACGGTGGCGTTTACGATTCCGGTGTCCGCGCTGCGGTAGGACAGGCCTCCCGGCCTGTCCAGTGAGGGTGCGACCAGTGGCCGAGCAGCGACTCGGATGCGGAAGAAGCGCTATGATTGATTCGATGGCGCAGGTACACATGACCGAAGCCGACCTCGCTGCGGACCTTCATGGCGTGTTGGATAGAGTCCAGCAGGGCGTGGAGATCGTCGTCGAGCAGGACCATCGGCCTGTGGCCGTCATCCGTTCGCTGCTGCCAAAGGGCAGGCTGCTCTCTGAGTGTATCGCCCTGGCGGAAGCCCGCGGCTCGACGGCGACCTTGGATGAGGGTTTTATGAAGGATGTCGAGGAAGGAATCGCACGGCGCACGCAGCCATGGAACCCGCCAGTTTGGGAGTAATTCTCGACTCCAGCGTTGTGATCGAAGCGGAACGCCGGCATCTCAACGTCGCCCAATTCCTGAAACAGATCGTTCAGAGGATCGGTGAGACGGAAGCAGCACTTTGTGCAATCACCGTTGCCGAATTGGCGCACGGGATTTATCGCGCGGACACCCCAGAGCGACGAGAACGCCGTAGGGCTTTCCTTGATGAACTGAAAGCCGCCGTCCCTGTGTATCCGATCACCGATGGCACAGCGGAGTTGGTGGGCAGGATTGGTGCGGAGTCCGCTGCCGCCGGCGTAACCATCCCTTTTGACGACCTGCTCATCGGGGCGTCTGCGTTAGAGAGAGGGTATGCCGTGGCGACGCGCAACCGCCGCCATTTTCAAAAGATCCCCGGCCTCAACTTGATCTCTTTTTGACTCCGGCACACTACCGCAGCACGCGCGCCACATTCGAATACGCCGACTCCCCTTTGACATTGGCTGCCCGCACCCGGTAGCACACCACGCCTGCCGGGGCGCCGGCGTCTCGGTACTCCGTACTGGCGGACGGTTGCGTGGCGATGCGGGTCCAGGATCCTCCGACTCCGGCGCGGCGCTCGACAATGGCACTCGCCGGATCGCCGCCATGCATCTGCCAGCGCAACCGCACGAAATCGCCCGCCACGGCCGCAGTCAGCGAACTGGGCGCTTCGGGCAGCACCGGCCAATCGAAGTAATCCTCATTCGCGATGGCCATGACGCTGTCGCGCACCGGCAGGTTGGGAAAGACATCGCTCGATTCCGGCCTGGCGATCGGCTCGATGGCGCCGGACACCACGTCGATCAGCACCGGATGCCGTATCCCACTGTTCGCGATGGTGAGGTCGGCGTGGACGGGCGGGAACGCGCCGCCCGGTACGCTGTGGGCGGCCAGCCAGTAAGCCACGATCGGCTTGCCGGACTTGCTGCGGAAACCATATGCCAGGAACGGCTGGGAATTGTTGTGCAGCGCGGGGACATCCGCCGGCGTGATCTTGATGGACGCATCGAAGCGCGTATCCGCAAATAGCGCATTCGTGTTTTGGAGCGCGTAGAAGACCGGGCGTGGCGTGAAGTCGTCGGGCAGATGCCTCAGCCCATGGATGAAGCCGAAATCGTCGTATTCGTTGCCGTCCGTCGCGGCGGTCAGCAGCCAGACGAAAGTGCGCACGCCCCGCGCCCAGTTGTAGATCATGCCGCGCGGAATGTATTTCGACTGCACGGATTCGTCCGAGCCCGGCCACGACGGGATGGAATTGAACTCGTCGTCCCAAAACGGAATGTCGGGCCGGATGCCGGGATACGCGCGCACCATCTCGCGCAGCTTGGCGGGCGACTCATCGCCATACGCGCCATAGTCCATCGACTCCGGATTCAGGTTCTGCCCGTAACCGGGGTACGTGTGATAGGCGAAGACGTCGATGCCCGCGGCGCAATCGCAGGCGTCCAGCGCGCGCCGTGCGAACTCGCGGGTGGGATCGGCCTGGCCGCCATAGATCACCTTGGCCTGCGGATCTGCGCCATGCACGGCGGGGATGAAAGCTTTCAGCAAGCGCCCGTACTCTTCCGGATTGGGCAGCGGATTCCAGTAATCGATATCCTGTTCGTTCCACAACGCGTAATAGCGGATGCGGCCGCGGAAATGCTCCACGACGAACTGCACATACTTCACGAACGCCGCAATTTGTTCGGGCGTCTTGGGGGGCCAGAAGACGGAATAGAGACTGCGGTCGGGATTGTGGAAGCCGCCAGGCTCGGGCGTAATCGCATCGGGCAGTTTGCCGGCGGGCGATGTGTACATCGGGTTGCCGTACAGCAACTGCACCTGAATCTTGACGCCGTTATCCACCAGCGAGTCGACATAATCGTCCAGGCCGGGTGGAATCGCCAGGACGCCGCGTTTCTGCTCGATCCAATCCCAACTGGTGTAGTCGGAAGTGTTTTCGTACTGGCCGATGCGGATCCAGCTTACGCCGGCGTCGAACATGCGGGTCCACCAATGGCGGTCCCATGGGAGATAGGGATCGCGCGGCAGGTCGGAGTTGATGCCGAAGCCGTCCTGGATTTGGGACGAGCGCTTGGGCGGCACACGCTTCTGAGCGGAGAGCGGGAGCAGCGCCAGCAGGAGGATCAGGAGAGCGCGCATAGAGTTACCTTTATACACCAGAGCGTATACACCGGGGCGCGTTGTAAAAAAGATTTCCCAAATGGAAGCCTTTTGGAGTATTCTAGTAGCAGGACCGGGGGCGGCGAGGCCCCCGATCCCGCTCGACCATTACCGTCGGCCCTTACGGCACCATACGATAATGATCGTGACACTGCAATGGAGCAGCAGGTCAACTAGAATCAGGATCATATTCTGACCCTCCTTTCTGCGACGAATGGAAGGCCCGGGCTGTTAACCCCGGGCTTTCCCAATTCGAAGCTCCAGTGCTTCGTTTCAGGAACCCGCTCTTCCAATCTCCGCTAGAAAAGGACTCCGTTTGTGCAGTGCGCCGATGGGCGCGGAGTTCTCAGAAAATGGCTAGTCGGACGGCACGTCCTTAACCCCACTCAGCTCGTCGAGCAACTCCGCGATCAGGGCCTCGCGGCCATGGTCGAAATCGGAGCGCGGGTCACTTGTCCGGTGCGCGTCGAGCCAGGCGCGCAGCAGTTCCGTGACAGGTTTGGCGACGGCTTCTTCGGCGCCGGGCTCGAACCGCAGAGGGATTTCGGAACGTTTGATTGAGGCTGTCAGCAGATCGGCGAATTTCATTTGGCGCCCACTTTCAATCCGGTGGCGGCGTGATGGTTCAACGGACCGGCGCCGTGCCCCAGGCCGGGGTTGGAACGAATGGCCTGCGTGACGTAACTCTTGGCGCGCGCCACGGCGGCGTCGATGGCGGCGCCGCGGGCCATCCCCGCGGTAATGCCCGCCGAGAGAGTGCAGCCGGTTCCATGTGTGTGCGGCGTATCGAAATGCGGGGCGGTAAACTCGCGCCAATCCTGGCCATCGAATAGGACATCCACCGCGCTTTCCTGCAAATGGCCGCCCTTCACGAGCGCGGCCTTGGCCCCCATTTCGCAGAGGCGTTTGGCGGCTGCCCGCATGTCGTCCACGGTGCGCACCGGAAGTCCGGTCAGTTCTTCCGCCTCCTGCAGGTTCGGACAAATCAGGGCGGCGCGCGGCAGCAGCAATTCGCGGACCGCGGCAATTGCGTCCTGCGAGATCAGCGGTTGGCCATGTTTACTGATCATGATAGGATCGACCACCAACGGGAAGCGGAAATCGGCGGCCACCGCGGCAATGGCTGCCACGATCTCGCGGTTGCCGAGCGCGCCGGTCTTGGCGGCCTGCGGCGGAATGTCTTCCAGAACCGCCGCCAACTGCGCCAACACCAGTTCGGCGGGGATGCACTCCACGCGCGTCATGCGTACCGTGTTCTGCACCGTCAGCAGCGTGATCACCGCTTCGCCATATACACCGAACTGATGAAAGGTCTTCAGATCCGCCTGGATACCCGCGCCGCCGATTGGGTCGGAACCGGCGATGGTCAGCGCGACAGGGAGCATGCTGCTGAATAGTCTAGCAGGGTGGAAGACAGGCCAGGAGGTGACAGGCCAGGAGGCCTGTCCTACTTCCCACTGGTATACTGGCTTGACCTGGTATGCCGGAACCCTTCGACATGCGCCTGATCCAGCGCGGCGCGCGCTTGCGGCGATCGCCCCACATGTTCCCGCCGAGCTACTATGACGATCCGGTCAACGAGTACTGGCACCTGCTGAACGAGGTGACGCTGTGGGACGCGGCGGTGGAGCGGAACACCGAAATCACCGGCCCGGACGCCTTCCGCTTTACGCGCCTGCCGACACCGCGCGATCTGAGCAAGTGCAGCGTGGCGCAGGGCAAGTACGTGCCGATCGCCACCGAAGACGGCGGCATCGTGAACGATCCGGTGCTGCTGCGCCTGGGCGAGCAATACTTCTGGCTGGCGGGCGCCGATAGCGACCTGCCGCTCTACGCCAAGGGACTGGCCGTACACTCGGGCATGCAGGCGACCATCCGCGAGCCGGATGTTTCTCCACTGCAAGTGCAGGGGCCTAAGTCCAAACAGGTGATGCAGGCGCTGTTCGGCGGCAAGGTGCTGGCGTTGCGCTATTACTATTTCCTCGAGACGGATCTGGACGGCATTCCGGTGGTGGTTACGCGCACCGGATGGACCAGCGAGGTCGGTTATGAGATCTATCTGAGGGATGGCAGCCGCGGCGACGAGTTGTGGGAACGCATCATGGAGGCGGGGCGTCCGTTTAATATCCGGCCTGCCGGTCCGAGCGATATCCGCCGCATCGAAGGCGGCATTCTGAACCATGGCGTGGATATGACGCTGGACACGAATCCGTACGAGGTGGGCCTTGAGCGGCTGGTGGACCTGGACAAAGAGGCCGAGTTTCTGGGCCGCGAGGCGCTTCGCCGCGTGCGCGCGGAAGGCGTGAAGCGATGCTTGGCGGGCGTGGAAATCGGGGGCGCGCCGATCAAGTTCAATATGACCCGCTGGCCCGTGTGCAAAGACGGCGAGACGGTGGGGCAAGTGACGTCAGCCATCTATTCGCCGCGGCTCGAGAAGAATATCGGTTACGCGATGGTTCCCGTGGCGCACGCGGCGCCGGGCACCGAGTTGGAAGTTGAGATGCCCAACGGCGCGGCGCGCGCCGTGGTTGTCCCGATGCCGTTTGTGGACCCGGGAAAGACGATTCCCAAATCGTGAGTTGCTTCCGCTGGCTCTCGCTACTCGGTCTGGCCGCCGGGCTGTGCCTGGCCGCCGGGCTGTGCCTGGCCGCCGACCCCACTTCTGTTATCCTGATCTCGATCGACACTCTGCGCGCCGACCACTTGAGCTCGTACGGATACCGCCGCATCCGCACGCCCAATATCGATTCGTTTGCCCAACAAGGCACGCTGTTTAGTAACATCGAGTCGCAGGTTCCTCTCACGCTTCCTTCACATACTTCGCTGTTCACGTCCACTTATCCGTTTGAGAACCAGATTGAAGAGAACGCCGAGCACGTGCCGCCGGGAGTTGTCACGCTGGCATCCGTGCTGCGGTCGCATGGATACAAGACGGCGGCCTTCATCGGCAGCGTTTTTCTGGAAAGCGAGATGGGCCTCGACCAAGGGTTCGACCTTTACGACAGCCCATTTCATTTCGAAGCTTTCTCGCCCATATCCGGATCTATGTTCTTCGGGGGGGCTGGCCGCAACCAGTACGCGGTCAGAGACAGGCGCGACGGAGCCTTAGTATTGGGCGCGGCGCGCCGCTGGCTGGCGGCCAACCGCGCGGCGGGAGTGTTCGTGTTTGCGCACCTGTTCGATCTGCACAAGCCTTACATACGCGCCGGATACGATGGGGAACTGGAGTACACCGATCGGATCCTGGGCGCGTTCAAGCAGGCCCTCATCCAAACCGGGTGGTGGCCACGCTCGCTGGTAGTGCTGCTATCGGACCATGGCGAAAGCCTCGGCGAGCACGGCGAAGACAGCCACGGCTACTTCATCTACGAAAGCACGCTGCGGGTGCCGCTGATCGTCCACTGGCCCGACGGCGCGCCGGGCCGCCCCGCGCGCGACGACCGGCAGGGCGGTTTGATGGACGTCGCGCCAACCGTGCTTGACTTTCTGCACATCGCTGCGCCGCCGTCGTTCGAAGGGCGCAGCCTGCTCGGCGCGCGCGGCCCGAGTGGGGTGTATAGCGAAAGCCTCTACGCACACGACGGGTTCGGCTGGGCGCCGCTGCGCAGTCTGCGAGAGGGCGCGTATAAGTATATCGATGGGCCACGTCCGGAACTGTATAACTTGGCCACCGACCCGCGCGAACAGATCAATCTGTATGGCAAAGATCCGGGGCGCGCGCGGACGCTTTCCGCGGAACTACGGAAGCTGCTGGCCAGTCACGCTCCCAAGCAGCCGGCCTCACCAGCTAACATCTCGCCCCGGACACGCGCGCTGCTAGCTTCATTGGGATATCTATCGGGCGGCGCGCGCGCATCGACTGCGGGGACGATGGCCGACCCGAAGGACCGGCTGGCGGAATACCGGCTCTACGAGCGGGCTCAGACGTTGCTTTATGAGAGACGGCTGGAAGAGGCTGCGGTTGTCTTTCGCCAGATTCTGGCTCGCGATCCTAAGAACACTCTGGCGCGACGCGATTTGGGCGGGACTTATGTGGAGCAGAAGTCGTATGCGAAGGCTCGTGAGTGTTTCGAGCAAGTAGTGACAGCGGCACCTGACGACTACATGGCTCAGTTTGAGCTCGGAATCGCTTGTAAGCACCTGGGACTTAGGAGCGAGGCTTTGGAGCACTTACAGGCGGCTTGTAAGGTGGCTCCCGGGGCGGAACAGTGCAAGAGGGAGTTGGAGGGGCTACCGAGGTAAGGCGGCGGGTCCGGGGGACCCGCGGTCGCGGTAGGGATACCGGTTACCCGATACCCCCCGCACAGACCCGTGCTGGCGCTCCTAACGCACACGGTTCCTACCTCGGATGATAGCGACAGAGGTCTGTCGCACGAGGTCCAGCCCA
>Ga0181536_10002968_pt1 | contig 18728 bp, 18 predicted proteins | sample PEATcosm2014_Bin_41_FD_121105 | JGI IMG/M metagenome (GOLD analysis project Ga0181536, IMG submission 121105) | Peatland microbial communities from MTU Mesocosm Facility, Houghton, MI, USA - PEATcosm2014_Bin17_60_metaG | ecosystem: Environmental > Terrestrial > Soil > Wetlands > Peat | place...
GGTGATCGGTTATGCCTACACGGTTCTCGAGGACCGGAAAGGGCTGATCGGCGACTTGTATGTCCGATCCGGCTGGCGCGGCCCCGACACCGAACTGCAACTTTTCCGCGTGCTGCTGAATGGGCTGGGCGCAACGTCTGTTGTCCATCGGATCGAGAGCCAGCTCATGCTGGTCGAGCCGGCGACCGCGCTGGCGCTGCGGCATGAGCGTCCCGCCGTCAAGGTTTACGAGCGCCTGCTCATGAAGCTGGATGCCACGGCGGCGCAGGCGATGCCGCAGCGTCAGGACGCCGGCCGTTTCCACATCGAGCGGTGGGCGGACCATCTCCACGAATCGGCCGCGAGCGCGATCGCGCTGGCCTACAACGGCCACATCGACAGCCAGATCAACGATCAATACCGCTCGCTGGCGGGGGCGCGGCGTTTCCTGTACAACATCGTGCAGTTTCCGGGCTGCGGAATTTTCTATAAGCCAGGCTCGTTCATCGCCTTCGATACGCGGACGGGCTGGGTGGCGGGCATCGTACTGGTCAGCTTCGTCAGCGCCGACGTTGGACACATCACGCAGCTCTGCGTCACCCCGCAGGTCAAGGGTGCGGGACTGGGCTACGAGCTATTGAGGCAGGCGATCCTGGCGCTGCAGGCGCGCGGGGCGAGACGAATCAGCCTGACGGTGACGGCCGGAAACAGCGAGGCGATTCATCTTTACCAGCGCTGCGGATTTGGGGAAGTACGGAGGTTTTTTGCTTACGTGTGGGACCGGGGATAATATTGGGCTACAGAGCGGGCTGACACAACACCTGCTTGTTAAAGAGATCGCATTCGTCCCGAAACGTCCTTATTGAGACTGAAACGAAGCTCCGATGTTCGGTAGTGAGGTTATAGCGGGGAGACGAGGGTTGACTTTTGTCAGGATACCGCTGACCTGTTCGGGCAGGGATTCTTTTCCCACTTCTCTTCAAACGATGCACCGTTCTCTATGCGAATGCCTTCGTGGGTTAGAAACGTGCGTTTGGTTTTGGACTTACTTCGATGCCCAGATTGCCAGAAGGTGCGGAAAATGGCAAATAGGCATTCGTCATCATTCCGGTACTTTTTGAGCTTTATAACACCCTGCTTGACAGCGGTTTTTTTCTTGAAATCGCCGTCCACAGCTACTACCATCCGATTCTGCTGATCGGCGAACGCCGCAACTTCAATGTCCGGCTTTCCTCGAGCCTCTGAGAAATCTCTGACGTGAACCGCTGACCGCACCAATTCCATGATGCTTGTGGCCAGCGGCTCGGTTATCGATTCGTCAAGAAGCAGTCTCAGTCTCGTCGATGACATCAGCAGGTTCCAAGACGACCTGAGCGAAATACAGGGCATCTTTCACCTGCGGAATCGTCAGGTGTGGATAGCACTTAACGGCAGCATCCAGCGAGCCGTAATGCTCAATGGCGCGAAGAACCGAATGTACTGGGATTCGCGTGCCTGCGATGCAGGGCTGACCGTCCAAAATATCGGGGTCCATAGACACACAAGGGGTCTCTTTAGCGGCACGCCCGAGCACCGTCAAGAGTTCCTTTGAATAACCGTAAACAGGGTAAATCTCGCAGTGCTCGCCGTCTTCGTTTGATGGAAGTTGGTAGCTGGCTGGTTTCCACAACTTTAGAATTCGATATCTGCTACCACGATGCGCGTGCGACCGTTCATGCGAGTGAGGCGCATCGTGCCATCTGCCGGTTTTTTCTGCTTTTAACTTCAGCTTCATGATGCAGCCTTCTCCTCCGCCAATATCTTAACAGCTTCGTTGAGAACTGGAAGTTCCTCATCGATCCGAAAGTTTGCAAATTCAACGATTCGAGAAAAATGCACAGAAACGTCAAGCGTGCGGTCCATCGTCATCAAAAATGCGTGGTGCGCGTGAGACGGGTTCTTTGGAAGGGCCAGCGTAATGCCGTCAATGGTGACTTCTTGCCCTGCCATCGTGACCTTGAAGGGAAGGTTAAAACGACTTCGCCAATGGCTTAGCGGTTTTTCAAAGCTGGCATGAACGTGCGCCCGCCACGATGGTTCCCGCACGAGCGAACCGATCCACTTAATGATCGATTCCGCACTCGGCATCGCATCTTCTCGCTTAGTAAACGACCCGTCCCAATACTCCACCGTAACGTTAACTTCATCTTTTTCGAGCAACCCTTTGAAGTGGACGTGATACCCCAATTTGGGGTCCGCGGGGTATATTCCTGCGTTCCATCGTTCCCCGATCTTGAGACCCGTTCGGCGTGCGAAGGCTTTTCGATCAAAAGCATCTGGTGTGAAGGCAAAATTGTAGGTAACCCATTCGCAGTGAAACTGGCTTAGTAGCCCAGAGCCGGACCGCACCCCAGTTGCGTCATTGGCCGGGGCTTTCTTGCGCACTTTCGGTTCAGGCATCTTTCGGCCTATTGTAACCGAGCAAAGCACCTGCGACGCCGGGACCGGGCCGCGAACGGATGACTTCCGAAGTGTTCAGCAAAAAGCTGCTCATCAATCGGAGGCGCGGTCGAGGGATTGCGGCTAAAAGTCGACGTCATCAGCGAGACCTCTGACGGGGTCGCACAACTCGACAAGGTTATTCCGACGCAGACGCTGGCCGACTTGTTCATGGGTTAAGTACTCGCCGCGCTGCAATGCGTCTTCGCCGCGCTTCACGGCCTCAACGAAGCGGGCTTCTTCCTCGAAATACTGCGCGAGAATCTCCTGCGCGAGTTCGTCGGGGGTCCGTCCCTTCTGCTGTGCCGCGTGGGTAAGCTTGGCTTCCAGTTCCGGCGTGAAGTGCACTTCCATGGCGGCGGCTCCTTCTCTGAGAATAAGCGAGACGATCACCAGTACGTATCCGCCAGCAGCAGTGCTCAGAGCGAGGGAGTTCCCCGATGGAACCCCCGCCCTTGAAGCACACGCGGTTCGACGACCCGGGACATATGCCCGGCCCCGCCTAGACCGCGAAACGGAAAGCCACGTAGCCGAGCAGCGCGCCCACGCCAGACCCGACCAGCACGTCGCTCAGAAAATGCATCCCCACCACCACGCGCGAAACGGCGACGTTTGCCGCCAGCACCAGCAGCAGCGGCATGATCTCGGGATAGAAGGAGCCGAGCGACACTGCGACGGCGAAGGCGGTGGTCGAGTGGCCCGAGGGAAACGAGAAGCGGTCGCGCGTAACGATATGCGCCCAGCAGTGCGGCTCGATATCGCGCGGCCGCACACGGCAAACGCGGCGCTTCACCGTGTGGAACATCGCAATGCCCGCGGCCACGGCGCAGGCGGACGCTTCAATCGCGCGAAAACGCAGCGGATCGGGCGAGAAAAGAACCGCAATACCGATGGCGCCCCAAAGCCAGCCATCGCCCGCGCGCGTGGCCAGCAGCATCCACCAGCGGAACCAGCGCGGCGCGCGCCACCGGTTCAGGCGGCGCATCAGGCCGTAATCCGGCTGCGACAATGTGCTCTTCGCGCGTGCCAGGGTCATAATGCCACCTTCATAACGCAACCTCCGGCGAAACACCGACGGGATCCTCGGGCCGGTTGCGCTGACCCCAGTACCAGGCGAACGCCGTTTCACGGAAATAATTGGCGAGCGTCACGGCCGGCGCCAGCGCGAACAGGCCAGCGCACAGCGTCATCATCGGCACCGCCCGCACCAGCGAGACTCCGATTTCACAAACGGCCCGGGTCAGTTTCCAGTAGTCGCCCGATTCGCCGTGAGCTAAGCTCTGGCCGCGGCGCATGCCCGCGAGGAACTCCTCCGCATTCGCGGCTCCAGGCACTTCCGTGAAGGTACGCGCCACGCCGGCCAGCGTGTGGGAATCGCTCCCGCCAACGACCGGTTTACCGAAGCGCCGCGCGAAGTCGGCAGCCAGCCGGTTCGCGCAGGGAAGCATCTGGCCGTTGACGGTCTCAACGCCGTGAAAATCCCGGGCAAAAATCGCAAAGTCGTCCTCCGTACGCGGGCCGGTGAGGCTGGAATACAGGTGATTGACAGTAACGAAGAGGCGGCGCTCGACCGCGTATGCGAGAAGGCTTTCGATGTCGGTACGGCGGCGCTGCAGCTCAGTGTGATCTTTTTCGCAGATTCCGTAAACGCCGGCGTGCATTTCGGTGCCGCTCGGCATGGTGCAGGTGACTTCTTCGCTGAGGAAGAAATCGGGGTAGCGGCGCAGGTCCTCGACCGCGTCGATCGAGTCGTGGTCGGTGACGGTGACGAGGTCCATGCCGCGCTGTTTCAGCCTTTCGTACAGCGCGTGCGGCTCGTTGTATGACTCCAGACAAACGCGGGAGAGTCCAGGCACGGTGCACATACCGGAGTGGATCGTGTGGACGTGGAGGTCGCACCTCATGACCCCGTTTTAGAACGCAGGCCGTTACAGAACGGTGAGTTCAGGACGAAACAATTGTGAAGGAAAATGTTGTTGCAATTGGATTACTGCAGAAACCAGGAGAAATACGAATTGTTTTATGACTTTCGGGTTACATATATAACACAGAATCGGCTGAAGGACGCGTTCACTATTATTATCGATGCCGGACGAGTCTGCTGTCTATTCTTGTGATTGCTTACTCTGCGCGAGTGAATCCGCTGTGTTCAGCGCGCCCACGCGGCTGCTCTTGCTAGCATTGGATGCATGGCCACGGCTCAATCTCGCGGATTCAATTCGACGATATATCGCGCCGCCTGGGGGCGTTGAACTCGCGCTCCGTCTGCGTGAACCCGTCCGACGCCCGCCGAAACTGAGATAGCCGAATACAGATCATCAGTCCATGGATCGGGCAAAGCAACAAGAATGACGAATTGCGGCTGCGATCGACCCCATCAGCGCCGGCGCATTGTACTAACAGGCGGCCCGGGCGCCGGTAAAACCGCGGTGATCGAGCTGGTTCGGCACTCCTTTTGCACGCATGTCAAAGTGCTGCCCGAATCGGCGGGCATCGTTTTCGGCGGCGGCTTTCCGCGCGGGACGAGCATCGCTCTTCGGCAAGCGGCGCAGCGGGCTATCTTCTACGTGCAGCGCGAACTCGAGATCGCCGCGGACGGGGAGAATCCAGCCATCGTCCTTTGCGACCGCGGAACCATCGACGGCGGCGCTTACTGGCCCGGCGAGGGCGACCTGTGGTCCTCGGCCGGCACGACGCTCGAAGAACAGTTCAGCCGCTACGATCTGGTCATCCACCTGCGAACGCCGCCGGTCGGAGGCGGCTATAACCACGCGAATCCGCTGCGCATCGAATCGGCTGCGGAAGCCGCAGCCATCGACGAACGGATCGCGCGCGTCTGGGAAAAGCATCCGCGGCGCATCATGGTGGAAGCCTCGCCGGACTTCATGGTCAAAGCGGGACGAGTCCTGAATATTCTGCGAAACGAAGTGCCCGAGTGCTGCCGTGGGGCTGGTGGGTGAAGAGAGGCGTCGTCGGCAGGCGGAACCGCCTGCCCCACATACGCAACATCAGGCGCAGAGCTTGATGACGAAGCTTTCCATCACCGTGCGGTCGTCCGGACGCGCGCTGCGCAGATCGCGGTCGGCCTGAAAGATCAGCGTCAGGCCGCGCTCGAGCTGATCGCTCGAAAATTTCGACGCCGTCTGCCAGACCTGCTCGGCGCGCGAGCCCCACATCGGCACGCCCGCGCGCTGAAAATGGCTCTGCACCTGAGATGCGCCGCGCAGATTCGCTTCCTTCGCCACCAGGGCCGTGCGGAACTGCGTGGCCAGAAAGGTCAGAGCCAGCGGCAGGTACTCTCCCTCGCGCACCAGAGTGTCGAGCGTTTCGAGGGATCGGGCGCGGTCTTTGCGCCCGAGGGCGTTCACCAGCGCGAAGATCGTGCTCTGGCGCGCATCGGGAACCAGCAGCGGCAGATCGTCCACTGTAATCGGGCGGCCGTACAGCGACAACTTCTCGACCTCGATGGCCAGACGGCCCACGTCCGCGCCCAGTGCTTCGACCAGCGCTTCAGCCGCCGAGGGGTCCAGCTTCAGATTCGCGGCGCGGGCGATGCGATCCAGTTCCGCGCGCGCCTCGTCCACGCTGAAGCGGCGGAACTCGACCACGTCCGGAATGGCCCCATAGAACTTCCGCGCCCGCTCGCTTTTCGTCTTGTCGTCGCCGTCGAGATCCCAGCGCGTGGCTTCGAGGATCAGGGTCACGCCGGGCGTCGGGCTTTTCAAATAAGCCTGGAGTTCCCCCGAATCGCCGCCGCTCCCTGGCCCTTCATCCTCATCGTCCGCCGCAGCCGAGCGGCTCGCGCGCGGCATCGCTGCCTCGGCGTTCAGCGTGAAGATCAAACGCTCGGAAGCAAACAGCGACAGGGCACGCGCATCGTCGATAACGGCCGCGAGCGGAGTCTCGGCAAGGTCGTGTTGTTCGGGCTCGATGCCCTGTGCAGCGGCCAGGAGAGCGTCCCGGCAGCGCCGCCGGTTGTAGCCCTCCTGTCCGAGAAATAAGCAAACCGGGGGCGTCTCATTGCGCTTCACCCGTGCGACGAACTGGGCCGGAGTCATGCGCTTTCAGAATTTCTCAAGAATGGCGCTGACTACCGCGTGCGCCACGTCCTTGCTTAGGCGCTGCATGGCCGGCTGGCTTTCATCGAAGTACTGCTTCGGGTCGATGCTGATCTCGTAGCGCTCGCGGAACTCGAGATTGGGCCGGCTGAAAAGCACCTGGCCATTCTTGTCGATCAACCGTACCTGAAGATAGACGACCAGCTGGCCGGCGGTACTGCGTCCAGCCGCTGCGCCCGTGGAGTCGACGACCGTAGCGCTGGAAATCATATTGGCGACGGCGCCGGAAAGAACCGCGTCCGCCTTTGCGGGATCGGACACCACGCTGTAACGCGTGCGTGTGATCAGCTCGCGGGTTACCGCGTCGGCCAGATGATCCGAAAGTTTGTACTGGATGCCGGCGTTGGTCCATGCCGGAACGGCGATCGTGTAGACGTTGGGGATCAGGTTGGCCGTTCCCGCGACGTGGTATCCGCAGCCGGTCAGGGTCAGGGCCAGAAGCAGCGCGGGAAGAACACCTACCGCTCCCTTACGGTCACGGCTCAGTAACATTGCCGATGAGCGGTTGACCAGAGGTTGCTTCATACCGCCTCCCGCGCAATCATAGCCGCGTTGTCCGCCGCAATCCGCAGGTTATCGATCGCGGCCCAGATCCAAAACGCGTTTCCGTCATTGCGGTCGGGCGAAATCGCGCCCACGGAAACGCCGCTCTGGCCGGCAGCACCGACGTTATTCGGCGGCTCGAAATCGCCGGCGCGGACGTCGATCGGATCCTGATTCAGGGCGTCTTCCAGATCCGATACGGCGGGCGCATCTTCGAATTCCACCCAGAAAGAAAAACTGTATCCGTGAAAAACAGGGGCCTGGATCAGGCGCAGAGAAGGCATCGGCACGCCGTCCATGCGTTCGAGCAGGCTGGCCAGGTGACGCTCGATGCGCTCTTCGACCTCGTGCAGCTGGACCGGCGCGTCGGGCCCCAGCTGCGCCAGCAGCGCATAACTCAGCTGCGCGCCGAAAATCTTCTTCGGCAGCGGCTGGAACGAAAGCAGGCTCACTGTCTGCTGCTGGAGTTCCTCGATGCCGTCGGTTCCCCATTCGCTGGCCGGCTCGAAAATGTGCACAATGGCACGGGCCACGGGAAACGCCTCGTGCAGGCGTTTGAGGACCAGTGCGATCGCGATCGCGGCCGGATGCGCGACCACCTGCGGACCTGCCAGGCCCGCGTCGTGTTCTTCGCCTTCGACCTGAGGCGCCCGGACACGCGCCTCCGGATCGTCTTCCGCGATATACGTCAGGTCGATCACCACGCCCGAAGGATGCGCCGCAAGGGCATTCTTGGACGATTCGGCCGTACCGGCGAGAATCACGATGCCGGCATCCTCCACTTCTTCCGCTTCGAGCTTCGAAAGAAACACCGGGCTGCCGCCGATCTCGGTCAGCTTCCCCGATTCCTCTTTCGCGCCCGCCACCAGGCGCAGGCGCTGTCCAAGGGCCGTCTCCGCGAACACCTCGCCGACTTCGCGACCGAGCAGCGTTTCACTGCCGACCAGAGCGATGGTTTCAGCCAACCTGGGCCTCCGGATTTGGTTTCGGCGTGGGACGGAAATGACGCCGGATAATGCCGCCGGCGCGGATCAAAATTCCGCTGGCCACATACGTCGAGCCAAGAATCAGAAGCACGGGCTGAGACCAGTTCCAGATGGCGAAAATAATCGCGCCCATGACGACGAGAATCAGGGGCGACCGCGGGCGCAGGAGATTGAGATCCTTGAAACTCCAGTAACGCCACGTGCTGACCATCAGGAAGGAAAGCAGCGACAACAGCAGCAGCCACGCCACGGAGGGAATGAAATCGGTGATGGGATAGCTGTCGAACGCATAGACGACCGCCGCGACCATGCCGGCCGCCGCGGGAATCGGCAATCCCACGAAATACTTGCGATGGGGCGAGCCGGGATTTTTCGGCTGCGGGTTCTTCTGCACGTTGAAGCGCGCGAGGCGGGCCGCCCCGCAGAGCAGAAAAAGAAATGCGAGGAGCTTGCCCGCCCGTTGCAGTTGATCCAGCGTCGCCGGACCCATGGCAGCGCCGACAAACTGCACGCCCCAGGTGTAAGCGAGAACGGCGGGCGCGATGCCGAAGCTGATGATATCGGCCAGCGAATCGAGCTCACGGCCAAATTCGCTCGTGGTATGGGTCATGCGCGCGATGCGGCCGTCGAGACCATCGAGGACCACCGCGAACCCGATCGTCTTGGCGGCGACCTCAAAATGCTGTGCCGACGAGCTGGGATTGGATGCGAAAATCGCCACGCCCTGAATGGAGCGCACGATGGAAAGATATCCGAGAAAAATATTGCCGGCGGTGAAAAGCGTCGGCAGCGCATAGGCCGCGCGCGGCGGACGCTTGCGGGTTTCCTCGCGCGGCGTCACGTCTTCTGAATTCAGGTCCGGCAGAGTGCGGCCTCCTCAATGGCGGTGGCAAGCGCCACAGGCAGTTCAATTTCACCCATCCGGCGCGCCAGAACGCTCGAGCCGGCGCTGACATGGCTTCCCGGCGAAACCTCCACCCGCCATTCGGGACCGAACAACACGTCCACGCGCGAGCCGAACTTAATCATACCGACGCGCTCGCCGGCCTGCACGAAATCGCCCACCTGTTTTGTGAATACGATGCGGCGCGCAATCAGTCCGGCAATCTGGCTGAACACCACTTTGGTTCCGTCTTCGGCGCGGATGGTGACGACATTCTGTTCGTTTTCGGACGACGCCGCCGCGCGGCTCGCGACCAGAAACTTTCCGCGCTGGTAGGTCACATCGGTGATGATGCCGGAAATCGGCGCGCGGTTTACGTGGACGTCGAATATGTTGAGAAAAATGCTGATGCGCGTCTGCCGGTCGCCTTCCTGAATCACGCTCATGACGCGGCCGTCGGCGGGTGAAAGCGCTACCGGACCCGCCGGAATGGGCCGTTCCGGATCGCGGAAAAACCAGGCGCAGAACATGCCCACGAGGAATAACGGCATGGCCGTCGCCGGTCCGGCGAGCCAGGAAACCACGGCGGCCGCGCCGGTGAATGCCAGCGCGTAATAGATTCCGTCCCGAACCATCGTGTTTTCTTATTTTATCTTGCAGATGTGGGGCAGGCGGTTCCGCCTGCCGCTTACTTACCGAACAGACGCTCGAAAAATGCGCGTGTCTGCTGGCGGATTCGTTTGGAAACCTGCTCCAGCGTACCCTCGTGCAGACCCTCCGGCGTCCAGCGGTGCACCAATTCCGTCAGAATCGCGAGGTGCGCGGGATTGGTCGGCAGCCTGCCTTCCGCGTGCCCGGTCGCCACGCGCAGTCCGTGATCGATGGCACGGTAGAACGTGGCGGCTTCCCGCAGAAACGCGGCGTCTTCGCGCTCGATGTGCCCCATCTTCTCGATAATGTCGATACGCTCGGGCGTGTTCAGAACCTTGAAAAAGAAACCTGCGCTCTTCAACCGCAGGTACATCAGAGCGAAGTCGATATCGTAATAGCCGCCGCGGCCGGCTTTCAGAGGATTGCGCGCGCCCTGATCGCGCTCGAGGCGGGCGCGCATCCGCACCAGTTCCGTGCGCGACTGAGTGCTCTGGCCGTACTGCCGCCAGTCGCCTTGCGGCGGCTCGCCGGGGAAAGCCGTGGCGCGTTCGATATTGCCGGCGACGCCGCGCGCCTTCATCCAGGAGATTCCCTCCCATGCCTCGGCGCGATTGGCGAAATAATCCTTATAAGCGCTCTCGGTCTGCACCAGCGCGCCTTCCCGTCCGTTGGCCCGCAGGCGAGTGTCGATGGTGAAGATCACGCCGTCGCCGGTATAGGCGCCGATCACGCTGATGATGCGCTCGGCGACGCCAGTCCAGAAAAGAGTCTCGGACGCGTCGGCGTCGGGAATGGCAAATACCAGATCGGCGTCGGAGGCGAGATCGAATTCGAGCATGCCGAGCCGGCCGAGCGCGATCACCATCATCTGGTTGGCGGGAGTGTAGCCGTGGCTCGACGGCGGAGCCTCCGCGAGCGCTTCCGCGACCGCGATCTCATAAGCCGCCGCGATCACCGACTGGGCCAGTTCGGACGTGCGCTTCAATGTCCTGAAGACCGGCGTGCGGTGATACACGCTGTCGCTTTGAATGCGCACCATTTGCTCGCGGAAGAAGCGTCTTAGGCCGTCCGCGTCGCGGGGAGCATAGAAACCGGTGCGCCCCTGGTTTTTCCCGCAGGCCGCGCGGACTTCGTCGAGCAGGTCGGTATGCCGCACCAGCTGATCCGCGAAATACTGGCTGTGCTCGAAGACGTCAATGGTGCAGCGTGCCAGCTCGTCGTCCTTATCGAGGCACTCGAGCCAATACGGCGCAGCCACCACCTTTTCCAGAAACGACTCGAAGCTTTCCTGGCTGCGCGATATTCCGCCGCCGGAGATGAGTTGCGCGAACGAGGGCGCGCGCTGATCGAGGTAGCGGCGCAGATTGGCGGAGGGGAATTCGACACGTGCCGGGCGCGCGCTCGCGGCGCTGGCGGCACTGGCTTCGAAGGCGGCGACGGCAGGCTGTTCCGTCTCCGCGGCATCCGGCTCGGGCGCCAGGATGAAGCCGGGCAACTGCGAATGGATCACGCGTTCATAGAGATCCTGCACGCCGTTGAGGTGCTGATCCAGTTCACGCTGCAGAGCTCCGGCGCTGGGCAGATCCGGAATGCCCGGCGGCATCTTGCGGGCCAGCAGATCGAGGTCTTCTTTAGTCTGCGGCAGCGCATGCGTCTGGAGGTCCTCGTCGAACTGCAGCCGATGTTCCAGATGGCGGAGAAACTGATAAGCGGAAGCGAGCCTCGAATATTCCGCTGCGGACAACAATTCCTTGTCGCGCAACCGCGTGAGGGCCAGCAGCGTCCCACCATGCCGCACCCAGGCTTCGCGTCCGCCATGCAGGCGCTGCAGACACTGCACCAGAAACTCGATATCGCGGATACCGCCTCGGGCAAGCTTCACGTCGACGCCATGCTGCCGGTCGCGACGCTGTTTTTCACGCTGTTTCTCATGGATGCGCGCGCGGGTTTCGGAAACCGCTTCCACGGTGCGGAAATCGGTGGTCGTCCTATAGATCAGCGGCTCGACGAATTCCAGCAGCTCGCGGCCGGGCCGCGTATCGCCCGCGGCTACACGCGCCTTGATCAGCATCTGAAGTTCCCAGTCGCGGCCCCGCGTGGCGTAATACTGTTTCGCGCCTTCGAGCGACTGGCAAACTTCGCCATAGCGCCCGTCGGGCCGGAGCCGCAGATCGACCCGGTAACACATTCCCTCGGGCGTGTAAGTCGAGAGCAGATCGGTCAGGCGGTTCGCGCCAAGACGGAAAAATTCGTCGGCGGTGAGCGGCGATTCTTCACGCCCGCCTCCTTTTCCGGCATAGACGAACAGCAGGTCGATGTCGGAGCTGTAGTTGAGTTCTTTGCCGCCCAGCTTGCCCAGCGCGACGACGGAGAACTGCATTTCGTTGCCCTGGTCGTCCACCGGAACGCGGCGCTCCTTCGTGAGTTCCTGGCGGACCGCGCGCCAGGCAAAGTTCAGAATGGCGTCGGCCAGGTTCGAAAGGTCTTCGGTGGTCTCGGAAAGGTCGGCGAAGCGCAGGATGTCGCGCAGCACGATGCGCAGCAACTGCTTGCGCCGGAACAGGGCGAAATCGACAGCCCGCGGCACGCCGTCGGCGGGCAGCGACTGGTTCAGCAGATCTTCGTATTGTTCGGCCAGAAAGCCGCGATGCAGGTCGCGCGCGGCGGCGATTTCGAGAAGCCACTCCGGATAGCGGATGACGGCGTCGGCGAGAAACCGGCTGTAGGAGAAGATGGTGAGCGCGTAGCCGAGCGCGTCTTTGTCTTCGGTGATCTCGCGGGCCGCCGCGGGCGCTTCGGCGATCAGACGATTGAGAAAGCGGATCGAATCGTCCGGGTTAGGGAGCGATGGCAGAAGCTTCGAAACGCGGCGCGCCGCGGCTGCGGGAAGTTTCTCGATGTAAATCAGTTCAGGACGCGCACGGACGGGGTCGCGGAACTGGATCTCTTCAAGGAGACTCAGCACTGTCTTGATTATAGGCCCGACCCAGCCATCGTCCCCAGCTGGTTCACGCCACGTCCGATTCCAAAACGACCAGCGCTCCCGCTGCGATCAAACCCCCGCGAATCACCCGCGCATAGAATCCACCATGCGCCCAGTGCGGTGACGCGATGTCGCCCGCCTTGCAGCGCGCATCGCAAAGCCGTGCGCCGAGCGAAACTCCATAGACAAGCAGATTGGAACAGGGGACCCGCATCTTCGTGAGTTCGATCGTCGCGTCCCCGCCAATCCGGTAACGCTGGCCTGCGCGCCATGCGTGCGGATCGAATCCCGTCACCGTGAGGTTCTCGCCCAGCGCGCCGTGGAATAGTGGAAAGCCTTCGGCGATCAGAGCGTCGATCAGCTCCGCCGCGATCATGAGGACCGCTTTCTCCGGACCACCGTGATGGCGTAAATCGCGGTGGCGATCGCCTTCGATGCCGGAAGAATCCAGCAGGACGGGGCCGTCGACGGCCCGCTTGGGCAACCCGCCGTTCGACCGGCTGATTTGTACCAAGGTTCCTTGTTTGAGAATTCCCGTCACTGCTAATCTCTCAGTTGGACAACCTGACGCACTCTCTGGTTGGATTGTTTCTGGCTCGCGCTGGATTCAGGCGGGCTACGCCGCGCGGCACGGCCATCATGGTGCTCGCCGCCAACGCGCCGGATTTCGACGCGGTGTCGTGGCTCGGCGGGTCCGCCACCTATATCCACTGGCACCGCAACATCACCCATTCGATCGCGGCCGTTCCCGTCATGGCGCTGCTCGCCGTCGCCATCGTGCGTTTTGCCGGACGAAAACAGATCCGCTGGCTGCCCGCCTGGGGAATTGCGATGGTGGCCGTGCTGTCTCACTTGATTCTCGACCTGACGAACGTCTATGGCGTGCGCTTGATGCTGCCGTTTTCCGGACACTGGTCTCACTGGGATCTCACGCCGATCATCGACCTGACGATCTGGGCCGTGCTTCTGTTGGGAGTGGCGGCGCCGGCGCTGGGCCGACTGGTCGGCTCCGAGATCGGCGAACGGCAGCGGCGTCCGGGCGCGGGCTGGGCAGTGGTCGCCCTGCTTTTGCTGACTGGATACGATTACGGGCGCAGCGTGCTGCACGACCGCGCCGTCGCACTGATGGATGCACGGGATTCACGCATCTACAATGGACTCGCGCCGCGGCGCACGGCGGCCTTCCCGGAGGCGAATCCACTGGTGTGGACGGGTATTGCCGAGCTCAGCAATGCGTACGTCGAGGTTCCGATCGATCTGCGGGGCGCTTTCCGTCCCGAAGCGGCGCAGACGTTTTACAAGCCTGAAAGGACGGCGGCGCTGCAGGCGGCCATGGGGACGTTCCCGTTCCAGCGATTTCTCGAGTTCGTGCAGTTTCCCGTCTGGGTTCTCGATCCCGCGCCCGATCTGGAGCACGCGACGCGCGTCAGCCTGGTGGATTTGCGATTTGGCACGCCCGCCGCGCCCGGATTCGCGGCGTTCGCGACGGTGACGGACCGTAACCAGGTGGCCGATGCGGAGCTTACGTTTGGCAGGCCGCGGGTACGGTGAAGCGGCGCACGCACTCTGCGTGCCGCGTCGGCACTCATGCCGACGCTGTATTCAGCAAAGGGAGAACAGGTGTCGAGAAGAGTCTCGACACGGCACGCAGGAGTGCGTGCGCTACTTCTTAAATAGCCGGTCGAATGCGTCGCGTGCGTCGCTCGCGTTGCGCGGCGGCGGCGTGTTGATGTTTGTGACGGGCCGCGGTCCCTGCGAAAAGCTGGCCTCGCGCGCCACGGTCACGCGCGGCGAGAACAACGAGCATTCGTTGGCCTGGTCCTTCACCGCAATGCGCGCCGGTACGGGCTTGTTGCATTGAAATCGCGTGGAGGGTTCGAAGTGCGAGCACTGCTTGCAACAGTGCAGTTGCGCTCCGCATTTCGGACAGGGTCCGTTAAAGACAGTCCCGGGGGGCAAAGTCGTCGCGCAGCTATAGCAGCGCGATGCCGCCACCGTCTGGACCAGGCGCGGAAGGCGCGGTCCGGTAATGTCCAGAGGGGGTCGCGGCCCGTTCGGCTTCGGCCTTGCGCCGTTGCCGTTGGTTCCGTTATTGCCGCTGGACGAATTGCTGGTGCTTAAGTAACCGTTTTGCCGGTACTTGCGATCGGAGTCCATGCAGATCGAAAACTCCTGTGTTGAATCATACGTTAGCCCGGTAACAGACGGGGAGTCCTGGGCGTTGCTTCATCTGGGTTTCAATTGGAAAAGCTGGCGGGCGCCTCTGAAGCCAGTTCTCAGCGTCCGTTCACTACTACAGTTCATATGTAGCACGAAATGTTCCCGGTGTACAGCTAACAATAGTGAACCGAGAATTCGGCACTTGACGTACCCAATGAAAACTACGAAGATAAAAGCGACGTGACAGGTCGATGAATTCAGGGAATCAACTGGAGAACTTGTCGAGACGGTCGAGCATTCCTCTTTTACTAGCCGCTCAGATCGTGAAGGCAATTGAAGAGTCGGGGGCGTCTCAGGTTGAGGCACTATCTGCGCTAGGAATGGCCCAGTGCTTATTGCCGACGCTGGGCCTGACGCCCGTTAACGAAGATGCTGGGGATGATTCCGCTGGGCCGTGAGTTCACCGTGAGTCTTAAAGTTCGGATCGTTGTGTTTGGCGATTGACTCCAGCGCTTGGGCGATCCGGGCGAGACTGTTCTCCATCTTCAGGAGACTCATCGCAACGGGGCCAGTAGTCATCGCCATAGCGATAGACTTCAGTTCAATTTCTTCGTTCATTTCTTTCCCCTCTTTACTGACTTCCGTTTCGGCTTCGTCGGACTCGCCCCTGGTCTCGGCATAGCGGCGGTCGGCTTCACGCGCAGCAGCAGCGAGATCGCCGTGTCGGTTTCGAGCGGGATGTGGATGTTGTCGGCGGTGCGCGGCACTCTGATCTCTCCGTTACAATCAAGTCTTTAAACGAAAAGCCCGGCTTGCGCCGGGACGATTCGAATAGGACCTAAGCACCCCTATCGTATCGCCCCTTCGCGCCGGATTGCAACGACGCGAATGGACTATCCGAGCGGATTCCCAAAACATCTTCAGCCCGCCGTGGATGCCGCCATTCACAATGCAGAGATCGAGTTGATTAACGCTCGCAAAGCCGCTCGCGGCGAATTCTGGGGTCCGACTGAGAGACGGGCAATCCTTAAATGGGTAAAATCTATATTCTTCGTTTTTGCTGATCAAGCCTGTCAGGCCGGACGCGAAGACATATGGAGCGGTCCTTCGCTCAGAAGAGTCCTTGATGACTATCTCTATAAAGTCGCCCTCACGGCGGAATATAAGTCGCCCAGCAGTGCTGGGGCTGGCGATCATTATCAGAAGAGTCTAGCCTCCTCTACGACCGCAAAAATCAAGGAGTCTGATGAATGGGCGGAACTACAAGGGAAATTGAAGGCGGTCGCTGAATTCAGGGCGGCATCTGCGCCTCAAGCGGTATCTTCAACTCAGCCGCCCCCACCACCTATTGCAACAGAGAAGACCGGCGACACTACCAAATTCCTGAAACGCGCAGCGTGGTTTCAGGAGCGCCTTGATGACCGTGAATGGGATCACAACACACTCGAACAGCATAACGGCCCAGACCACAAGACCAACCTTAAAATCCTTGCTGGCAGAAGGGTTACGACAAAGGTTCTCGCCAGGCTGATAGTTGGACTGAACGCACACCGGACAGCGCCAAAAGTAAAATACTCCGATATACCAAAGACTTAATAATTCATTGCGTTACGTTGTGTTTTCCCAACTTTTCCCGTTTTTTCCCAGATGTTATTGAGGGATTCCCAAGGCATCCGAAGAGCGGCTGATAATCTTCGAGAGGAAGGCATTCAGATGATAAGGAAGCCAAGCGCCTGACGTGAGCCGACCGGCGTCAGGGGCGTAAAAGCAAACGGCCCGATCCTGCCTTACGAGGGGCGCTGGATCGGGCCGGGTCGGTCCCTTAGTGCGGTAGTGGCGAAACTGGTAAACGCTCCAGACTTGGACTCTGGTGGGTATCACCCTTGCGGGTTCTAATCCCGTCTACCGCACCAATTATTCTACCGCAGATTCAGCCTGCTTTGGCCCCCTCAGCATGAGCCGCTTGCCGCGCGTGGCCCGGATCGCCTTCTCCGTCCGCTGGTCATCCGTCAACCGGCGCGAGTTGTAAACGAAGTCGCGCTCCGCGCAGTATGACGCCAGGTACTTCCGGCTCATGTGGTGGTGAATGCCGTAGTTCGACCGCTTGAGCAACGCGAAGAAGGACTCCACCGTGTTGCTCGTGACCGTGAAATTCCCTTCGCGCCGCGCGTATTCCTTCCGGCTGTGATTCACGGTGGAGTGCTTCGCGAAGTCTGGCTTCATCATGTAATACACCGGCGCTTCGTCCGTCACCAGGTGCGTTGACGGATCGATATGCAGCTTCATGATCGGCTTGATGTTCTTGAGGGTCGTGCGCGGGATCGGGAACGAGCGCACGTCGCCGCCACGCTCCAAGAGGGCCAGCACCGGCGTCTTGTTCGATGTCTCGATTGTCGGCTTTCCGGTTTTCCCGCGCCCCTTTTCCTTCCCGCCGATGTAGGTTTCGTCAACTTCCACTACGCCCTTGAGTTTCGATACCAGCGCGTCGGCCATTGGCGATTGGGTCATTGCCCAGCGGATGCGATGGCACATGAACCACGCGGTACGATAGCTTCCCTTGAGCCTCGGGCGACCGTGCTTGTCCTTCTTGTCCGGGTCCTCGCCCCACAGTTCCCGCTGAAGTTGCAGGGCGCTGACGCCCTTCTTCGATGAGCACATCAGATGCGTTGCGAAAAGCCACTTGTGAAGCGGAATGTGGGAATCTTCGAAGATCGTTCCGACCGTGACCGTGAACGGCTTCCGGCAACCGCCGCACTTGTAGACGCCCTTGCGGAGCTGAGTCTTGCTGTCCGGTTTTGATTCCAGCTTGTAGATGTTTTCGATCACGCCGCAGTGCGGACAGAACGGGCCGGAGGGCCATAGCTTCGCTTCAAGATGCTGCCTTGCGGCGTCTTCATCATGGAAGTGTTTCGCCAGAATTCCCATACCTTATTGTCCCAAAAAACCTTGGGTACGTCAAGTGCCGAATTCTCAGTGAACCTTTCGTAAATTCTTACAGTTAGCCGCCGGGGGGGAAATCTCTAAAAACTACTGACTATGCGACGCCGCAAACCGTTTCAACGTTCGAAGCGATAGAGGAAATCGCGGACTCTCAAGTACCATTCGGCGCCCAGTTCGGGGTATGCAAAGGGCTGCAAAGACAGGAGGTTCATCTCGGGAAAGGCCGGCGCTCCAGCCCCCAGAGCGCGCGCCAGAAGCATGTCCTCGGCTGCGTTGCGCTGGATGATATCGCGCACGGTGAGGACCCGCCCAGGAACTTGTGGCGGCAGGCCGCCGAGATACCGGAGCAGTTGAAGCTGGGCGGTGGTGCTGGCGGGCGCATCGACCGGGGCCTGGTTCTCGATTTCGATCGCCGGCAGATTGGGCACCGTCGGCGCCACAATTCGCACCTCCATCGGCGCGACCAGCCAGGTGCCCACTTTCAGCAGCGCTTCGACGCGAACGCGCCGCGGCGGCGTGTCGGGCGGCGCCCAGATGTCCAGCAGATACGAGCGCGACGTCTGCCGGGGCAATTCGAACAGCGATTCCGGTATAGCTCCGAATGCCGGCGAATTCAGCGGCGTCAGCCAATCCGGGCAATAGTCCTCGCCGCATCGGACGAAGTGTTCCCGGTAGAGCCTGATCTGGAGAATGTCCGGCGGGTTGGAGGCGGCGTAGAGGAAATAATTGGTTCCGGACGGCGCGGTGATCACGACATGAACGGAAAGGTGTCCGTTGCGCGCCATGGCGGGCGAGAGGATCTCGCGCGGAACCATGTCGCGGTCGGCGGCTACCGGACGGCCGAAGGGATCGAAGCGCTGGAATTCCGAGTAGATGCGGATTTCCTGCGCCCGGCAGGTGGATGCCGCAATGCCCAGCAAGAGCAGCAGGAAAGCGCGCACTAATTTAAATTAATACAAGTGGCCACAAATCGGATTTGTGGAGTAGGCCTTTGGCCTGCGCCCTGA
>Ga0181536_10002972_pt1 | contig 18714 bp, 15 predicted proteins | sample PEATcosm2014_Bin_41_FD_121105 | JGI IMG/M metagenome (GOLD analysis project Ga0181536, IMG submission 121105) | Peatland microbial communities from MTU Mesocosm Facility, Houghton, MI, USA - PEATcosm2014_Bin17_60_metaG | ecosystem: Environmental > Terrestrial > Soil > Wetlands > Peat | place...
ATCCGCCGCACTTCGACAAGGCTGCGCGCCGGATCACCAAGGCCGAGGTCGAAATGAAAGCGCGCGAGTGGACCAGCGAAAGTGCCAAATCGGCGCCTGCGAAGCGGCGCACGCCGGGCGCGATCTCGTAACCGCGAAGCGCGCGATACGAACGGTCGGCGGCAAACCAGGACGCGCACGGGGCAGCCGGATCCTCGAGTGCGTAATCGGTGAAGATCGCCGCCACGTCGGGGCAGTAGCGGGCGGCAGCGGAAACACGTGCGGTGAAGGCCGGCAACCAGCGGTCGTCGGCGTCGAGAAAAGCGATCCAATCGGAGCGCGCAGCCCCGACGCCGGCATTGCGCGCCGCCGATACGCCGCCGTTGGCTTGCCGGATGACGTGCGCGCCGGCCGCAGCGGCAATCGCCGCGGTGGCGTCGGTCGAGCCGTCGTCGACGACGATCACTTCGGCGGGGGCCTCGAGCTGCGCGGCCACCGAAGCAAGCGTCGCTTCCAAATGCGCTGCGGCGTTATACGCCGGAATGACGACCGAGATTTCCATCTCAGCCCGACAGTGCGGGCGCGGGCGCGGGCGCGGGCGCGGGCGTGGGCGCGGGCGCGAGCCGGCCTGCCCCCTCTTGCGAGCGGATGTTCGCGACGAGGACGGTCAGGATCGGGATCATCCAGGTTTGTTTGATGTCCAGGACGTCGATGAAAAGTGCGGCGACGAAGTATCCGAGCGTTGCCGCTTCGAGTCCGACGCGCAGCCAGAGGTCGGGATCCTTGCGCCCGATCGAGGACAGTTGGCGAAACTGAAACCAAAACGCGGTCAGGACGAGAATTCCGCCCACGATCCCGAGTTCGGTGAACGACTGGACGAGCAGATCGTGGGCCGGTCGCGACCAATTGATGTAAAAATGATGCGGCACCGACAGATAGACGCTGTTGTAGACGTCGGGAAACGTCCCGATGCCGCTGCCGGCGAACCAGTGCTCGCGGAAGGCTGCTACGCCGACTTTCCAGATGTCGCTGCGGCCGGCTCCGGTGTCGTCGCCCACGAAACGCGCCCACACGTCGCCCTGCATCACGCTGATCGCGGCGGCCCCGAGGACGAAGAGTCCCGCGACGATCCGGCGGCGGGCGCGGATCGCGATCCACAGCACGACCAGCAGCGCCGCCATCAGGCCGCCGCGCGAACCGGTCGCGAGGATGGCTACGAAGAGCAGCACGGACAGCGCGGCACCGGCGATGCGCCACCAGCCGCGCTCGTTGGACGTAGCGGCCGCGATGCAGAGCGCGAACGCGAGGATCAGGCCCGCCGCGAGGTCGTTCGGATCGGCGCGTCCGGTCGCCGTTTTCAGGACGACGCGATCCGCGCCCAAGCGGGCTTCGACCGGATGGACGACGATCGCGTAGGCCGCGATGATCGCACTCGTTACGACGTTCGCGGCGATGATGACGCGTAAGTCGATGCGCGTCGAGCGCACCAGGGCCACGAGTTCGAAGACCAGCACCGCCAGCCCGATCTGCTCGACTTTCTGAATGGCCATCGATTGATTGGTGGCCCACAACACGCTGGCGATCATCCACACCAGCACGACGAACCAGGCAACGGCGACGCGCGGCAGCGCGCGCGGCGCACGATCCGCGATCAAGGCGACCGACAAGCCGAAGATCGCAAGGAATGAGACGAAACGCGTGAGCGTGGCTCCGCCGCCGCCGATGATCAGCAGCGCGTCGGCGGGCGCGAGCAGTGCGTAGGCTCCGATCAGCATCGCAACCGGCCGCTCCAACACCCACCAGGTCGCAAGCGCGCCGCAGCCGGCGAGCAGCAGCGCAGCAAAGACGGGCAGCGTGCCGACGGTCGGCGACGCTAACGCTACCAACACGAACAACAGGAGCACGACCGCGCCGATTCGAAAGCTGGGTATCGACATGACGGCGAGTCGCATGTCCCGAGTATAGCTCAGGGCGGCTGCCGCCACTTGAGACGAAGGCCCCGACGAAGCGGGCCGTTCGTTAGCGTACGTCAGCGCACATTGCCGCTCGGCGGCCTGCTTTTTCACGCCCGCTCATGTAGGTGCAGATGAATCGACATCACGCCGTGGATTCCACGCGGAAACTTGCCGGAATCGCCTTGCTTTCGCTCGTCGCGGGCTGCGGCGGCGGAAGCGGAGCGGCGGGCTCGTCGTCCGGGGCGAGCGTGCCGCTCGCGCTGCCGACGTTGTCCGCAATCGCGGCCACCGCAGCTCCCGGAGCATCCGCGCCGGTTGGGGTTCCCTCCGCGGCCGCAACGGCTGCCTCGGGTTCGGGTTCGCTTTCCTCGACGAATTGGTCGGCCGCCAATTATCTGTCGATCGTGAACGGTCAATCGTGGCCGGCGAGCTTCCGGCCCTACGCGGGAGCGCCGTGGAACGCGGCGCTCCCCGCGAGTCCGGTCATCGATGCCGCGAACACGTCGAACGTGCGCAGCTACATGAGCGACACGGTCGACCACATCGCCGGGGACACGCACAACGACTACTCGCACCCGGTGTACGTCGCGACGGCGAGCGATCCGCTCGTCACCGCCGCCTGCAGTGGAGCGCAGTACGGCTGTTACAGCGATCAATCCGGCCACGTGACGGCGTTTCCCGCCTTCCACGTTCCGGCCGCGGCGCGGCCGGCGGGGGGGACCGACGCTCACTTCGCGGTCGTTCAGCCGGACGGAACCGAGTACGATTTTTGGGAAACCGGTCAACCGGGCGGAAATTGGACGAACGGCGCGACGCTCACGGCGGGCATCGGCGTGCAAACCTCGATCCTCGGTTCCGGCGTCCCGGTCTACGCCTCCGCCACGAGCGGAGCCGCGCTCGCGGCCGGGCTCATCCGTTTCGACGAGCTCGCGCGCGGGACGATCCCGCACGCGATCTTCCTCGATTTTCCGTGCACGCAGGGCCTCGAATACCCGGCCACCACGGGCAGCGTCTCGTGCGGCGGCGGCGGCGTACCGATGGGTGCGCTGATCTACCTCAACCTGAGCGACGCGCAGATCAACGCGCTGCCCGCGACGACGATCGCGCCGTATCTGCTCCCGATCTTGCACGCGCTCCATCAGTACGGCGGCTACGCGATGGACGCGTACGGCGGCTCCGCCAGCGGGGCGCCGTTCTGGGAATACGAATCGTTCACCCAGTACAGCTCGTACGGTCAAGCGTATCCGGGTACGGCGTTCGCCGTCGCCAACGGTTATAGCGGCTATCTCAACCCGTCGTACTTGGAATATGCGGGCGGTCCGATCCGCTGGTCGCAGTTGGCACCGTATGTCGAGGTTCTGGCGCCGTGTTACGCGCGCGCAGCGTGCTGAGCACGGCCTCGAGGGTCCCGATCGCGTAACCCAGATGCAGCGCCGAAAAGGCCAGCGCGGTCGCTGCGATCGCCCGACGGTCGCGCCCGGCCGCAACGACCGCCGCGATCGCGCTACCGGCCGCATATGCGATCGCACCAGCGATCAGCAACAGCAGTGCGACCGGCGAAAATGGTGCAGCGATCGCGAGCGCGGCGGCCGCGACCAGCGCCGCTGCGGGCGCAAAATGGTACGGCCGCACGAAGCCGGGATGGCGCCGTGCGACGGCGATCCGCGCCCGGCCGTAGTTCCGGTATTGGGCGAACGCCTTCTTCCACGTCGGCCGCGTTTGATAGCGAAAGCGGATCGAAGCGTCGCGCACCAGCCGCAAACCGGCCGAGTGCAGGCGCCAATTCAGCTCTTCGTCTTCGCCGAATTGCAGCTCGGGGTCGAACGCGCCGACCGCGTCGAGCGCGGAGCGCCGGTACACGCCGCATTGGATCGTGTCGACGTCCGCGCGCGCACGCTGATCCGCGTACTGGCTGCCGCCGACGCCGAAGCGTGAGGTGCGCGCCTTCGCGAGGCCGGCGCCGAAGGCGGTATCGCCGAATTGTTGCGGAGCGCCGCCGGCGCACGCGATGTTCGCGCCGGAAGCGAGCACGGCCAGCGAGCGTTCCAGGAAATCCGGTGCGAGAAAGGTTCGCGCGTCGACTTTGGCCACGAACGGCCGGCTGGTCTCGGCAAGGCCCAAATTCAGCGCTGCCGGCAGTGTCCGGCGCGTGCCGTCGGCGATCACCGTGACGCGTGGATCCCGCCGCGCGCGTTCGCGTAAAGCGACGACGGTGCCGTCCGACGAACCGCCGTCGATGACCGTTACGGCAACCGGAATGCTCTGCGCGAGGATCGCATCCAAGCACGCATCGATGGCCCGCTCTTCATTGTACGTCGATAAGAGGACGTCGACCACGGCGCCGTTCATGCCGGTGAGTGGAACAGGAATTCGGCTGCGGTCTTGGCGACGATCGAGGCGTCCATGAGCAGTCCCCAGCTCTGGATGTAAAACAGATCGTGCCGTAAGACGTCGCCGGCATCGTCGGGCGTCAACAATCGTTTCATGTACAGCTGCGACCAGCCGGTGATGCCGGGCTTCACCAGATGGCGCTCGGCGTAATGCGGGATGCCGGCTTCGAAGCGCGCCACGTATTCGGGCATTTCGGGCCGCGGTCCGACGATCGACATATCTCCGCGGAACACGTTGAGCAACTGCGGCAATTCGTCGATGCTCAAGCGCCGCAACACGGCCCCGACGCGCGTGATGCGTGGATCGTTCCGCTGCGCCCAGCCGTTGCCGTGTGCGTGCCGCACGGCCATCGAGCGAAATTTGAGCATTTCGAACGGGGCGCCGTCGCGGCCGATGCGCTCGTGGCGGAAGAGGACGGGTCTGCCGGTCTCGAGGAACACGGCGATCCCGGCGGCGAGCATGACGGGCGCGGCGACGATCAGCATGATCGTCGCGACGCTCAGATCGAAGATCCGCTTCAGCGTCGAACCGGCCGCCGTGCGAATGCGCAACGGGTGCGGGGCCAGCAACGCGCCGCGACCGTCGTCATCGATCTCGAACCGGCACACGCCGGCCAACAGCGGATCGATGACGATGCGCAGCGCGATGCCGGCTCCTTCGGCCGCCGAGATCAAGGTGCCGAGGACCACGGGCGGAGGAACCGTCGTCAAGTAGAGTGCCGTGCAATCGCGTTCGCGGCAACGTTCGATCAGGCTGGCGGCATCGGTGCGCGTCGCGGGCAATTGGCCGCCGAGCTGCACGACGCTCGTCGCGGCCGGGTTGATGCGCCCGCGCACCCACGCGTCGGGCAGCTCGCCGGCAAACGCGATGCGGCGCGGCGTGCGCGCGTCGGTGCGCGAGCGGTAGACGTGGGCGAGCGCGCGCGCGCTGCCGATCAGGATCGTCGCCAAGACGGCGGCCAAGACGAGTACCAGCCGCGAGCCGGTCAGCGCCGGCACGAAGGTGAACAGAAAAAATTGCGGCACGATGCCGACGACCAGAGCGGCTGCGACGATGTAGACTTCGTCGCGCACGCTCATGGCGTACGAGACGCGGTATAAGCCGAACACGGCGAAGAGGGCCATCCACAGCGCGACGAACACGAACGGCGCCAGGAGGAAGGAGCGCCAGAGCGCGTCCACGTCGGCGGTGCGAAAGACGATCGCCTCCGCCAACCCGGCCGCGAGAAGGAACAGCACGAGGTCGGCGCCCGCGAATGCGAGTCCGGCGTACGCATCGTACCGGCGCGCCCGGATCGCGTGGCAGGCGGGGGCTTGCGAACCGTCGAGCAGGTTCGTCATCGTGTCGTTCATGCGAACGCGTAGCGCCGTCCCGCGGCGGCGACCGACAGCGCGTCGACGACGTCACGGACGTCGTCGTCGGACATCCCCGGAAAGAGCGGCAGCGAGAGCAGCGTCGGCCAGACCCGGTCCGTTACCGGCAGCGGACGAGCGTACTCGCTGTAGATCGAGAACTCCGTGGAGGGAATGTAATGGACGCTCGTTCCGATGTTCGCCTCGCGCATCGCGATCGCGACCGTATCGCGCGTGATGAAGGCGTTGGGCTGAATGCTCACCGGGAAGAAGCACCAGCTGTGGCGATCGGTGACCCCGATACGGCCCATGGCCGCCGCCTCGACGCCGGGGATCTCGTCGAGCGCGGCGAGGTACGTCGCGGCGATCTCTTCGCGCCGCTGTTGCATTTGGGGAAAGCGGTCCAACTGGCCGAGCGCGAGCGCGGCCGAGAGGTCGGGCATGTTGTACTTGAAGCCGAGGGCCGAGACGTCGTAGCGCCACGTTCCGCCGGCCGTGTAGCGCTTCCAGGCATCGCGATCCATACCGTGCAGTGCGAGTAGGCGCACGGACTCGGCGATGCGGTCGTCGTTCGTGAGCAGCATGCCGCCCTCGGCGCTGGTCACGTTTTTCGTGGCGTAAAAGCTGAAGACGGCCACGTCGGATCCGGCGCTCCCCGGCCAGTGCCCGGCGTCGATCGTTCCGACGCCCAAAGCGGCGTCTTCGATGACGGCGATCCCGCGCGCACGGGCGTACGCCAGGACCGTTTGATTGCCCAACGGCCGGCCGGCATACGGCATCGTGACGATCGCCTTCGTGCGCTCGGTGATCAGGGGTTCCATCGTCGCGACGCTGCCGCACAGCGTGTCCGGCTCGACGTCGCAGAAGACCGGCGTCGCACCGCAGTGGCGAACGCAATGAGCGGCGGAGACGAACGAGAGCGCGGGCAGGATCACCTCATCGCCCGGCCCGACGCCGTAGGCGACGAGAGCGAGGTGCAGCCCGGCGGTCGCGCTGTTGAGGCCCACGGCGTTGCGAACCCCACACATCACGGCCATCCGTTCCTCGAACGCGCGTACCTTCGGCCCGGTGGTGAGCCAGCCGTTGCGGAGCGATTCGGCGACGAGCTCGATCGTGTGCTCGTCGATGTCGGGCCGGAAGTACGGCAAAAATGTATCTCGCATACTATAAGCTAACCCGCCGGCACCCGGCGCGCCGAGGTGCGTGGGTCCTGGGCCCATAGGACGTTAAGCGATGGCGAGCTGCGCCGCCGGGCGCCAGTGCGCGCCGGGCGTAAAGCTCGGAACGAGCGACGCGATGATCTCCACCACGCCGGCCGCGTCGTCGCGGCGGGCGGTTGCGAACAGGCGCATCATCGCCGTTTCGAAGGAGCCGAAATCGAGCCGTCGCTGGGGTGCGACGAACACCCGGTCGACGGTCGAGGCGGCGACGCCCTCTTCGGCCGTCAACAGTTCTTCGTACAGCTTCTCGCCGGGGCGCAAACCGGTTTCGACGATCCGGATATCGGTGTGCGGTTCGCGGCCGAGAGCCCGGCACAGCCGCTCCGCGATGGCCTGGATCGCGATCGGTTCGCCCATGTCGAGCACGCACACGCTACCGCCTCGCGCCGAGGTCCCGGCGGCCAAGATCAGCGAAACCGCTTCGGGGATCGTCATGAAGTAGCGCTTCATGCGCCGGTCGGTGATCGTCACCGGGCCACCGCGCAAGATCTGCTCGGCAAAGATCGGGACGACGCTGCCGCGGCTGCCGAGCACGTTCCCGAAGCGCACCGCGACGAACTCGGTGGCGCAGTTTGCGCCGGCTGCCTGACAGATCGTCTCGGCGAGCCGTTTCGTCGCGCCCATCACGTTGCTTGGGTTCACGGCTTTATCGGTCGAGACCATCACGAACTTGGCGACGGATGCCGCCGCGGCGGCGATCGCCAGCACGCGCGTGCCGAGAACGTTGTTCCGCACGGCTTCGCAGACGTTTTCCTCGCACATCGTGACGTGTTTGTGGGCGGCGGCGTGGAAGACGATCGTCGGCCGTTCGGCGGCAAACACGCTGCGAATGCGGGTCGCGTCGGCGACGTCGGCCAGAACGGTACGGATCCGGTTGCCCGGCAGCAGCGTCGCAATCTCTCCGGCGATCGTGAACAGGGAGCCTTCTCCGTGTCCGAGCAGGATCAAGCGGTGCGGTTCCAGCCGTGCGACCTGGCGGCAGAGCTCGCTGCCGATCGACCCGCCCGCTCCGGTAATGAGCACCGTCGCTCCACGCAGATAGCGAGCCGCATCGCGCACGTCGGCCAGGACTTCGGGCCGGCCGAGCAAGTCTTCGGGGGTGAGCGCTTCGAGCGCCGCGCCCGCTGCAGCGGTCACAACAACACGATCCGTTCGCGGCCGGCATCGACCGAGCGTGTAGCGTTGCGCGTATCGACGACGAGATGCGAGGACCGCACGACGTGCTCCCAGTCGATGCCGTCGTGATCGGTGACGATCACCGCGCAATCGGCGCTCGAGAGCGTGTCGTTATCCAAGGGGACCGAAACCCGGCGCTTGCCGTCGGGCCAGGCGACGCTCGGCAGGAGCGGATCGTGATACACGACGCGCGCCCCGTCGCGTTCGAGCGCGGTCGCGAGCTGCAGTCCGGGCGAGGCGAACGTGTCGGCCACGTTACGTTTGTACGCGACGCCGATGAGCAGGACGGTGGAGCCGCGCACGGCTTTTCCCGAACCGTTCAGAGCGCGCGCGACCTTGTCGCGCACGAAGGTCGGCATGGCTGCGTTGACGTCGCCGGCCGCATCGAGCAAATGCGCGGAGGCATGATGCTTGCGCGCAACCCACGACAAGTAGTGCGCGTCATCCGGCACGCCGCTGCCGCCGACCCCGGGACCCGGATCGAAGCGCATCATGCCGAACGGTTTCGTATTCGCCGCGTCGATGACGTCCCACACGTTGATCCCCAAGCGGTCGCAGAGCATGGCCAGCTCGTTCACCAAGGCGATGTTGACCGCGCGGAACGTGTTCTCGAAGACCTTGCACAGCTCGGCGACTCGCGGATCGGCGATCACGATGACCGACGTGGAGAAGAGCTCGTAGAAGGCGCCCGCGACCGTTCCGCATTCGGCGGTGACGCCCGCGACGATGCGCGCGGTATTGCCCGTGCGGAAGCGCGCGTTGCCCGGATCGGCGCGCTCCGGCGCGATCGCAACAAAATAGTCGTGGCCGAGGGTCAGCGGCGACGCCGTCAGGGCCGGCAGCAAGACCTCGTTGGTCAAACCCGGATACGTGCCGTTTTCCAGCACGACCAGCTGACCGGGGCGTAACCGGCGCGTGATCTCTTCGCACACTTCGCGAACGGGCCCGAAATCGGGCGTCTTCGCATGATCCAGCGGCGAGGGAATGCACACCACGATCACGTCGCATTCGGAGATCGCGTCCATGTTCGCCGTGACGTGCAAGCGTTCGTCGGAAACGACGGCGATCACGTCGCGGTCGTCGACGTTGCGCAGATAGTTCGATCCCTGCGAGAGTTGCGCGACGCGCACCGCATCGCGGTCGATGCCGGTGACGTGCAGCCCGGCTTTGGCGGCGTCGACCGCGAACGGCAGGCCGACGCGCCCCATCCCGATCACGGCGACGCGGGCCTTGGCGGTGCGTATCCGCTCGACGAGCCAGTCGCGGGTGCTCAGCGCGGGCGCGATCATTTGATCACGATCGCTGCGGTGGCGGGCGCCAATACGGCGGGGACCGGCGCGGCGAAGCGCATGTGCCCGCCGTCGGCGATCGAGCCGCCGGTGAAGGCCAGCGCCGACCGGTACCCGGGTAGCGGCCAGGGCACGCTTTCATTGCTCGCCGGGTTTACCACTGCGGCGCACGGCCCCACCGGGGCGCGCGCGACGTAGCAGCGGGCGAATTCACGAATGTAGGCGCCGCCGCGGCGGAGCGTCTCGATGTTGCCGCCGGCCGTTTCGAGCGGCGCCAAGGCAACCAAGCGAGTTTCCGGATAGACGGGCACGCCGGAGGGCGCTGAGTGGAGCGCTTCCTGTAAGACGCTGTAGCTTGGTTCGTAGGCCAACATAAAGGATGCGTACGTGTAGGTCCGGTCGCCCATCCCGGCCGGCGATGCGCCGTCCAGCGGGCTCTCGGCAAAACAGAAAAACGCCTTGCGGTGCGCGATGGCGGCCAAATGCGAGTTTTGCACCGAACGCCACGCGCCGTCGACGCGACGTTGCCCCAGCGTGTGATCGGTGTGCGGGTCGAAGGCGGTGAGGCACATCTCGTACATGCCGCCGGTGACGTTTGGTCCGTCGAGCGCCGCGACGGCATGATCGCTCACGCGACCGTCGTCGGGGGCCAGGCCGAGACCGTTGAAGACGATCGGGATGCCGGCAGCTTTCCAAGCGCCGAACGTCGCCTCACGTTCCGTGGCGAATGAACGGCTGCACGCCGGCGCCACCACGTGCTCGAAGGTGTCGGTGGCGGCGAAAACGTCGTCGGCGAAGAGCGCGTCGTACTGCGGGCGGACGTCGCGAGAGACGTAACTCGCCAGGCGGGCGCGAAACGCTGGTGCTCCCTGATCCATCAGGTAACCATCCAGATCGCCCAGTTGCACGCGCGCACGGCTTCCGTCGCAGGCGTGAAGATACGTCGTCTCGTCGTCCGACGCAAGCGGTGCTACGTCGCGCCGCGGATCGTATTGGATGCTCGGATCGAGGTAGGCGATCGTGCGAATTCCGGCCCGGCGGGCGTCGCCGGCGACGCGTGCATCGGCAAACGCCCAGGTCACCATCGCGGCCACGCTCTTCAGCGGCACCCCGGCTTGCGAGCGATGCCAGCACGCGGTGGCATAGCAGAGATCCTGAATGCTGGTCTGCACGTGCTCGGGCACGGTCTCGACCGATTGGGCGCGGACGCCCTGCCCCGCGAGCAGCATGAGGGCTGCGGCGAGGACGGCGAGCGACGAGACTCTCTTTCGCTTTTTCATCCTGGACGAGCATAGCGAAGCCGGGACGCGCGGGCGAATAGTGTTCGTCCGGACGTTTAGGGCCGCAGGTCCCCGTGTGCCGGGCGGGTGCGCTCAAGCGAGAAGCGTCCGGCTACCGCATGATGATGTCAACATGCATGTGGTACACATCGTTCCGACCCTCGCCGGCGGAGGAGCGGAGACGCTCGTCCGCTCGATCGTGCCGCGGCTGGCTGCTGAAGACATGCGGCTGGGCGTGATCTCGATCTATCCGGCGGATCTCGATCCGCGCGAACGTGCCCTGCTCGGCGTGCCGTTGTACGAGATGAAGCGGAGCGGCCCCCTGGATGGGCCGCGCGCCTTCGCGCAGACCGTCAAACTGTTGCGCGAGTTGCAGCCGGACATCGTTCACGGCCACGTCCATACCGGCAAGTACTTCGGCCGCTTTGCGGCGTTCGCCGCCGGCGTTCCGAACGTCATTTATACGGAACATCATCCGCACCCGGAGCACACTGTTGCCCAACGGGCTGCCGACGCACTGATGTGCAACCGCACGGCCGCCGTCATCGCATTTCACGAACGCCAGCGCCGGGAGATCGCGCGGCGCGATGCGTTTCCGATCGAGCGCATCGCCGTCGTACCGAACGGGATCGAACACGCGGCTCCGGCAAGCGATGACGCCCGCTCGCGGGCGAGGGATGCGCTCGGCATCGAACCCGGCATGTTCGTGGTGCTGTTTGCCGGCCGCCTAGCGGAACAAAAATTTCCCGAGCTCGCGATCGATGCGTTTGTGGAGCTCCCGCATTCGGCGCAGCGACGGGATGTGTTACTGATCGCCGGAGACGGACCGCTCGCCACGAACCTCGCGGCGCGTTGCGCCCATCTCGGAACCAGCGTTCGTTTGTTGGGCTACCGGCGCGACATGGGCGACCTGTACGCGGCCGCCGACGCGTTCCTGATGACGTCGCGCTACGAAGCGATGCCGCTCGCTCCGATCGAGGCGATGAGCCAAGGCGTTCCGGTCGTAACCACTCCCTGGGAGGGAGCGGAAGAGATCGTGCGCGACGGAGAGGGCGGCTTCGTGACGGCTTCATTCGACAAGCGCGAACTCGCCACGGCGCTCGCCCTCCTGCGTGACGTCCCCGCGTACCGCCGGACGCTCTCCGAGCGCGCCGCGGCGCTCGCCCGCTCGTCGTACGACGTCGGCCTCACCGTAGCGCGCCACCGGGACCTCTATGCGTCACTGGCCGGGGCGCGCGCATGAACCTCCAATTGGCGATGACCTTCATCAGCAATGCACCCGCAGCGCTGCTCGAACTCTTGCGCACGCAGGTCGTCGACTACACGGTCGAGCGCCGCAAGCTCGCCGCTTGCGGCAACGGCTGCTACATCCCGTGCAGTACGTCGATGCGGTTTGCCGAAAAGATCCATCTTGGCGAGCGGGTGACCGTCGGACCGCACAACCGGTTGTGGGCCTCGGAGAACGCCGTCATCGACATCGGCGACGACGTGCTCTTCGGTCCGGGTGTAACGATCCTCACCGCCACGCACGCGACGGATAATCCCGACGTCGCGATCGTCGCCCAAGAGGCCATCGAAAGCGACGTTCGGATCGGGCGGGGCGCTTGGCTCGGAGCGAATACGGTCATCATGCCCGGCGTCGAGATCGGTGCGGGGTCCGTCGTCGGCGCGGGCGCCATCGTCACGCGCAGCGTCGACGCACACACGATCGTGGCCGGCGTGCCCGCCCGTCCGTTGCGGAGCATCTGAGCCGATGCGTCTCGCCTACCTCACCACCCACTTTCCGTTCGGTCACGACGAGACGTTCTTCGAGCCCGAGGTTCGTTCGCTCGCGCAAGCGGTCGAGCAGCTCTACGTCATGCCGGTGCGACCGCGCGGACCGCGCTCGGCGTTTCGCGACCTGGGGTCGGTCGACGTCTACCTGCCCGCCGGCGGATTCGCGACCTGGAGCCTTGCGTTCCAAGAATTCCAACGGAATCCGCGAGCGGCTCTGGCGGCTTTCGCGATGATCGCCCGCCCCAGTTACCGCCCTGCGGCGAAGCTCAAGAACCTCTTGCTCTTTCCCAAAGCACTCGCCACGGCGCACGTCTTGCGCCGCATCGGCGTCGATCACATCCATTCGCAATGGATCACGACCTCATCGACGGTCGCGTTGATCGCCGCCCACCTGCTCGACATCCCGTGGAGCTGTACCGCCCACCAGCACGACATCTTTTTCGACAACCTGATCCCGGAGAAGGTCGCCGATGCGGCGTTCGTGCGCGTGATCTCGCGCCGTAACGCAGAATTCCTGATTGCGCTGGCCGGGAAAGGTTCGCGACTGCACACGCACGTCGTGCACCTCGGCGTCGACGTCCCCGACGGGTACATTCAGCGTGCCGGTTCGGGACCGGTCCGGATGCTGTGCGCCGCGCGCTTCGCGTCTTCTAAGGGCCATCGGTATCTCATCTCCGCCTTGCAACAGCTCAAGGAGCGCGGCGTCGAGTTCCATTGCGATTTTGCCGGCGCCGGCGAGTTGGATGCCGCATTGCGCGAGCAGATCGCCGCGGCCGGGCTCGAGCAAGAGATCGAGTTGCGGGGCGTCGTGCAGCACGAACAGATCGTCAAGGAACTGAACGGCGGCTGCTACGATATCGCGGTGCTGGCGAGCACGGAGAAGCCCGGCGAACACGAGGGCATCCCGGTCGCGCTCATGGAGGCGATGGCGGCGGCCGTGCCTTGCATCACCACCGACACCGGCAGCAACAACGAACTGATCGATGAGACCTGTGGTGTGCTGGTCGCGCAGCGGGACCCGACCGCCTTGGCGGACGCGATCGAATCGCTTGCGACCGCACCGGAAAAACGCCGTGAGCTCGGGCGCAACGCGCACGCTCGCGTGCGAGACGCGTTCGAAACCAAGCGCACCACGGCGGAGCTGCTGCTGTTCCTCGGCTGCAGTTCGCACTTGCCGAAGTCCGCTTGACACCGGCACAAAGGTCCTTATCCGGCCGTTCCTAGGCCCCACGTAAGGCAACGTCCGCTTCGGTTACCTTCAATACATCGCCATCCCTAACTTGGAGGTACCGTGCGACAATCTCTAGTCCGCGCAGTCGGCGCGATGATCGGCTGCATTGCCGTCGGAACCGCCTGTTCGGGTGGCGGCGGCGGATCGACCAACGGCGGGACCCTACCGCCGGCCCTGTCCGCGGCGGCCGTCGTCACGGCTGCACCAACCGTTGCGGCATCGGCCGCGCCGACCGCGACCCCGACGCTGGCAGCAACTGCCACGCCTACGCCCGCACCGAGCGCGACGCCGACCGTGAAACCGACGGCCACGCCCGCACCGACCGCGACGCCCACGGTGAAGCCGACGGCGACGCCGACCGCGACGCCGACGGCGACGCCGACCGCGACGCCGACGGCGACACCGGTGCCCACGCCCACCGCAACGCCGACCGCGTCGGTCATCATCACGCCGTCTTAGGAGCGAACGCGCAATCATGAAGAAATTACCCGTCCATCTCATACCGCTGACGCTCGCTACCGCATTGTTTGCGGGCTGCGGCGGCGGCGGTCAAGGCTCGTCGCTGCCGTCGGCGGGGACGCTTGGAGGCGCGGCCGGACCCCCCGTGGCGTCCGGGAGCAGCTCGGTCGCGATGGTGATCGCCATCCCGTCGTCGAGCACAGCCAGCGCGAGCGTCAGGCGCTTGCCGCAATATTTGCCCTCCAACGTCGCATCGATGAGCGTGGTCATCACGCAAGGCTCGACGCCGGTTTCATCACAAACGATCCAATTGACCGCCGGGTCGCCCGGGTGTTCGGCCACCGCGCCGGTCACGTGCACCGCGACCTTTCAGGTTCCGATCGGGAACGACACGTTTGCTTTGACGTCGTACGACGCGACGAAGCCGACGCCCAATGCGATCTCCCACGCGCAGGTCACGAAAGCGATTGTCGCCGGAGTCAACCAGCTGCCGGTGACCCTGAACGGTATCGTTGCAGACGTCGCGGTCATCCCGGGCTTGCCGGACTACTCGATCTACGAAGGCGCGACCTCGAAAGGCAACACGCAGACGGCCAGCATCTCGGCCACGGATGCCGACGGCAACACGATCGTCGGGGTGTTCGATTCGGCGATAACCATTACGGCCGACGGAACGCTTTTCACGATTGCCCCCGCTTTGGGCGCGGCAAGCACGAATACGGCGACCTTTACAACGTCCGGCGGTTCACTTTATTACGGTTACAATCTTCCCGACCCGTATACGAGCAAGCCGACGTTCTCGGCTGGGACGGGGATCTTTCTCGCGCAGCCGCAGATCGATAACGCGGGGACCCTGGTGCCGGAGAACAGTACCGGCCATATCGCGCTCTGGTACGACTTCGCCGACACCAATCCGGCGCTGTTCACGGCACCGGGAGGGCAGATCTCCGCGTGGCAAGACCGCAACGGCAGCACGAATGCCGTCACGCAAGCGCTGGCCTCGGCACAGCCGAGCATCGTCCAGGGCGGCTTCACGCACAATCCCAATCAGAACATCCTTCAGAACGTCGCGTTCAGCGCGGGGCAGTGCCTCGTCTCAGCGGCCGGCTTCCCGTCCGGCGATTACACGATATTCGCGGTCGCCATCGGCAGCGCGGCGCCGGGAACGCTCGTCGGCCCGTTCGGCACGCCGGGCACCGCCGCCCATAGCCTCACGATTCCGAACGCGAGCGAAATCGACGTCATCGATCACGGCGCCGTCGGACCGGCCCTCACCGGCCTCACGCTCACGGGCATCAACTCGTACTACGTCACGGCCACGATCCAGGACGCCGCGAATACGGCGAGCGGATACTTTCACAGCTCCACGCTCACCACCGGCCCCATCTCGAGTGCACTGCAAGTCACCGCCGAAACGCGCGATCCGGGCCTCGCAATCAATGGCGCCAACAGCGTCTGCTCGGGCGCAGCTGCGAACCAATTCGGTGAGGTCATCATCCTCGACCACTCGGCGTCCGATAAGGAGCGTCTCGCGATTACAGAATACCTGCATCGCAAGTGGGACATTTGAGCCCCGTTGCTACCCGGCACCCGCTGGAGCATTCCGTGAAAGACTCGACCGTCAGCCTACGTGGTGATCTCGACCCTTCAGCGGTGGCCGGCCTGCGCGAGACCTTCGCCGCAATGACCGGCTCGGATACGATCGACATGTCCGGCGTCCGCATGGTGACGAGCGCCGCGCTCATCGAGTTCCTGACCCTCGCCAATCGCGTCAGCCCGCGGAAGATCGTCTTGCTCAACGCGCAGCCGACCGTCGTACGGTTGCTGCGCATCCTCGGGCTCGACCGCGTTTTTCTGCTCGCCTCAGACGACAAGCCGTGATCGCGCGCAGCATCTTCGCCGTGCTACTGCTCTTGGGAGCGGGGTGCGGCGGAGCTGCAGTGTCCGGGGACCGCGCCGACTATGCGGTCGCGCGCGCCTCGACCGTTTACGCAGCGCGCGCGCTGCCGGCCGCGTTTGCCTCCCCGGCGACCGCCGGCGGAACGGACGTTCTTACCGCCCACAACGATGCCGCCCGAACGGGCTGGAACGCGCGCGAAACGGCGCTCACCGTCGCCAACGTCAAGGCCGGTTCGTTCGGCAAACTCTTCGACATTCACGTCGACGGCCAAGTCTTTGCTCAGCCGCTCGTTGCCGCCGGCATCGTGCTGCCCGGAATCGGCCGTCGCAACCTGTTGTTCATCGCGACCGAGCATGACAGCGTCTACGCGGCCGACGCTGACACGGGCCACGTCTATTGGCGGCATACGTTTGAGGGCTGCTGCGGGGTTTCGGCCGTTCCGGCGTCGATGCTCTACGGCTGCAACCAAGTCGCGCCGTTGGTCGGCATCTCGGCGACGCCGGTCATCGATCGCCGGGCCGGCACGCTGTACGTCGTGGGCAAGAACGTCGAGCGCAGCGGCAAGGACCTCCGTTTTCATACCACGCTCTATGCGCTCTCGCTCGCGACGGGCGCCGACCGGCTACCGCCCGCCGACATCACCGGGACGGTTCAACTCTCGAGCCGCGGCGCGTTTGCGCCGGGCTCTTCATTCCTTCATAGCGTCAAGCGTTACCTCACCGGCGGGAAGCTGACGTTCGACGCGCGCGCGCAGTTCAGCCGGCCGGGCCTGTTGCTGGCCAACGGATCCGTTTACGTCGCCTTCGCATCGCATTGCGACCGCGACGACGCGCACGGCTGGATCTTCGCCTACGACGCGCGGACGCTGCACAAGCGCGGCCAGTTCACGACGATCGGCGACTGGCACGATTCCAACGGCGGCGGGATCTGGCAATCCGGCTTCGGGCTCACGGCCGACGCCGGCGGCCACGTGTTCTTCACCAGCGGCAACGGACCGTTCGATGCGGACACCGGCGGCCGCGACTACGGTGACTCGTTACTCGAGCTGACACCGAACCTCGCGCACGTCGTCGACTCTTTCACGCCGTCCACGCAGGACGAACTCAATGCGAACGATGCCGATTTCGGCGGCGGCGGCCTGGTCGCGTTGCCGGACGGGCACGGCCGCTACGCGCGTTTGGGGATCATCAGCAGCAAGCTGCGCGCGATTCTGCTCGTCGACCGCGACGATCTCGGCGGGTACAAGCCCCACGGCCCGGACCGCGTGCTGCAAACGATCGGCAACACGCACGACAACACGCGCTGGTGCATCGGAACCTGCGGCGGACCCGCGTACTACGACGGGCCGCAGGGCGAATTCATCTTCAACGTGTGGACGCAGGACGCGCTGCGCGCGTTCCGGCTGGAGCGCAACACGCCCGTCCCGCGGCTCGTCGAAGTCGCGCACTCGCCGAACATCTTTCCCGGTTTGGGCGGCGCGACGCCCAGCGTCTCCTCCGACGGAATGCGTCCCGGTTCGGCCATCGTCTGGGCGACCACTCGCCCCGGAAAGAACATCATGAAAACGCAACCCATTCAATTGCTGGCGTTCGATGCTGCCGACGTCTCGCGCATCCTTTACGTCGGCAACACCGCCCTGTGGCCGAACGCCGACGGGATACCGTTCTTCACGCCGACGGTCGCCGGCGGCAAGGTCTACGTGGGCGGCGACCGCGACGTGTCGGTGTTCGGTCTACTCGACCGCAGCGAAACGAGCACGAAGCTCGCCCGGGTGGCGCGATGAGCGAAGGATTGCGGACCCTGTTCGTCACGGTCGACCCGCCCTATCCCGCGACGAGCGGGGCGCCGCTGCGGAATTGGCAGAACATTCGGCTCGCTGCGGAAGCGGGACCCGTCGCCGTTCTTTCGTTCGGACACGACGAAGCCCCGCTCATGGAATTGCCGGGCGTCGCCGCATACCGGCACATCGTGCTGCCGCGCAGCGTCGAGAACGGCACGCGCGGATTCCCGTCCCTCACCGGCGCCGCGGCGGAGATCGCCGGCCGGGCCGTCGCTGAAACCAGCGAGGCCTTTGCGCCCGCGGTCGTCGTGCTGGAAAACATTTGGATCGAGGGCATCGAGCGCCTCGTGGGGGGACCGGGTTGCCGGCTCGTCTACGATGCGCACAACGTCTACGTCGCCGTGGCGGAAGAACTGGAGCTCGACGCGGCCGCCGTGCGAACGCGGGAAACCGTCGCGGTGACGAGCATCGACGATCTCTGGGTGTGCAGCGAGGAAGACGCGGACCGGATCCGTGGCGAGTACCCGTTCAGTGCGCCGATCCACGTCGTTCCGAACGGAATCGACACCGACTACTACAGTCGCATCCGGGCCCGCGGTCTCCGCGCTCCGCGCGAGGTGATCACGATGCTGTTCGTGGGCTCGTATTGGTACGAGCCCAACCGGATTGCGGCCGAGCTCCTGCTCGATGAAATCGTGCCGGCCGTGCGTGCGCGCAGCGGCGTCGACGTGCGGTTGCTGCTGGTCGGTGCTGCGCCGAGCCCGGCGATGCTCGCGAGCAAAGACCCCGGGCTCACGGTCGCCGGCCGGGTTCCCGACGTCCGGCCGTATCTCAGTCTGGCCGATGCGATCGTCGTTCCCTTGCGGCACGGCGGCGGAACGCGGCTGAAACTGCTCGAGGCGTTCGCGGCTTGCCGTCCCGTCGTC
>Ga0181536_10002973_pt1 | contig 18711 bp, 12 predicted proteins | sample PEATcosm2014_Bin_41_FD_121105 | JGI IMG/M metagenome (GOLD analysis project Ga0181536, IMG submission 121105) | Peatland microbial communities from MTU Mesocosm Facility, Houghton, MI, USA - PEATcosm2014_Bin17_60_metaG | ecosystem: Environmental > Terrestrial > Soil > Wetlands > Peat | place...
GCCGCGCGGTGAATTTGTCGAGTGTTGATTCTGCGGCGAACACCGACATTGCCTATGCGGTTCTCAAAGCGTTTCAGGAGGATCCGCTTTTTGATCCCAAAGCAACGCAGCTCAGGGGGGATATCACCCCCGATGACGTCACCGGCACATTTACGTTTGGCATAACCGTGGGGCTGCACAATCCACTCAATTTGTAATATGGCCTGGATCAAGCGAAATTTGATTTTTGTGATTGGCGGCATACTGGCCTTGGGACTGCTGGGAGCGGCCGGGTTTTATAATTACCAGGGGTGGAGTCATAACTCGGCGGCGTTTGACAAGTTGAACGGGATATATGGCACGTTGCGGAGTTTGACCGGTCAAAAGCCCTCGCCCGGCAACGAAAAGGTGGACAACATCGCCGCCGCGCGCGAACAGGAAAACCGGGTTCGAGACTGGATTCGACAGGCGGGAGATCAATATTTTAAGCCCATCGCACCGATTCCCAACACGGGCACCAATGCTGTTTCGAGCGAAGCGTTCGCCGCTGCGCTCCGCCGGACCATTGACCAGTTGCAACATGAAGCCGAGGCCAACAGTGTGACCCTGCCGCCCAAGTATAACTTCTCCTTTGAAGCCCAACGCGACCTCGTGAAATTCTCGCCCGGCAGCCTGGGATCGCTGGCCGTGCAGTTTGGCGAAGTGAGAACCATTGCCGAAGTTCTTTTTGCGGCGCGTGTCAATTCACTGGATGGGATTCAGCGCGTCCGTGTTTCGGATGACGACGCAAACGGCCCGCAGGCCGATTATTTCGACAGTCATTCCGTGACCAACAATCTGGCCGTTCTGACGCCTTACCAGATCACGTTCCGTTCGTTCAGTCCGGAGATCGCCCAGGTGCTTGCCGGCTTTGCCTCGTCGCCGCACGGATTCATCGTCAAGAGCATCAACGTTCAACTGGCTGGCGCCGCTGCGGCGATGTCGCCGGAGACAGCGGGACCAATGCCGTATCCGCCACCTCCGCTGGCAGCCCCGCCGACAACCCCGCTGCCGGTGGCGCCAGGCAAGGGCGGATTGCAGACGGTGTTGAACGAGCAACTGTTGCGCGCTACGCTGGTGGTCGACGTCGTGAAATTGTTGCCGAAAAAGTAAGCTCATGGATTTCGTCAAAAAAAATTACGAGAAAATCCTGCTCAGCGTTGTGCTGCTGGGTTTGATGGGTGTGCTGGTGTTCATGCTGTACTTGATTCCCAGCGACCGGCAGAGGCTGGCCGGCATCCGCCAGAGTATAATCAGCCACGCGGTCAGACCACTGGATCCGTTGGATTTGACGCGGGAAACGAATGTATCGGCGCGGCTGCAATCGCCCTACAAACTGGATTTTTCAGCGACAAACAAACTGTTCAATCCGGTTCAATGGCAAAGGGCCGCCGACGGTACCCTCATTAAAATTAAAACCGGCAATGAAATCGGTCCCAAGGCGGTGGTGATCACAAAAATCACGCCACTTTGTTTGGTCCTCACGCTGGATTCGATAGAGACCAATGAGTTTGGCGCGCGTTATGTAATCAGCGTGGAGCACCAGGCGGCGGTTTTGCCTGCGCAGCGCGGCAAACGGCAGCATTATGCTTCGGTCGGGGAAAAGAATGAAACCTTCACCATTGCCGAAGTGAACGGTTCGCCGGATAATCCGGCACAATTGAAATTGATTTTGCAACTGACGGACACTGGCGAAAAGGCGCCGCTGGCCAAAGACAAACCTTTTCGCCGCACAGACGGGTACTCTGCGGACTTGAAATATGATCCCGAAGGGAAAAAATGGCAGGGCCAACGCATTGGCGCGGATTTAAAATTTGCCGTCGATGATAACATTATCGTTGCCATCAACCAGGACACAGTGATATTATTGGCCAGATCAAACCAGAAAAAAACGACATTGACATACAGCCCTAGTCCTTGAAATTCTGAATGATGTTTGGTCGCGATAACACCGGTGCCCGATGGCGCTGATTTGATTTACGACGAACCTGGAACGAACCATGACAAAAGCAGCACCTCTCTCACTCGGCTTTATTTTGTTGCTGGCCGCCGCCGCCATGTTACCGGCGCAAACCAGTCCCACGGACACGGCTGTCAATGAAGCCGTGCTTCGTCAGGCCAATACCATCATCCTGCGCCAAAAACTCCTGGATGCCAAAAACACCGCCATGCGCGGAGATTTGCCTGGCGCCGCCAAACTTTACGAAGACGCCAATACGCTGGTCGAGCAAATCGGCTCCGGCATCCCCGAAGAAAAGGCGCAAACCATTTCCGGCCTGGCTTCAACCTGGCTTGCTCTCGCCCGTCAGTCACAAAGTCAGGGCGATTTGCACGAAGCCGAAACACGGGTCAGCCGCGTGTTGAAAGTGGACCCGCACAATGCCGCCGCTCTTGCCTTCAAGAAGAACAACGACAGAATGCTTGCTTCCATGAGCGGCAAAATGCCCGACGAAGAGACGCAGCAAAAAGTTCAGTATATCGCCAATGACAAGACAGAAGCAGGCACGTTGGTGCGGGACGGCAAATTACTCTACGAAATGGGCAAGTTCGATGAGGCCGAAGTCAAATTGAAAGAGGCCGTCAGGCTCGATCCAGACAACGAGGGCGCCTTCTACTACATGAACTTGGTCAAGCAGGCCCGTTATGCCCGTGAAGCGCGCGCACACACGATCGACACGCAAGATCGCATGGTGCAGGTGGAAAAAGCCTATGAGAAGCCGGTAAACCGCGGGTTGCTGCCCATGTCCAATCCGTATGCCTTGACCAATCTCGTCCACACCGGGGCCGGTCGCGAGGTCATTTACAGCAAACTTGACCGCATCCGGCTTGATTCGGTTTCCTGGCCCGAAGGACTGCCCTTGGTCGAAGTGCTTCGCAATCTGAGCGAACAAACCAAGCTGCGCGACCCGGACAAAAGGGGAATTAACTTTCTTTTTAATCCAAACGCACCGGCAGCCGCCGCGGTCGCCACGCCCGCTGGCGGCGCAATGACCATTGACCCAGCCACAGGATTGCCCGTGGCGGCTCCAGCCGGTGGTGGTGAAGCCGTGGATGCCAGTTCCATCAATGTCAAATTGACGTTAAGCGATGTGCGGTTGGCGGATGTGCTGGATGCCATTGTGTTGGTGGCCGATCATCCCATCAAATATTCCGTTGAGGATTACGCCATCGTTTTCTCAGGCAGGGGGCCGGATACGATGCAATTGGAAACGCGCACACTTAAAGTGGATCCCAACACCTTCTATCAAGGCTTGGAAAGCGTGGGGGCGGAAAGCTTTGCTTCAGCCTCCACCAGCGGCGGTGGCAGCAGCGGTGGCGGCAGCAGTGGCGGCGGTCAGAATGGACAGAACAGCGGCGCGGTTGTGCCGATAATTAACGCAGCTCCCGGAAGCAGCGGCTTGCGTCAAACCAGCGGCGGCGGCGGCGGTGGTGGCGGTGGTGGTGGCGGCGGCGGTAATGGTAACGGTGGATTGTCGTATGTGACAACAACTAATGTAATGGTGAATGTCAGTCTTGCAGCCAAAGGTTTCTTCACGACGCTGGGTTTGAATTTGGACCCGCCGAAGAGCGTTTTCTTTAACGACCGGTTGGGCGTGTTGTTCGTCCGCGCGACATCGCAGGACTTGGACACCATCGAGAAGGCCATTCAGGTGTTGAACATGACGGCGCCGCAGGTGCACATCAAGGCCCGATTCATTGAAGTGGTGCAGAATGACCAATCAGCGCTGGGTTTTGACTGGTATCTGGGGAATGTCAATATGGGGGGTGGGAAGGTGATAGCCACCGGCGGCAATGCCGGATCGGTCAATGTGCCGACTTCGTCGGCCAATCCATCGGGTGTTTTTCCTGGGAACACATTTAATGGCACGACCATTCCAACCACGGTTCAAAGTCTGACGAGCGGCCTTAATAACCCCGCTCCGGCCATTGCCTCGATAACCGGAATTCTGACCAATCCCAATTTTCAAGTAGTCCTTCACGCCTTGGAACAACGCATGGGGACTGAGGAACTCGCCGAACCGGAAGTGACCACGACCAGCGGCCGTCAAACCCAGATGCGTGCGACCGACATCATGACCATCATCACGAGCTTCAGCTTCCAGCAAGGCAACGCCACCGGAACCACCACCACAGGCACGACCACTACCCCATAACAACTTGTGATAACAACCAGCATCATGAAGACCAGTCGAAAGTCAAAAACAGTTGTAAACGGTTTTGTTTTATGCGCGGCCATTGTGCTGTTGGGCGTCGTCCCTCCGGGACAGGCCCAGGTGGTCAACCAGGCCGTGCAAACCTCAGCCATCACGCCCAATCAGCAACAGGTGGAAGTCGGCCCCGTGCTCGACGTGATCCCTTATGTTTTGTCCGACGGCTACACGCTCAACCTCACCTTGATCCCGTCGCTGACCGAGTTCAACGGCTACTCCACGCCGCCGACCATCCCCGGGGTCAACGTTGCCAACGTCGTGGAAGTGCCCACCATTCTGCCGGACTTTACCGTGCGCCAGGTCGTCACCACCGTCAACATCTGGGATAACCAGACCGTGGTCCTCGGCGGCTTGATTTCTTCGCAAATCCAGAACGAGAAGGACACGGTGCCGGTGATCGGCGATCTGCCGCTGGTGGGGCGGCTCTTTCAAAGCCAGTCGAAAGTTTCCGTGAAAAAGAACCTGATGATTTTTGTGACCGCCACCATTGTTGATCCGGCTGGCAACCGGGTGCATTCGGATGACGAACTGCCGTTTTTACAAAACACCATTCCACCGCAACAACCGGGAGTGGAGGTGCGGCCGGGAAACGCCGGAGCGATGCCCGTGCCGGCGCGGTGAAAAAGTGGCCAAATGTGGAACCATGTTGTTCGTGGAATTTCCGGTTCAAACAAAATTGTGAAAACCATGAACCCGTTTGAAATACTGGAACCAAGGCGCTCGCACCCGGTGAATTTGTGGATCGGTTGCTGATTATTGATGGACACGCTTACGCTTATCGCGCGTTTCACGCGATTCGCGATTTGCGTTCGCCAAGTGGCCGGCCAACGAACGCCATTTATGGCTTCGTCAAAATGCTGGCAAAAATGCGGGCGGCCCTCGGGCTATCGCATTTGATGGTTGTGTGGGATGGCGGCCTGAGCGCCGAACGCACTGCCCTGTGGCCGGAATACAAGGCGCAGCGTCCGGGAATGCCGGACGATTTGAAGCCGCAGCTCGACGAAATTGCCGGCTATTTGAAGGCGGCGGGTGTCGCCTCGTTTTGCCGCGAAGGCGTGGAAGCGGACGATTACATCGCGTGCCTGGCGCGGCGCGCGTCGGATGCGGGCATGACCGTGGTCATTGCCAGTTCCGACAAGGATTTTATGCAGTTGGTGTCGGCGCGGGTCGGATTGTTGAATCCGAACGACAAGAACGGGACGGTTTGGACGGATGAGCAGGTGCGCGCCAAAACCGGCGTGGGCCCGTCGCAAATTGTGGATTGGTTGAGTTTAACGGGCGACACCGTGGACAATATTCCGGGTGTGGCCGGCGTCGGTCCGAAAACCGCCGCTGAATTGTTGAATCAATTCGGCTCGGTCACCGCGTTGTATGGGCGGCTGGGTGAAGTGAAATCGGAAAAGTTGCGCGCGGCGGTGCGCGACGCGGCGGACGCGGTGCGGCGCAATGGCGAATTGGTGCGGTTGCGGGACGATTTGCCGTGTGAGTTTTCGCCGGACGCGCTGGTGGAGAAACCGGCGGATGCCGGCCGGTTGCGCGAGTTGTATCAGCGCTGGGGTTTCAAGGGAATGCTTGCGGCGCTGGAGGAATCGGCGCGCGAACGGCAGGCGGTTTTGATTTAGAAAATGAATTTGGAACGCAAAAGTTTGTTGGCGGTCAAACGCGGAGTGCGGCTGTTTTTCCAGCGGCGGCGGGCGCGTTTTGATGGAATTTTTTTTGGACAAAACACCCGGTTGCGTTTAGAATCTGGTGAATCATTTATGTCGTTTTTGTTGTCCGCCCGCCGGGCCGCCATTTGCTTTTGCTGCGGTTTGTTCTTGGGTGTTCCTGCCGTTGTTTTTGGCCAGGCCTATTACACGACGAACGGAACGGAATACGCGATTATTGGTTCGTTGCCGGGCGATCAGGTTTTACCGGACCTGGCGGTGACGCCGGGCGGCGGCTTTGTGGTTTGGCAGGACAATATCACCGATGGCAGCGGCTGGGGCGTGAGTGCCATGCAGTTGAGCGGCGGCACGCTCTCCGGTTCGGGCAGTTCCTTCCGGGTAAATGTCCAGGGAACAAATGATCAGGCAAATGCCCGGGTGGCATTGCTGAAAAATGGCGGTGCGGTCTTTGCGTGGCAGGGCGGCAAGCCGGGTCAGGAGCAGATCTACGCGCGGTTTCTTTCTCCCAGCAATACCTGGCTGACAGCCAACGACGTGCCCGTCAATCCGCAGTTAACCACAAACGTGTGGCTTGGTTATAATTACACCACCAACAAAACCACAACCATTATCACGAATAAGATTTTGGGGAAAGTCCATTACACCACCAACACAACCACGACGGTTACCAAGACGGTTGCCACAAACACGACTGTTAGCACCTTGAATTTTCAAATCAACCCCGCCGTGGCCACGCTGGCCGGCGGCAACGTCGTGATCGTCTGGGGCAGTTTTAATCAGGCCGGCCCCAGCAGTTTGCTGGACGTCTATGGGCAAATCCTGTCGCCGGCCGGCGTTAAAATTGGCGCTGAATTTTTAATCAATCAATTTACCACCTACAATCAGCGCACCCCCTCGGTGGCGGCGCTGGCCGGAGGCGGCTTCGTCGTTGCCTGGGTGTCCGAGCAGGAACGCGTCGTTGGCGTGCCGAATGCGAATGCGGTGCCGCCGGATCAACAGGCCTATCCAAGCATTGACATCTACGCGCGGCTTTACGACGCGAATGGCAACCCGCAGAGCGATGAATTCCTGGTCAATACCGATTCTAATCCTTGCGCTCACCCCAGCGTGGCCGCCGGCACCGACGGCGGTTTTATGATTGCCTGGGACGCAAAAGACATGACCAGCCCGAACACCAACAGTCTGGACATTTACGCGCGCTCATTCACCAGCGCGGGCGCGGGCAGCGGCGGCACGGTTGTCCGCGTGAACACCTATCTTTACGGCGATCAATACGCGCCGCGCATCAGTGCCTTGGGAACGGATTATTTGATTGTGTGGACGAGCCTCGCCCAAGACGGCTCCCGCGAGGGTGTTTATGGACAATTTCTGCGCGGGAACGGCTCGGAATTCGGCAGTGAATTCCGGGTCAACACCACCACCGTCAGTTCGCAAAAGCAACCGGCGGTGGCTTCGGATGGCGTGAGCCAGTTTCTCGTGGTTTGGACCAGTTACACCGGCGCGCCGTATGCCTTTGATTTATATGCGCAGCGTTATCAGAATGTCAGCGCCGTGTTGCAGCCGATGGGCGCGCCGTTTGTCTGGGTCCCATTTGTGTTGAGCAACAATGTTTATCAACCGCAGTTGCAGGTCTCCTGGCCGCCGGTGCAGGGTATTACCGTTTCCAATTACGAGGTTTATGTGGACGGCACAAATTCGCTGCCCGTTCTGACCACCAGCAACATCTGGACGATGACAGCGGCGAACGGTTTGACCACCAACAGCACACACACATTCCAATTGGATTATGTGACGGCGGATGGACGGCGCTCACCGATTTCCCCGTCGGCCAGTGGCTCGACTTGGAGCGGATTGAGCTGGGGCGGCATTCCCTATGAATGGATGGCGGAATATTTCGGGGGATATTCCAACGGCAAATACACCACGAGTTACTGGCCGTCCGCCGCCACGCTGCTGGCCTCCGGCGGCCCGACCCTGTTTCAGGTGTTCCTGAGCGGCGGCAATCCGTTGGATTCCAGCACCTGGCTGCAAACGACGCTGACCAGGACATCGAAAGATCAATTCTATCTTAGTTGGAACACGCAGCCGGGGTTGACGTATCAGGTGCAGGTGACGACGAATTTCACCTCGTGGAGTGTTGTGTCCAATGGTTCAGCGCGGTTCGCGCCGGGCACCAATGATTGGATGTATGTCGGGGGCGGTCCGGCGGGTTATTACCGCATTGTGCTCTTGCGTCAATGAAATCACGTATGTTGCAATTGTTGAAAAAGGTTTTGTGGATGGGTTTGCTGGTGTTTGGCTGGCAAACTGTGTGGGGGTTTTCATTGCTGGGGCCGGCGAACAATGGTGTCCCTGCGAATGGAAGCATCGCCGACACCTGGCAACAGGAGATTATTGGCTTCAATCCGATTACGGCATACAGCGGCGCCCCGCCATACCTGGGCGCTGACGCTCTGGCAATAGGGCCAAAGAACATCGGCGAAGGATATCGCCGCAATACGCCGGTGATTTATTACAGCTTTGACCAAAATTTTGCCGGTTATTTCGGCGTCAATGGTGAGCAGGCCGTGGACGGCGCCATGGCCATCTTGAACAACGCATTTACCAACAATCCACTGACGGGTCAATTCCTGACCAACGGCGTGGACGGTTATTCTCCTTCCCTTTCGGAATATCCCTTGCAATCGGTGTCGCAAAATTACGCGGCGACCGCCTTGGGATTGCTGGATTTGAAATCACAGACCTTGGCCATAATGATGGAGCAGATCGGATTGGCCGACGCCATCCGCTACGTATGGGTCTTGCACAATCGTTTTCAAGAGCCGGGCGCCAATATTCCCCCCTGTCCCGCCGATATGAATTATTTGGTGACCATGAGGAATTTCGACATCATTGCCAGTCCGTTGAACCAGCTACAATATTCGGCTTACGTCAACGGCGAACTTTATTCTTATTTCATTCCCGTTGATAATTGCGGTCAAATCCCGGGGCCGCCGGATACCGACGCGGTTGAAGTGCCCGCCGATCCCTTGATCTATGCTGCGCCGGTCGCGTCCGGTGGGCAAACGGCCGCGGGTTCATTGGCAACCGGATTTTTTTACACCGGCCTGACCCGGGACGACATGGCAGGTTTGCGTTTGCTGTACAGTTTAACCAACGTCAACACGGAAACTGCGGCGCCCAACAGCACGGCGTTGAACGGCGGCGGCCTGACCATTACCAATATCAATGACGAGTATCAGTTGACCACGTCCAATCTCACGGCGCTGATATTGGCGTCGCGGACCAACAATCCCGCGGCGTTGCAGGCGCTTTACCCGGGACTGGTGATCAGCAGCGTCATCACCAATTTCAACGGCACTTTTACCTACACCTTTGGCAACGTGGTGTACTACACCCTGTACACCAATACTTCGGTTAAATATCAGATTCAAACCATCAGGATTGGACCGCTCATTGGCGCGCCCGCGGGCAGCCCGGCGGTCACCAACGTCACCACCAAATCCACCACCATCGTGACGAATATCGCTTCGGGAGATTTTTTCCTCATTCCCACCAATTTGTGCGGGTTGGAAGTTCTGTCTGTAGTGACCAACATCCTGTCGGCCATCACAAATTCTTTGGGGACCACCACCACCACCAACTCAACCGCCATCACCACCATTTCGACGAACGTGGTCGTCGTTTCAACAAACCATACCTTGTTGGTGGCGCCCTGCGAATTTATCGGCGGTTCCGGTGGCACCAATTCAACCACCGGGAAATATGCCGGCGTTGAAACCATTCTATTCGTGCGCGTGCCCGACCAGAACATTGATCCGCTCACCGGCAATTTTGTTCAACCCATTACGAACACCTTCACGTTGACGGTGGTGCCGCCGAACAGCAGCCGGGCGACGGTTCAGAGTTTCCAAAGAGTGCTGACCCGGCCCGACATTCTGTTTTCCGCGGCGGATTTGTTGCCCGGGCCGTCGGCAATAAATGACATAGTTCCGGCCTATTCCCGGAGCGTTACTTTCAATCAGACTCATATCCCGATCGGCCTTGCCGGGCCGGGAACCATTGACCCGCCTTCCACAATTATTTTTGACAAGGTCGGCCCGGTTTACGAGAACATCTCCGTCTCCTTTCTAAACGGGCCGGATGCGGCCTATAATAAATATTTTATCTGGGGTTCGTTCGACGGCTCGACCAACGTTCCGACCGTTTATCCCAACGGCACGAGCATTGCCACGTTGGCCAGCGAGGCGCTGATCCAAATCTCTCCGACGACGTTGCCGGATGGGACCAGTGGGACACCTTACAGCGTCCCCCTTTCAGTCACCGGCGGCCAGCCGCCTTACACCTGGACGCTGACGGCAAACTCGCTGCCCTTGCCGACCGGATTGAGCTTGTCACCGGGCGGCGTCATTTCCGGCACGCCCAGCGCCAGCGGGACGTATGGCTTTACGGTTCAAATGACTGACTCCGCCGCCCGCGTGGTGCAGATGAATTATACGATCACGATCCAGTAAAAGCGCTGTCACATGAAGATAATTTTTTCCAATTCGTCCGCGGGGCTCCGGGTAAAATCGCTGCTGCTCTTGATCGGTTTGATTCTGTCTCCGCTGGCGGTGATGGGAACAAGCTCAATTTACATCAACAGCGGCATCATCGCATATGATTCGGCCACCTACGGCAGCACGGTTTCTTATTTGCCGAATATTGACGCGACCAATTTCTACAACTCTGGTATTTGGAATATTTATACCTTGAATCCCCAAACAGTCTATCGAAATACCGGAACTCCCTATACAACCGCCAATACGATGAATTACACCAACACCGGCACGATGACCGGCTCGGTGGGCTGGGAATTTGATTTTGGATCTCCAACCATAGCGCATTCCTTCTTTGGCGGCCCTAAATTGTCGGCTAGTTTTGTCAATGGCAACGGGGCGACGATTCAGGCGGTGGATGGCGCCATTTATAATCCGCCAACCTCGGAGAATACGTATCTGGTGAGTTACTTGTTGATCTGCGCCACGAATCTCGTCAACAAAGGCACGCTCATTGCCGGCTCCCATGGCGAGATTGTGTTGCAGGGCGGATACGCGACTCTTTCTCGCGGCATTCTGGAGACCACGCCCATTGCCGGCCAAGGCAGCAGCGTTGTCGGCACGAATTTTATACCGGATGTCCAGATCTACAGTCTGTTTTGGGGTACTAATTTTATGAGCTTGAACAGTCCCACTCTGTGGAATGGCACAAATACATTCATGAACGGAACCAATCCAGTTCCGCTTTCATTCGTGGTGGATGGCAATTATTTCGACTTTCCCAGCTCTTCCAGCCTGTATGGGACTGTGTATAATGAGAACAACGCATGTGGATCGTCAAACATCGCGGCTCGGATTGTTCCGTTTACTGCCTACACCTTTCCCAATATTACCCCCGCCGTTACCAATCTCGGCGTTGTTACCCCCGCTGTTACCAATATCGGGGGTTCCAGTTCAACGAACATCGTGGTGACGGTCACGAATATTCCTGGTACGAACAGTCATGGTCAACCATTTACCATAACGAATTTGCCCATCCAAATGATCCGGCAGGCGGTTTTTCTTAACCTCGAGACGAATTCCGGCATCGTCGGACAGGTGCGGTTTTCCCCCAGCCCCAATCCGACCAACGCCGCCCAGACGGTCGCGGTGCGTTTGTCGGCGACTTCGACCAATGTAATAACGCTATCACCGCAAACCTCCTCGGTTTATCTCGTGGATACGTTGATGTCCCAACCCAACCTCGGGCTGGTTGTGGACCCCAATATTGATCCGTACTATGTTTGCTCCGGGTCGGTGCATAGTCCGACCAATTATACTGTGTCCCGGCTGGACTCGGGCAACGATTTTGCCAACGGTTCTCCCGGCGGTGGACTGGCGTCCTACAACTTTTTTAATACCATCGTCGGTCCTCCCGGCGTTGTTTTGGTGCAAACCAACGTTTTTTATAACACAAATCTCAGCAGCAGCTCTGTGCCGGCTAATTATACCGCCTACGCCGCTTACATAGACAATCTGTCTTCCGATCAGCAATTGTTCAGCGCGGTGACGAATTTGGGAGGGAGAATCATCATCAATGCCAACAATCTGGACCTTTCCAAGGCGAACTTGGTTGCCGGGGGATATATCAAAATTCAGGCGAGCAATCTGGTTAGCAGCGCCGGCGCGGTGGTGAACTGCCAGTACTTGAGCTTTAACCTGGGCTCGACGAACGGCTATTTGAATTTAACCAATTTGGCCAGCCAGTCCATCGCCCAGTTGCAGGGAAACGTTGTCGCTTGGAGCGCCGTGTGGACCAACTTTGCGACCGAAATCATCACCAACTTTGCTTATGATTCTGTCAATAGCAATTATGATATCCCCGCCAATATTACGAACACCACCGAAATAGACTTTTATGACTTGGTGGTGGATGCCAGTTCGCTCTCGGACCAGGTGCCGGTGACGGTTCAGGATTTGATTTTGCACAGCACCAACATCGTCGTCAGCGATTCCCTGACGGTTGCGAACACGTTACTGCTCGATGGGACAAGTTTCACGCTGCAGGGGCAGATGGACCTTTCCGGCGCGATCGAGGATTGGACCAGTGCCGTCGCGCCAAAACTTCTCTATTTCACCAATTACGGTTATCTGAACATTCCGTACGACGCGCATTTTGGAGACGACACGGCTGTGCCTTATGTTGAATTCGACAACGACGCGACGAGGTCGCCTTACGAGGGAATAATTATTGCCGCCGATCAGACAATTTCCAGCCGCGACATTCAGATTAACTACGGGGTCAACTATACGTTTACCGGTGATTTCTCCGCCACGGCCCAGTCAATGGAAATCACCGGCCCGCCCGCGGTTGGATTCTCTGATTCGATTTATTCAGGGAATGATATCAATCTCGCCGCCAACACGGTGCTGATGGACGCCGCGGCGCTCTATGCCAGCGGCGCGCTGAATTTCGACGTGGCCAATTCCTTGTCCGACGACAACGGCACGGCCTGCTCCTTCACTTGTTACAACGGATTCAATTTGTGGATCAAACCGCAGTTCGGGGATTTGCCCGGCTCCACCATCACCAGCATCGCGTCCTTGGACAACGAAGAAATTGATCATGCTTGGGCCGGGATTGACTATGGGCCAAGCGCGGCCGGTTACTCCAACAACGTGGCGATTGGCACGCTGGCGCTCTCCGCCCAAAATCCTCATTCGACGTTGGAGCCGCTTTTCCATTTCTACGGCACCGGTGGTGCGAGTAGCAACGCCATGTATGTTTACACGCTCGACCTGTCCGGGCTTACCGCGAGTTCCACGGCCGTTGCGAACATGATCCAGATTGATCCCGGCATGAAGATTTATTTTTACCAGGTCCTGCTGGGCTTTACCCCGCCGAATAATGAGACGCCGGAGGCGTTTCTGGAGGCACAGTTCCCCGGACAGTTCTATGTGGTCCCGGGCGGCACCAATGCGCCGGTTTCCATCACGGTTGATGCGCAGGCCAACCAGACCCCCATCAGCCCTTTGATTTACGGCGTGGGCAGCGGTTTGAATCCCTTCGACCTCCAGGGGGAGACTGCGACATCGAATCAACTGTCGGATTTGAATTTCACCGTGAACCGTTCCGGGGGTAACACCGAGACGCGCTACAACTATCAGCTCAACTGCCATAATCACGCGGGCGACTGGTATTTTGAAAGCATTCAGGATGAAGACCAGGGCACCACAATTGGAGCTACGGCAGACGCCTTTGTCACCACCAGCAAGGGCGGCGGGGCGCAGCCCATGATCACGATTTCCATGATCGGCTGGGTGCCCAAGGTTAGTCTTCCCAGTCGCGCCAATCTCTGGAGTTATTCGGTTATAAAATATGGCGCGCAGACTGCGATTGCCCCCGATTGGCCCGATGCTGGCAACGGCATATCTGCCGCTACCGACCTGCCGATTACGAACAACAATCCCACCGATGCCAATACGCTGCCAACACAGCCCGCCTTCCAGCAGGGCTATGTGCAACATCTGATCAGCAAGTGGGGTGCGTCCACCAATGGCGGCGTGCGTTATTACTTCCTGGATAACGAATCCAGCTTCTGGTATGCAAAACACCAGGATGTCCATCCGGTGGGGGCGACAATGTCGGAAATCTGGGGCGATATGCTCACCTACGCCATCATGATAAAAACCAACGATCCCAACGCTCTGGTTCTTGGGCCGGAGGAATGGGGTTGGAACGGTTACCTTTACAGCGGCTACGACCAGCAATGGTTCAACCAGGGCAAAAATTACAACCCGTCGCTTTATCCTGATCGCAACTCCGTCGGCGGCTGGGACTATATTCCGTGGTTGCTTCATATGTTCAATCAAGACGCCACCAACCACAGCGGCCGGCGATTGCTGGATTACGTAACCGTTCACTGTTATCCCCAGGGCGACAACGGCAACCTTTTCACCGGCGGCACCGGAGGCGACCTTAGCACTTCCGCTAAACAGCTGCGCAACCGGTCCACCCGGCAGTTCTGGGACACCAATTATACAGATCAAAGTTGGATCAACGCTAAAATCGCATTGATTCCCCGCCTGAAAACCTGGGTGGCGACCAATTATCCTGGCACCAAAATCGGCCTTACCGAATATAGCTGGGGCGCCGAAGCCGATATCAATGGTGCCACCGCCCAGGCGGACATTCTCGGCATTTTGGGCCGGGAAGGAGTTGATCTGGCCACGCGCTGGCAGACGCCCCCCACGAACACCCCCACCTATCTGGCCATGAAGATGTACCGCAATTATGACGGCAACAAATCCACCTTCGGCGACACGAGCATTCATGTGGTCGTGCCCAATCCCGATGACCTGTCCATCTTTGGCGCCGTGCGAAGCAGCGACGGAGCGCTGACGTTCATGGTCATCAACAAGGACCTTCGCAATGCATCGCCGATCACGCTGAACATCACCAACGCCAATGTCCTGGGGACAGCCCAACGTTGGCAACTGACCTCCTCCAACGTCATTAACCAGCTTGCACCCATCACGCTCGCGAATGGAGCTCTCAGCGATGTTGTTCCGGTGCAGAGCATCACGCTTTATGTTTTGCCTGCGGTGAGCCCATTTAAGTTGCAAACTGGCACCAAGAACTCAGCCGGGCAACTGACGCTTTGGCTCAATGGACAAGCGGGGCTGACTTATATTCTTCAATCCTCCACGGACCTCTTTCACTGGGGGCCCGTCAGCACCAACACGCTTTCCAGCAATTCCTATCCCTATCTGATCGCCACGACCAACAAGGGAAAAATGTTTTACCGCGGTCTTTTCAACTTGCCGTAACGTTTCGGGCCATCCGGTTTTTTGACGATGCCAGCCGGGACGTGATCAAAACCAACGCGATGGCGCGTTCAAATGAACGCGCGTCCCGGCGCGGCTTCAGCCGGTTTTCGCAACGCAGTGAGGTCGCGTAACCTCGCCCGCCTTGACGATAAATTCTCGTCGCGCAAAAAAAAACCGGCCTTATCATTGTGCGGATGAAGCTATTTGGCCTGACCGGCGGCATTGGCATGGGAAAATCCACCGCTGCCGGATTCCTCCGCCGCCACGGCGTACAAATCGTGGATACCGACGAACTGGCGCGGCAACTCGTTGAACCCGGCCAGCCCGCGTTGAGCGAAATCCAGGCCGCCTTTGGGAAAAAAATCGTGGCCCCCGATGGCCAACTGCGCCGCGATGAACTGGCGCGCATCGTTTTCTCTGACGCCACGGCGCGCAAAAAACTTGAAACCATTTTGCACCCGCGCATCCGCGAACGCTGGCTCGCGCAAATTGAAACCTGGCGCGGGGAAAACCGCGCGCTCGCTGTCGTGGTTGTTCCGCTGTTGTTCGAAACCGGGGCCGAATCCCATTTCGACAAAATCATTTGTGTCGCCTGTTCCGCCGCCACCCAGCGTCAAAGACTGCTGAGTCGGGGGTGGACGCCGGAGCAAATCCAGCAGCGCCTGGCCGCGCAATGGCCGGTGGAACAAAAAATGTCCCGCGCCGATTTCGTTGTGTGGACTGATGGCGCGCTGGAGGCGCACGCGCGGCAAATCGAACAAATTTTCGTAAAGCTTTGATAGTAGGACAGGCGTCCCGCCTGTCCCACGGCGACCCTCAATTTCCCGGTAATACCCCGGCCACGGCTTCGCGCAGGTCTTTCAGCAAAAATGGTTTGCTGATTATGAAGTCCACACCCGGAAGCGGATTGCCGGAAGACTTCAACATTTCGGCATAGGCCGTAATCATTATGATTGGCTGATGGGGCAGACGCTGCTTGATGATGGCGGCCAGTTCATCACCTTTCATTCCCGGCAGGGCATAATCCACGGTGATCAAGTCAAACTTGCCCTTCTCCAGCAAGGACAGGGCGTCTTTGCTGCCATTGGCGGTCTGGACTTCGTGCCCGTCAAACTTGAGCATCATCTTGATGGCATCGCAGACGGCGGGTTCGTCGTCCACCACCAAAATCCGCCACACTTGATTTCCCCGTGCTGGCATTTGGTCGTAGGATAAAAAGCGAATTTATGCCCATTTCTCTCGAACACAAATATTAATTTGAACCGGCTGGCTTGCAATTCCAAGGTCGCATTGGACTTTTGCACAACGGACAATTCACGTTGTTTTGGCAGAAAACGGAGGTTTTGCGGCATGACAAACCTTTTCCAGTCGTCATCAAGACCGTCGGCGGCTTGCTCATGGTACGTCGCAATGAAGCCGGCTTGACTCGCCAACAACTCTCGGAAACAGCGGGAATTGCCATAGGCGCGGGATTTTGCGGAAAGCGGTGCGGCGGGGCAGCGGCAGAGTTCTCGGCAATGTTTGAATTCAAGCCATTTTAGGCTTTGACACGGTCGAAAAGTTAGAGTAATAATTTAAATTAGATATTCGCAAGGTGGATGCAGCGAATCTGTGCCATGAGCATTTTGCCCGTTTCACGAACTTCAGCACTCGCCAAAGGAGCGAGCAGGGGGGCTTTTACCCTGATCGAACTGCTGGTGGTGATTGCCATCATCGGCATCCTGTCGGCGATTTTGTTGCCGGCATTGTCCCAGGCAAAAGGGCGGGCGCAGGCCATCCTTTGCCTGAACAACACCAAGCAACTCATCCTGGGGTGGCAACTCTACGCGGACGATTTCGACGGCGTGCTGCCCTACAATCTCGTCATGACTGCCAACGGCCCCCGAATGAACCTCAACTGGGTCAACAATGTCATGACTTGGGATTTAAGTTCGGACAACACCAACCCCGCCACCATCACCGAAGCGAGCCTCGGTCCTTTTGTCAGCAAGGCGACGGCCATTTACCATTGTCCGGCCGACCACGCCTTGAGCGCGGCTCAAAGTGCCGCCGGCTGGGACAGGCGCATCCGCAGTTATTCGATGAACGCGATGGTCGGCAACGCCGGCGAATTTTCTGCGAGCGGGTATAACGTCAATAATCCCGGTTACGTCCAGTTTTTTAAAATCACACAAATTCCCCGGCCCAGCGAAATCTTTGTGTTTCTGGACGAACATCCGGATACCATTGACGATGGCTATTTTCTCGACAAAGCCACCGAATATACCAGCAGTGCCTACGGCGGCTCGGATTACAACACTGCCGAATGGCTTGATTTGCCGGCCACCTATCATAACAACGCCACGGCATTTTCGTTTGCCGACGGACACAGTGAAATACATCGTTGGGTGGTTCCCAGCACCAGCTATCCGATCCAGCCGAATGTTCCCTACCTTCCCATCGACATTGCCGCCAATCAGCGCGCGGATTTTAACTGGATATTGGAACACATGAGTGTGGACACTAATTGACCGGCGGCGAGGTTCACAAATACGGTTGCAACGCCTGCTCGCCCCCTTTTATTCCCAGCACATACAGTTTGTCCCCTTCCGTCCACGTCATCATTCCGAGCCGGCTGATTTGAACGAACTGGCGTGCCCCGGCCGGAGGCGCGTTTTTGACGGCTGCTCGATCAACAACAAACAGCCAAAGATCGCTCTGTTGTCCCGGAGGTAACGGTTTGCCGGTGCGGAAACAAATCATCGAAACCTTCGCCCCCTGCCAGTTTTCAATTGCGCAGCCGGACACGGCCGTTTTTTCCAACGGCGCCGGCAGAACGTAATCCGCCGGCGCGTGGTTTTGCGCCAGATAGGCGCGGATGGATGCGGGATTATTTGTCAACATATCCATGCCGTAACCGCGCAAAACAACACTCGCCATCTGATCCCGGTAAAGGTCATAGGTATCATAGCTCCTGCGGTGCTGGAACCAGAGCGGGGTCAGGATTACCAGCACAGCAACAACGGCCATCGCCGCAAGGACCGCCCTCTGCCGCCGGAAGCTGATTTTCTCCTTGGCCGCCTGTTCGGAAATAATCTGCTCCTTCAATCCGGCGGGCGCGTTGATCAGCCGGAATCCGGCGCGTACCGTTTCCTGCCGCGCGCAGTGTTCCACCAGCCAGCGTGTCAGTTCCGGGTCGTGCTTCGCCAGCTCGAGCGCCCCGGCGATTTGTGGATCATCGGCGTCCGCCGTGCCGGGCCGGTAGAGCAGCAAAATGGTTTTGGCTTCGTCGCGATTCACAAGTTTGGTGGCTGGGGTTGCGCGCCGGTGGTGGCGCCCGTCAGCAGTTGGTGCAGCCGTCCGAGTCCGCGGGTGAGGCGCGATTTGACGGTGCCGAGCGGCACGTCGAGAATTTCGGCAATCTCGTTGTAGGAACAATCCTGCAGGTAAAACAACGCGACGGGCGCCTGATAAATTTCATCCAGGCGC
>Ga0181536_10002974_pt1 | contig 18707 bp, 9 predicted proteins | sample PEATcosm2014_Bin_41_FD_121105 | JGI IMG/M metagenome (GOLD analysis project Ga0181536, IMG submission 121105) | Peatland microbial communities from MTU Mesocosm Facility, Houghton, MI, USA - PEATcosm2014_Bin17_60_metaG | ecosystem: Environmental > Terrestrial > Soil > Wetlands > Peat | place...
TCGCAGGGCCGGACCTCCTCCGGTTTGAGGTCGAACCAAACGCCGCAGAGGGTGTAGGCGTATGTGGCCGAGAAGAGGCTCTTCTTATCCCTGAGCGCCGGTTGCTCGAGGTAAAGGGCGCGGATTGGGCTCTGCTCGTCATCGACGTGTTTGGGCGTCGAGGAGGTCGAGAGCAGTTGGAAATCGCCCTGGAAGGGGTAGCGGCGGGGGATCGGGAGCCAGGCACGGATGATTTCCCCGGCGGGGGCGGCGTTGGCGGCAGCGGTTACGGTCATGGTGGCGCAAAACCGTTTAGGCAGCACGTATGGCCTTCTCTCCTCCTGCGCCGCCTTCTTGATCGCCATGCAGGTTGCCCATTGCGACTTCTGGAGGCGGGCAGTGTCTGGCGGCGGGACCCGCCGGGCATTGAGTTCCGGGTAGCGGAAAAACAAGTTCGGGACACTGGACACCATGAACCGGCCCTCGCCATCGATCTCCCGGCTGTCGAAGCGGCCCTGGTCGATCCACTGGTTGTACTCTTGAGATGTGAGGTCTTTGACCGAGTATTTGAGGGCGGTGAACAGGGTTTCCTTGGTGAAGGGAAAATCCCTTCGGATACGCTCCAACCGTTCCGATTCAAAAGCCAATTCGCGCCGCTCGACCGCCGGCAGGGAAGGACTCTGCAACGCCCGCCCGGCGGTCTCGGCTGCTTCCCTGAAATGACCCTGAGCCTTAAGTTGGTTCAATGTTCAAGTTTTGAGTGCTTCCAACGCCGCTATGACCCGTTGTCGCTTTGCCTGCCACTCGGCCAGGCGCTGGCGGTGCTCCTGCAACACATGCGGGGGGGCTTTGGCGGTGAAGTTCGGGTTGTCGAGTTTCTGCCAGGCCTTGGCAATCTCACCCTCGATCTTCTCGAGTTCCTTGGTGAGACGGGCCTGTTCAGCGGCGGCATCGACCTGGCCTTCGAGCGGCAGGTAGAGGTCGCCCAGGACCGAATGGACGGCCGGCGTGCCCTTTGGAGGCTGGCTGGCAGGATTGATCTCGAGCGCCTCGGCGTTGAGGAGCAGCTTCAGCACGTCTGCCTCCAGGGGCGACAGGGGTTGGGCCGGTTTGAAGACGAATTTGACTTTCTTGCCGGCGGGGAGGTTGGCTTCGCGGCGCAGGTTTCGGCCTTGGGTGACAAGGTCGTACTTGGCGTTGACGGCGGCCAGGCAGGCCGCGTCCAGGCCATAGTGGCCGCGGAAGTCCTCGCCCAGCGGCTTGGGCCAGGGGGCATACATGATTGTCCGGCCACCCTGGTTTTCAGGCATCTCCTCGTGATAGCCCATCCCGTGCCAGAGTTCCTCGGTGATGAAGGGCAGGAACGGGTGGAACAGGCGCAGGGCATGGGAGAGGATGAAGTCCATGACCGCCAACGTGTTGGCGCGGCGACGCCGTGCCTCGGAGATTGGGGCGTTAGAGGTGCTGGGCGTTGGCGCAGCATCTAATCCGCTGCTCTGGGGTCCTGAGGCGTCGGCAGGGCGCGAGAGCACGGCCTTGCTTGCCTCGACGTACCAGTCGCAGTACTCGCTCCAGAAGAAGCGGTAGAGGGTCTGGCTCGCCTCATTGAGGCGGTACTGGGCGAAGGCATTGGTGATTTCGCCAATGGCCTGGTCGAGCTTGAGCAGAATCCATTTATCGTCGCTGGTCAGGAGGCCCGGATCGATCTCGCCCTGGACCTGGCCGCCTTGCATTTGACGGAAGCGGCAGGCATTCCAGAGCTTGTTGCAGAAGTTGCGGCCCAGTTCGACGTCTTTCTCGTCAAAGAGCACGTCCTGGCCCAGGGGCGCGCTGCGCATCGTGCCGAAGCGCAAGGCATCGGCGCCGAACTTGGCTATCAGTTCCAGCGGGTCGGGCGAATTGCCCAGGCTCTTGCTCATCTTGCGCCCGAGTTTGTCGCGAATGATGCCGGTGAAATAGACGTTGCGGAACGGCATCTCCCCCATGAACTCGTAGCCCGCCATGATCATCCGGGCGACCCAGAAGAAAAGGATGTCTGGGCCGGTCACCAGGTCGGTCGTGGGATAAAACTTCTTGAGCGTTTCCGTCTGCTCCGGCCAGCCCATCGCGGCGAAGGGCCAGAGCCAGGAGCTGAACCAGGTGTCCAGGACGTCGGGGTCCTGGGTCCAACCCTCTCCAGGGGACTCGATCTGGCAGCGGGTACAGGTCTCGTCGCTGTTGGCATCACCGGCGGCCTGCGTTTTGTACCAGACCGGCACACGGTGCCCCCACCAGAGCTGCCGGCTGATGCACCAGTCTCTCAGGTTCTGCATCCAGTGCGCATAGGTCTTGGTCCAGCGGTCCGGGTCAAAAGAGATCCTCCCTTCTTCCACCGCTTTGGCTGAGGGCTCCACGCTCGGGTATTTCAGGAACCACTGTTCGCTCAGATAAGGCTCGATGGGCACATGGCTGCGCTGGCTGTAGCCCACGTTGTGGACGTAGTCCTCAGTCTTGAGCAACAGCCCTTGCCCGGTCAGTTCCTCCACTACCGCCTGCCGCGCCTCCATGCGGTCCAGGCCGGTGAAATCATCCCCGGCCTCGGCGGTCATCGTGCCATCGGGGCCGATGACGACCGTCAACGGCAGGTTGTGCCGCACGGCTATCTGGTAGTCATTCGGGTCGTGGGCCGGGGTCACTTTTACGCAGCCTGTGCCGAATTCCGGGTCCACCAGGTCATCGGCAATGACCGGAATCGCCTTGTTCTGCAACGGCAACAGGCAGCGCCGGCCCACCAGGTGCCTGTAGCGCGGGTCCTTCGGGTTCACCGCCACGGCCTCGTCGCCCAGCATGGTCTCGGGGCGGGTCGTGGCGACCACCACGAACTCATCGGCCTTGGGCCGGCCCTGCTCGTCCAGGAGCGGGTACTTCAGATGCCAAAGCCGGCCTTTCTCCTCGATCCTCTCGACCTCCTCATCCGAGAGAGCGGTCCGGGCCGCCGGGTCCCAATTCACCATCCGTTTGCCGCGGTAAATCAGGCCCTTCTTGTAGAGCTGGACGAACACCCGCTGGACGCAGCGCGAATACTCGGGGTCCATCGTGAAGCGCTCGCGCGTCCAATCGCAGGAGCAGCCGAGCTTCTTGAGCTGTTGGATGATGATGCCGCCGTGCTTCTCCTTCCACGCCCAAGCATGTTCCAGGAGTTTCTCGCGCCCAAGGTCGTCGCCGCGCCGCATCGCGCCATCCTTGCGCAAGGCCTTCTCGACTACCGCCTGCGTGGCGATACCGGCGTGGTCGGTGCCCGGCAACCACAGCACCTCCTTGCCCTCCATCCGGGCCTTGCGGGCCAGGATGTCCTGAATCGTGTTATTCAGGACGTGGCCCATGTGCAGCACGCCCGTCACGTTGGGCGGGGGAATCACGATGCAATAGGCCGGCTTGGGCGACTTGGCGTTGGCCGTGAAGCAACCCTGCTTCAGCCAAAAATCGTACCACTTCTCCTCAACCGCTCGCGGTTCGTAAGCCTTCGGCAGCTCGGGCATATTCCCTCAAAATCACTTTTGCAACAGCCGATACTCCAAACTGTCTGACAGCGCCATGAGGCTGGCTTCGATGATGTTGTCGTGGACGCCCACGGTGCTCCACTCGTCCTTGCCGTCGGTGGATTCGATGAGGACGCGGGTGCGGGCCCCGGTGCCGGCGGACGTGTTGAGGATGCGCACCTTGTAGTCGGCCAGGCGCACGCGTTTGAGCTGCGGAAAGAACTTCACCAGGGCGGCCCGCAGCGCCTGGTCCAGCGCATTGACCGGGCCGTCGCCCTCGGCAATCGTGTGCTCGAACTCCCCGTCCACCAGCACCTTCACACTGGCCTGGCAGACCGAGATCGAGCGGTCGCGGCGGATCGAGACGTGGTAGCCCTCGATTGAAAAGGGCGGCTTCTCATGCTTGAGGATCTTCCGCATCAGCAGCGCCAGGGACCCCTCGGCCGCCTCGAACTCGAAGCCCTCGTGCTCGAGCTTCTTGATCCGGGCCAGTATCTCCTTGAGCTCGGGCGTCTCGTTGCTGGCCTTGAACCCCAGCTCGCGGGCCTTCATTACGATGTTGCTTCGCCCGGCCAGGTCGCTCACGAGCACCCGCCGGACATTGCCGATGCGGGCCGGCTCGATGTGCTCGTAGCTTCGGACCAGCTTCTGGATGGCGTTGACATGGGTGCCGGCTTTGTGGGCAAACGCGGCCTCGCCCACCCACGGCTGGCGCGGGTCGTGCCGGATGTTGGCTATCTCGTCCACGAACTGGGAAAGCTCCTTGAGCTTGGCCAGCGAGGATTCCGGAACGCACCGCTTCTTCATCTTGAGCGCCACCGCCGGGATGATGCTGGTCAGGTTGCAATTGCCCGTGCGCTCCCCGTAGCCGTTGATCGTCCCCTGCACCTGCACGGCCCCCGCCTCGAGCGCCGCCAGGCCGTTGGCCACGCCCAGCCCAATGTCATTGTGCGGGTGGATGCCGACCTTGACCGAGAGTTTCCCGCAGGCGACGGCGGTGATCCGGCTGATCTCTGCCGGCAAACAGCCGCCATTGGTGTCGCACAGCACCACCAGGTCCGCGCCCCCCTTCTCCGCCGCCTGCCACGTCGCGATGGCGTATTCGGCATCCTCCTTATACCCGTCGAAGCAGTGCTCCGCGTCGTAAATGACGAACCGGCCATGGTCCTTCAGGAAACGGACCGTGTCGGCTATCATCCCCAGGTTCTCCTCCGGCGTCGCCCTCAGGACCTCCTTCACGTGGAGCAGCCAGGTCTTGCCGTAAATGGTCACCACCGGCGTTTCCGCCTCCAGCAGCAGCCGAACCTGTTCATCGCTCTCGACCGCCACCCCTTTGCGCCGCGTCGAACCGAACGCCGCTAACCGGGCGCGTTTGAACCGCTTCCGTTGGGCCTGGGCGAAAAACTCGATGTCCTTGGGATTGGCCGGCCAGCCCCCCTCGATGTAATGAATCCCGAACGCATCGAGTCTCTCGGCAATCCGCAGCTTGTCCATCACCGAAAAGTTGATGCCTTCACTCTGGCTCCCGTCGCGCAACGTGGTGTCGTAGATTTCGACTTCCGGTATCATATCAGATTCCCGCATTAGCGGGAGCGAAATATCTACGCCAAACCGCCGCAAAAGCAAGGCCCAAAATTGGCCGTCTGAACTCCCACGCTGCTTCCCACCCAACCCCGTCGCTCCCGCCCCACTGGCAGAGAGTGATGCGCCCACAGGCAAAGCCTAATTAACGCCGAGGCTTCGGGCCGGCGAGCCGAGCCGCAACCCGCCGCTAGCCGTTTCAACGGCTTACGTCCAAGGTGCCGTTGGACCTTGCACGAGAACGGCCGGGGGTCGAGGGTGAAGTGCCGGGGGAGCACTTACCAGACCCGGCTGTGCAATTGCCGGTCGTCAGGTCTTCTTTGGGTTTTGGCCGGACTGCTGGAGGATTTCCTGCACGGGCGCCCGCCTCGTTCACAGCTCGCTGGGCGGGTGGATGGGCGACCGGCACGGGATTGTGAGAAAAAAATTGGCTTGATTGGGTTTGATCCGGTTTGATTGGGTTTGATTCGCTTTGGTCGGGGGTGGGCGAAGGGGGCTTGGCCAGGCCTGGGATGGGTTTTCGGCCGAGCGTTCCGGGCGGCAGGCCCTTGCGGAGCTCGAGGATGTGGGCGGCAATGTCCAGCCCCAGGTCGCCGCCGCCGAACAATCCGGCCATCGAGCGAAGTTCGGCTTGCGCCAGGAGGGGGGCGCAATGGCGCTCGATAAGCTCCTGTTCGGCGAGTCTGGCGGCTTCTTCGTCCTGCCGTTCGGTCTTGCGGATCCAATTTTGGCGTTTGATGAGCGTCCGCACGGCCCGGTGGTCATCGCGGCGCAATCGAGACAACTCCCGATGCACTTCGCAAAGTCGCTGCCAGCGTTTTTCGGGGTCGGTCTCTTTCTCCAGGAGTGTGGTGGCCAGGCGCGCGAGTTCCGCCCCGAGCACGCCGGCGAAGCAGTCACTGATTTCCTGTCCATCCGCCGCGTCATCGAGGTCATCAGACTGCTCGGCGAGCTTGCTGACCAGGGAACGGATTTCCTCCTGGCGCAGCCACTCCGGATAGCCGCCCTGCTTCCATTCGGAGAGGTTCTGCTCGTTGACGGGGCGTCCGCCGAACTGCTCTTTGAGGACATCCTGGACGCCTGGCAAGGCATTGAGCCACTCGACCAATTCTTTACCCTGTTCCCCGTTTTCGATGCGGCGGCCCAGGTCGTCGCGGATGGGTTTTGGCAGCCGGGCGATTTTTCCGTTACGGGTGGCGCTCATATTCTCGGGGCAACTATATAGCGGTGCTACACATATTGTCAAGGTAAAAAATTGGGGCTGGGGTGGGGGGTCCAGGGAGGATTCAAGAAGGCGGAGCGCCGGTTTTGTAACCGGCTTAAACGCAACGACCTGGCTATGCTGTAAGCCGATTGGAAATCGGCGCTCCGTTATTGCCGCCCAGCGAGTTAGCGTTTTCTTGAATCCGCCCCGTGGGGTGTCCAGGGAGGGGATGGGCGCGGGAGGGTTGAGGGACGGGGGAGGCTGATGCCGGGGGCGCTCTTGAACGGGTTGAAGTCCTTGGGTGAATCTCCGTGGAGGGCGCCACGTCGGGAGTCAGAGTGGAATGAGCCGACAAAAAGGGGCAAGCCAGCCGCTCTCGGCTGCTGCCCACCCCGGGCCCCTCCGTTCCGCGCATTGCCGTTCGCCCTTTGCGCCTCGCTCGGCCTCCTGGCGCCTGCCTAGCCGGTCCGCCGCCAAGAGGCCCAACGAGATTTTCCTTTAACGCCGGCCGAAAAACTCCACAATGCCTCCTCGAAACAATGCGAGCCTATGAGTCTGCCAACCGTTTTCGACACATGCGAGCCCCGTGCGGATGTCCAGACCGGCACAATCGCCGACGCTGATTTCGCCGCCGATCTGGCTAAGGTCATTCGCGGCATCGCATCAGACGACTACCAGAAACCAGACAGTTTTTTCGCCAACACCTTCCCAACGCAGGGCCTCCAAAACCTGCTCCGCAATGTCATGGGCCGCCTCACGGGCGACAGCACCGCGGCCGCCGCAATCTTCCGACTCGATACCAGCTACGGCGGCGGCAAGACCCACGGCCTCATCGCCCTGACACACGCCGCCAACGGCATGAAAGGCGTTGCCAATGTCGCCGAGTTCCTCGACCCAAAGCTTGTTCCAACCGGCAAAATCCGCATCGCCGCCTTTGACGGCGAGAACGCCGACCCTGCCAACGGGCGCAGCATGGGCGACGGCATCCTTGCCCACACGCCCTGGGGCGAACTCGCCTACACGCTCGCCGGCAAGGCCGGCTATGACCGGCTCCGCAAGAGCGACGAGACCCACACGGCCCCCGGCGCCGAGACCCTCGCCGAATTGTTCGGCGGCGAGCCATCCCTCATCCTCCTGGACGAGCTCTCCGTTTATCTGCGGAAGGCGCGCAACCTTCACGGCCCCGCTGCCGGGGAGCAAATGAGCGCCTTCCTCACGTCGCTGTTCAAGGCCGTCGAAAGCAATCCCCGTGTCGCCCTGGTTTATACCCTGGCCATCGGCAAGGAGGGCAAGGCCAGCGACGCCTACAGCACCGAGAACCAATTCATCGCCGATAAGATGGCCGAGGCCGAAAGCATTTCCGCCCGCAAGGCAACCCTCCTCAATCCGACAGAGGACCACGAGACCGTTCAGGTTCTCCTCCGCCGCCTCTTTGCCAGGATAGACAAGGCCAAGGCAGCCCCCGCCATTGAGGCGTACCGCGCACTCTGGCTGGCCAACAAGGAATCGCTCCCACGCGACTCAAACCGACCAGAAATCAGCGAGGCCTTCCGCGCGAGCTATCCGCTTCATCCCGAAGTCCTGGAAACCCTGACCACCAAGACCGCCACCCTCGCCAATTTCCAACGAGTGCGCGGCATGCTCCGCCTGCTCGCTCGCACCATCGCCCAGCTTTGGGCCACCCGCCCCGCTGGCGCGACCGCCATCCACCTGCACCACGTCGATCTCGGTTTTGAACCCATCCGCCAGGAGATTTTCACCAAGCTCGGGCGCACAGAATTCATTCCAGCGGTAAACCACGACATCGTCGGCGGCATCCAGAAACCGCTCGCCGTGGAAATCGACGAGAAAAACTACGCTGGTCTTGCTCCCTACGCCACCTACACCGCGCGCACCGTTTTCCTCCACAGCCTGGCGTTCAATGACCAATTGAAGGGCCTCTCGCCCGAGCGGCTACGGTTCTCCGTACTCGGCCCCGCACTCGACCTCAGCTTCATCGACGCCGCTTGGAAACGCTTCCGCGATGAATCCGCCTACCTGGACGACCGTCCCGGCGTGCCGCTCCGCTTCCTTGCCGAAGCCAACCTCACCCAAATCATCCGCCGTGAGGAAGGCAACGTGGATTCCGGCCAGGCCCGTGCCGAGTTGAACGACCTCATCAAAACCATTTTCGGCGGCACCTCCAGTTCCGTCTTTGAAATGGTCCCATTCCCGGCCGGCCCCTGGGATGTTGACGACGACGCCGGCAATGGCCGACCCCGTCTCGCCGTCATGTCGTATGACGGCACTGCCGTCGGAGCAACCGCTGACGCTGTGCCCGACCTCATCACAAACATTTTCGAGCGTAAAGGCGCCGACGGCGCAGGTTTGCGCGGCCTGCGGAACCATCTCGTTTTCGTCGTCGCCGACGAAACCCGCATCGACGAAATGCGCAAGAAAATCGTCCGCCGGCTTGCGCTCCGGGACCTCATCAAGCCGGGACGGATCGACGAACTGGCCGAGCACCAGCAGCGCAAGGTCCGCGAGTTGGAGCAGAAATCCGAAATGGAGGCTGCCACCGCCATCCAGCAATGCTACCGCCACGTCTTCTACCCCTCCCGCCAACGCCTGCCAAGCAGCCCCGTGGACCTGGCCCACGCTGCCGTTGACATCGACAGCGCATCCGAGCGCCCCGGCAGCGGCCAACAGCAAATCGTTCGCACCCTCCGCGACAACGCCAACCAAAAGCTCCGCCTTTCGGAGGACCCGGCTGAATCCCCTGGCTACATCCGCGACCGCACCCCACTTAAAAAAGGCCAGATTTCCACCGCCGCTCTCCGCGACGAGTTCCGCAAGGACCCCGCCCTCTCCATCCACGCCAGCGACTCCGCTCTCATCCGCGCCATCACCCAAGGCATTCAACAGGGCGACTACGTTTATCGGCGCGGGGAACTCCTCTGCGGCCCCGGCGACCCGATGGCAAGCATCGTCATCGACGAACAATCGTTCGTCTTCACCATCCACTTTGCCAAGGAAAAGGGCATCTGGCCCAGACCACCGCCAGCGCCAGCGCAGAAACCTAGCGAAATCCAGGAAGCGCCACCGGAACCACCACGGCCCCAGCCTCCGCCGCCTCCTCCGCCCGGTGCAATCACTGCCGAGGGCGTCCTTAAAGCCGCGCTGACCGAGCTCTGGGAGAAGGCACGTAAGGCCAAGCTCGCGAACGTCAACGTCCTCACAATTCGCCTCTTTGACGCCACCGACGCCTTCCGCATGTTGGGTAGCGTCAACGCCGAGAAAGGTTGCACCAAACAGACCAAACTCTCAGGCGGCTACGTCACCAAGGACGGCGGCGAGATGCAGCTTGAGTTTACAGGCCAGCCCAGCGATGCCCTGCCCGTCAAGGACTTCCTCGTCCCGCAACTAAACGCCGCCCGCGAACGCGACGTGCAGGCCACCTTCATCCTCACCTTCAATCCGGGCCTCTCGCTGGCCGGCGATGCCGCAGAGAAACTCGCGGAGCGACTCGCCAAGTTCGCCAGCGGCGCCGCCTACGTCACCGCCACAGCGGAGGCGACCCCGTGAAAGCCAGAGCCAAAGGAAAACCAATGTTTCGCGACCCCTCGCCATCCAGCAATGGGCGCTTGCGCCCCGTCTCACGCCGGGCACCCGCCGACCCGACCCTTGCGCTGCCACGCTACGAACTGCGCGCCCGCTGCTTCGGCCCCTCCGACACCGAACTGGAAGTCTGGCAACTGCCCTCGCCCGCTACGCCGCACCTGACCGCCCCCGCGCGCCTTGCCGGGCTGCGCGGTCGCAACCTCGAACTGGTCGAGCACCGCGTCACGCGCAGACTCAAACAAACCGGCACCCAGTTCGAGACGCCGGAACTCCGATTGCCGCGCGCCTGGCCGCTGCCCGAAGAATCCGCGCTCCCCATCGCCCTTCTCTTCCGCGCCCTGGCCCCCATGCGCAGCCGCGATAACCTCCGCGCCGTAATCGAAGGAATTGAAGCTATGGGCAAGGAAGAAGCATCCTACTGGCTCGGCATGGCCATGCACCGCAAGAACCCGCGGCGAGTCCTCATGGCGCTCCGCTTCCTGCTCACCTCGCCCAAGTCCCGCCAAGCCCTGACGCACCGCTGACACCGTGATTGCCACCCTACAAGGCACGCTCGCCACGACGGAACCGAAAACGAACCAGATGAGCGCGACAGAGCCGCGAAAGAGCGACACGCGCCTCATCGAACGGTGGCTCCCTATTGCAGAAATCGGCATAGAGAGCTTGCGCGAGCGCACGCCGATGACGCCGTTTCCTGCGCCTAACCGCCTGCACGTTTGGTGGGCGCGACGGCCACTGGTCGCCTCGCGTGCGGCCATCCTTGCCTCGCTTCTTCCCGCAGACGCAGACCAGAACGCGTTCAGGCATGTGCTCGGCATCCACGGTGATCCCGTAGCAAGCCGCCGTCGAATCGACCAAGCACGACGCAGCGGCGTACGCTTCGAGGGCGAGGCCTACAGCTATGGCCGCGCCTTCCAATTCTGTCCGACTACTGCTGATCGCGCCTGGTTACGCGAGACAGCGAATCTCTCGAAACTCTCACGCACGGTCGTTCTGGACCCGACCGCAGGTGGCGGCTCAATTCCGTTGGAAGCCGCCCGACTGGGCTTGAATACGGTCGGCAACGATCTTAACCCGGTTGCCGCAATCATTCAGCGCGCGACGGTGGAATGGCCCATACGACTCGGAATGGAAGTCCACCGCGAGTTCCTCCGCATCGCAGAGCAATTCGTTGCAAAACGCGAGCAACGCTTGAAAGCCCTCTTTGAGCCGGAACCAGAAGCGTATGCCTACGCAACTAACTACCTCTGGGCCCGCACCGTCCGCTGTCCCTATTGTGACGGTGTGGTTCCCCTTTCACCCAACTGGCGCCTCGCCTCCGACGGAAAAGGGATCCGCATTCTCGCGGACATCGCCAACGGAGCAAACACCCCCAACCGCCGCTGTTCTTTCCAGGTGGTAAATCGTGTCTCGGACCATTCTCTCGGAACGATTGCCAGCGGTGACGCGACCTGCCCGTTTCCCGACTGCGGGCGCGTCATCAGCGGCGACGAAGTCAAGCGGCAGGCTCAGGCCCTGAAAATGGGCGAGCAAATGTATGCTGTTGTTTTCAAACGGCGCGTCGAAATGAAGACGAAAAACGGAAAAGCCCGCTGGAAATGGGTGCGCGCCTTCCGATCCGCCCGTCCACAAGACGAGAACCTCGCGACCGTTGCAGCCACCATTGCTGACAGACTCCCAGAATGGGAGGCGCTTGATCGAGTCCCAAACGAAGCAATCGGCGACCTCACGAACTACGAACGTGGCCACCGCCTATACGGAGTCACGCGATGGCGCGAGATGTTCTCTCCCAGGCAGCTTCTCTGCCACGGGACCGGAGTCGAGCTCTTCCTTCAACTCCTCGAGGAGGAACGGGCGAACGCGCCCTTAACAGAGGTCACCAAAGCCGCGTTCTGCTATCTCGCCCTCACCCTCGATTCATTCCTCAACTACATCAACCGTTCCGCTCGGTGGGATGTGGTGACGGAAAGAGTCCGCTCGATCTTTGACCGACACGGCTTCGCCTTCCTCTGGTCCTACGCGGAAATGTCACCACTGATCGAGAGCGTAGGCTATGACTGGATTGTTGACAAAACCGCTGAGTGCATCAAGGAGCTGGTCGAGCTGACGCGTCCCCACGAAGCAAGAGCAGCGGACACCGCCGAGTTCGACTTCTGTGGCAGAGTCTGGTCGCCACCGCCGATCACCCTCACTAACGAATCGGGCGAATCACTCTATCATCTGCCAGACGCGAGCGTCGATTGCGTCGTGATGGATCCACCGTATTACGACAACGTCATGTACGCGGAACTATCCGATTTCTTCTACGTTTGGCTCAAGCGTACGGCCGGGCACGTGCTACCGGAACTATTTCGCCGTCAGCTCACCGATAAGGAGAACGAGGCCGTTGCCAACGTCGCCAAGTTCCGCGACCAGAAGGGCGCCAAGGCTCTGGCCGGGCGGGATTACCAGGAGCGCATGGCCGCCATCTTCGCCGAGTGTCGCCGCGTCCTGAAGCCGGACGGCATAATGACGCTCATGTTCACGCACAAGGCCACGGGCGCCTGGGATGCGTTGACAAAAGGTTTGATGGAAGCTCACTTCACGATCACGGCGAGCTGGCCCATCAACACCGAGGCAGAAGGCAGCCTGCACATTAAGGACAAAGCCGCCGCCAACAGCACCATCTTCCTCGCCTGCCGCCCTCGCGCAACGGAGCCCATCGGCACCGACACCCGGTACTGGGAAGATGTGGAGCCGCTTGTCGCCCAAGCCGTCCGCGACCGCGTTGCCGAGTTTCAGCAGAGCGGCATTCGAGGCGTTGATCTCTACCTCGCGTGCTTCGGGCCAGCCCTCCAAAAGTTCTCCGAGTTCTGGCCCCTGACCCGAGGCACGCCAAAGCCGAGGCCGGCCTCACGACGCGCTGTCCAGAAACAACTGTGGGAGGAAGCCTGGGACCCCTATGCCGTCTCGCCCGAGGATGCGCTCGATGCCGCCCGCCGCGAAGTCAAACGCTGGCGCCTGGAACAACTCACGCACAAGCGCGCCCTGGCCGAACTGGACTCCCGCACGTCCTGGTTCGTCCTCGCATGGGATGCCTTCCAGGCCCCGGTCTTTCCCTACGACGAAGCGCTGCGCCTCGCCCGCGCCGTGGGCGTCGACCTCGACAAAGAGATCGTCGGCAGCCTCTGCGAAAAAAAAGGTTCAGACCTGACGATGTGGGACAGCGCTAAACGCGCCGCCAAGAGCGCCCTCGGCGGGGCCGACGGTTCGAGCGGCATGGTTGACGCGCTCCACCACGCCGCGCATCAGGCCCGCACGAAGACCGTGGAGGCGGGCCGCGAGTTGCTGGAGCGCGCCGGGGTCCTGACGGACCCCAATCTCGCCACCGCCATGCAAGCCGTGCTGGAGGTCCTGCCCGTCGGCACCGCCTTCAGCAAAGTCGAGTTGCCCACCGACGTGGCCGGCGCCGGCAACGATTTCGACGCCCTGGAAAAACTGCGCCGTCTGGCCTTCACCGACCGCGTTGAACCGCCGGAGCAGCTTGAGTTGTGGACGGAAAACGCGAGGCAGTGATCTATGCCTATACCGGATTTTGACCATAACGGTGTGCTGCCGCCGCACGTGGGCGACCCCGCCGCGAACCGCGCCCACATGTCGCCGTACCCATGCACCAGCACGGAGCTTTGCGCCAAGCTCGGCACTAGCGATGAGCGGCGGCAAATCCTCGCGGGCTTTTTCGAGCTTCGGGACGCCTTGCGGCAGTTGGGCATGACTTCCGGTTTCCAATGGCTCGATGGCAGCTTCGCGGAAAACGCCGAGAAAACGCGCGGGCGCGCACCTCACGACATTGACGTTGTGACGTTTTACGAACCCAGCCCGCCGCCGTCGAGTCTGTCTCCAGCCGCTATAACGCTGCGACCGGTGCTTGCCGACCGGGACGCCACCAGGCATCGGTTCCGGGTGGACCACATTTTGGTTCCCTTGGCCGCCACACCCAACCGTTTGGCCGACGCCAGACGTCTGGTGGACGAAGTGCGCTACTGGTTCGGCCTCTTTTCCCACCGTCGAAGCGACGACGTCTGGAAGGGTATGCTACAGTTACCATTGGATACGGCCGCCGAGGACGTGCAGGCGGCTAACTCCATCCGAGCGAGGACAACATGAGTTATTTGCGCGAACTTGAACAACGGCAGGCCGAGATAGTCGGCTTGAAAACGCTATTGCACGGCATGCCGGATGACCCGCTGGCCAAGCCGCTCCTTGCCAGCCGCATCCGAGGCCTGGAAAATGAACTGGCCGAAATGGAAAAGCGACCTCCTGCCCGCCCGGAAGCGGAACTGCTTTTCGCCGGAGGCCCGGTCATCGGCTCAGTGGGGCTGGACGCCAAGTTCACCAGTAAGGTGCTCGACTCGTATCAGGACATGGTGGCCAACCACTATTCGGCTTCACGCCACGGCGGAGTGGGTAGCCGTGGTCCCCGCACCGGTGAAGACGAGACCCGGCTGTGCCTCACGGCGTTGCCCCGCGGTTCCTTCGGTCTGCTGCTCGCCCAGCCGCAAGCGGAGGACTTCATCGCCGCCGCGCAGCTTTCGGACGCGATGGACCAAATAACGTCCCTTGTCGAGGCTGCGGCCAGCGGCGATGCGGCGTTCACCGATACGGTGGAAAAATTCCATCCCCGCGTTCTGACCCCGCTGGAGCGGTTTCTTAACGCGCTCGAAACGCAGGAGGCGAGCGTTCATCTTCGCAGCGCCACGCGCCAATGTGAATTGAACACAGAGCAGGTCCGCGCCGCCAAGTCTCGCGTCGTGGAGACGAAACCGGAGACGGGGACCATCCTCCTGCGCGGGGTTTGTCGGGGGGTTCTTTTGGAATCCTGGCGGTTTGATTTCAATCCGGATGGGCAGCCGCCCATCTCCGGCGTGCTGGCGGATTTGGTCACGGAAGAAGCGGCCAAGGCCATGCTGGCGTTGGTTGACCAGCCCGCCGAGGCCCGATTGCGTGTAACCCGAATGCGCACCCGCTCAGGGTTTGGCCGGCCGGCTTACGAGCTCCTGAGCGTCCGGGCCCTCAACCAGCCCGCTGCCCCGAAATGAGCCTCCTCTGCGACAAGGACTGGAAACTCAAATACACGCCCGACGACGGCGATCTCGTCTCAAAGTTCTATGTCCCCGCACTGGAGTGCGCCGTCCGTTACGACCGCCTGACCGGCTATTTTCAAGCCAGGGCGTTGACCCTCGCCGCGCGCGGCATCGAAGGGCTGGTCCGCAATAACGGGCGGATGCAGCTCCTGGTCGGCTGTACCCTGCAGCAGCCTGAAGTCGAAGCCATCGCCAAAGGCGCGGAGTTGCGCGAGCAACTAAAGGCCCACCTCCTCGCCAATCCGTTGAAACCCGGCAGCCAGCGCGAAGTCGAAGCGCTCGAATTGCTGGCCTGGATGGTCGCCAATCAAATCCTCGAAGTCAAAGTCGCCATTCCATGCGACGAACACCGCCGCCCTATACCCGCCCAAGGCATCTTCCACGAAAAAGCGGGCATCATTGAAGACAAGACCGGCGACCGCCTCGCGTTCAATGGCAGCCTGAACGAGACCGAGGCCGGTTGGACACGGAACTGGGAAAGCCTGAACATCTTCCGCTCGTGGCTTGGCGACGACCCCCGCGTAGCCGCCGAAGAAAGCAACTTCACCAAGCTCTGGTCCGACCAATCTAAGCACGTCATCACGCTCGCCGTCCCAGACGCCGCGCGCGAAGACCTGCTCCGCTTCCTGCCCGAAGGCGACCAACCCGCGCGCCTCAAGAGACCGGAAGGCAGGCCAGACATTGAGCCGCCGCCGGAACCGGAACCGCCAACCGCAGCACCGGAACCCCTGCTCGATTTGCGCCGCCTCGTCTGGGCCTACATCAAAGAGGCCCCAAAAATGCCTAACGGCGGCGAGCGCGTTGGCGAAGCCACCGCCAACATCGAACCATGGCCGCACCAGATTCGCGTCTTTCAGCGCCTCTACTTCAACTGGCCTCCGCGCTTGCTCCTCGCCGACGAAGTCGGTCTGGGCAAAACCATTCAGGCCGGAATGCTCATGCGCCAGGCATGGCTGGCGGAGAAGGCCCGACGCGTCCTCATCCTCGCCCCGGCCGGGCTCTGCCGCCAGTGGCAAGTCGAGTTGCGCGAAAAATTCAATCTGAATTGGCCCATTTATGACGGCGACCAACTCCTTTGGCACAAGGCGACCCAACATAGCGACCCGCTCGCCCAACCCATCGCCCGCGCCGACTGGCACAAACAACCATTTCTCATCGCCTCCAGCCACTTAATGCGCCGCCCCGACCGCGCCGCCGAACTCGTGGAGCAAGCCGCACCATGGGAGATCCTCATCGTTGACGAGGCCCACCATGCCAGGCGCAAGTCACCGGGCCAGGCCACCCAACTCCGCCCCAACCGCCTGCTCGACCTGCTCCAGCGTCTGCAAAATCGGACGCAGGCGCTCCTGCTCTTGACGGCCACGCCCATGCAGGCTTACCCCGTCGAAGTGTGGGATCTCCTATCCACGCTCGGCTTGCCCCCGGAATGGCACCAGGACGCCTTTCTCAAGTTTTGTGAAGCGGTGGACCAACCATCCCCGTCCCACGAGGACATGGAATTCCTCGCCGCCATGTTCCGCGCCACAGAGCGGTGCTACGGGCAAGCCACCGAGCCGGACGCCCGCCGGGCCGGGGCCACATCCGGGTTGCAAGCAAAGCGCATCCTCTCCGCGCTACGCGACTCCGCCGCCATTCCACGCCGGCAGCTGGACGCTCCCACGCGGGGCGTGGCTCTCCGCCTCATCCGCGCTCATTCACCAATCGGCAAACTGATCTGCCGCCACACCCGCGACCTTCTCCGCCGTTACCACAAGTCCGGCAAACTCAAAACCCCTATCGCCGACCGTGAGGTCGAGGACCAATTCATAAGGCTCTCCGGCGAAGAGGCCCGCATCTACGAGGCCGTTGAAAACTACATCGCCACGACCTATAACCAAGCCTCACCAAAAGAGAAGAACGCGGTCGGTTTCGTTATGACCAGCTACCGCCGCCGCCTTGCCAGCAGCTTCTACGCGCTCCGGCAAACCCTTGAGGACCGCCTCAAGGCTATCCAAACCGGCCAGCCCATGAGCCTTCAACAGCCCGACGACGAAGCCGAGGCTGAGCCAACCGACGCCGAAGGCGAGGTCCTGGGCCGCGAGGAAGTCGCCGAACTGGGGCGCGAAGCACTCGCGCGCGAAGAAGAAAAGGAAATCGCGCGCCTCCTGGCCGACATCCACCAGCTCCCACCGGACACCAAGGCCGACCACTTGCGCCGCCAGTTGGAAAAGCTCCGCTCCGCCGGCCACGCCCAGGCGATGGTCTTCACCCAATACACCGACACCATGGACTTTCTCCGGGAACAACTCGCCGCGAAGACCAGCTTGCGCGTCACCTGCTTTTCGGGTCGCGGCGGCGAGATTCGCGACAACGATGGCCACTGGCGGACCATCTCCCGTGAGGAAGCCAAACGCCGCTTCCGCACCGGCCAGGCCGACGTCCTCCTCTGCACGGACGCCGCCGCCGAGGGGCTCAATTTTCAATTCTGCGCCGCCCTCGTCAATTACGACATGCCCTGGCTTCCCATGAAAGTCGAGCAACGCATCGGGCGCATTGACCGCCTGGGCCAGCAGCATCCGAAAATTCGCATCCTCAATTTCTATTATGAAGGCACGGTCGAGGCGGATGTTTACACTGCCCTCCGCCATCGCATCAATTTATTCGAGAGCGTCGTTGGCAGGCTGCAGCCCATCCTCTCGCGCCTGCCCGCGCTCATCGCCGGCCACGTTCTCGACCGCCGCAATCGCGACCCCGACGCCCGCGCCGCACTCACCGGCGACCTGGAGCGCGACGCCGAAGCCGCCAAGCAGGCCGGCTTCGATCTTGACGCAATGGTCCACGCCGACCTTGAAGAGCCGCCGCGCCCAGCTCCCAAACTCACCCTGGCCGACCTCGACTCGGTCCTTCACCGTGCAGACGCCTTACCACCAGGCATTACGGTCAAGAAGCTCCAAGATGGTGAATATGCCTACCAGGCCCCCGGTATGGCCGTACCCGTCAGGGTCACAACCCGTGCCGACTATTTCGACGAGCACAGCGAAAGCCTAGAACTCTGGTCCCCGGGCAGCCCGATCTTTCCGACCCCCGATGGCGACACAGCAAAACAGGACATCGAGGGGAAATCGTTCGCGGACCTCCTGGCGCTACGTGGTTCCCAGCCGCCCAAATGAAATTCACCATCGACGGTCAGCCCTCGACCATCTGGCGTCATCTGCCCCGCCAGCGCCCAGCCGGCCCACGGGCCCGCCAATTCCACTCCCAGCCCGGGTTCAACGCCGGTCGCTTCACGCCCCGCCGCATTGGCCCCTCCGGTGTCGCCCTCGTGCCCACCGGCCTCCAGCACGGACTCGAACTCTGGACCGAAGCCGACGAACTGCAGGCCTGGCGCGCGCAGCCCGTCCCCCCTCGAAACCCAAGTCGCCACCCTCACCGCGTGCCGCAACTCGCTTATCCACGAGCGCGCCACCGGCCAGCGGCGGGTTTCGGAGGCGGATTTGCGCCGGGCCTCAAGCGGGAGCGAGCCATGAGCCAGCGCGTCCTCATCATCGCCGGCCGCAACGGAGCTGGGAAATCCACCTTCGCGCGGGAGTATCTGCCCAACGTCGCCGTCAGTGAAGCGCTCAAGCGCATCAAGGGCGGGTCTTCCGGGTGGATCAAGCAGAACATCAGTGGCTGCCGCGGCTTCGGCTGGCAGGACGGCTACGGGGCCTTCACTGTGAGCAA
>Ga0181536_10002976_pt1 | contig 18702 bp, 16 predicted proteins | sample PEATcosm2014_Bin_41_FD_121105 | JGI IMG/M metagenome (GOLD analysis project Ga0181536, IMG submission 121105) | Peatland microbial communities from MTU Mesocosm Facility, Houghton, MI, USA - PEATcosm2014_Bin17_60_metaG | ecosystem: Environmental > Terrestrial > Soil > Wetlands > Peat | place...
AACCAGTAGGCCGCGGCCACGTACCGCCGGGTCCGGAACTGCCAGAAGAAGGCGACCACCGCGATCAGGACCTCCACCGCCCCGCCGACGGCCACCCGGTGCAGCGAGAGGTAGTCCGACGTCGCCTCGCCGGCGGCGGTGGTGAGGAGCTTGACCACCCAGAAGAGCACGGTGATCTCGGGCACCTTGACGGCCAGCGGCTCGGGGCCGATCCAGCCGGCGAGCCGACGGGCGGCGGCGGCCCGGGCGGTGGGGACCGAGGGGGAGGGGACGTCCACGGCGGGAATATACCGCCGCTCTGTGGCCCCGAACCCCCCGCCGGACGGGCCGCCACCCCCCTCGATCAGGGTGGCGGGTGCTCGGCTGTGCCGCTCACCGCCGCCAGGGCGAGGTGGAACAGCTCGTAGCGCTGGCGCACGTCCTCGCGGTCGTCGGCCTCGGGCACCTCGTCCTCGGAGGCCCGCAGGATCCGCGCCGCCTGGGCGGCCAGCACCCGCCGCTGCTCGGGTGTCGACGTGTACCACAGCACCTTGGTCAGCCCGTCCATCTGGCGGATGGCCACCGCCGGCATGTTCCGGCTGGCCTGGCGGATCTTGTCCGACGCCCGGTTGACGATGCGCTCGTAGTCCGGCCCCAAGGAGATCACCCGGATCACCCCCGAGGCGTCGCGGTGCACCCCGAGGGGCAGGTCGCGCTGGGAGATCTTGCACAGCCCGTCGCTCAGCCAGTCGATGCAGGTGAGGGCGGTGAAGGTGTCGTTGACCGCCGGGGACAGGGCCCGGATGGCGATCTCGACCAGCTGGTCGATCGGGAAGACCGGGTCCTGGGCCAGGGTGCGGTGGGCCCCGGGGACGTGGGCCCGGTTGAGGGCGCGGGTCACCTCGGGCGCGGCCGACTTCGGCCAGATGTGGGCGAGCGGCAGGCCGGCGGTGATGAAGTGGCCGGGCCGGTAGGAGAGGCGGATGATGGTGTTGGTCGACTCGGCGATCCGGACGAGCTCCTCGTAGCGGACGATCTGCAGGTAGCCGGAGTTCTCGGCCGGCACCGGCACCCCGTCCTCGTCGAGCCGGCGCTGCACCTCAGCGGCCGAGAGGCCGGCGGCGCGCACCGAGGCCACGCTGCGGGGGAACTGCTCGTCGATGGCCCGGCCGAGGTCCCTGGAGATCTGGGCGATCACCTGGGGCAGCTGGATGGTCACGGCGATGTGGTGGATGAAGTAGATGAGGACGGCCACGTCGATCAGGAGGAGCCCGAGGGCCACGGTGATCGACAGGTGGGGGACGAAGGCCCCGTGCGGCCCGTGGTCGGTGATCGACCCGAGGGAGAGCACGGCGTAGACGAACGTGGCCATGAAGGCGCCGAGCGAGAGCTGCACCCCCACGTCCCGGATGAAGTTGCGCAGCATCCGGGGGCCGAACTGCTGCGAGGCCAGGGTGAGGACGACGATGGTCACCGAGAACACGACGCCGGCCACGGTGATGACCGCCGCGGCGATGGCGCTGAGCAGCTCCCGGGCGGCGTCGGGCGAGTCCTGCAGGACCCAGCCGGGGAAGGCGAAGTGGCGGTTGTAGGCGGCCTGGTCGAGCAGGTACGTGAGGACGAACAGGAGGGTGACGGCCACCACCAGCACGACGGGGACGAGCCACAGCGTGGTGCGGATCGCCTCGCGTCGCCACGGCGGGAGGAAGCGGTTGAAGAGTGATCGGTACATGCGTCTCCAGACGACCTATGCCGACCAGGCTTCCCGGCGCTCCGGATGAGAGCCTAGCGGTCCGTCGGCGCCGGCCGGGAAGACCACCTGATCGGCGCGGCGCCACGCCGTGGGGGAGGGTGTCCGGCGTCCCGGCGCCACCCGCCCTTCCCTTGGCGCCCCTACGGGGTCTGTCGCACCTGGGCCATCAGGTCGTTGAACGACGCCTCACCCGTGGTCTCCCACATCTGGCGGACCGGCGGGGGCATGCCCTCGAGCATGAGGTCGCGCTGGCGCTGGGTGAAGTTCTCCCGGACGAGGCCGAGGATCAGCCAGACCTTGTCGCCCGTGAAGGTGCGCATGGCGTGTCCGGGGAGCGCGCCCCACTCCTCGCAGCTCAGGTGGTCGGCCGCCAGGGGGACGATCTCGGCCTCTTCCTGGTCGAGGTGGGGGGTCAAGAGGTCGTCGAGGGCCCGCAGGGACCGCTCGACCTCCGACGCGCCCGCGTCGCCCACCTCGTCCCACGAACCCAGGCTGTCTTTGGCGGCGCCCATCAGCGTGACGACGTCGTCGTGCTGGCTCTTGGCCTTCTCGACGAGGGCGCGCTGGTCGGGCGCTCGTTCGAGGAGGAGGGGGAAGACCAGCTCCTCCTCGCCGTCGTGGTGCGCCTCGAGGAAGGCGATCAGGTTCAGGTAGTAGTTGGCGATGAGCGCTCGGCGCTCCTCGTCACCGGCCGCGCTGGCGACCAGTGTGGGCCCCGTGGCCAGTGACGACCGGAAGACGTTGTGGACCGCCGGCATGTCGGACGTGTCGGGGCGGGGTGCGGACTCGGTCATCGCTGCTCCTCGGGATCCGGGCCGTGGCGGCCTTGTGGTGGGGTGTCCAACGGACAGTACTCCCGGCCAACGCCGGCCGCTCGGGGCGGCTCCCGGGGGTGGCGCGGCACCGGCTGCCCCCATCCCCGCATGCCACGGCGGCCGGATTCGCGTGTCGACCCGGTGGCGGTCGGGTGACGCGCTCGGGTCCCCTCGGAGGGCGGACGGTCGCTCAGACCGGCGCCGTCGCCCCGTCGGCCGCCGGCAGCCAGACCTCCATGCGGGTCCCGCCCTCCGCCCCGAGCGGGGACTGCGCCCGGGCCCCACCGCCCATGGCCGCCGCCAGCTCGGCCACGATGGCCAGCCCGAGCCCGGTGCCCGCCCTCCTCGCCCCCGAGCGGTCGGAGGTGAAGTGGCGGACGAAGACGTGGGCGATGTCCTCGGCGGGGATCCCCGGGCCGTCGTCGTCCACCCAGAGCAGGACCCGGCCGCCCTCCCGCCGTGCCCCGAGCGCGATGCGGGCCCGGGCGAACCGGCAGGCGTTCTCGACCAGGTTGGAGAGGACCTGGTCGAGGCGGTCGGGGTCGCAGACCACCCAGATCGGCCCGGGCTCGGGTCGGGCGAGGACGAGCTCGAGCGAGGCGGCCGCCGCCTCGGGCCGGAGCCGCTCGACCGCCCGGGCGGCCAGGTCGGCGGCGTCGACCCGGCCCGCCTGCAGCCCGAACCGGCGGGCGTCGAGCTGGGCCAGGTCGAGCAGGTCCTGGACCAGCCGGTCGAGCCTGCGGGCCTCGGCCCCGATGATCTCGACCGCCCCGGCGACGTCGTCGGTGGCCCCCTCCGACAGTGCCTCGGCGTAGCCGCGGATCGAGGTGAGGGGGGTGCGCAGGTCGTGGGAGACCGACAAGAGGAACTGGCGCTGCTGCTCGCGGGCCTGGGCGAGCCGGTCGCCCATGGCGTTGATGGCGGCGGCCAGGGTGGCGAACTCGCCCATGTCGCGCGGCCCCCGGGCCATGCGGGCGTCGAGGTCGCCGCCGGCGATCCGCCCGGTGACCTCCGCCGCTCTGACCAGCGGCCGGGAGAACCGCCGGGCCAGCCAATAGGCGACGGCCCCGGCCACCGCCAGGCAGGCCAGCCCCACCAAGAGGAAGTAGCCCAGGCCGCCGGCGAGGAGGGTGAAGGTGCGCGTCGCCACCAAGACCGCCGTGTCCTGGTAGGGGACGGGTGGCGTGAAGCGCCCCTTCTGGGCCGTGGTCAGCTCGAGCGGGATGAGGACGAAGGCGGTGCCGCCGACGTGGCCGGCGACCGAGCGGTCGGCCAGGAGCGCCGAGGGGTCGAGGTCCCGGCCCCGCAGCGACCCCGGCAGCCGCCCGGCGAACCCGCCCCCGGCGTCGAGCCCGACCACGGCCAGCGCGTCGTACTGGCCGATGTACTTGACCGCCCCCAGGTCCAAGAAGACCACCCGGGGGTGGGGGTACTCGGCCAGGGCGCGGGCCTGGGCGTAGAGCTGCTGCTCGGCGGTGTTGGCCGAGGCCCGCCGGATGAGGGCGTAGCCGCCGACCCCGGCCAGCACCAGGGTCCCGGCCACCAGCAGGAGGATGGCCACCAGCAGTCGTCGGCGCACCGGGACCGCCCTACCCGAGCCGGTAGCCGACGCCCCACAGCGTGGTGAGGGGGAGCGCGTCGCCCAGCTTCTTGCGCAGCTGGCGGACGTGGACGTCGACCGTGCGCTCGTCGCCGTACCAGCCCTCGCCCCAGACCCCGTCGAGGAGCTGGCGCCTCGAGAGGGCGAGCCCGTGGTTGGCGGCCAGGTAGACGAGCAGGTCGAACTCGCGCGAGGTCAGGGCGACCGGCCCGTCGGCCGTGCGGGCCTCGCGCCGGGCGGTGTCGACCTCCACCCCGCCGACCCGGAGCACGGGCCCGGCCACCGGGCCCGGCGCCGCGCTGCGCCGGAGGATGGCGTGGACCCGGGCCACCAGCTCCCGGGCGGAGAAGGGCTTGGTGACGTAGTCGTCGGCCCCCAGCTCGAGCCCGAGCACCCGGTCGACCTCGTCGTCGCGGGCGGTCAGCATCACCACCGGGACCTGGCCGTTGCGGCGCAGCCGCCGGCAGACCTCGAAGCCGTCCATCTCGCCGGGGAGGCCCACGTCGACGATGACCAGGCGGGCCCCTTCGCGTTCGGCGTGCTCGATCCCGTGGGCCCCGTCGTCGGCCTGGAGGACCCGGAACCCGTCGCGCCGCAGGTACAGGGCGACCAGGTCGGAGATGTGGTGGTCGTCCTCGATCACCACCACCGTCCCGTGGGCCGCGCCGGGGGCCGCCTCTGTCCGGTCGCCCCCGTGCGCACCCACGCCGTCCAGCCTGCCACCCCGCCGGCGCCGGCGGGACCACGGCCGGGGTCGCCGGGCCCGGGGGGCGCCGGTCCCGCCGCTACGCTGGGTCGACCATGCCGACCTACCTGGCGGAGATCGTGGCCGCCCACCGGGCGGCGGCGGCGGCCGACCGGCGCGACCCCGACGAGCTGGTCGAGCGGGCCCTCGCCCGCACCGAGCCACTCCGCCCGTTCGCCGCGGCCCTGTCGGCCCGGGCGGCGTCGGGGCTGGGGGTGGTGGCCGAGGTCAAGCGGCGCTCACCGTCCAAGGGCGACCTCGCCCCCGACCTCGACCCGGCCGAAGTGGCCGCCGCCTACGCCGCCGGGGGGGCCGCCTGCCTGTCGGTCCTGACCGACCGCCGGTACTTCGGCGGCTCGCCCGAGGACCTGGCCGCCGCCCGGGCGGCGGTCGGGGTCCCCGTGCTGCGCAAGGACTTCACCGTCGGTGCGGCCGACGTCTGCGACGCCCGGCTGATGGGCGCCGACGCGGTGCTCCTGATCGTGGCCGCCCTCTCCGACGCCGAGCTCTCCGAGCTCTTTGGGCTGGCCGGCCGCCTCTCGCTCGACGCCCTGGTCGAGGTGCACGACCACGCCGAGCTCTCCCGTGCCCTCGACCTGGGGGCCACCCTGGTCGGGGTCAACCAGCGCGACCTGGCCACCTTCGCCGTCGACCACGAGCGGGCGGTCCGCCTGGCCGCCGACGTCCCCGAGGACGTGGTGGCCGTGGCCGAGTCGGGGATCGGCGGGCCAGACGACGCCGCCCGCCTGGCCGCCGCCGGCTACCAGGCGGTGCTGGTGGGGGAGTCGCTGGTGCGCTCGGGCGACCGGGCGGCGGCGGTCGCCGCCCTGAGCGGCCACCCGGTCGGCCGGCGGGCGGGGGTGGCCCGGTGAACGAGGAGCTGCTGGTCAAGATCTGCGGGCTCACCACCGAGGCCGACGCGCTCTTGGCCATCGGGCTGGGGGCCGACGCCTTGGGGTTCATCTTCGCCCCGTCGCCCCGGCAGGTCTCGCCGGGGGCGGTGGCCGACATCGTCAAGCGCCTGCCCCACGGCGTGCTCACCGTCGGGGTCTTCCGGGACGAGGCGCCGGCCCGGGTGGTCGAGGTCGCCAACCAGATCGGGCTGGGCGCCGTGCAGCTCCACGGCCACGAGACGGCCGAGGGCTGCCGCTGGGTGCGCGAGCGGGTGGCCCTCACCATCAAGGCGTTCACCGCCGGCGACCGGACCATCGGGCGGTTCGCCGAGTTCGGCGCCGACTACCTCCTGATCGACGGGGAGAACCCGGGGTCGGGGGAGGTGTTCGACTGGCGGCTCGGCGAGGGGGTGGTCGACGCCGGCCGCCTCATCGTCTCGGGCGGCCTGCACCCCGACAACGTGGCCCAGGCCGTGGCCCGGCTCCACCCCTTCGGGGTCGACGTCTGCAGCGGGGTCGAGTCGTCCCCGGGCCGCAAGGACCCCAAGCGCCTGGCGGCCTTCGTGGCCAACGCCCGGCGGGCCGCCCACGACGTGGCGCTCGGCCACGAGCCGCCCGCCGACGGCGGACGCGGGGAGGGCGACGCCGACCCCTACGACTGGATGGAGGGGTGAGCGGCCCGGGGGGCGGCGGGCTCATGGGCGAGCCCGGCGCCGACGGGCGGTTCGGCGAGTTCGGCGGCCGGTTCGTCCCCGAGTCGCTGGTGCCGGCGTGCCTCGAGCTCGAGGCGGCCTTCGCCGACGCCTGGGCCGATCCCGCCTACCGCCAGGAACTCGACGCCATCCTGCGCGACTACGGGGGCCGGCCGACGCCGGTCACCGAGTGCCGCCGGCTCTCCGAGCGACTCGGGCTGCGGGTGCTCTTGAAGCGAGAGGACCTGGCCCACACCGGCTCGCACAAGCTGAACAACGTGATCGGCCAGGCGCTGCTCACCCGGCGGATGGGCAAGCACCGGATGATCGCCGAGACCGGCGCCGGGCAGCACGGGGTGGCCTCGGCCACTGCGGCGGCGCTGTTGGGGCTCGAGTGCGTCGTCTACATGGGCGAGGTGGACACCCGCCGCCAGCAGCTGAACGTCTTCCGCATGGAGCTGCTCGGGGCCGAGGTGCGCCCGGTCACCTCGGGCAGCGCCACCTTGAAGGACGCCGTCAACGAGGCCATGCGCGACTGGGTGGCGACGGTCGACCACACCCACTACTGCCTGGGGTCGGTGATGGGTCCGCACCCCTTCCCCTACATGGTCCGCCAGCTCCAGCGGGTGGTCGGCGACGAGGCGCGCCGCCAGTGCCGGGAGATCCTCTCGGGGGCCGACCCCGACGTGGTGGTGGCGTGCGTGGGCGGCGGGTCCAACGCCGCGGGGACCTTCGCCGGCTTCGTCGACACCGGGGCCCGGCTGGTCGGGGTCGAGGCGGCCGGCGGGGCGGCCATCGGCAACGGCATCCCCGGGGTGCTCCACGGCATGCACTCCCAGCTGCTCCAGGACGAGAGCGGGCAGATCCTCGAGGCCCACTCGATCTCGGCCGGCCTCGACTACCCCGGCATCGGCCCCGAGCACGCCCACCTCGCCGCGGTGGGCCGCGCCACCTACGAGCAGGCCGACGACGAGGAGGTGCTGGCCGCCTTCCGCCTGCTCTCGGAGACCGAGGGCATCATCCCCGCCTTGGAACCCGCCCACGCCCTGGCCTGGGTGGCCCGGGAGGCCGGGCGCTCGCTGCCCGAGGGCGCCACGGTGCTCATCACCCTCTCGGGGCGCGGCGACAAGGACGTGGCCCAGGTGCGCGACCTGCTCTCGGGCCGGTCGCTGCGGTGAGCGCGCCCGTCGACCTCGAGGCGGGGCTCCGGGCCCGGCGCGCCGGGGGGGCCAAGCTCCTCGTCCCCTACGTCATGGGGGGGATGACCGAGGACTGGGTGGAGGTCCTCTCGGCCGTGGTGGCCGCCGGGGCAGACGCCGTCGAGCTGGGGATCCCCTTCTCGGACCCCATGATGGACGGCCCGGTGATCCAGGAGGCCTCGGTCTTGTCGCTGCGGCGGGGCACCACCCCCCAGTCGGTGATCGACGGGGTGGCCTCGGCCGCCGTCGGGGTCCCGGTCGCCGTCATGACCTACTACAACCTCGTCTACCGCGCCGGCCACCGGCGCATGGCCCGCTCGCTGGTCGCGGCGGGGATCTCGGGCGCCATCGTGCCCGACCTCCCCCTCGAAGAGCTCGGCCCGTGGGCCGAGGAGGCCGACGAGGCCGGAGTGGCAACGGTGCTCCTGGTCGCCCCGTCCACCCCGCCCGAGCGGGTGGCCCGCATCTGCCGGCGCTGCCGGGGCTTCGTCTACGCCGTGGCCCGCATGGGGGTGACCGGCGAGCGTGCCGCGCTGGGGTCCGACGCCGCGGCGGTGGTCGGGCGGATCCGCGAGGCCACCGACCTGCCGGTCCTGGTGGGCGTCGGGGTGTCGACCGCGGCGCAGGCCGTCGAGGTCTGCGGTGTGGCCGACGGGGTCGTCGTCGGCTCGGCGCTGGTGCGCCGGCTGGTCGAGGGCGGCGGGGTCGAGGCGGCCGCCGGCTTCGTGGGGGAGCTGCGCGCCGCCCTCGACGCCCTCTAGCGTCGCCCCCCTTACGAGGGGGGCAGGAGGATCAGGCAGCCGTTGTGGCCGCCGAACCCGAAGGAGTTCGAGAGCACCGGCCCGGGCTCCCAGGGACGGGCCTCGCCGCGGACCACGTCGAGGTGGATCTCGGGGTCGAGCTCCTCGCAGCCGTAGGTGGGGGGGATCAGCCGGCGCTCGATGGCCAGCACCGAGGCCACCGCCTCGATGGCCCCGGCAGCGGCCAGGCCGTGGCCGGTCACCCCCTTGGTCGAGGTGACGGCGGGGCCCGGCTCCCCGAAGACCTTGTTGATGGCCCGGGCCTCGGCCAGGTCGTTCAGCGGGGTGGAGGTGCCGTGGGCGTTGATGTGGCGGATCTCGGCCGCCTCGAGCTGGGCGTCGAGGAGCGCCTGCTCCATGCAGGCGACCGCCCCGGCGCCGTCGGGGGCGGGGGCGGTGATGTGGTGGGCGTCGGCCGTGCTCCCGGCCCCGGCCACCTCGGCGTAGATGTGGGCGCCCCGGGCCACGGCGCGGTCCCAGTCCTCGAGCACCAGGGCGGCGGCGCCCTCGGTCATGACGAACCCGTCCCGGCGCACGTCGAAGGGGCGGGAGACCCCGGTGGTCGACAGCGCCGTCATGTTGGCGAAGGCGGCCACGGCCACGGGGTGGAAGGTCGCCTCGGCCCCGCCGCCGATGGCCACCTCGCAGCGGCCGGCGGCCACCAGCCGGGCGGCGGCGGCCAGGGCGTGGGTGCCCGCCGCGCAGGCCGTGACGATGGTCTCCGACGGGCCGTGCCAGCCGGCGCGCATCGAGATGTTGGCCGCCCCTGCGTTGGCCATCATCATCGGCACGAGGAACGGGGAGACCCGGCGCGCCCCCTTGTCGTTGTAGACCCCGACCTGCTCGGCCAGGGTGTTGAACCCGCCCACCCCGGTGGCGAAGATGACGCCCGAGCGGGCCGGGTCCGCCGCCAGCTCGCCGGCGTCGGCCAGGGCCAAGTCGGCCGAGGCCACGCTGAACTGGGCGAAGCGGTCGACCCGGCGGGCGTCCTTGGGCCCGAAGTAGTCGGCCGGGTCGAACTCGGGGATCCGGCGCTCGCCCTCGATGCTCGGGTGGACGAGCCCCTCCCACAGGGCCTCGACCCCCAGGCCGCAGCAGGTGACCGCGCCCAGCCCGCTGACAGCGACTCGGCGGCCGGTGACGGGCCCGTCCGGCCCGAACCCCAGCAGCATCAGAGCTTGGAGGTGATCAGCTCGAAGGCCTGGCCCACGGTCTCGATGTCCTCGAGCTCGGTCTCCTCCACCGTCACGTCGAAGGACTCCTCGAGCGCCATCACCAGCTCGACCAGGTCGAGGCTGTCGGCGTCGAGGTCGTCGGCGAACCGGGCCTCCCGGGTGACCTTGTCGGCCGGCACCTGCAGCACCTCCACTGCGCACTCGCGGAACTTCTCGAAGGCTGCGTCGCTGTCCACTTGGCCTGCTCCTTGTCTCTTGGTGATCGGTTCTCGTCGGTGGCGTGCCGCCGGCCCCCGCCGGCTACCACCCCATGCCCAGGCCGCCGTCGACCGGCAGCACCGCGCCGGTGATGTACCCGGCCCCCGCCGAGGCGAGGAAGCCGACGGCCTCGGCCACGTCTTGGGGGGAGGCGGCCCGTCCGAGGGGGACCATGGCCCGCATCTGCTCGATCCGTTCGGCTCCGAGCGCCGCGATCATATCGGTGGCGACCATGCCCGGTGCGACCACGTTGACGGTGATGTCCCGGCTGGCCACCTCGCGGGCGAGCGCCCGGGCCATCCCGACCAGGCCGGCCTTGGAGGCGGCGTAGTTGGCCTGGCCGGGCAGGCCGACGAACGCCCCGATGGAGGAGACGAAGACGATGCGGCCGCGGTGCAGGCGCAGCATCTTGGACAGCGCCCGCTTGGACACCCGGAAGGCGCCGGTGAGGTTGGTGTCGATGACGTCCTGCCAGGCCGTCTCGTCCATGCGCAGGAGCAGGGTGTCCCGGGTGATGCCGGCGTTGGCCACCAGCACCTCCACCGGGCCGAACCGCTCCTCGACGGCGGCGAAGGCCGCCTCGACGTCGGCCGGCTCGGTCACGTCGCAGCGCACCGGGAGGAAGGAGCCGGCCGGCCCTTTGGGTTCGGGCGGGGCGTCGCCGCGGTAGGTGGCGGCCACCCGGTCGCCCCGGGCGAGGAACCACTCGACGCAGGCGGCCCCGATGCCCCGGGCCCCGCCGGTCACCAGCACCACCCTGGAGGGCTGCTCCTCTGCGGCGTCGGTCACCGGTCCTCGCCCACGATGCGCAGCCAGACGAGGGGCTGTCCCTCCTGGACGCGCTCCCCGGCGGTGGCCAGCCACCGCACGACCTGCCCGGCGAAGGGCGTCCGCACCTCGGCCACGCCCACCCGGCCGACCAGGTCGCCGACCCCGACCGAGTCGCTGGCCGGCGCGCCGTCGGGGCGGTCGGCCCCCCCGGCGGTGCCGGGGAGGAGGCCGGTGCCCGGCGCGGCGAGGGAGTCCTCGGGGGCGAAGATGCCCGACGAGGGGCTCACCACGACCCGCTCGGACATGTAGAGGTGCTCGCCCTCGTGGGCGTGGAGCTCGCTCCGCCAGGAGTCGGGGACGGCGACGGCGTCCATCAGCGCGTCGAGGTGGTCGGGCACCGAGACCGACAGGGCGTGGAGCTCGGGCACCACCCGGCGGGCCAGCCCGGTCAGCACGCCGCCCGGCCCCAGCTCGACCAGCGTCGTCGCCCCCAGCCCGGCGAGGGTCTCCAGGGTGTGGCGCCAGCGCACCGGGCTGCACAGCTGGGCCGACAGGAGGCTCGGCCACTCGGACGGGTCGCTGTGGACCCGGGCGTCGACGTTGGCCACCACCGGCACCTCGGGGGCGAGGAAGGTGGCGTCGCCGAGCGCCTTGCGCAGCGCCGAGCGGGCGCCGGCCATGAGCGGGGTGTGGAAGGCCCCCGAGACCGGTATGGGCAGCACCTTGCGGGCCCCGAGCTCCCGGGCGATCACCGCCACCGTGGCCACGGCCTCCGACGTCCCGGCCACCACCACCTGCCCGGGGGCGTTGTAGTTGGCCACCCAGACGTCCCCCTCGGCCCGCTGGCAGGCCGCCTCGGCGTCGTCGTCGGAGATGCCGAGCAGGGCGGCCATGGTGCCCGGGGCGTCCTCGCCGGCCCGGGCCATGGCCTCTCCCCGGGCGGCGACGAGGTGGACCCCGTCGGTGAAGGAGACCGCACCGCTCGAGACCAGGGCCGAGTACTCGCCGAGGCTGTGGCCGGCGCAGCCGGCGGGGGAGAGCCCGAGGCGCTCGACGGCGTCGAGGACGACCAGGCTGATCACGAACGTGGCCAGCTGGGCGTTGGCCGTCTGGGTGAGCTCCTCCATGGGGGCGGCCAAGAGCAGTTCCTCGACGTCGCGGCCGGCCGCCGCCGAGGCCTCGCCGACGACCTCCCAGGAGGGGTGGTCGACCCACGCCTGGCCCATGCCCGACCGCTGCGACCCCTGTCCGGGGAAGGTGAACACCAACACGTGTGACGGTCTCCCAGCCGTGGTGGACGCCCTGCCGGCGCCGGCCGGCGCGTCCCGGCCGCGGTGGCCCAGTGTGGCACGGGGGCGCCGGTGCCGTCGCATTACGGACGGGTAATCCCACCAAAGGTCGTACCAAGGGGGGCCGGGTTAGCCTTGGGCGGTGAAGGTCTGCGTGGCCCAGTTCGCCACCTCCCTCGACACCGGGGCCAACCGGCGCGCCGCGCTGACCTCGGTGGCCGAGGCGGCGGCGCTGGGGGCGGCGCTGGTGGTGCTCCCCGAGGCCACGATGTGCTCGTTCGGCGGCCCCGACACCGACCTGGTCCCCCTGGCCGAGCCGCTCGACGGCCCCTTCGTCACCGCCCTCACCGAGGCGGCCGCCACCGCCGGGGTGACCGTGGTGGCCGGGACCTTCGAGCCGTCCGCCCGCCCCGGCAAGGTCCGCAACACCGTGGTCGTGGTGGGCCCCGAGGGGCTGGTCGCCGCCTACCGCAAGCTCCACCTCTACGACGCCCTGGGCTGGCAAGAGTCCGACCGGGTCGAGGCCGGCGACCCGGTCGCCGACGGCGTGGTCGTCTTCGGCTTGGAGGGCGTCGTCTTCGGCGTCATGACCTGCTACGACCTGCGGTTCCCCGAGATGGCCCGGGCCCTCACCGACAAAGGGGCCACCGCCCTGGTGGTCCCGGCGCACTGGCTGGCCGGGCCCGGGAAGGCCGAGGCGTGGGAGGTGCTGCTCCGGGCCCGGGCCATCGAGTCCACCGCCTACGTGGTGGCGGCGGCCAAACCCGGCCCCGAGGCGACCGGCCGCTCGATGGTCGTCGGCCCGACCGGGGAGGTGCTGGCGGCCCTGGGGGCCGACGAAGAGGGGCTGGCGGTGGCCGACCTCTCCGCCGCGCGGGTTGAAGAAGTGCGGGCCGGGCTGCCGGTCCTCGCCCACCGGCGCTTCGACGTGTCGCCGCGTGGCTGAGCCCCGGGGCGGCCCGGCGGCGCCGTGGGCGCCCGAGGGGTATCTTCGGCCCCCGACGCGAGCCGAGGAGGCGGGGGCGGAGATGGCCGCAGGCGCAGCGGTGCGAGGAAGGGGCGCGGCCCGGTGGCGGCGGCGGTTCCTCGCCGCCTCCCTGGCCGCCTCCCTGGGCGCGGCCTGGGCGGGCGCCCCCGCCGGCGCGGCGGCCGCCCGGTTCGACCCGCAGGCGGCGGCCACCCTCTCCGGCCCGATCACGACCGGCACCGTCATCGAGCCGGTCACCGCCCACGCCTCGGAGCTGTCCACCGACGGCTACACCGAGCAGGAGTTCTTCGCCGCCGGGACGGCGACGGCCTTCCGGGCGCTGCGCGAGCCGGGCGACGGGAGGTGGAAGGTGGCGCCCACCACGTCGGCCACCTACCAGACGCGCCTCATCGTGCGTCGCCCGGCCGACCCCGCCCACTTCAACGGGACCGTGGTGGTCGAGTGGATGAACGAGTCCGCCGGGGAGTCGGCCCCCGACTTCGACTACCTGAACCCGTACCTGCTGGCGCACGGGTACGCCTACGTGGCGGTGTCCGCCCAGGCGCTCGGCGTCGAGGGCGGCAAGCCCCTCTTGGGCGACGTCGCCACAACCTCGGGGGACGGGCTGGTCCAGAGGGAGCCGGCCCGCTACGGCTCCCTGCACCACCCCGGCGACCAGTACTCCTTCGACATCTTCGCCCAGATCGCCAAGGCGCTGCGCGCCCCGCCCAAGACCGTCTTCGGCGGCGTGCGGCCCACCCACGTGCTGGCCGTCGGCGAGTCGCAGTCGGCCTTCTTCCTCACCACCTTCGCCGACGCCCTCCAGCCGCTGACCCACGCCTTCGACGGGATCTTCATCCACAGCCGCGGGGAGGGGGGCGCGGGACTGACAGGGACAGCGCTCAGCGCCGGCCACGTCCCCAAGGACCTGTGGATCCGCACCGACCTCTCGGTCCCGGTGTTCATGTTCGAGACCCAGACCGACCTCGTCCAGCTCGGCTACGCCGCCGCCCAGCAGCCCAACACCGACCGGATCCGGACCTGGGAGGTGGCGGGCACCGCCCACGCCGACGCCTACGAGGTCGGGACAGCGGCGCCGTTGCTCGGCTGCAAGGCGATGCTCAACGACGGCCCGCAGCACGAGGTCGCCCAGGCGGCCTTCGCCGCCTTCAATCGGTGGGTGGACAAGGGGACGCCGCCCCCCTCGCCGCCCCGGTTCCGCCTGGCGAGCACGAACCCGCCGAAGCTGGCCCTCGACACCCACGGCGACGTGATCGGCGGGGTGCGGACCCCGACAGTCGACGTCCCCGTGGCCACGCTGAGCGGCGCCGCGCCAGTGGGGTCGTCGCCCCTCTGCAGCCTCTTCGGGCAGACCACCCCCTTCAGCCCGACAACGCTGCTGGGCCTCTACCAAACCAAGTCCCACTACCTCGCCGAGTACACGGCCAGCCTGAAGGGGGCCATCGGGGAGGGGTACCTCCTCATGACAGAGCGGGCGGCGCTCATGGCACAGGCCGAGCAGGTGCAGTTCCCGAGCTGAACGGGCCCCGCACGGCCCGCCGGGCGCCGCTCGCCGGCGCTCGGGAACCTCCGGCCGGCTAGGAGGTTCGCCGGATCAACGACGAGGAGCGCCCAGAACTCCTTCTCGGCACGGCGCACCGAACCGACGCCGCCAGCCTCCGATCAGGCGAGTCGGCTGCGCCCGTCAACGACGGGGACCGAGGCGACGATTGGGGAGCGGGCGTGCCGGACATGCCCACCGCACTGGAGCGTCCCGAACGACGAGCCGCAGCGGTGTTGTGGCGTGCGAGGTGCCGCGCCATCCTGGGCGGGTGTCCGACCCGCCCCCGGTGCCGATCTTCAGCGCAAGGTACCGGGTCGATCGCGAGCTGGCCCGTGGCGGCATGGGCGTGGTCTACCTCGGGCACGACCTGGTGCTGCATCGGGACGTGGCCCTGAAGGTCCTGTCGGCCCAACTCTCCCTCGACGAGGGGTTCGTCGAGCGGTTCCGCCGAGAGGCGCAGGCCGCGGCCCGCCTGAGCCAGCCGAACATCGTGCCCATCTACGACTGGGGGGAGACCGACGGCTCCTACTTCATCGTGATGGAGTACGTCGAGGGCCAGAACTTGGCCCAACTCCTCCGCACCGAGGGGCCGCTTTCACCAGATCGCACGGCAGCCATCGGCGCCGCAATCGCCGCGGGGTTGGCCGCGGCCCACCTCCAGGGGGTGGTGCACCGCGACGTGAAGCCCAGCAACGTGCTCATCGGCACCGACGGCAGGGTCAAGGTCACCGACTTCGGCATCGCCCGCGTCGCCCAGAGGGAAGGTGACGCCAGCCTGACCCAGACGGGCATGGTGCTCGGCACCGCCACCTACCTCTCTCCCGAGCAGGCGGAGGGTCGACCGGCAGACGCCCGGAGCGACGTGTACTCCCTCGGCGTCCTGCTCTACGAGATGGCGACCGGACGGCCTCCGTTCGCGGGCGACACCCCGCTCTCGATCGTCTACCAACACGCCCGAGATCTCCCACCGCCGCCTCGCAGCCTGGTCCCGGGGCTACCCGCCTGGCTCGATGCGGTCATCTTGAAGGCGCTGGCCAAGACACCCGACCAGCGCTATCAGAGCGCCGAGGGTCTCCGGGCTGCACTCGTCAACGGCGCCGAGGCCGAGCCGGCCGCGACGAGCGAACGTGCGACCATCCCGATGGCGCTCGAAGCGGAGCCCGCTCCCTTGGAGGCGACGCGCCAATACAGCCCCGCAGCCTCCCAACCGAGTTTGCGGCGGCGGCCCGCCGTCATGCTGGTCCTGGCGGTGGTGGTCGCGTTGGCGTTCGCCGTGGCGGTCTATCTCGCAACGATGGGCCCGTCGGGGTCGCATGGCGGAGGGCCCACCGCCTCGGCGACGACCAGCCAGCAGACGACCACGTCGGCGTCCACCACCACGACGACCAGTCAGCGGACGACCACGACCCTTCCGACCGCCTTCGCCGGCTACACCATCGTGGCCGGCACCGGGACCGGAGCCCTCTACTGTCCGACAGGGGTTGCGTTGGGCGCTGCTGGTCAAGCCGGCCCCCCGGGTGGCGGCCCGATGGGCACACCGGGTGACGGGGGGGCGGGGGGTGCGGCCGGGTGCGGCAGCAACGGCGGCAGCGGCGGCCACGGAGGCGACGGCGCGCAGGGCGCGTCAGGCGGCGCAGGTGGTACCGGCGGGGCCGGCGGGTGCCCGCCGGCGACCCTCCCCCAGATGCGCGCCGGCGATCGCCCGTGCAACGGCTCGGGATCGGACGGCGGGGGCGGGGGGAACGGGGGCAACGCCGCACCGGGCGAGGACGGCGGAGCGGGTGGGCCAGGCGGGGAAGGCGGCAACACCGAGAAGGCCGTGGGAGGCAACGGCGGCAACGGTGGAAACGCCACCCCCACGAGCCAAGGAGCGGCGGGCGCCGCCGGGCAACCGGGGGGTAGCCCGGCAGCCAATCAGACCGGACCCGGCGCTGGAAAAGGCCCCGTCGGCTGATGCCGCCGGCGATCACTGGCCCAGGCCGCAACGGTCCAGTTCAGTTCCCCAGCTGAGCACCTGACCGAGCGGGCGGCCCGACACGGCCACCGCCGCCCGGTGCGCTGACGGCGGCGGGACGCACAGGGGCGACCGGGAGCGGGGCGTCTCGTGGTCCACGGCTTGTGTCGGGACGGGCCAAATGGGTTGATGTCACCAGCCATTGCTGGGAGACTGCGCGCGTCCCGTCTGGGGCCGGCGAGAGGAGGGGGACCCGTGGCGAACGCACGGACGCCCCGCGTGTGGATCGGGCGCCTGCTGATCGCAGGGGTCGTGTCGCTCGGGCCCGTGATCAGCGCGTCGTCGGCTGCGTCCTCGGCGCCCTGCAACCCCTCGGACGGCGCCGCCCACGGGTGCACCGTCAGAGGGACGGCGCAAGTGGCCCCGGGGACGCTCTCGGTCGCCGGCCCGGCCTCCGTCAGGTGGGCGAGCGGCGTCGCAGGCGTCACAACCGACGACGCCGCTCCGCTGACACTCACCGCCATCGATGCCACGGGCTCGGGGTCGGGCTGGACCGTCTCGGCCTCGGTCGCCCAGGTGACCGATCTGACAGGCACGGGGTCTTGCCACGCGACGAAACCCTGCAGACTCCCGACCTCGAGTATCAGCGTCAACGGTTCTCCGAACACAGCCGACAGCAATGCACGCCCGGCCGCCGCCTGCGCGACAGGCTCGACCTGCACGCTGCCGTCCGACTCGGTCGTCTACCCGGTCACGCTCACAGGGACAGCCACGGGTGGGACGCCCGCACCGACCATCTTGTCCAACGCGGGCTCCAACACCGGCATGGGGGCCGTCAAACTGGCCAGCGACTGGTGGCTGGCCATTCCGGCCAACGCCTACGCAGGGACCTACAGCGACACCATCACCTTGACCATCTCCTCGGGACCCGAAGTGGCGGCCCCGACGGTCACCTCGGTCTCTCCGAGTGAGGGCCCGGTGACAACGGCGACCAAGGTGACCGTCACCGGGACCAACTTCACCACAGTGACCTCGGTCACCTTCGGCGGGACCCCGGCCACCGTGACAAGGGTCACAAGCCCGACAAGGCTGACCGCCACGGCCCCACCCAAGCGAGCAGGGACGGACCGCGTCGTCGTCACCGCCCTGGGCGGCGTGTCGACGGTCGACGGGAGCTTCACCTACCTGGCCGCCCCGACCGTCTCGGCCGTCTCGCCGGCCGCCGGGAGGGTCTCGGGCGGGACAGTGGTGACCGTCTCGGGCACCGGGTTCGTCGCCGGGGCCACGGTCGCCTTCGGCACCGGCCACCCCGGGACCACAGTGGTCGTGGTCACCACAGCCAAGATCACCGTCAAGGCACCGGCCCACGCGGCGGGCGCGGTCACAGTGACCGTCACCACGCCCGGCGGGACGTCGGGCGCCAAGCCCTACACCTACGATCCCGTGCCCACCATCACCTCGCTCTCTCGGACAAGCGGCCCGGTGTCCGGTGGCACCCAGGTGACCGTCACAGGGACCGGTTTCACGACAGTGGAGAGCGTCAGGTTCGGCACAACACCAGCCACGTCCTTCACGGTCCGCTCGTCCACCCAGCTCGCGGCGGCCTCCCCGGTGCACGCAGCCGGCAACGCCAGGGTCTCGGTGACCACCCCCGGCGGGACGACGCCGACAACCACTGCGGACGCCTACAAGTACACCTACCCGGTGCCAGCGGTGTCGGCCATCTCGCCGGCGAGCGGCCCGGCGGCCGGCGGCACGACGGTGACGGTGAGCGGGAGCGGCTTCACCGCGGCCACAACGGTCTACTTCGGCACAAGGAAGGGAACGACAGTCTCGGTCACCGCAGGAGGGACGCTCACCGTGAAGAGCCCTCTCGGCACCTCGGGAACCTCGGTGGCCGTTCGGGTGATGACGCCCGGCGGCGAGAGCCCCGCCGTGTCGGCGGACCTGTTCACCTACGTCTCCGGTCCGACCATCACCTCCCTCTCGCGGACAAGCGGCCCGGTGACTGGTGGCACCAAGGTGACCATCACAGGGACCGGGTTCTCGACGGTGCACGCCGTCAAGTTCGGCACAACGACAGCCAAGTCGTTCACAGTCAAGTCCCCAACTCAGATCGTGGTCACCTCCCCGGCTCACGCAGCCGGCCAGGTAAGGGTCTCGGTGACCACGACCGCCGGGACGACGCCGGCCACCAGCAACGACCTGTAAACATACTGAACCCCGTCGGTAACCGGCGCCGCCCGAC
>Ga0181536_10002979_pt1 | contig 18685 bp, 14 predicted proteins | sample PEATcosm2014_Bin_41_FD_121105 | JGI IMG/M metagenome (GOLD analysis project Ga0181536, IMG submission 121105) | Peatland microbial communities from MTU Mesocosm Facility, Houghton, MI, USA - PEATcosm2014_Bin17_60_metaG | ecosystem: Environmental > Terrestrial > Soil > Wetlands > Peat | place...
CGTATTGCCGAATCAGGAATTTAGCCGGTTTCACATCAATCCTTTCAAGACCTGGCTGGTCGTGGTTGCGGTCAGCACGATCTCGTACGGCAGTTACGTTCTGCAGAAGTTGACGAAGGAACATGGCGGGGTCGTGCTGGCAGCGTTGTTGGGCGGGGCGTATTCATCGACCGTCACGACGGTCGTGATGGCGCGCCGAGCCGCTCGTGAACCGCATCCCCACCTCTTCGCGGGGGGCATCTTGATCGCCTCCGGCGTGATGTACTTGCGCTTGGTCGCGCTGCTGGCCCTTTTCAACCGACAACTGATGTCTTTGCTGGCGATCCCTTTTCTGGTACTGGCCGGTCTGGCGGCCGGCATCGGTTGGCTCTGGGCGCGCTGGGCGGATCCAAGTGCTCAGGCAGTACAGCGGGAGTTCGAACCCAACAATCCACTCGAACTGCTCGCAGCGTTTCTCTTCGCAGGGTTGTTTCTGGCAATGCTGGTAGCTACCCAGTTGGCCGTCACTTATCTTGGAAGAACGGGAGTGAATACTCTGGCCGCCATCATGGGTGTTACCGACGTAGATCCGTTCATCATGGGTATGACCCAGGCAGCGGGTGCACTCACACCTTTGAAAGTTGCGGCGGCGGCAGTTCTAATCGCCGCTGCCAGCAACAACCTCGTGAAAGGGATTTACGCCTACAGCCTGGCCGACCGGAAGACTGGTGTGCAGAGCCTCGCGCTTCTGGTAGCTCTTGCCGCGCTGGGTCTCGTCCCCTTACTTTGGCTAGGATCGTGAACATATTCTGCCTATCGTGTCTTGCCGCCATCATCGGAAAGCGTACGGCTGACCTCGGAATCAGTTGCCCAAAACGGCCCAGCCGGGGCGTGCAAGGTGTGCCGCAAAGTGTGCCGTACGCTTCGAGCCGATATGCGCCAATACGGGCTTTTTCGATTAAAATGCTCGCGACTCCGCAGCGCGACATTACCCCCGAAGACGTTGCCGCTCGCTTACGTGAAGCGGATAGGAGCTGAGCCGCTCCCACAGAACTCATGCGACGACTGTGACCCCGACCAACCCATTACGAGCGCCTCAGCGCCGCTGGCGTATCGCGTGGCTGCTTGCGCTAGGCGTGCTCGTCAACTACTTCGACCGGGTCAATCTTTCGGTTTCGCATGCGGCGCTGTACACCACCTTCGGCATTTCAGATGTCGCGTTCGGGTATCTTTCGGGTGCCTACAACTGGACCTACGCCATCTGCCAGCTTCCGATTGGAGTTCTGCTGGATCGGTTCGGTATACGTCGTATCGGCCGGATCAGCACCTTCTTGTGGAGCATCGCTTCGTTCGGGGCGGCGGTCACTCCTGGACTTGGCGGATTGTTTTCAGCGCGGTTCCTGCTAGGGGTCGGCGAGGCCCCCACCTTTCCTGCGAATGCGAAAGCGATCGGCTACTGGTTTCCGCCGAAGGAGCGAAGCTTCGCGATGTCCATATTCGATTCGGCGGCTAAGTTCGCCTCGGCCATCGGCGTGCCTCTGATCGGAATTCTTCTGCTTAAAGTTGGGTGGCGCTGGAGCTTCGCCACAACCGGGTTGATCAGCTTCGCCTACTTTCTATTGTTCTGGCGAGTGTACCGCGATCCGAAGGACGACCCGCAGTTGGGCCACGCCGAGTGGAAATATATTAATGAAGGCACCGTTCCACAGATTCGGGAAAAGATTGAAACTCAACAAGCATCCCTCAGCTATCTCCTTAAACAACGCAAGGTGCTCGGTCTTGCTGTCGGATTTGGCTCTTATAATTATGTTTTTTATCTTTTGCTGACCTGGCTGCCTAGTTATCTGTCGTCTGCTCTCCACATTGACCTGCTTCACTCATTCCTGTACACAGGAGTCCCGTGGCTCTTCGCGACGATCGCAGACTTAGTCGTCGGCGGCTGGCTTGTGGATTGGATGATTCAGCGAGGATGGGACGGGAACCGTGTTCGCAAAGTACTGCTTGTGGGGGGCACTTCATGCGGTCTAGGAATACTGGGGGCCGCTGATGCGCATAGTCCTACCCGGGCTCTTATCTGGATTAGTCTCTCGATCGGTGGTCTCGCCGCCGCCGCCCCTGTTGGCTGGTCTATCGTTTCGCTCATTGCGCCCCGTGGCAGCGTGGGAACGGTCGGTGGAATTATCAATTTTTCGAATCAAATCTCTGGTATTGCCGCGCCGATCGTGACCGGTTATCTGATCTCGGCACAACATTCCTTCGGATGGGCTTTTCTCCTGGCAGCGGGGTATCTCCTGATCGGAATCGCGGGCTACATTCTGCTGCTCGGCAGGATCGAACCGGTACCACTGCGGTCCTAGTGCAGGGCAGAGTAGTGGGTACTCGCACCGGTTCTCGAGTTGAAGATGTCGAAGCTGCCGTCCCGGTGCCCGATCAGTTCGAGATAGTGTCCAGCGTCGGGTCCCTCTGGGTTTGCTATGTACTGCACGGCAGTGTTGTGTTTCATCCCGCCCTCGTTGGAGAAGTGCAATTGCCAAAGCGTCTCAAGCCGGGGAACTTTTGCAAGCGTCTCAAACGTCTGTATGGAGCCACCTTTGTTCGCGCCGTTGTCCATGATCGCAACCCGCGGCTGAATCGCGTCGACCAGCACGGAGCTGGAACTCTGGTACCAGCCATGATGAGAGACCACATACACGTCGATGAGTCCGATCCGGTTGACCGGGCACATGAGCTGCATCTCCTTGTCCCAGGTCAGGTCACCGAGGTCTAGTATCCTGAGCTTACCGAAGGCGATCTCGATACCAAGTGAGCGGGCGTTCTCGGTGTGGTCGGCCGGGCGAGTCTCCGAGGCCTGGCAGTAAGGATTCGGCTGGCCCGCGTCAGGCAAAGCCTTGCCAATGAGATTTCCATCGGCACTGACGACGGTGGCTTCGATTCCCTGCACTGGCAGAACCTCGCCGGCATGCGCGAGGATGCGCTTCGCTTTGCCGGACGCGAGGACCGCTTGGTAAGCTGCGTAGCCACCTTCGGTTTTGCCGTGGTCGAGTTCGCGATTCGGTCCGTGGTCGATGAATGTGCCCACCGCAATGCGGTCGACGAGCTGCGGCACACCGCCGACATGATCGTCGTGATAGTGGGTGATCAGGACATAGTCGATCCTGCGGACGCCCGCTTGTTTCGCGACCGAAGCGATACGGTTCGCATCGCGATAGTTGTTTCCGGGCCAACCGCTATCGATCAGAAGCGACTCTCCTGAGGGCGTGATGAAGAGCGTGGACTGGCCGCCCTCTACGTCGATGAAGTACACCCTCAGCTCGGCAAAGGCAGAGCCAGCCGCAGCAGCCGACATGGCTCGGACGGTCATGATTGCAGCCATCGCGAAAACGCCGAGTGCGCTGAGTACAAACCGGTTCATTTTCAATTGATGCAATCTCATTTCATCGATCCTCATTGCGGACTGGGGACTGCTGTACCATTGCCCGTGTCGCTCCGGTTGATATGCCACCGTCGACCAGAAGAGTTCGCCCCGTAATGTAGCGACTGGCCTCGGAAGCCAGGAAGACGATCGGGCCGTCAAGATCGCGCGGCTCGCCCGGACGCTTCACTGGAATGCGGTCGACGAGATAGTCTACCCGTGGATGCAAAAAGACTAACAGAGGAATAAGTGTTTGTGGCGCGGGCGCCCCGCTCGCGAAAAGTCGAAGGCATGATTTGAAGGTGGCCGCGAGAACGCTTGTCCCTCTGGCGGTCGTACTAGGACCTGGCCGCCTATTTACTCTTCGGTTAACAGATGATTAGTATGAATTTTTTTTATCCTCGATCTTTTGGAGTCATAGAGTTAGGCATAAAATCCCGCAAAATCTTTGAGTTTAAAGAAGTTAGGCGGGATCTCCTTTTTACCTTCCAACCACGGCGCCCAGTGTACACCCGCTCCCACTGCTCGCGACAGTGTGAAACAATTTTCATCTGGAGCGCCCCAACAATCTGAGATCCTGCCCAGCATCGCCGAAAATTGCCCGATATTCCGCCACTTTTGCAACACCGCTGCCCCTCCCCACCCGTTGTCCCCGGATTCCGCTGCTGACTTGGCCACCAGCTCTCTATCCGTTCGGCATGCCGAGTACTGCCGCTTCTCCGGAGACTGTGTTAGTGGCTTCGGTTTTGGAGGCCTGGACCGCCGATGATCTGGCGGTCCAGGTGCACTGCAAACAGTTACCACTCGAACCGGGCGCTCAACTGTCCGTAGCGGTAACCAGTGACGCTCAACACTTGCCCGAATGTGGTCATGTTGGTCATGTCGAGAGAGGGCGGACCCCACTCGTGGCGGTTGAAGACATTGAAGAACTGCGCACGCAAGCTGAACTGATAACGTTGGTCGGCGCCAAACCGGAAAAGCTTGGCGATGTTCACGTCCTCGTCCTTGTTGCCGGGGCCCCTCAAAAATCCCATGTAGGAATAGTTGTAGGTGGAGAACTGTCCCGGGGCGGGCTGGGCGAAAGCGCTCTGATTGATGTATTGGCCGCCTGGGTCTGGTCCCACTTCGCCGTTTTGAACCCACTGTGGGTTGTACCCCGTGAACGTACCGCTGGACACAGGCACACTAGCAACTCTCTGGGCAAAGACTCCGGACCAGCCTGGATACTGTGTCGGGGCTGCGATGGTTCCCAGCGGCTGGCCGGTGTTATAGGTCAACTGCATGCCAATCTTCCAGCCGCCCAAGACGTAGTTATCCAACACCGCCTTATTCGTCTTCCACCGCTGCCCTATCCCAACCGGCAGATCGTAGAGCACATAGCCCTTCACCTGGTGGGTTATGTCAAACGGTTCCAACTGATGGGTGAGCTTAGGCAGCAGGTAGGGATCCTGCGTCAGCTCCGAGCCCGATTGCGAATCGGCAAAGGCGCCGTTCGTGCTGGCGGTTCCGGTAGCCTGGGACAGCGTGTAATTGAGATCCATGGTGAGGCCATGGACGTTGCTTGTTTTGACCTCAGCGACCATCGCCTGGTAGTGACTCACGGAAATATCGGCGTTCACGAGGAAGAGACTGGTGGGCGCCTGAGAGGATATCTGCGGGTACGGTGTGATCGCTTGGTCGGCGAGTCCCGAAAAACCTGTAAACGGGAAAGGAACATTATACTGCGCTGCGCTGGCCGCGCTATTCACCGTTTGCGTCGCATTGCCCGAGTCATATAGCTGTAAATAGTTGCTCTGAGTGGAATAATTGCCTGGCCAAACCGTCCCATCATGCAGGTGGGTGCCGTGATTTCCCAGATAGTTCAACGAGAAGACCGTGCCCTTCCCTACCTGATACTCAGCGCCGAAATTCCAGTTCTGCACGATGCCCATGGTCAGCGCATTGGGCCACACGTAGGCTACGCCGCCGCTGAGATCGGATTGGGTAGGAACGCGAGCCGGATAGATAGTCTGGCCGGTGTAGGCGCCGGGTGCGGCGTCCCAGCTAAACGAAGGCACATAGGGAACATTATTGATCACATTGTTGGATCCCGCGAACCCGAAAGCGCCCGCAGTGAACCCCGGCGGATAGAAAGCCGGCACGCCGTTCCATTGGTTCATCGCCAGCGGCGCGTACGTGATTCCGTAGTGGCTGCGCAGCACTAGGTTGTGCATCGCTGCGTAGGACACACCGACTTGCGGTCCAAACTGATGGAAGTTCTGTTTGAGCTCGAAGGAATCGCTTCCATTCTGCGCAAAATCCCAGCCGCCGTTGTAAGCGCCCCAAATTCCCCGATTCACTGTGATGTCGTAGTTAGACCATTCGCCGTTCTTCTCATGGAACCGTTCGTTGATGTCCCACCGCAGGCCTAAGTTGAGTGTGAGGCGGGCGTTGACCTTGTAATCGTCCGAGGCAAACATCGACTCGCGCTTGCGACGTCCATATAAGGCCGAAGTGACACTTTGCGCGCCGTCATGCACCTCGCCGAGCATGAAGTTGGCAAAGGCATTACCCACGAAGGGCCATACCAGACTGTTGTTCGGCGCAAAGGTCTCGCTGGTGAAGTCGTATAACCGAAGGCCTCCATCATACAGAGCGTTCATGCCGCGCGCCTGGAAGTCGCCGCCGAATTTGAAGTTATGTCGCCCGCGCGCCCAGGACACGGTGTCGCTGATAACAAAGTTGTAAGGAGTGTACCGGTCGTTCGCCGTCGGCCCAAGAGATGTCTCGGGGTGTCCGGTGACGTCACCAAAATTTATGGTGGGGAAGTTAGCGCCATTCGTGCCAGGGATTCCGACACTACTCGAATTATAGCTCGTCGGCGGTTGGTCTCCCGCCATGTGCGAGTTGTATGCCACAGACGCGGTGTTCAGTATGGTTGGGGTCATTGTATAGACGTGCTGCAAGCGGACCGTCCAGTCACGCTGGGGCTGGACATCGCCATTACTCAGTGGCCCGCCCGTCGAGCTCCCGATCTGCCACAGCCCGTCATAGTTGGCTAGAGAAGAATAGTTCCATAGGTTGAAGCCCCAGGAAATGCGCTGCTTTTCATTGATGGTGTGGTCCAGCTTAAAATCAAAGTGCTGGCTGGTAACGTCGTAGTAGCCACCATAGCCCGGAAAGTTACCTACCAAGCTAGAACCGACTGGCTGGTAGCCCTTTTCATACAGGTTTTGGGCGATGTTCGTGGCAATGGTGCTGAGCTGGCCCGTGGGGATTATGTTTCCCGCGAAGGGTTGATAGCAGGTGTTGCCGCCGCTCACTACCGGATTCTGGGGATTGTAGATCTCCCCGATGGTGATTGGACGTCCGCAGGGATCCAACACTGGATTATTGTCGCTTAGTCCAAGAGTGCTATCCAATAGCGGCCCGCCTAACAGGGCACTGAAGTCACCGTTCAGAAATGCCTGGGTAGGAACCGTGGCCACATTTTGGGTAGCTATGTGGTTGTTGTTGACGAAACGCTCGTACGACCCAAAAAAGAAAGTGTGGTTTTTCCAGATCGGACCGCCGGAACTTAGCCCCCAGTCATCGAAACGACTCCGCTGCCGCGGTATGCCGAGGTTATTGTTGTCCCACGTGTTGGCGTTCAGCGCTTCGTTATCCATAAAGTAATAGGCGCTGCCGTGGAACCGGTTTGTACCGGATTTCATTTCCATCATGATCGTGCCGCCGCCAGTCGAAGCCCCTTCTGCGGACACCCCGCTGACTTGCACGTTCATCTCCTGCACTGCTTCCATGCCAATGGATTGGATAAAGCCTTGCAGCCCCGCGGTGGCATCGATGCCGTCCACCATCACGTTCTTGGTAACGTTTTGCGATCCGGCGATGTGCCCGATGTAGTTGCCGCCGTTGGTAGTCGGTACGTTCTGATAGATGAAACTCGTTATGTCGCGCCCCACGCCAGAGGTGTTGATAAATAGCGGTAGGTCCTTCATCGCGTCGGCCGTCATGTCGGTACCGATATCGGTGGTTTCCGTCTCGAGCACCACAGGCGCGCTCGTAACTTGCACCTCTTCCGTGACCGCTCCAGGCAGCATGCTGACGTTAACCTCAGCCACTTGCGCGGTCGTCAGTGTCAAACCTGTACGCTCCAGTTTCTTAAAACCATCCTTTTCGTACTCCATGGAGTATGTTCCTACGGGCAGCCCAGGCACGCGGTAAATGCCGGCGTCATTGGACACTCCCGTGTAGTGCACTCCAGTATCCACGTTCTTAACGGTCACGTTCGCGCCAACAATCACCGCACCGGATTGATCGGTGACGGTGCCGGTGATGGTGGCCTTGTCCACTTGCGCCCACGCCGGCAGTGATACGATGGATAACAACGCGACTAGGCTGAGGCAAACCATCAGCCAACAGAACGACGCTTGGCGGGTTCCTTCCCTGCTGCTTTTCATGACGTTTTTCCTCTATTCTCCTGGAATTACCAATTTCTGTTCGATCCGTACCAAACTCTTTCCTTGGGTCAGAGGTTTCTAGAGCGGCCTTCCCTCTAGCATGTAGTTGTTCACTCGAATAAACCATCCCGATTCGGCGCAGTACCACGGGGACTGGAATGCCGGAGTCGTATTCACATACTTAGTCTGAATGGTCGTGATATAGCTATTGACCCGCGTCGTATCACCCATCAAACCCGCGGCGCCGGAAATCACCGCCCATGGAAAGGTGTCCGGGAAGTCAAGGCTCGTCCAATTGGGCCAGTTCGTGTTGAAAGTCGCGTACAGTTGCGTCGCGTTGGTGCTGGTAGGCAAGATCACGCCGTTCACAATGGGATACAACTGGGCCGTGGAATCGGGATACCAAGTCTGCCAATTGGTGGTTGGAGCGCCAACGTACGTTAGATAGTCGTTGTGCGCCGAATCCCGCAGGTAGGTCTGGATGCCGTTGGACACATTGGTGGCGGCGGCGGTGTACACGGCACTGTCGGTCGTGTCGTTATACGCGGCCTGAAAGAGGCTGGCAAGGTCGGTCAAGCCTTTGTAGACTTCGGAATTGTCCATTAGATACTGGGTTTGATAATCCGGTTTCGCCCAGGTGAGACCATTGCTCTGCTGGGTTTGCAGCATCACATTGGCAATGCATTCAAGTTGAGGCTGAAGCGTCTTGATGTAGGCCTGGGCGTTGGCGTCGCCCGTCTGCCAATAGGCCCAGGCCAGCGAGGCGAACGTCGCCGCGTAGGAGTCCGTTGAGTCGGCCTCGTTGGTGGAAGTTTCGGTCGTTCCCGACACGCTATAGTCGTATACCGTGCAGGAAAGTCCCCAAACGTCGGAAGAGTTCAGGTGGTTGACATACCACTGCATCCACGCCTGCACTTGAGGGTAGTACGTTGCGTTCTTCGTCAAACCGATGGCCGCCAGATTGCCGAAGTATGGCTCGATCTCAGTTGAGTTGTCTAAAATCGCGCCGTCCGGCAACGACGAAGAGCTCGAGACAGTCCAGTTCGCCGTGGCCGTAATATCCGCGCTGTAGTTTGGCGTTTGAGGAGGAGGCGTTTGTCCGCTACTGCCGCTGCCGCCTCCGCAACTCGGAGGCAGGGCGAGCAATGCCAAGCAGGCAAACCACAATGTGCTTCTTTTTGCTTTCGTCATGCGCGTTATTTCCTCCAGAACCGAAGGAAAATGCCATCGGAATTTGAACGTCGTGGGGCGATCCCTCCGCTCGCCTGCTGAACGCAGCGGCAAGGCGGTAGTCCCGGTTTTGAAGTTTGTGGTTCGCATCATCAGGAATGCCTTCTTTTCAATGCATCTCTGTGCCGCTGTTCCATTCGTCTTCACGCGAAACCGAAGTTGTGCGGTTGGCAACCCTCACGAAAACCGAGGCAAGTTCCACCCGAGGCCCGATAACCACCATAGAAGTATACCTGTCTATACCGATTGTCAAGGTCATTTTTCCCATCGTTTTTTCCATCGAATGCCGCGGACGAGCCCTATCGATCCGCGGCGGTGGAGTCAACGGCGCAGGGATGGGAGGCGGCAAGAAGGCGCGATGCGATTGCCTTCCGAGGGACGGAGCGTACTTGACGCGCTGGACACGGGTTTCGCGCGATCGCGCAGGGCACGGCGCAACGGCCGCTCTATTCCACTGCCCTATTCAATCCTTTATTCTACCGCCGTTGCGGGAATGCTCAATACCGCGCGATAACGATCTCCGCGATAGAGGGAATGCGCGGTTTCGACGGGCTTTCCGCCGGAGTCCCATAACGTACGGGACATCACCAGCAAACTCACTCGGGGCGACATCTCCAGGAGTTTAGCCTCGCTACGGTGCGCGGCGCGCGATTCCAGTATCTCATCGGCGCGGCTTAGGCGTATGTCATAGCGCTCGCGCAAGGTCTGGTACAGCGACAAATGCGCGAGATCCACGTTGTCAATCCCCGGAAACCGGTCTTGGGAAAGCCAGATCTGCTCGATCGCCACCGGAAGACCATCCGCCAAGCGCAGCCGGCGCAGGCTGAAGATGGGCGAGCCTACTGCAACCGCCAACCGGGATGCCACTTCCGGCGTAGCGGCAATGGTCTTGGCCTCAAGAACTCGTGAAGTGGGCTTCATGCCCAGGGCGCGCATTTCGGCCGTAAACCCGCAAAGGTGGGTAATGTCCTTTTCCACTTTGGGCTGGCTAACAAAGGTTCCCTGTCCAACGACGCGAGTGGCAAAACCTTGACCCTTGAGAGACTGCAAGGCGTGCCGCGATGTCATCCGGCTGACGCCGTAGACGCGGCTGAGTTCCTCTTCGCTGGGCAGCGGGTCGCCAGGATGCAACCGCCCCAACTTGATCATCTCAAGGAGTTGGGTTTGGATCTGAAAATAGATTGGAATGAAACTGTTCTTATCGATCGGTTCGAAATTCCATTTGGGAGCGCTTCGAGCGGGCTTTGCCGAATCCGGCGTTGGTTTGTTTGTGTGCCCGCTCCGGCGCTTGTGTTCCTGCATGATTGCGTCTCCATCAGCAACGAACAAGGTATGGGCGGTCAATAACTCGCCCTGCTAAGCACAACTATAGCAACCAACAGGACTGCGATGCCGAAATACATCCAGCTACGCGCGCGCGCTGGGGCGCTTTTCCACTCCCCCAAGCCAACACCGATGGCATTTGCCAAGAGCAATCCGGTCGCCAGGCTGAGCGGCCAACCGATCGAGGTGCCGAGCGAACCGAGACGCGGAACTGCGGATCCATAGACGAAGATGCTCCCTCCCCAGAGCAGAGCCATGAGTGCAGAGAGGGAATAGAGTCGCACACTGCCAGGCTGTCGGAACTTCGCCATACTATGGTTTTTGGAGAGCAGATAAACGCAAAACCCGAGATTGGCCACCGAGCCGGCTCCGAGCATGATCCACCAGATCAGATTGGTGCTGGAAAATTCGCTGAGCCCATGGGCACGCCCATAATCGGCGATGGGTTGCGCCAATGCAAAACCGATGTTGAAGACCGCGGAAAGCAGCCCTGCGCCAACCACTAAAAGAAGAGCCACGCCCATGGGACGAGCCGACCCAACTAGGTCGCCGCGCTCGGCCCCAACGCCAGCGGCCGTTTCGCGCTGCCAACCTGCCCAGCCACATAGAGCGATGCCCACAATTTCGATGGTCACGCCGGCGAGAATCATGTGGCCTGCGTGCTCCATCATTTTGTGCGGCGAGAGCAACAGCATGGGGAGAAACGAGCCCATGGCGGAGCTGATCGCGAGCACAAAAGTGTTGGCCAGAGAAATGCCGATGGCGCTGACGCTCTGACCGAACATAATGGCTCCGAAGCCCCAGGCAAAACCGGCGATCGCCGCGATGCAAACGGCATGAGCGGGAGCGTGGAGAACCAGCGTCCAACTTTGCGGCGCGATGGCGCTGACGATCGCGGCAGGCATCAACAAGCAGGAAACCGCGATGAAGAGACTCCAGACGTTCTCCCATTTCCAGCGCCCCAGAAAGCGCATGGGCAGAGTAAAGCTGCCATTCATGATGCCGGAGACGATCGCCAGCAGCGATCCAACAATCAGCCTGCCTTCCATGCTCCCATCCGTTCTGCCCCGAGGGAGGGCCTCGTGGCGCTTGAGGCGATCCGCCCCGGCCGTTCAGGGAAGTTCACCCTCAAGACCAAAGTCGTTATTCGGTGTATCGTATAGTTGAACTGTAAACTATACAATGATACTATTGCGCGTCAGTTCACAATGCCCTTTAGGGTGAGACGGGAAAAGAACATGCTATCGAAATTGACCGGACTCAAAGGCAACCTGGTGGTGTCGTGCCAGGGCGCGCCCGGGGATCCTCTCGAAGACACCGAAACTATACGCCGAATCGCGAGAGCTGTCGTTGCGGGAGGAGCGCGGGGCTTGCGCGTTAACAGTCCCGAGCATATCGCCGCCATCCGCCAGGACTCGGACATTCCCATCATCGGGATTCAGAAGCGATATTGCGATGGACGGCTTCGCATCACGCCCGACTTTGCATCGGCAGCGGCATTGGCGGCGGCGGGCGCCTCGGCCATTGCGCTGGATTGCACGGACCGCGTCTGGCCCTGCGGCGAACCCTGGCAGCAGTTGATCGCGCGAATTCACCGCGAGCTGAAGTTACCCGTGATGGCCGATATTGCCACCTTGCAGGAAGCGCGTGCAGCCGCCGCAGCCGGGGCCGATCTTGTCGGCACGACTCTGAATGGGTATACGGAGCAAACGCGCCACAATCATTCCTTCAGCTGGTCTTTACTGGCCGACATGACGCGGCAGATCGATGCGCCGGTGGTCGCAGAGGGGCATATTTCCTCGCCGGAAGAGGCCAAACGTGCGCTCTCGGGCGGCGCATGGTGCGTGATTGTAGGTTCAGCCATTACGCGTCCAGGCGCGATAACCGCCAAGTTCGTTCACGCCATCGAACGGCAGGAGCCAACCGCTCCAGCAATTGGTGTCGACATCGGAGGTACATCGATCAAGGCCGGGCTGGTGGAACGCGGTGGACAGGTAAGTCTTACCGCAGAGGTTCCGACTGAGGCGCGTAGGGGCCGGGATGCAATCGCAGCCGGTTTGGCGCAGGCCATCGAGCAGGTGTTGACAACCGTTCGCGAGAAAGGAATTCAACCCGCGGGATTGGGCATTGCCAGCGCCGGAGTGATGAGCGCGCAGGACGGTTCCGTTTTCGCGGCCACGGACAATCTTCCCGGATGGACAGGGTTCAACCTCCGGGGTTTTGTGGAAGAACGTTTTCATCTGCCCGCTTGGGTCATCAACGATGCGCATGCCGCCGTTCTGTCGGAATTGCACTTCGGCCTTGGACGCGGTTTGTCCGACTTCGTGGCCATCACGGTCGGCACTGGCGTTGGAGGCGGTATTGTGTGCGGCGGAAAATTGCTGCTCGGCCAGTACGGCTTTGGCGGCTCCATCGGCCACCATGTGATCCGGGTCGATGGTTATCCCTGCAATTGCGGACGGCGCGGCTGTTTGGAAGCGTATGTTTCCACTGCCGCTTTGCTGCGGGAATACAAAGAACACGGCGGAACGGTCGGCAATGATCCAGCCATCAATGACGCAGCTCTGGCATTGACGATCAACCAGCTAGCCCTGGCCGGCTATCCAGCCGCTCAACGAGCTTACTCGATTTTGGCCGCCTATCTTGCCGAAGGGATCGCCAATGTTTTCAACCTGCTCGATCCGCAGGCTGTACTGGTCTCGGGCGGACTTGTGGAAGGTCAGTCCCAATTCGTATCCGCGGTCGAGAAACGAGTCGGGGAACTCCTGCACTTTGGAGCGAAGCGAAAGCCGCGCGTACTTATGGCCAAGGCAGGACGCTACGCCGGAGTACAAGGCGCCGCCGCCCTCGTATTCGATGGCCTCAACAACCTGGCGCCCGGCCAATGGACAGCAAGTGTTCCGGCAGATAACGAAACCACAAAAGATTTGCAAGAGACCTTATAGGAGCGGGTACAACAATGAACAGGATGCGCTGGTTACGCAGTGTACTGTTTCTCGGAATTTTATCGGCATCGGCGTTCGGCCAGAAGCAGGTGGCCCGGCTGGAACTGATTCCTCCATCGCCCGTTACCGACAAGATAACTCTCGACATCCGCGGGGCCGTCGAAAACAACAGCGGGTTGGACCGGGAGTATGCGATTTCACTGTATCTCGACCGGGAGTCGCCGGCGACGCGCGTCCAAACCGAGAAAAAGCTCATCCCCGCTCATGGCAATGCCGGCATATACTACCGGCGCTCCACGGCCGGATGGGCGGGCAAACATCAAGTAATTCTCGTCGCAACAAGTTCTGATGGGCGGACCGGCACAAAGCGCGAAGTTGAAGTGCTGCCATCCGATATTCGCTCCACCCGTACGATCGATGGCGCCTGGGTTGGCATCGTGCACTGGAGCGACAAAGAAGGCAGCCACTGGAACGCGGACATCCGAAAACTGACCGAGGACGATTGGCGCCAGCAGATTCACGGGATGCACAACATCGGCATGGATACCGTGGTTATTCAGGAGACCTTTCGGAATCAGGCGTATTACGGCGATAACATCATCGCCACCACGGGTTACAAAGGGCTGGCCTATTATCCTTCGGAATTGTATCCGGGACGCATGCAGATGGCCTCCCACGATCCCTTGGAAGCCATCTTGTCCGAAGCGGACCGGTTAAATATGAATGTTTTCCTTGGCGTGGGCCAATATGCCTGGTTCGATTTCAGTGCGGCTGCCCTCGACTGGCACAAGAGAGTTGCCGCCGAGTTATGGCATCGTTACGGCCGTCATCCTTCCTTTTATGGCTGGTATGTATCGGCAGAAGCGTATGGCAGCCTGATCCCGGACCAGGGCGAGGAGGCGAAGGACCGGTACCGGCAGGAGATCATCGCTTTCTTTAAGGGATTTCAGGCCTTCACCCGTGGACTCGCGCCGGAAAAGCCGATCATGCTGGCTCCCAACGCACATGGCATGCTCAAGTCTCAGGACGCGTGGCCGCTGGTGCTGGAGCACGCCGACATCATCTGTCCCTTCGCCTTTCATCGCATGCCCGAGGGAGACATTACAGGAGAACAGTCCGCGGAGATTTGGCAGAGAATGTGCGACAAGGCCGGCGCACACCTGTGGATGGACATGGAGGCCTTTCTGTTCGACGATGGGGCACTTGTCCCGCGTCCGATAGCTGGGTTGCTCCAGGACCTGCAGCGATTTCCAAACTTCGAAAAAATACTCTGTTATCAATATTCCGGTATATTCAATTCTCCAGAATCGCGAATCAAACCGGGCGGCCCTCCGACCGTGGTTCTCTACCGCGATTATCAGCGGTATCTCGAAGGGCTGAAGCGGGACAATGGGAAGAAGTCCAACTAACTTGTTGCAGTGTAGCCCGTTAGCGCAAGTATCGCTTTGGCTGGTAGACGCGCCGGACGCCTGCTTTCGTCGCACTGCCGCCGCGCCGCGTACAGCTCCGACCCGAACTGTGTCATGAGAAAGGTCTTCAGTTCGACGGTCTCTCCGATTTGCAGACGACGGCAAAGAAAAAGAAGATGACGATGATGACGACACGACCGACGACGGCTACTCGGAGTGAGCGTGCCCCTATTTATTTCAGTGGGTGAAGGATGAAGCGCGAGCATTTCGTCAAGGTAGTCGAGGAGGCGCTCGACTCGCTGCCACAAGAATTTCGCCGTCGCATTCAGAATGTTGCGGTGCTGGTAGAGGATGTGCCGCCGAACCAGCCATCACCGCAGGCGGGGCAGCAAAGGCGGCTGCTTCTGGGTGTCTTCCATGGCGTGCCCACGACCAAGAAAAGCATATTTAACCTACCGTCAGGACCCGATCACATCGTGCTTTATCAGAAGAATATTGAAGCGGTCTGCTCCAGCGAGGCCGAAGTCCGCAAACAAATCCGCCTCACCGTCATCCATGAACTGGGCCACTATTTCGGGCTGGACGAAAACCAACTGAAGGATGTTTAGCTAAGAAATGGGTGGACTAGACCAAGTGGTAACAATCGGAAACGTCGTCCCCGATAGTGGTGGAGTGTGAACCTCGCTTTGACATCAGATTTGTGTCAAGCTGTGGGCATGGCAACGAAACGCACCAAAGCCGACAGATTGGAGCGGCGGACGGAACAACTGGAAAAAAGGGTGGATCGCCAACCAGACGAGATCGAGAAAGAGCCATCAACACTCGCCCCGAAGTCGGACGAGCCGACCGTCCTGATCCCGATTGAGCAGCAGATTCAGCAACGCGCCTACGAACTTTACGAGCAGCGCGGAAGGACAGACGGTCACGATTTGGACGATTGGCTTCAAGCCGAGTGCGAGATAAAGGGCACGCAGGCGAACGCGGCAGCGGCATAGCTTCCAGAGATGGCTCGGCTACGCGGTGTTATCCGGTACCCGTGACCGCGTGTCCTTGGTTGAGTATATCGTCCACCTTACGCACGAGTTCTGAAGGAAGGAATGACTTGGCCACTGTACATCCTATTCGACATCGCACACTCAAGAGTGCGTCTCCGTACTGACAAACTGCCTAGACCGTCGATACAATTTTTAATTGCTCTGAATTTCCCATCACGAGGAGCGTCCATGAACGAGAGCGACGTAAAATCGCAAGATGCGCAATCATGGAAGAGTCTATACAGGGCTGCCGTCCTTGAAACAAATATGGAGCTTGTCCCTCTACGAGTGCTGGAAGCGCGGAAAGCTGCTGGGGAACGCGCATTGCACTTGATCCGGGAGGCTGCGGTCGACGAACCAGAATTACAAGACTTGGTGTATGCAAGTCGGGTTTTGGACGAATTGGAAAGAAAGTGTCAGTCCGCTAGACATTCAAGACCCGAAACAATGCAAAAGCGCAAACTTGGAAAGAGCAACTTGGAAGTGTCTGCAATCGGGCTCGGCTGCATGGGAATGAGCTTTTCCTACGGCCCGCCCAAAGACACGCAGGAGATGACCTCTCTTGTCCGTGCCGCCGTTGAACGCGGCATTACATTTTTTGACACCGCCGAAGTGTACGGCCCGTTTTTGAACGAAGAGCTTGTGGGCGAAGCTCTCGCTCCTTTCCGCGGGAAGGTGGTGATCGCCACCAAGTTCGGGTTCGATCTGAGTGGCAGCGATAATCGGCCGGGAGCGGCAGGTCTGAATAGCCGGCCCGAGCACATCAAGGAGGCGGTCGAAGGCTCGCTCAAGCGGCTCAAGGTCGACACAATCGACCTGCTCTATCAGCACCGGGTTGACCCGAACGCGCCGATCGAAGACGTCGCTGGCGCCGTGAAGGAACTGATTCAAGCAGGCAAGGTCAAGCACTTCGGGCTTTCCGAGGCGGGCGCAAAGACGATTCGTCGCGCACACGCAGTCCAGCCGCTCACTGCTCTCCAGAGCGAATACTCACTTTGGACAAGAACCCCCGAGAAGGAAGTGATACCGACCCTCGAGGAACTCGGGATCGGCTTCGTGCCGTATAGCCCTCTTGGCAAGGGATTCCTGACGGGAGCGATCAAAGAAAATACGACGTTCGCCAGCTCCGACTTCCGCAGCACTCTCCCTCGCTTTACGCCGGAGGCTCTCAAGGCGAACCAAGCACTGATTGACCTGCTCGGCAGCATTGGGAAGCGGAAAAACGCGACTCCTTCTCAGATCGCACTCGCATGGCTGCTCGCTCAAAGGCCGTGGATCGTTCCGATTCCAGGCACGACAAAGCTAAACCGCCTCGAAGAAAACATCGGAGCAGCGTCAGTCGAACTGACGGCCGACGACCTCCGCGACATCGATGCTGCCGCTTCCAAGATTAAGGTGGAAGGAGCTCGCTACCCCGAAAAACTTGAGCGAATGACCGGTCTGTGATCAGAAAGAGGTAACTAACATGAGTAAAGAACCTTCCGCAGCAGAGAAGCTGATTGGCGATTTTGCGCCCAAGCTCGTCGATTTAACTGATCGCGTACTTTTTGGGGACGTTTGGGAACGTCCCCAGCTTTCCAAGCGCGATCGCAGTCTCGCGACGGTAGCCGCGCTGATCGCCATGAATCGTCCGGATCAGTTGCGGTTTCACCTCGCGAGGGCTGTAGAGAATGGGGTCAAGAAGGAAGAGCTGATCGAGGTAATCACGCACCTGGCGTTTTATTCCGGCTGGCCCAATGCAATGAGTGCCATCATGGTCGCAAAAGAGGCGTTCTCGAAGGCGTAAGAACAAGAGTTTCAAGCTAAGAGTTCGGTGGAGCTGAAACGAATGTACTGATGAGGCGCGATCCTTGCTCCCCCAAAATTCACAGGTTCCTGGGACAAGGCATGAAGTGGCCACAGGGAACACACCAGCAAAAGAGCAGCAAGAGAAATCACGTGCAAGTATCTGGGCTGTTTCATCACGAATCTCCTTTTTGGCCGCGAAAACGGGCTGCCAAGTGTGCACCCATCTCGTCTGTTCGCGACATCGTGAAATGATTTCATCTGGAGCGCTTCCTATAAGGTCTGCGATCAGCACCATCACGGCACCTTCTTGGAATTAGAACCCTCTCAGCCAGAAATTGCCAACCTGCGGGATTGCGGCCCAGTCAATGAGCGCACTCAATCCCAAACGTTCATCCAACTCACGGACCAGCAACAGATCACCATCGGAAGTAACGCGGGAACCTTGGAAATCAACTTTCAACCAAGGGTTAAACGAGAGCTGAAAGAGCTGATTTTGTTTCTCACCCATTGGGTCGAGCCTCCGTAGAGTTCGTTTTGCTCTCAAAGCCGCATGAATACTGGCGTTGGCTCGATCGTACAGCCACTTACTCAGAGTTCAAAAAGGAAATGTGGGGGTTAGTACACTACGCGGTAGTATCCCCGCCTAGTTATTACACCCCACTAACTGCACCCTACTTACACCCTACGTTTCGATCCCCACGTAGCACACTCGGCCCACGATGTAGTCGCCGGGCTCCTGGCCATCTTTCAAGGTTATTATTTCAATCGGGCAGGCCGGGTTGTGCGGACGCAGGATCAAGTGGTGGTTCGCAGTTTCGACATACCTGATCGTGCAAGTACCATCCTTACGCACGGCGTATATGTTACTTTCGCCCTTGCGGTAGGGAGTCAACGAATTGTAGTGGCGGTCGAGCAGCAGGGTGGCGCCGGGCATGGTGCGGGGATACATGCTCATTCTTTCCTGAGCATCCGCCTTAATGATCACAAAGCGTTCCCAGCAGCCGCGGTCGCCTTCCACTTGCTCCTTCAAGCGCTTCAAAAAGCTCTTCCTAAACTTCAGTATCTCCTTGACATGCATGCTCATAATCAGCGCTTCGGAGGCCGCGATATGCGGGTCGACGACCAC
>Ga0181536_10002980_pt1 | contig 18676 bp, 18 predicted proteins | sample PEATcosm2014_Bin_41_FD_121105 | JGI IMG/M metagenome (GOLD analysis project Ga0181536, IMG submission 121105) | Peatland microbial communities from MTU Mesocosm Facility, Houghton, MI, USA - PEATcosm2014_Bin17_60_metaG | ecosystem: Environmental > Terrestrial > Soil > Wetlands > Peat | place...
ACCTATCGAGATCGGCGAGCGTAAGCTGTTGAAAACACGGGATCCTCTACCGTGTATTTTTCCGCCTTGGGTACGGTTACCCCCTATTGGACTGTCGGCCGAATCCAGTCCCCATTGAGAGAAAAGAGTCGAAGAAGAGGAGATCCCTGCTTGTGGGGATACCGTATAGGGGGATGATTCCATAGTTTTTCATGGTGTGGTCCCGCGGTCTCAGTCGTCGATCACTTGAACACTTGACGCTTACCGACATCTCAAGCGAGTACTTGCTCAAATCGCTCGCCCTGGGGTGTAAACCGGCGCTCGCTATTGACCAGGGTATCAAGTTCTGCGCCAATATCATTCAATGCGATACGACGCCGGTCGGCGTCCAAAGCAGTTGCCTGTCCACGGCTGGGCGTATGAAGCGATAGGTATCGTGCGGGAATTGCGTAGGGACTACCCTGGAGCGTATAAAATCTGCAGCAATTACACCGCGACGTTTGGGAGATATGCTCCGCAAATACTCAGCCAACGCTGTGTTCGGAAAGGCACGAAAGGCCCCGGGGGGTTCAAGAACCTAACGCGGACCACGGCCGCGAGCGATAACCAAGAGCCCTTGAATTTCGGCACCTGCTGAAAATCCAACAGGCCTTGGCGCAGCCACCCTGGGTAGCGCCGCGCCGACGCCGCGCCCGGCGATTTACGGGCGAAGCCGCTTTGCCGCCCGTCGAACGGCATCCTCGCTAACCTGCCCTGTCTTTTTGCGCATGGTCCCGAGTGTCGCATTCGGGGAGAACTCTGGAATCGGCTTTGGTAGGTTTTTATTCAGCGTGTCGCTGCGCTTCTGCTGAATCTCACCTTTCTTTGGCGCACTTTTGTCACGATGACGACCATCGAGTCCGGGCTCTTTCATTTGCTCCCTCTCCGTTCAAGATATTGGATTTAGACAAACACCGACGATTCGCCTGGCATGCGCATACCGTAGCCAACACCTCACGCGTGATATTGCAGGAGATCTGAGGTGCATACCGTGCACGCCCGATCGTTCCTGATGCCCGACGTGTTCGCATCCGCGATAGGGGGTAACCGAGGGCGTTTCTTCTGAATAAGTCGCTCAGCTGCGTCTAGCGCCCGACCGCGGGTAACTGCATACATCAAACCGCGGGCACCGTCGTAGGAACAATTCAAAGCCGCAAGTGCCTGGCCAAACTGGAGTGCAGCTACAACAAGATCCTGCTTAAACCGCTGCAAACTAGTCAAACCCTGCTGTGCCATTCTCAAGACGAGCCCAGCGGTGCACCAATCCCCGCTGCCCGCAGCGTCCCGAACAGATGGGGCGGGCAGAGCTTCCAGCGAAACCCAATCCGGTCGTCCGCCGGTTCCACGCAGTCGAAATCGTAAGCCATCCGCGCCTAGAGTTTGAATCTCCAAAGGCGGTCGCGCTCGGCGAACAAGTGCCTCGAGACCAGACAGACGCTCATGCGAGTACTTAAAGACATGTGACACGTTGAGACATTCAACGAAGAGTGCCTCGTCTTTAACGCCGGATGGTTCAAACACGACGAGGGCGCCGAGCTCTCGACTCCGACGAGCCAAAGTAAGAGTGCCGGGAGCAACGCGATCGAAGAAAAATACCTCGTGCTCCGGTAGCGCCGTCGCGATATCCTGTATGCCGCTATCAAGAACGGGTCGATAACCCGCCATAGCGGCACCGCAAACCGGACAGGCCCTCGAAAATCGATGCCGCCGCCCGCCACGCGCGTCGACGATGGTCTCCTGAATGACGACAGGGGTACGTCGGCCTTCCTCGACGGCCAGTAATGTTACGTCGACTCCACACCGCCTCAGATCGGCCAGCAATTCGCCGCCGGCAACGTCATTGCCAATCCGCCCGACGGCCGAGGCATGCATTCCAAGGAACGCGAGATCGGCTAATACGTTGCCGCAACTGCCACCGGCGTGGCGACGTTCGAGCGTCGTGTTGTCAGAGACGGCGCTACGGATGACGTCTAAAGCGATAAATCCCGTGCCGACGCACCGCCCGGAACGATTACTCTTTATCCGCATAGCACTCTCCCGCTAGAGAAAGATTATATAGCGTTGGCGACTCGCCGTCGCGCGGCTTATCTAAGGCATATCCTTGTGCGTCGACATGAGCTACACCCACATCCACGTGATCTTCTCCCTCACTGTCTCGTAGCTCGTAGGCCGCCAGCAACGCTCCGAGAGACGACAGTTTTGACGACATTGCGGACACAACGGCCTTGCATCCGCTCAAGGGCGCGAGCGCGCGCTTATACTGCCTCACTGATCTGACAATCTGCCGATAGACCTCGAATGGATTGCCCTCGGATGCATAAATAATGTTCCTTGGTTCGACTCGAAGCTGGTCGAATAACACCTGGCGATATTCCAAAATAAGGTCATCAGATTCCCGCGGATTCTGCGCTGGCGATGGAAGCACCGGGCAAATTTCATCTGGGGCGACGAGGGTAAGAATGCGATCGAGCTGAATTTGCTGACCCCTTCCCAGCACGGGTAGCCAGATCCGTGGTTGTTCGCGCGTAGCTTCCCGCTCGAACTCCGCTGCGGAGAATCCGTGAAGAAACGTGGCGCTGTCATCGATCCCCTCATCCCGAATGGCCATGTCGAGCGTCGGTGAGTGCGCAACGACAACGTGAAGATTGTGGACGCTGCCATCCTTCGGCAGCTGATCAAACATCGTCAGTAGCTTCGCAATGAGCGGGAAGTACAGCCCCCGAGGCAAAGCGCTGATATCAACGATAACGTCAGTGTAATTGCGAAAGTCTTCAGGGTTCGAAAATGCCTTCGCGATGCTTCGACCACCGATCCGCCGGTTGTCATCCGATACGAGAGGAATCGACCGCTCTGAGAGTCCGCAGCCGCCCGAAGCTACCAATTGAGCGAGTCTCTGTTCATTCGCCGCCCGCAGATCACTGTGTGATCGGGATGCAGATTCCGGGCCCTCCTCAAATCTCAGAACGCAGACGTCACGCTTTCCGACCCCGCCCGCCCCGAATACGGCTTGTAGTCCAACACACATGCGTTCATCGAATCCGAGCCCGAGCACATAAAGAACATTCCGTTCCCGCTCGGCAAACAGGGTATGCCACATCGCTAGACCAGCGTCCCCTTTTGTCAACACATAATCGCGCCAGCGTAAGTCGGCAATCATAGAGCTAGGGTTCCGGCACGGGGTGGTTTGTAGCCGCGCTCCATCCAGCCCACCAATACGTTCAGTGGGCGTTCACGGAAGCCGCCAAAGTTAAGTGGCAACTCGAACTTCAAGCACATCAGCCTGTTCAAATACAAAATCATCCATCGCTGATTCTTGACGCTCTTGTCGAGCTCGGCGTGCAAGAGATTGTGCGCGAGCGCGGTCGCGAGTAGCTGTCCAAATCTCGCGTAGGATTCATTCGCCTTGAGTGCGACCGGGTCCAGTAAGATTTTGCGCTCTTGCATGCTAATCGCGATTCCATTGACCCCCGGTGCATACGGCGCATTGGGCTGATACGTGACGTCCCTGCAGAAAGCGCCCACCACGTTTAGGAAATTCATGACATCGCGCCCATTGCGCGCTCTGCGCGGAAGATCATTGACACGGGAATCGCCCGCATCTGTCAGGATTTGTTGCTGACGCTCGGGGGAGAGGACGGGCGGCGCGCCCCGCCGCCCACGAAGCAATGCGGCGGCAAGGGCTTCCTCAAATAGGTCGCCGGCCAAACTCAGGTATTGCTCAACGTTGAAGGAGCCTAGGCTCGCAAGTCTCGCCGGACCAAAGTAGTAGGGGAATCCAAATTCCTTGGCGAGCAACAGTTCGGCGGCTGATTTGACTCCCGAGTCGTCCTTGTCCTCGAGTTCTTCGCGACCGAGAGCAAATTCGAAACTCTGCTGCGTTTTGCGGCGATGACGCTCGATGATAATTTCCAGAGAGCGCCATGCAACGAGTTGCTCCCGCGGGTTGCCCTCCACGTCGGAACGTGAGCTTACCCACTCCGCGTACTGAGGATTTTGGGTCGCAATCTCTCGCACTCGCCTCGAAACCGTGTCCAACGCGGCCTGGGTGCGGGCCGTTCGCTCGGGTGAATCCATATTCGAGTCGATGATCGCAGCGAAAGATCCGGGAGCATCGCCGGTGGCGACATCAGCCGCCATCCGGGCGCGCCGTTCCGCGATCGTGGCAACCGCCGATTCGAAGCGCCTCGGATTTCGGCGCCAAGCTTCCTCAAGATTGATAACATCACCGTAGTCCCTGCCCGCGAGTGCGCCTGACGCAAGCAATTCTTCTGGCGACAGAGCATCCAGGCGCTCGGCAATCCATACCGTCGTTCCGCTTCGCTGTTCAACAACCGTTTCTCGAAGTGCGGAGCGCTGCTCGGCCGTGAGCTTCTGCACATCATCGAGTAGCAGAAGCCACCGCGGGACGACTGGCTCGGAGTCGACGCGCAGGGCTCCCCGATCCAGAAGCTGCAGAGTCAGCAGGGAGTCGTGTCCGACAGGACCGCTCGATACGGGCGGCAATAGGCTGTCAATGACATCACATATCGACTGCTCCAGGCGCTCCGCCCAATCACGAGCCTGGTTCCCGTCGCACGGGCTCTGCAGTCCTGGCAGCGGGTCGTCGCTCGGGATGTCGACTAGAATACGGCCTAAGTCTTCTGGATATCTAAGACGGCTCGCCGCCAAGACACTCTTCAGGCAGCCAAGCATAATCCGCGCGTCCAGCAACGCCATCAGAAGTCGGCGAGCTCTCGGGGCCGGCAGGCCTAAGTCAGCAAGCGCGGGATACGTTCGTCCGCACGCGAGCATGACTCCGACCACACGCACGCTATGATCGTCGATGGCTCCTAACTGACGAACCCGCTGAAATAGTTCCTTGTAGTCGGGGTTGCCGCGTAACGCAACGAGCGTGTGCAGAATGCTTGGAGTAAATAGCTTCAAGAGGGAAGTCTTCCCTCCTCCCGGCGCGCTGCGAATGAATTGCGGTCGCGCAAATGGATCTTCCTCCGGCAAGAGGTCGAGAACGCCGGGTCCGAATAGCTTCAGAAAGTCGGTTTCAGATTCGATGTGCTCGGCCGCCTGAAGGCGAAACGGGTTCCGGAGGTCTCTCATGCCTCCCTCCGGTGACGGTTAAATCGCTGAAAGAGCGGCCGCACAGTCTCGCTATCTTCCGCCCACAGAAGGTAGAGCGAGTTATTCGGGGTGTTGTGGTGAAGAACCATCGACAGTCCACATGCCGCAAATCCGTACTTCAGATTCGTGCCACCTCGTTCTGTATGTTCGTTTTCCGCCGCTGGGTCGTAATAGCGTTCCACCAGTTTTACGAACGGTTCGTCTGACGAGGATGATAGTCGTAGGCGGTTGTCGAGAAATTGCACCGTGTGAATATCAACCAGGGCACCAAACCGATCCTCCAGGAGGCGCGCGCCTTCACGAATATTGTCGAGCGCCTGGGCGGTAGCGACGTATAGCGCCACGACGACGGACGTTTCAGGGAATTTGACGATTCCGCTCCACTCCGGCGCTGTTGTGATGCGCCGAAGGAACGTCGCAAGCTTTCCTTCGAGTTCGCCATTCTCCTCGCGGACGTAGGACTTACCACTACCGGCGAAGTCGTCCAACAACACGATGGCGGGAACAGGATTCCCGGACAGGTTTTGTTTTGCAAGCCATCCGCGCAGCTTTTCGACACGATCCTTGGCCAGTTCGTAGCTCGGATAAATCTGCTCGTGTGAGAGTTCTCGATTGCTTCGCCTAAATTGGTCGACCCGAGCGCCATCACTTAGTCCAAAGAACAGAGTTGACGTCTGCAGGGATTCGAACGTCTTCCCATGGGCGACTCGACCAACTCGAAATGAATTTGTCCCGTCTAATGCTGCCGCGCACGCCAAAAGAAGTGGGCGCAGATAATCCGGATACATCACGGACGCAAAGTGCGCCATCTCCGCTTCCGAAAGGAAGACTAGATGCGATCGAATGAAGTCGTACGCAGTTTGGCGTTCTACCGGCTCGAATTGTTCGAGCCAAAGAGCAAGACTCTCCACAAACCGCATGCCAGGAGAAAACTGCTGATACTCATCGTACTTCAGTAACGCGAGAGCTTGGAGGATCGGTCGCTCGCGCGCGACGTCGACAGGTGACCAGTTCATCACACTGGCGAGTAGGCGTTCCGCCAGCGCGTCTCTCACGGAGACCTCCACAGGTCCCGACTATCGAGACTCCCGATGCCATCCACTACGGATATCGCCCGCAGGTACCGAAGCGCTGCCTCCGGGCCAATCACGCCCGAAGGGGCGAGATTCCAGCAGGTGGCAAGAGATCCTGAGACTTCATCGACGCTGATAGACGGCCAATGTGAGAGAAGGGCGACGTCGTTGCCTGGCCACGAGCCACGATCGCCTATGCAGAGCGTTTGGGTACCGCTCTTCACTTTCTGCTGCACCGCATCGACGACCGCCAGCTTTCCGATGCCCGGCGGCAAAACATCTACAGAGTGTGACGATACAAGTACTCTGATTCCTAGGTGCTCGACGGGTCCGAGCGCCGTCATAACGGCAGACATCAAGGTGTCTGTGCACAGGTTGCCGCTCGGCTCGATTGTGATCTGTCGGCATCTCACAGTTAGCGACGTGGTTTCGAGCAAAAGTGAGTCACCCTTCAAAAGCTCCAGTGCTAGGTCTAACGGAGGCTCCGCGGAATCAAGGCGGCAGGGAGCATCGTTTCGCGACAGAGCGGCGATCTCGCCGCCGTTGTAATAGCCCACCGTCACGCGCTGCCATAATTCTGGTGGGAACGCGTGTTGTAGCGATGCACGTACCGATCGTCCGCGACCGGTTGCAATGCCTACTACAATCCCTGCCTCTAGAAGTCGAACGCATTCGGTCGCGACGTCGTCGCGCAGTGCCCCGAATCGCTCAGCGCGACCACATAGTGTTCCATCGTAATCGAGCACGAGTCCGCCCAGCTTGACAGAGGCGAGCGACTCAACAAATTGTTCAAAGGCTCGGGCAACTCCCGGTGAGTCGCTCCTTTGAAGACGGCCCAGGCGCGTGAGCTTTCTAGATACTGGAGACGGTTGATGTTCAGTTCGCAGTCCCGGCCCTAAGTGGTATAGCTTCCGCCCGAAAACTGGCACGCTGGGTCGGCCAGGGTCGAAGGACTGAAGATCCCCGAGAAGCCCCACGAGTTGAAATCCCCGAACCAAAAGCTCAATAGTGCCGGCCGGACCGTCATGGCCAGTGTGCAGGTCGACGACGGAGACGTCCGGCGGCAGCAAAGCGCGCGTCTTCTCAGCCAAGGCCGATGTCTCCGGCGTCACAAGCATCACCACGCACGTTTCTGCCGCGCGTCTCGCAAGCCAAAAGTGACGGCCGTGCCCGAAGTTCCGGTAATCGCTCAGCTGTGCCGATGCGATAGCCGATTCATTCAGCTTGGACTCAAGATCGGTTGCAACCGGGGAACTCCACCCTCCGTGGAGAACTATCGCCGTGCGTTTGCCGCTGAGATGATCAATCGACTCAATTGCGTGATCAGTCGGCAGCATTGCCGGTGTTTTCTCGCCATACGCTCTCAGCAAGAACACGCAGGTCGCGAGAAGCGAATTGGTTGCGAGGAAGCCGTCCTTTCCGTGCGGAGCGTCGTCCTCAAATACGTATGAACGCGCGAACCGGCGTGCCTCACGCGCAAGGGGACTGCCCCGCTGCGTGCAGATGGTTCCGATCGCCCGCGTCTCGCAGCATACGCTGCGCTCCAGCGCGGCCAGAACGTCGCGATTCTTTCCCGATGCCGAAAGGATCAAGACAGCGGCGTCATGTAAATTCGGCTCACTCAATAGGAGATCAAGTGGCGTGGCGCGTCGCGAAAACCCTTCGGCTCGGAAGCGATGCAGGAGTGTCGCCAGATGCGCTGCAGTTGCAGATCCGCCGGACCCGACAGCGACGAGCGGGCGGCCGTGAGCAGCGGCGGCGAAATCAGTCAACGGCTCAATGGGCCGCTGGCTGGCCCAGGCATAGGTATCGCCGAGAACGGCCAGTTCTTTGGCGTACGCCTTACCCACGGACACCCACGAAGGGCGATCGACAGCCGGCTTCCTTTGCTATGGGCTCGCCGAGCACGCGCGCACCGCGCAAACGTTGCATTTTAGGGCCGATTGACCCGATCGGTGTCATGTGGCGTGTCGACCGCACATGCGCCCCACCAATGCCCACTATGAGTTGGCTCACCCAGCCTCGATTGTAGAAATTACTGTACATATATCCAGTATTTTGGCAGGCGGCATTCCCTAGTACAAGACCAGCTTCAGTATGATCTCGGTCCGGGCGAGCTGCTTGGCGCTTCACTTCGTCCCTGCGCTTGGGCTGCTCGCGCCATGCCGCATTCCCCGCAATACACGATCCCATGCAGGAGCGCCTGACCGGCGACAATTATAACTGCCGGTCGCGTTGCCCTATGTAGCGAGGCAATGCGCGTAGCGCCGCCAGTACCAACGCATATCGACGTGGTGCTACGTATTCCCGCAGCTCCCGAGCCTTCAATCGCCGCGCCTCGTTGGCCCACTGGCCTATCTTGGCTTCCGATATTGACGTCAGCATTGGTGCCGGATCTGGCTGGGATCGAAGCCACTCATAGTGCGCGATCAGTTCCTTGAGGTTATCGCGCGTCGCCTTGCCGGCACCACGACACATCACGGCGAATGGCGAATCCTGAGAATCCGCGCTCGGCGTCAGCAGCTCGTCCAACCGCTGCGCGTCCAGCGCGGTCAGCCGCGCATGCACTTGCTGCCATTGACTGGAATTGATTCGGCGGTGGGCATTACCCGCAAGCCGGAGCAGTGTCGACAATGAGGGTAGTTCGCAGCGCTCCCGAATAAGTGCGTCGATCGCAGCATTCACCAGATCCGCCGGATCGAGCCGCGTCTCGGCCGCCACGGCAACAGCCTTTGAAGCGACGGCTCGGGCGCTTGCACCCCATGGCATAACACCCAAGTAAGTGCGAATGGCACTGTTCTGCCGATACGTCGTGCGCGGGTCGATTGAAACGTCCGCGGGCGCCCCCAGTGAAAGTTGCTTCGCAATGTATGACAGGGCTGTTGCCGGTATCTGCGCGAGGGGCAGGAAGTGACCGATGCTCTGAAATACCTTCAGCTGGGTCAACAATACAACCATCGATGGGCCCCGCCGCGCCGCCGTTGCCGCCCACGCACTCTCTTCCGGCGCCAGCCGGAATTGGCTGACCAGATCGGCCTCCGTCAGCGTCGCCAATAACTTGGGGTAGACAATCCGTGACCCGCCGCGAGACTCATCCATATCGCCGCTTCCCGACAATGATTCGGTCCGGGAATGTACCAAAGCCGCACTAGAAAGGGCGCAACGTCGAGGACCATCAGCGCGAAAGTCCTATTTTTACACCAATCTTACCTTGGGGCCCCTATGGCGCGACGCAGCGCCCAAAACGGAACTCTTGACATCAAAGCTACGGTGAGGCCCTCCCCCGTCAACGCTTCGCCGACACCCTCACGGGGGCCTGCGCATGACTCGGGGTCGATGCGACTCGCTACGTCTTCATCGCAGTGGACTTGCACCACCTACTCCTTGCCGGCCTCCCGGCGCACTCCACAGGAAACCGCACTAAATTGCACGTTTCCGTAAACACCCCGAACTTCCACTCCGGTGCCGCGCCCCGCATGAGGTGGCTGCCGTGGGGACACCGTGCTGCGCCTCAGGGGACGCTCGCTCTTGCCGCCTCCATAAACTCCCGAAGCGCATCTTCAGGCGTAAGCAATCGCTGTGCAACGAGATTGGTCAGCGATTCTCCCACCAGTTCCACGTACTTACCGTGATCGGGATAAAGTCGATGCAGCTCGGCTTCGGAGAATCTTATCTTGTGTGAACAATCGATAGCCGGCTCGAAAAGCTCAGTATGGTAGTTTGCGACGGGAACGTCCACGGCCGGCAGTCTCAGGCCGCCCGTCGAATTGCCGTATGCGTCGAGTATCGGCTTTCCTTTGTCGTCCTGTATATGAGGAACGTGCGGGGCCGGAGTGCCGAACCGCACCCATTCGTCGAGCACGCGCAGCGAGGAGTCGTAAACGTCTTCATACGGTGGATCGGGAGGGTATTCATCTGGGCAGTGTGGGATAACGTCGCGCGCGACTTGGGGCAGCGCCTTCCGAAAGGCTTCATCGTTCGGATATCCGTAAAGGAAGGTCCATGTATCGTCGTGAAACGTTCCGGGAACTTCCCACAGTCGGTACCAACTCGAATCCGGTTGCCGGGGAAGGTCCAGCGCGAAATCGGCGCCGGAATGCAATTCGATCATCGGCACGCCACGGTCCGGGATTACGAGCTGCGGATCGTCAATAGGAAGAGGGGTTGCGCATTGATTGATAGGCGCGAGGCCTCCAATCAGCATCGACACGGCGCCCTCAGCTCTGTACGCGTCATAGACTGGGTGCCCGTCGGGCAAAGTCGTGCCCGGAGCAATGAACCGCAGATATGTCTTAAGATATCCAGCGCTCTGCGACAACCCGGTCAGATAAACGCGTTGCGCAGGTCCCCCCAGTGGATTGCGCGGAGAGTCGCTGTGAAGAAGCGCTCCGAGTTGTGTAAAGGCGTCATAAATCAATCCATTCTCGAATAACCTGGATTGATTCGGGTTGTAGGCGGGCTCGGTCGGCAACGACCCGCATGTCTGACGCTCAGGCGACAAAGGATTTGGCAATTGCAGCGATGCATAGCGCTTTGGATCGAATCGCCGCAACGATTCAATTACATTCGGCTTGCTAGTAATGCCGACGTAGGCCATCCCTTGACGCGTAATTTCCCGCCAGTTATTAGCCCAAACGCCTGGGTAGTCAAAGCCCGTCGTCGGACCGTAGCCGGTCATGTTCACGATCTCGACGACCGCAGTGCCGTTCCAGCGCTTCGGGTTCGTCGGTTTATGCACCACGATGCGAGTCGTATAATGGCCGGTGCGTAACACCTTGGTAACAAAGTTTCCACCCGGGGTCCAGTCGTAGACATGCGCACTACCGCTTATAAAATATTCGTGTTCTTGGTACCCGAGTGCATCCAAATCCAGTGATCTTCGTGCAAGCGAATTGCCGTTAAAGGGTGTGCCAGGGATTGGCCCCCTAATCGATGGAAGTGATACCGGCTGGGGCTTTGCCGCGAGGCCCATTTGCGCCAATGGGAAAATCGCCGTGGCACAAATAAGCAAGCTGTGAAATGCCCTCCGCGGGCTGCGATAGCCTTTGAGCAACATTATTCAACCCGTTTCCGTCGAACTCTGCAGGCAAATCGGCTTGTTCGAGCGAGTGGGCTCACACGACCAAATTGGAATCCCCCTCGCGGCCGATGACGCGAGGGGACATTTCAAAATTTATATCGCATCTGAACGCCCCACCAGCGCGGTGGCATGAACGTTTGTATGGTGTAACCATAGCTACCGGTAAGATCGTACGCGCCGGTTTGGCGAACATTATTAAGTACGTTGTTGCAGTAAACGCTGAAGCTCCAAGGACCTTGATCATAGCCGGCACGAACGTTCTGGCCACTCGATCCATGGATATAAACGGAAGGCGTATTGTCAACCGAGTGATATCGGCCCGTCACAAAGTCTCCACTCCACAGCAGCGATGCTGTACCAGGACCCATCGGCCAACTGTAGCGCACCATACCGTTGCCACTCCATTTCGGGGCATCTTGCGCTTGCTGATCTACCACGCCGATCGCCGCCGTAGCCACATCGTAAACAGCTGTATTAAGTTCGCTGATTGCGAGACGCACGTCGAGACCGCGAATCGGACGTGCTACGAGCTCAACTTCGCCCCCCGAAAACTTGGCGTCATCGTTGCTGACAAAAGGATTGGGCCCATTTCCCCTATACTGAAAGGCTTGAAAGTCTGTGTAAGCGTAGTAGAAAACGCTGCTGTTGAGAGTCAACCGGTCATCCAGAAACGTGAGCTTCTCGCCCACCTCATAGGCAATCATGTGTTCGCCTTTAAATGGAATCAGATTATTCGGGTTTGCACCAAATTCATTGGCATTGAAACCCGCACCTTTGACGCCGCGCGATATGCTGGCGTATAGCAGGGCATCATGGCTGAGGATGTAGTCCATCTCGGCCTTGCCCGACCAATAAGTGTTGTCTTCTTTAGCCAGATCGCCAACCGTTGCGCTGGAAAAATTCGAGATCAATAGCGCCGGATTATAGAGGGTATCCGTAACACCGTTGCCTGCCTCCAGTTCATACGTCTGTTCAGAAAAGGTCTTCAAATCATGCGTCACACGCAATCCAAGAGTTGCCCGCCAATTTGGCGTGAACAGATATTCGCCCTGCCCAAACACCGCTTCGCTGTGCAGCCCTTGATCGATCGGATTATAGGTACTGAGGGCGAAGGGAGTCCCGGCATAGTAGGGCTCGTTGTATTCCGAGCCGTCGTGCTGATTGATTCCCAGTGCATAGAGCCCACTGACCCAAGTCAGCGGACCTGATGCACCCGCTAGGCGTACCTCCTGCGACCACTGAGTTAAATTCTGCTGATAGGGATCATGGCAGGTTGTCTGTGGCGCACCCGAACAACTCTCGTCGTAATTGAATAGAAATTTTGTGAAGTTCGAAATGGAAGTTAGCGTCGTTCCACCACCCAGATCCCAGTCCAAATGCATGGTGGGTGATAAGGCGCCGCGATGTAGAAATCCGATGTACGAGACCGCGCCTTCATCACCCGTATAAGGGGATCGGTAGCCCTGGATATCGTTGCCGGGACCCGTGCCCCAGGCGTCGATGTTTGCCGGGAGCGGCGCGGGGCGACGTCCGTCGCTCGGATCGAAATATGTGTCTAAGTGCCCGTAAAATCCCTCCCTGTCATCGTCGTGTGTGTACGAAATGGAAAATAACGCCTTTAGGCCTTCGATACGGTCGAATTCCAACGCAGCACGGATACCGTGCATATCCGTTCCATTCAGGTTCCCAGCGCCGGGGTATTGGTTCTCGACATAACCGTCATTTTTCTGACTGACCACAGCGATCCGGCCGTTAATACCGTCGGCCAATGACCCCCCTGCCGCGGCTTCGATACGGACCTCATGAAATTCACCATAAGTTACATCGACATAACCTTCGTCCTGAGCGGTGGGCTTGTTCGTGACGAAACTGACGAGTCCCCCGGTTGAGTTTCGACCGAAGAGCGTGCCTTGTGGACCACGCAAATCCTCCACCCGCTGCATGTCGAACATCCCAGATCCCTGCTGGTTCGGAGCGCTAATGTAGACCTCATCGACATACATCGAGTTCGGCGACTCCTGGTGAGGAGAGAAATCGGTATTAGCCACACCTCGAATGGTCAACTGTGCGCCATAGTTCCCCCCCGACGCGGCATTGAGCTGGAGCCCTGGAAGGGCGGCTCCTAATGCCATCGTGTTGACGATGCCAAGATCACGCAAATCCTTGGATTGAATCGCCGTGATGGAGATTCCTACATCCTGAAGGTTTTGCTCGCGCTTCTGCGCAGTCACGACAATCTCCTCGAGCGTGCCCCCCGGTGTCTCCGGGTCGGCGCTGGCGACGAGCGGCATTATCAGACTGACAAATACCGATAGACATCCGAAGTACGCCCCGATCCATTTATTCACAATTTTCTCCCACCGGGCTTAGCACCCCTGTTCGATTAATGTTTGTTGCGTTCAGTTCAGCTCGGTAACGCTAGGACGCATGACACTCTCTAAAGATATACCAGACCGTAACGTCACACAAGAGTGTCGGACAATCCTGATATTCGATAGTTGACTACAACTGGGCTCACCTCACCGTGATCGGTTCGACGTGGCGACGGCACTCCTTTTTGTCGAGCCCATCGTTTGGCCGGCTCCCATGACCGGCTTTGGCCTTGCGGGGAGCACATTTCGGCGTCGCCGTACAAATACTGCAGAAAGTGATGGGATGGTGCGATACCGCATACGTTTTCGCGTAAACGAAAGCACGTTGATCGCCCCCCGAATTGGACCGCCCGTTGGTGCCACAAATTCACAGCAATTTGGGGTTCGGCGACTACGCTCCGACTCCAAAACACTACGGCGCCTGGAATCAGAATCTCACGACGCAATGGCACGTGCGCTATGGCGGCCGCGGCATCATGATCTACTGGCACGTCGAGCGGAATTCGCTCTGCATCCACACACAGCTCAAGTCACCCTCGTCTTAGGAGGTCGCCTCGATGATCGAGGGGTCCGCGATCAAACAATCGATAAACGGCCGGGGCCTTCAGGAGGCAGTATGGAACCGTTACCCGAGCGAAACGATCTCGAACTGCTGGTCCGGGCCTGCTACGGCGTAGGCGTCGATCGGTGGAAGCGAATTGTAGATGTAGGGACTGGAGAAGTAATAGCCGCCCGTGTCGTGGATCAGGACGTGGTCGCCGGGCTCCAGCAATGGCAGTGCGCGGCGGTGGGCCAGAATGTCTCCGGCAAAGCAACACGGCCCCGCCACATCCTGTTCGACCGCGACACCAGGTTTCGGTCGACCTTGTTCGTCCAGCGCGCTGATCCGCAGCGGCCAGGTGTCGGGCTGGTAGACGGTGCGTGCCGCCACCTGCGCACCCGCGTGCGTAATTGCGACCCGCCGCCCCCCCATGGTCTTGGTGTATTCGACTCGGGCTAGTATGAATCCGACCTTGGCGATCACCGACCGACCGAATTCGGTGATGACCCGCATCGAACCATCAAACAACTCCGGGACCGTATCGCGCAACAGTGTGGCATATTCGTCGAAGGTAGGATGGACCGTGTCGTCGGCAAAATTGACCGGTAGGCCGCCCCCAATGTCGAGCGTGCTTATCCGCCGCTGACCGCACGCGGCATCGATGGCGTTGGCAAGATCGACAACAGCCCTGACACCCTGAACGGTGAGATCCAGAGGACATCCTTGCGAGCCCACGTGCACGTGCAGGGACGTGAGCCACGGCCGTGCGAGGAACGCCGCGATCAATGCGTCGCGATTGCCTGGATCACCAAGCGCGATACCGAACTTGGAAGTTGCCGAGGCGGTGCTCGTGGAGGTGATCGAGCCGGCGCCCACCTGTGGATTGATCCGCGCGCCAATCGTCGCCGTGCTGGACGTATTCCGCAGTAGCTCGTCCACCCTCGCCAATTCCTGAAAGTTATCGACGTACAACACCGTGCCCACACCGAGAGCACGGTGAAGTTCGGAACGCGTCTTTGCCGGACTGTCGAAGACGATGTCCATCGGTTGGAAGCCGGCATCCACGGCCGCAGCGAACTCATTCGGACTCGCAACTTCGCACGCCATACCGGCACCGCGGACGTGCGCGAGCACACCCGGCATGCTGTTAGCCTTGGCGGCAAAAGCGTGCGAGAAATGTGCCGGAAACGCGCGCTTTAGGCTGCCGATGACTGCGTCGAGCGCTTCCATGTCGATGACGCCAACGAGCGGAGCTTCCTCGCGCAGCAGGTCTCGTGAGATCAGGGCCTGCGCAACCGCGGTCTTGCGTGCGCTCACGCGATAGTCCATTTCGTTATCCCCAGAGACGGCCCGCTTGGATGCGTTCCACGACCGCGTCTATGCGAGGCGGTGCACTCCTGTCCCCGCGCGCGGCTTTTGGCGACATGCGCTCGCCGAGAATCGATCGCCTGTTGGACGGCGCGCGGAGTATCCTCGCCTGCACGCAACGCTGCCCAGCCGGGCATTAAGATATAGGAGTTCGTTACGTACCACAAGATTGTCAGACACCATCGCTCTACCTGCCGGATCGATCTCAGTCAGCTGCTGCGAAACGTGGTCTTTCGAGAGGCGAGCCGGGAAGAGGGTCCTGAATCAGTCGAACTCGGCGCCCGCCGATTGAAAGTTAGCCCAGGGCGGCCTTCTAGATCGGCGCCGCGTCAACCCGCGCTTCGTTCGCCGCGCCCGCTTATCTGCCGGTCGTATTCCGCGGAATCGTAGTGGCCGAGTGAGTGCAACACCAAGCCGTCGGCGCCGAACTGCCATTCCTCAAAACCAGTGATCCGTACAGGATTTCCAGTACCGCCGGTTCCGGTGTTGTGGCCGTGCAATGTCCAGTGAAAGATCGCGCGGTCCCCGCCAAGGTCGACCAGCTCGTTCATCTCCACGGCAAGGTCTGGGAACGCTGCCATGAAGCTCCGCGCGGATTCCGCGATGCGCGCCCGGCCGACGGCCGGCGCGCCGTCGTTGATCGTCAGCGAGCCTTCCGCAGCATAGAACGCCGCGACAGCTGTCGGGTCTTGGCTGCACCATGCCTGCGTGTACCTGCGGGCGAATTCCTGCCGCTCAACGAATCGGACCTGTGACATCGCCATCTCCCGGAGTAACGCCATTGTTCATTGTACCGACTCCGCCAGTCGTGTTCTCGGCTCTGCGGGTGGGCTATGGCGTTCGACCGCGCAATTCCGTCATCAGGCCTTGTGCGAATTCATTCGTACTGAGGCGGCGCCTGCGACGACCGCTCTCTCGCCTCGAGTCTTACCAGCTGGGGGAAGCTTTTCTGAAGGCAAATTGTCGGACATAATTGCCGGGAAGACCTGTATGACGGCTTTTATTTCGCAGCCTGAGCTAGTAGAGTCTCCGGGAGGCAATTTGTGACTCCTCAACCTGAAGGCGGGGACGGCAGGCATGACCACGCAGATTCGTGAACGCGCGATAGTGACGGGGGCAACGTCGGGTATCGGACGTGCGGTGGCTGTCAGACTCGCTAAGCGTGGGGCCGCCGTCGCCGTGCTTGGGCGCAACGTTGCGGCAGCGCAGCAAGTCGCAGCGGAGGTAGCGGATGCCGGTGGCGTCGCGTTCGTCGCGCATGCGGACGTGTCGAACGCCGGACAGGTGCAGGCCGCGGTGAGTCGGTTTGTGGCCGAATATGGCGGCATCGACACCGTGGTGGCTTCGGCCGGCATCGCCCTGACCGGGCATGTAACAGACTGTGACTTGGCTGATTGGGACCGCCTGTTGGCGACGAACCTGAACGGCGTGTTCTACCTTGCACGCTACGCGATCCCCGAGTTGCTGAAGTCGCGCGGTACGTTCACGGCCATCAGTTCCGACGCCGGCGTTCACGGGGCATGCGGTTACGCCGCCTATTGTGCCTCGAAGCATGCCATCAATGGCCTGATCAAGTGCCTGGCGCTCGACTATGGAAGCAAAGGCGTGCGCTGCAATTCGGTTTGTCCTGGATTTGTTGAAACGCCGATGGCGGAACAGCTACTTACTGGCGCCACTGCGGAAGAGGTGGCGTTCTATAAGGGCATCGTGCCCATCGGTCGGTTCGCACGACCCGACGAAGTCGCAGCGGCGGTGGCCCACCTGTCTTCGGCCGAGGCGAGCTACGTCAACGGCATGATTTATAACTTGGACGGCGGATCTACGGCCGGATTCTACTCAGGAGCGAGCTAGTGCCGGTGCGTCGCCGCGCCCGGGATCGGCCCGTGAGTAGGCCGCCACCCGGGTTAGCTGCGTTGCCGAATGTCGAGCGTCGCATTCTCGCCGGATCCCCCGCGCAACTTGATCAGGACCTCGCCGCCCGCCTCGTTGCGCTGTCACTGCCCGAGAACACGCACGATGAATGCGTTGAGCCGCTCGGCTCCTCGGCGGTCGAGGCTGCCGTCTGGCTGGCACTGGCCGTGCTCATCTGGGTGATTGCCGCCGTTTGGTCGTTACGGCCGTGAGGAACTAGCCTTCCATGTCTGACGCTTCCAACCGATTGTTGCAGGAAGCGCTGGCCGGGAGGCTGCCCGTGCTGCCGCACGAGCGAATCTACGGCTCCTACGGCTCGCTGCTATGGACGACGGCTGTGCTGTCGGCCGCCAGCTGGGCCTACCTGATCGGCAGCGCGTTCCCCGCCTTCGGCAACACGTGGCTGTCGATCATCGGCTATCTCGCCGGGCTCATAATCGGCGAAGTGGTCGTCGTGCTGGCCGTGGGCATACCGGCGTACCGGTATGGCCTGGATGCGGTGGATGTCTCCAAAGCCGCCCTGGGAACGCGTGGCAGCGTGCTGCTGCTTATCGCGGTGCTGGCTGCCAGCATCGGCTGGGCCTATGTGCTGGTGGCGATGACCGCGCGCGGCGTGGGCCACCTCGCCCAGGTGTCGCTGGCACCAGCCGCGCCGGTCAGCGAGCCGACAGTGATCGCCGTGGCGATCGCACTGCTCGTGCTGATCTGGTACCTCGCCCGGCGTGGTCCCGCCGCGATGGAGCGCCTGTCGCGGCTGTGTGCACCGGGGCAGATGGTGATCGCGCTGTGCGTGCTGATCCTGCTGTTGGCGGCCTACGGGGCGTCCGCGCTGGCCGGCCATGGGGCGCCGGCCGACAAGGCCGTGACGACGGATCCGCTGGCGCAGCTCGCCTATGCGGTTGAGTTCGGGTTCGACAATGCGCTCGGCGTGCTGCCGTTCCTTGGCGGCCTGACTCGGCTCGTGCGCCACAAGCGCCACGTGGTCGGGCCGACCGTCGTCGGCTCCGGCATCGTCGGTGCGTCGCTGGTGGCCTCGGTGGCAGCGCTCGCCGCCGATGTCACCGGTGATCAGGACCCGATTACGTGGATGATCAAGCTGGCAGGCCCCGTGGCTGGCTCGTTGATAGTGGTCTTCCTGCTGGTCGCCAATGTCGGAACGCTCGTGGTGCTCGTCTACGTGGCTGGTGTCGCAATCCAA
>Ga0181536_10002982_pt1 | contig 18668 bp, 20 predicted proteins | sample PEATcosm2014_Bin_41_FD_121105 | JGI IMG/M metagenome (GOLD analysis project Ga0181536, IMG submission 121105) | Peatland microbial communities from MTU Mesocosm Facility, Houghton, MI, USA - PEATcosm2014_Bin17_60_metaG | ecosystem: Environmental > Terrestrial > Soil > Wetlands > Peat | place...
ATTTTGGAAATCACGCCGCCCACGATGACATTGCCGGCCGTTTCCTTCACGATGGTCAACGCCTGAAGGATTGGCACGCCGCTGCCAAGCAGGGTCCCAAGTGTCCGGGCAAATCGTGAGAGCACCACCTTTCGGCAAACCGTGCCGACGACGGGCATGATCAGTTTGAAGCGGTCAAACCACCGCCGGCCGCGCCGGGTGCGAACCAGAATCCGCAACGCAACCGCCAGGGCCAGCCCAACCATTCCGACCGTCAGAAAATGGCTTCTGAACCCATCGCTGATTTTCAAGACCAGCACGGTGAACGCCGGCATGGGCCGGCCATTGAGCAACCCGTCAAAAATCGCCTGGAACCGCGGAATGACAAAAACCGTCAGCAGCGCGAGGATGCCCGTCGCGACCACCAGCACGGCGACCGGATAAAACATGGCGGCCTTGATCTTGCCTTTGATTTTCAGCGCCTTCTCCATGAACTCCGCCTGGCGCCGGAGCGTCACTTCCAGGACGCCGCCCATTTCGCCCGCCTTGACCATATTCACGTAAAGCGGGCTGAAAACCTTTGGATGCGCCGCCAGGGCCTCGGACAACGTACCCCCGCCTTCGATGGCTGCGGCCACGTCCGTGATGACGCGCTTCAGCGCGCGATTCTCCGTCTGCTCCTGCAGGATGCGCAACCCGCGCATGAGCGGCATTCCCACGTCAATCAGCGTCGCCAGTTGACGGGTGAACACCGTGAGGACGGCCGGTTTGATTTTCCCGACCGGCATTCGAACCCGCAGATTGAGCATTTTGGGAACAGCAAACGCCTTTCTTTGCCGGCGTCGGAATGGCGTTGGTGGCGCGACCCTGGTCGGAAACAACCCCATCTCCTTGATCCGCCTCAACGCCTCGCTTTGATCGGTGACCTCCAGCGTACCTTGGGTCTTCAGTCCGCCGGCATCCACAGCTTCATAGCAATAACTTGACATAACCACCTCGTTTCAGGCCCTGCCCCGTTGGCAGGTACTCTTGCCGGTTTGGACAGCGCCCGGATGTCTTCGTCACGCAGCAATGAAGATTTGACACAACTCCGCTGACGCGCAAGCGGGAGGCGCGAAGCCGACGGAACGCGACTGTGTCCCAAGCACCAGTCGCAGCGTGTGAACCATAAAACGATGGCAGGTATTCCAACGACGTTACAGCAGCGAAGTGCTGCGGCAAACGCCAGCAACCGCGCCAACTTGTCCCGCCGGCTTGCCGCGCCGGATTCGTGTCACGAACCTTTGCCGAGCACTTTTTCGTAAAGCGCCCGCAATTCCGGCGGCATTTCATCGGGAGAATGGTAGGTGTGCTCCTTGCCAAAAGCATTCCTAACGATAATCGGGGTGACACTCTTGCCGCTCATTGCCGCCTCCCGGGCCTGATGGATTTGCTCGCGATACTCCATCGGCACTTCCTCCAGCGAACCGTATTCCCGCAACTCGCCCGTCCAACCGTCACGGATTTTGATTCGGTCCGTGGTTTTGATGAGGCCCACCTGCGTTGCGCCCGCGGCCGATTTCCCCGAAATCACACGCACGCCGCCGAAGAACCGCAGCAGCCGCGACAAAAAACTTTCGCGTTTGACCGGCTCGAAACACGACCGGCAAACCGGCGAACCTTCGGGAATCTCCACCCCGCATTTCTCGCAATGCCTTGTCATGATGTCCGGCTAATAGCCCCGTCCGGCCCGGGTATCAAGGCCAAAGAACGAACCGGCCTTTTGCTTTTCGCCCTTTTGCGTTTGAAAATTATTTCATGGGATTCGCCATCTGCCGCTGCAGACGCGAATTAACAAGCCCGTGTCATGCAACACCTGCAACCGCTAGCGGATTCCTGCCCGTGTTGTTATTTACGGGGTGTCGGGGTGGAGTTTTTCCAATTCGCGGGTGAAATGGGGAGCGCACGCGCCTCGCGTGCGATTCGCGACGCCTCGTCGCGAATACCCGCGGAAAGATGTTCGACGCGAGGGCGCGTCGAACCGCAGCCGGGGGCGGCTGCACTCACCAACTTCGGAGTTCGGGTTCAACCCTCTTCCCCGTCGGTGACGGCGGAGAGGGAGACGCTTCGGCAGCCGTCAGCCACCGCGAATGGAATTCGTGATCATTCGTGAAATCCGTGTCCAAAATCTGGTGGACAACGGGAAAACTGGCGCCTAGCGTTGGTGGTGTAAACGAATCAAACCGCACTTTGCGGTTTAGCAACAGTTGGGCATCACCGATGAAAATCCGCGGCACTGACTTCGTCATGTATCCGGTATCCGACCTGGCGCGGGCGGCAAAATTCTACCGCGAGGTTCTGGGTCTGCCGCAGGAGGTTTACAGTGAAGAGTGGCAATGGGCGGAGTTCAACTGCGGCACCCTCACGCTTTCCCTCAAGGGAGGAGAAAAACTGCCGGAACCGGTTCCCGGCGGGCGCATCGCCCTGGCGGTTGAGGATGTTCATGCGGCATACAAAGAGCTGAAGCGGCAGGGCGTTCGGATTGTGAAGGAACCTCAGGATTACGGGTGCTGTCAGGCCGTCGAGATCCTCGACCCGGATGGGAACCACGTGATTTTGCACCGGCGGGCGGATGGAACCTTTGGACAGAATGCCCCCTGCACTTGAAGTTGCTGATGAAATTTACCGCAAAGGTGCAACTCGGATAAATCGCGAGCCGGCGGCGCAAAAAATTTTAACCGCGCAACAAACGACATACGCGAAAAATAAAATCACGGCCCACGCCAGTAGCCGCGCCAGGTGCGCGGACATCAGCTTTAATTGAAAAGAAACCGCTCCTGGCGCTCAAACCTTCTTCGCCGCCGCCAGCGCCAACCCATTGAAAGAATTGTTTCCCTTCGGCTGCACGTCCGGCACGGACGGACCCCGCGCCTGCGCGAAGGCGATCCGCGAACGCAGCAGCAGCGTCCGGAGGCACAAATCGGCGAGCGGCAACACCACGTTGAAGTTTCTGCCCATGTAACGGTGGTGCAGCAGGTGGTGCCCGTTCAACCGGAAGAAGATGCCCGAGCGTTCCACGTGCCGTTTCTTCGGCAAATGCATGCACCAATGCAGGTATTCATAAGCCGTAAAATACAGTGTGCAGGCCACCGCCGCGCCGCACAAAATTCCCCACTTGTGCAGCAGCAAAGCCGGAACCAAAAACGGCAGCTGGCACGCGGCCACGATGGCCGGCCCGTTCCACCACGCCATGGGAATGGTCTTCTTGTCCCGTTCATTCACGAGATGGTAGGTGTGGTCCGCCTTGAAAATCCGGTGATGCACCAGCGCGTGCCGTTCAAACGGATACCGGAACCATTTGACGGAGTGGTGCATGACATAACGATGCAGCGCCCATTCGAAGAAGGAGCCGAACAGGACTCCGGCAACAAATCCAATGGCGCACCAAAAAAGAAACATGGTCATAAACAACTTTCTACGCTAAAGACTGAAGAGAACTTCCGACAAACATCCGCCAGGGCCTGAACTCGAATCGGTCTTGTTTACACCATTAATTATCCTCAAGATTCGCATTCGCGCAAGTTCTATTTCAACCCTCGGTGCACCGGAGGCGTAGTTTGGTTTGCGCTCACGGCCAGGATAGCCGGGGTCCGATCGCGCCCGTACCGGGAATTTAACCGTCCCAAACCACCCGGCCCTTCAAATGACCTCCCGCGCGCTTGAAGCCGAGCGACCCGGTAATCATATAGAAAGCCGGTCGCCCCTGGGAATGTTCCTTGAGGGCATCACTTCTGACAAACTTCATGATCGAGGGCAACGACAGCAAATCCGCGGCGATTAAATCGTTGTCCCGGTAGATGGCATACTTTTGTTTCGGGCTGTTCATGGGTTTATCCGCCGGTTTTGGCGTCACCCGCCATTGAGGCCGCCCGCCGGTTTCCGGCAATATTACCGGCGGAATTTCAAGTGGTGACATATTATGAATCCTGGAAACTTCTATCGGCCCACAGCGCCCCTCAGAATCATTACCGTGGTCACGCCGCCGGCGATGACCAGGCCAAGCGATACGGTGGCCGCGACAATTTTAAACCGCTGGTTGTATTGTGAAGGATGCAAGCGCGGGAAAAACAATTTTCCAAAATAATCTTTCAGCATGAAAAGCCTTTGGTTGCCATTAAACCCATTTCAACACCTATTCCCTCCAATGTCCACACATTCTTCGGGAAATATATGCTGAAATAAAGTGAGCGCTTTCGCTGATTCCAGCGTAGGTTGTTGCATGCAGGACAAAGCTCAGGAATTCAAAACAATCAAATACGGGCCATTGCCGGTTTTGGGCTTGCCGGTGCAGGTCCAATGCGACGGTTTCCGGTGCATGGCCTTTCGTGACCGGGAGGGCCGATGGGTGGATCTTTTCAGTCGTGAATTTGTGCCGCGAGTCCTGGGCGTGGTTTCCGCTTGATTGCGCTGGCCGGTTTTTATTCACCCGCGCGTTGCAAGGCGTGCGGGTATTTGTTTTTAACGCCCAGGCGCCGGAAAATACTTCCCGAATCCCGGGGTCTCCACGTCCGCCGTCTGCGACACCGACTTTGTCGTGTGCTCGCGGAAACGGAGTTTATCGGCGTTGCGTCTCTTGCCGCGCCGGAATGAAATGAAGGCGGATGTGGCGCCGGTGTAGTATCCGGAACGTAGCGGCGTCCCGGCAGAGCGCCGCAAACATATCCAGAGGCTCCAAGCTGGCGGCTTTCTCCCGAAAGCCGCTACGATCCAGCCCCGAAGCTTGCGGGGTTTGACGGACGGCCACGGAACCCCGGTTTGTGTCAATGCTCAGGACCGGTTTTCGCCGCCAATATGTTTGCAGTCATCGGCCGCAAGAGTATGATGGGGACGCAATAATCTTATGAGCGTCGAAAACATGTGGGGGGAGATCAATGTCCCCGGCAACCAGAGAACTCCGACGTCGATTTTACGCGAGCAGGCCTCGATTTTGAGCCAGCTCACCAAGGGCGTCTTGATCGGCTCCATTGAGCAGGAGCCAACGACCAATAATAACCTCATCTACAATTTTGCCATTACGGCTCCCGCCATCAACAATCATAAATTTGCGATTCTCACCCTGCAATACTCCATCACCATCTATCCCCTGACCGTGACTGACCACACCGTTCATGTGCAAAGACAGTGCTTGAATGAAGAGGGTTTCACGGCCACCCTCAAAAGCATCCTGTCCTCCACGCAGGTCAAACGGGTCATCTCCGCCCTGTTGATTCAAAGCCGGGACAACAAGGAAGATTAGCCAGCCGGCTCCTGGACGGGGCTTCACGGCAGACACCAGCGGCCGCGCCCAAAGGCGTAAACATCGTCGTTCGTAAATCTTTCGGAGGGTGGAGTTCCATGACGCCCTGACTTGTCGGAGAAGTTTGGGTTTCGCGGAGTTCACCCCGTGACAACGTAGCGCAGGCGTCCCGCCTGCCTTCGGATGAATTCGACAGCGGAGGAGGCGGGACGCCTGCGCTACCTTTGCGTCTCTGCGCCCTGGTGTCTTTGCGTTGAAAATATGTTCACGGCAGACGCCAGCAACCGCCCCCGACGGGCCATCAGATAAAAGAAGGCGCTGGCGAAGTGGTACCAGCGCCTGTCAGGTGTGGGCTTGCGTCTTTTATTAATTACTACGAATCCATCAGGCCATTCATTCGTAATTTCGTCAAAGACGAATCGGAAACAAAACGGTGACTTTTGGGAAACCCACGGGAATTCGCCCCTCGCCGGGAGCAATTCACCCCCGCAAACCGGCAATTTGTCCCTGATTCCTTTCGTTTAGACCCATTTTGGGTAAAAATTGATTCACTTTGGCGAGAGCCTTGGCTGATTCCGGGATGTGAATCTGGAAAGTGGATGAGGTAACAAACATGAAAAGGCCATCGACGTTGTCGCTATTTGGCGGCGGGCGGGTTCTGGTCACAACCAGCTCCGCTATTGCGCACCTGGACAATCGCTATCTGCGTTCCGGGACCGCCGTCCCATACATATCCATTCCATTCATATCCATTTCACGTTGGAGCCGCCGGTCATAACCCCTGAACCTTATGCTCCCAGTCGCCATTTACGGATGGAAATGCCAGAAAAAGGACGAGCACGTGCTTCTCAAGCGCATCAATAATCATCTGGCCAAGCACCGGCAAACGATCACCCAAACCAAAGACCGGAAGATGTTCGACGGGTATCAGCCGTTCGCGATCAAGCACTTTTATTGGAACCTGAACCCGGCAATGGGAATCTGGTTTGATGTTTACCCGAACGAGGACTTGAAGGGACAATACTTTTTCCCGAATCACAAAGATTGCGGCTGGCTCATTCATGTCCGGATTAATCTCCACCGGCACGCCAGCATTGTTCCGGAAGAATCCGAAACGTTTGTCCGGGAGCTTCTCGACTCAACGATGTTCGAGCATCGTATCATCAAGGAAAGCGGCGATTTGCTTGAGGGTCTGCCTCGCGGCCAAATCGGTTAAATCCGATTCAAGGCGAGGATTTGATGCAACTCCGCTGACCCGCGAATGATCGAATGGCCTTTATTGCCGGCGCATCAACGCATTGATCAGTCCCGTGTCGGGGGCCAGCGAAACGTTCTTGTCGAAATCGAAGAACAGAATTCCGAAGTCGCCCTTGTACTCCCAGTTGCACCACGCGACATTATTTTCTTCAAACACCGAAACAATGTCCTCGTAATACTTCAGCCGGTCGGCCCGCCCGACGTGAGGCAGGCAGCCGAACTCGCCGCAATAAAGCGGCAGCTTGAGCTCTTTGGCCTTTTGCAAGGCCGGAAGCAAAAGCTCCGCGAGTTTTTGTTTGTTGAACACCTGCCGGGCTTCCGCCAACTGGAGCTGGAGTTCCGGGTTGTTGTTCGGGTCCAGCCATGTCGGGAAATCCGCCTCGGCAACGACCCGGCCGGGATAATGCACCGGGCCCTTGTAGTCTTTGAACGCCAGCCAGTAAGCCCGATGATGCGTGAAAAACAGCGGGGAGTACGTGTGCAGGCTCAAAATGATGTTGGGATCGTTCGGGGGAATTTTCAGGAACGGAAAATTCTCGGGCGTCTGCCAGCGGTTTGGCCCGATGACCAGAACCCGTCCGGGCTCGAGCTGGCGGATTGCTCTCACCGCTTTCGCGATCAGCTTGTTCCAATCTTCCGGATCCTCGGCCACAGGTTCGTTCATCAACTCGTAGGCGACCTTGTCCACCGGATATTTTTTTAAGCGACCGGAAATTTCGACCCACAACTTGATGAAGTTGTCCTGGGCGGCGGGGTCCGTCCACAACGTGATCTTGCCGCCCTCGTTCGCCACGTTGAAATGGTGGGCTTTCAAAATATGGAGGTCCACCACGGCGCGCAGGTTGTGTTTCGCGCACCAATCGAGGCAGTGGGTCAGATAAGCGAACGATTCCCCGGAGGGTTTGCCGTCCGGCAACCACATTTCGGGTTCATCGATGGGGATGCGCACATGGTCGTAGCCGACGCTGGCAATGAACGCAATGTCCTTCTCGGTGATGAAGGAGTCCTTGGGCGACCAGCCAAAGTTCTGCGACAACCAGTGGCTTAGATTGACACCTCGTTTCAGTTCAAAGCCTGAGGGAGTGGCGGCCTTTTGCTGGCAAGGCGCAGAAGCTGTGGTCAGAGGGGTGGTTGAGTGCCGTTTATGGGGCGTGGATTGTTTCATGTATTTTGTTCTGGGAAAGTTATAGTCGTACCGGAACCTACCTGCAAGCCGGCAGGAGCAGACATGAACAACCAAATCGCCGCAGACGCCGGCAACCGCGCCCGATGTGCAACAGGAAACCGAGGTCGCAGCTTGTCGCATCGAAACGTGGCGAAGATGGAAGCACCTGAAGTTGCTGGCGAATCTTATCGCAGCGCGGCCTTGAGGAGTTCGCGCGGATAGACGGAGGGGCTGGGAACCTTCTGTTGGCTGTTTGTCCCCGCCTGATCCGGTTCGCCCGGGAACCGGAAGGCATCAACTCTCTCCACCAACCCACTGCCGGGCTGCAGGCTCGCAACGAACGCGTCCCATTCGCCACCTGCCTGCTTGTCCTGACTGCTGCGCCACAAGCAATACTGCGTCAGTTCATCCCCGGTTAAAACCACCCTGCCAAAATGCTTTATTTGATACTCCTGGTCGGCCTGCGTCCAACTGGCATAACAAGAAAATGGGAAATGGGACGCATTCGTTCTTTCTTCGATGTCTGTTTCCCAAACCACCTGCTTGAGCGCCTCATCCCACCGGCCATTGCTGTGAACGGGAGACGATGGCAGCGACAACCGGACGACCAGATGATCGGGTTGTCCGAACAGATCGAATGTGACCAGATTCCCGACCGCATCGTCCACCACCTCCGATGGCTCCGGTCGTTTGAGGTCGGGTTTCAGTTTCTTGTCCGCCTTCCATTGCTTGAGCTTGGCGTGGTATTGAGCCGTGCCGGTGAGATATTTATCAAACGACTTTTCCATCGTTGTCTCGTCAGCAAGGAAGGCGAGCGAAGCCGGCACGGGTTCGGTCTCCGGCACTCCCATTTTGCGCGCCACCAGCCGTTGAATCTGGCGCAACAGCGCCTGTGGGCTGTCTCCTGAAGCAGCTCTGAACAGGCCCGGAATTTGTCCGATCGTGAAATATCTGCGTTCGACGAGGTATTGCCCAAACCGTACGGCAAACTCCTCGCTCGCATTGGTTTCGTAGCTGCCGGCAAGCTGCCCCTCCCACCAATACGCGCTGAGATTCTTGAGATCGCGCCGAAAATCCACATCCAGGAATTGGCGCAACTTGTCATAGCCACGCTCCCGGCCCAACTCCAGCCGGCTCCAGCCGACGAACAGGTCCGCCAACCGGTCGGCAGCCTTGAAGCGTTGTTCGGTCATGCCGACCAGATCGTCATTACCGCGGAACCGCTCCACGTAGAAGCCCGCCTCTCCCAGGCTGGTGGTCAGGTTGGTGTAAGCGCCCGCGCCGCCAACATCATCTGGCAGTTCATTGGTGAATTCACCCCGGACAGCGTGACGCCCGCCGTCGTTGGTCAGGCCCTGCGCCGGATACAGAGAGATGATCGCCGCAAGTTCACCCGCGCCAAAGGGCTGGTAATTGGGGGCACCAGTGTTTGTGTTCACGCCGTCCTCACGGTAAAAGACCAGCGTTCGCTCGATGCGGTCGCCTTGCGGTTTGAGTTCGACAATGTATTGGTTGCGCGGACAGCCCGCCACCACAAGGGCCATCGCTGCCAGGGCAAAAGGCAGGCATTTGTGAAGTGACTGCTTTCCTCGTATGAGGATTCCCGGTCTTTTCATCTTTGTTCTTTCCGCTGCTGCCCGGATTTAATCCAAGCTGGCAGTAATCCGATTCAATTCAATGTTTAATCTGCTCAATTTTACCCACACTGGTTAAACCACAGAAACAGGATTTTGTTTCGCGAGACAAATCCAGCCAATTCACCGCCGATGCCAGCAACCGCGCTCGATGCAGGAGTCGGGGTCACAAGACCCGTTCTGCAGAATCCCAGCCCCCAGACGCCGGACCCGATTCGGTCATCGGGATGGAGTTGTTCCAACCGTGGTGACTTGCCGGAAAAAAACAAAATACCACGTCTTCACTCCCCAAGCTTCTTCTGCAAGTTTTCAAGGATGTCCTCTGAAAGAGCCGCCGCAAACTCATTTGAGATTTTGTCCATCTTTTTGATAAAGCCGCCGCTCGTTGTCAGGATGGATCCGATCGATTGGTTTGTGGCTTCGTGGCGCGCGTCGTAAACAAATTCCGGCTGATTGGTCATGCCTGCTCGATATACTTTACATTCCACCGTCGCCTTCAGGTTTAGATGGTTGAGAGGCTTCTCCCACATCTGAAATTCCGTGACCTTCAGCCTGACGATATGCCTTGGTGCCGCCGACTGCAATTTTTCCAGCTCGCACGAATCATCAGAACAGGCGAGCGATTTCGGAAATACTTTTTGCAGGCCGGACTGAAAAACATCCTGAAAGATCCGTCCGAAAGGAATGAAAATCCTCGTATAGTCCGGTTTAAACGCGGCTTGTATGCCGTAAAGGAGGGGCTTTGAATAATCCTGGGTGTATCCAATCTGCTTTGATTGTTCGACGTCCGCAAATGGTTCAGACTCATTGTCCCACACGGTCTCGGATAGCGGCGTGCCGGGTAAAGTGCTCTCAAACCGAAAGAGAATTACCTGGGAGTTTGGAGCCAGCGAGGTTTTGAGCGGGAACACATCTAAGGGCTTCTCCTTTTCTGGACTCAAGGTGATACCACAGCCCAAAATGAAAACGGATACTGTGGCGACCAGCAATAATCCGGCGAGAGTTCGACAAGAAACACGTGACATGTGTTTATCTATGCATCTGATGGCGGGCTTGGGAAGCCAAAACTTGGTTTTGCCGAGGCGGCGGGTGGCATTGAGCACATCCAGCGTCCAGCCTCGAAAGCTTTCGGGGTTTGACGCGACATGATTGCGCGCGGACTTCGGCTGCCGGGTCGACAGGATCGTGGTGACGATGGCGATGCGGGCTTGACATCCGGCGGTTGTGGCTCATTTTTGCCCCGTTCAGCGAACGGAAACCTATGAAAACCAGAAGCGATATTGCCGTGGAGAAGTTTCTCGCCGGGTACAACTGTGCGCAAGCGGTTCTGTACTCGTTCTGCGATGATCTCCATTTCGACAAGGATACGGCCCTCAGATTGGCCAGCGGGTTCGGGGCCGGCATGGCGAGAAAGCAAGGGACGTGCGGAGCGATCACCGGCGGAATAATCGTGATTGGACTCAAGCATGGACGCGGCGAGGGGCAGGACCGAACGCCTACTGAGGAAACGTACCGGAAAGTGCGGGAACTCCTGTGGCAATTTGAATCCAAGCACGGCACGAGCAACTGCCGCACACTGCTGAATGGCTGCGACCTGAACACACCGGAGGGACAGCGATACTTCAAGGAGAACGATCTCCAGAACAAGACCTGCAAAGGTTGCGTAAAGACGGTCGGGGAGACACTGGAGAATATTCTTTGAAGCGGACGACGCACCAAGCCGGTGGAGCAACCCGCCGCTGACCAGTCACGGCAGACGCCGCTTTGGGAAGACCCACAGAAGCAAACGAACGAAGCAGTGAAGGGGAGCACACGTGCCTCGCGTGTGGTTCGCGACGCCTCGTCCCGAATGTCCGGGGAAAGATGTTCGACACGGGGCGCGTCGAACCGCAGTTCCGAAAGCGCCTGCTCGCGATGGCGATCGGAGTTCGGGGCGGCGCTCCCCGTTTTGAGCTGATACCAGCCTGTGTCAATACTCAGGACCCGTTTAGAGAACGCGTCAGCCGTCAGGGCGGCGAAACCAAGGGCGGCGTTGTGCGTGCGGCGGCTGGCCGTTTCGTTTTCCGACAAGTCGGGATTTACATCTTCGTTCCGGCAGGGCAATCTATGGCGGCACAACAAAACCCGGGATGCTTACTCCACAATCTGGCCGGTGAAAATGAGAAAAATCATGTGAACCGCCAGGAAAACTTTTCAAACCATCAACGCTAAAACAAGATGATCAAAATTCATTCCCGCCACTTCCGGCTTCGGCGCATCGCCACCGGCTGGGTCCTGTTCAGCGCCGCCCTTGCGCTGCGGGTTGCTCTGGCTGAAGATCTTTCCGGCGCAAAATATAAGAATCCCTCGTTGCCGGTCGAAACCCGCATTGACGATCTCCTGCCGCGGATGACGCTGGCGGAAAAGATTGCGATGCTCAGCGGCGACAAAACTGGTTTTAACGCCAGCGGGGTTGAACGCCTCGGCATCCCGCCCATCCGCATGTCAGACGGGCCGGTGGGGGTTCGCACCGGCGTGGCCACGGCGTGGTCCGCTTCCGTCAACATGGCGGCTTCGTGGGACACCAATTTGATTTACAATTACGGCATTGCGCTCGCTGAAGAAATCAAGGCCAAGGGCAAAAACTGTATTCTCGGCCCGTGCGTGGGCATTCATCGCTTTCCGCTCAACGGACGAAATTTTGAGAGTTTCGGGGAAGACCCGTTTCTTTCCGCGCGCATGGCGGTGAACTATATCCAGGGGGTCCAGAGTCAGAACGTCATCGCCACCGTCAAGCATTTTGCCTGCAACGACCAGGAATGGGAGCGCACCCACGTCGATTCAGTGGTGGACGAGCGGGCGTTGCGCGAAATCCATCTGCCCGCTTTTGAGGCGGCCGTGACCGAAGGCAAAGTCCGCGCCGTCATGTCCGCCTACAACATCGTCAACGGCCAGCATTGCAGCGAAAACAAACATTTGCTCTCCGACATCTTGAAAGGCGACTGGGGCTTCAATGGCATCGTCATGTCCGACTGGGTGTCGGTTCACAGCGCCATTGCGGCGGCGAACAACGGCCTCGACCTCGAAATGCCGCACCCCGTCTGGTTCGGTGAAAAACTCCTTGAAGCCATCCAGTCCGGCCAGGTGTCGGAGCAGACCATTGACGACAAAATCCGCCGCCTGCTCCGCGTGCGGTTCGAGAGCGGCTTGTTTGAGAATCCTTCACCGAAGCCCGACGAGAGTGTGGTGCGCAGCGCCGCCCATCGTGAACTCGCGCTGGAAATGGCCCAAAAAAGCATGGTGCTCCTGAAAAACGACGGCCTGCTCCCGCTGTCCAAAGACAAGTTGAAAACCATCGCGTTCATCGGGCCGGCGGCCAATGTCGCCCGCACCGGCGGTGGCGGCAGTTCGAACATCAGGCCGTGGGGAAAAGTCAGTCCGTTGGCGGGGATGAAAAAGCTCCTCGGGGACCGCGTGAAAATTCAGTTTGCCGAGGGCGTGAACATTGATCCTGTGAAAGCCATAACGGTGACTTCGGAATTTCTCCTTGCGCCCGACGGCACAAACCACGGTTTGCTCGGCGAGTATTTTGGCAATCCCGACTTCAAGGGCGAGCCGCTTTTTACCCGCGTTGACCCCAAAATTGATTTTGAATGCACGAACAACACCAGCCCCGATCCGCGGCTTCAGCCGACCGATTATTCCATCCGCTGGACGGGCAAACTTGCGCCGCCGCGGACGCAGAAATACTTTCTTGCCATCACCAGTGACGATGGTTCGCGGCTTTATCTGGACGGCAAAATGGTCGTGGACAACTGGGGGGCACATGGCATGGCGCAGAAATCCTGCGCATTAAATCTCGAAGCCGGCAGGGAATACGACGTTCGCATCGATTATTACCAGGAAGGCGGCGATGCCGGCATGCGCTTCGGCTGGCGCGATCCCAAGGATAACACGCCCGGACCCACCATCGCCGAAGCCGTGGCGACGGCGCGGGGTGCGGATGCGGTGGTTCTCTGCGTGGGGAACACTTCGGACACTGAAGGCGAAGGCAACGATGTGGCGGACTTCAAAATGACCGGGGCACAGGACGAACTGGTCCGGGCCGTCCTCCAAGCGAACTCCAACACCGTCGTCGTGGTCTGGGGCGGTGTGCCGGTGCTGATGAAACATTGGCTGCCGGAGGCGAAAGCGGTTGTGGCTGCGCTCTATCCCGGACAGGAAGGCGGGACGGCGCTGGCGCAGATTCTCACCGGCGAAATCAATCCGTCCGGCAAGCTGCCATTTTCCTACATCCAGGAGCGCAGCGAGGCGCCAGGGTTTGCCGGCTACAAGGATCCCGGTCTGAAGGTGAATTATTCCGAAGGCGTTTTTGTCGGCTACCGTTACTACGACCAGAACGGAATCAAACCGCTGTTTCCATTTGGCCACGGTCTTTCCTACACCACGTTCAAGTATGACAATCTGCGCATCAAGAAAACCGGCCCGGCGGCGTGCGAGGTGGCGTTCGACGTGAAAAACACCGGCCCGGTCGCGGGCGCGGAAACCGCCCAACTCTACGTTGGGCCGCGTCATCCGCCCGTGCCACGTCCGGTGCGCGAGCTCAAGGGCTTCGCCAGGATTCAACTCGCTCCCGGCGAAACCAGGACCGTTACCATCCCCCTCGGCGAACGCGCCTTTGAATTTTTTGATCCCCAAAAAAATCAATGGACACTCGCGGCGGGAACATTCGATGTGTTTATCGGCGCCTCTTCCCGCGATCTGCGTTTGTCGCACGACGTGAACATTCAAGCCAACTAGATACAACCGAAGGTGCTGGCCCGCCTGGGCCAGCGGCCGTGCGTCGTTCACCTTGCTCGACCTGGTGACGCATTCGCCGCTGGGCGCATCCTAACACCCGCACCGAACGGGAATCATTCCCTCTTCCCGTCCAAACGGGGAGAGGGCTGGGGCGAGGGGTTCGTGCTTGTAAACATTGGCCTCCTCACCCCGGCCCGCTCCTCCTTGAGGGAGGCGAGGGATAAAAAAATGGTGCGTGGGTCAAGTTGCGCCCTTCGCCGCTGGGCGCGCATCAACGAGATGGGTTGGACGCGCGCTTCGTGTTATATTGCTGAAAATGTTTCACGGCAGATGCCAGACACCACGCTCTTGTCGCATCGACTTGTCTCGGCGAAGCAGTGTGAAGACGGAAGCGAAGCGAAGACGGACGATGTGCAGCAACAAACCGGCATCGCGTAAGATTTGAAAAATGCATTTGAATGAGGCGAAATTTCCAGTATCTTTTGGACATGACCGCAACCGCTGTCATTGATGAAATCAAGCAACTGTCTCCTGGTGAACAATCCCGGGTCATTCGGTTTGCTTTTGAGCTGGCGAGAGAACGCCAACTGCCCGGTAAAAAGTTGTCCGAACTAGCCCAGCGAATGGCAGACTCTGACAACCCCGCCGAAGTCAAAAAATTGCGTGACGAAATCCACCGCGGATTTTACGGCGAATAGCCATGCCGCAAATTCGCCGTCACAATCTTCCGCCACGCCTTCTCGATCATTTGCTTGACCGCGTCAGCCGCCGGAAAATTTCCGCCGATCAACTTGGGCTTTTGGCGGATTGGCTCCGCACCGCAACCGAAGTGCCGGACGGCCCCTGGTTCAAGAAATTTCCCGGCCTGACCATTTGCGGCGAAGGCGAACTCATTAAAACCTTTTTGCAACCCGGCCAGGTTGCCGCGGGCAAGGAACTGACTTGACAATTCACGGCAGACGCCAGCAACCGCGTTCGACGTGCTGCAATAATCCCGCGTGTCGCGCCGAAATGAAATGAAGGCGAACGTCGCGCAAGACTTGAAGGTGCTGGCGGATTCGGACTCGCTCGCGCCATGGGGTGTTTACCTTATGGCCAATCAACCAGAATCGGTTAATTTAGCAGCATGAAAACAAATCAACTCCGCTGGACGCTCCGGCTGCTGTTATTAAATGTGACCTTTGTGGTTTTAGCCGCTGGGTGCGCCACACACAATGAGAGATCCTACAATCAGGATTTTAATCAAAACCTTCCAACCTCACCCAAATATACCATTGAGAATGTTGATGACACACATTTTCAAGTTACAGTCCATCAAGGTTCTCCTTTGCCGGGAACGCAGCGCGTCATTTATGTGAAAGAAGTGGCGTCGGCTGTTGCTGGAACCGAAGCCAAACGCAGGGGCTGGCAAAACTGGGATCTTGATTATATTCAAGAACGCGATCAAGGGTGGATGCACATTGTTATAGCCAATGTCACCCGTAAAAACGCCATCGAAAAGACACCCGGTTCAACCCAATAACAATCCATAAATTTCGCCGATTCGCTTTACGGCAAACGCCAGACATCGCGTTCAATGGGCAATGGCAAAACAAGGGGTTTCAACAGAAGCAAACAGAGTTAACAGAGATATTTGGGAAAACAGAAAAGAAATCTCCACTTCCTCCGTTTCCTCCGGTTCAAGTCCGATTTGGACCAGGTCGGGATGAAGTTTTCCCAACTTGCGGGTGAAATGGGGAGCACACGCACCTCGCGTGTGGTTCGGGGCGCCCTCGCGGCGAACATTTCGGGTGCAATGAACGATGTTGCGCAAGTCTCCCCGGCCCACAAATGCCAACGACGGGGTCGTCACCGGCTGCACACGAGGCGCGTACGCTCCCCAGCATGATGTTCGGCACATCCAGCGTCCAGCCGCGTTGGGTGACAGGAATTTCCTTCAGCGGGATGCGGTCCTTCTGCTTGAGTTGTTTTCATTTATTCCGATCCTTTTCGGCCAATGCCTTTATCAAAGCCGCCGTATCAAGGATTTGTCCGGCGTCAACCTCACGGCCTTTGTCTTTCATTTGAAGATGATGCCCGGTTTGGATGGCGAGCGACCAGAACCGTTCGGGCGTGATGTCCGGAGCAACCTAGGCCGCGAGCGCATAGGCACCAGCCGCATAAGGCACGGTCCAGCTTTTTCCACCTGGGCCATAAAACACGTAATCATTCACGCCGGTAGGACTCGCGGTTGTCCGGGAATCCATGGGAACAAACAGTGATCCGGAAGCGGGAACCTGATACCGCTGCGGAATGACGCAGGCGTTAAAGTCATCCCGATCGGCGGATGGTGAAACACCCAACCCGTCAACCGGAAATCGTTCATTCCCGCACCAGGCAACAAATATACCTTCAGCTTCAGCCTCCTTGACCGCACTGATGAAGTCTTCATATCCGGGCGTGCCGGGTCCATACCCGATAGACAATGAAATTGCCCGAATCCTGTGCTCCTTCGGGAGACGCCGGTTGACTTCCAACAGCCGTCGAACACCTTGAGCATGGTTGTGCAATATGGATGAGGATGACATTTCGCTGCGAACAGCGATATAGTAAAGATCGGCTTCGGGTGCCACCCCCACGGTCTTGCCAACGGCGATGGAGGCCACCGCCGGGCCGTGCATTTCGGATGGTCGCCAGCCCTCCACGTTGATTTCCTCATACCATTTGATACGCCCCGCGTACTCCGAATGCCGGGTCAGCAGAGCCTGGTCCACAATGCCAATACCAATCCCGCGTCCTGTAATGCCTTGCGCATGCAACCCGCGGACGCCCAACCCGGGATTTTTGCCCAGTTCAAGGATCCGCCCCGCATCGAAGGCTGGCGGCATTCGATCTTTCGGCGGCCAGATTGTTTGACTGTCATAATTGGCATGTTCCAGGTCCGCTGCCGAATCGCGCAAATCCAGACGTGACACATCAGCGGAACGCAAATCCACGGAAAACGGGTTCTTTGGATTAAACTTCGACAGGTTGGTCAGCGGTGCGCCCTTGTTGATCATGGACCTGTAATCATCCGGTTGCGGATTGCGGCAGATATACGGGAGGTTCAACGAAGCCGGCAACGGCTTCAGCGGCGTCTCATATGTTTTCGAATCAATGTTCTCCCCGGAAAACCCGTGCGAGAGCGCGACGATCCAAATAACCAGCCCTATGCCAACGCACAGCACCCCGCTTGTGAGAATTGGAAGTGGTGTTTTTGTTTTCATGTTTGTTCCTGGTTCACTTGTATTTCGGATTTTGGTCTTTCGGTCTGTGCAATCGTTTCCATCTGTGTCCCGGGCATGTTGCCGGCCCCAGTCAGTTCGCCGGTGGAAATGCGGCGGCTCATGCGGACATTGTATTCAGAATAATTGCTGGAATCGAGGCTGTTGTTACAGCGCAGCCAGGCCAACAATCATTTCAGCGCGACTTGTGGCGGCGAAACGGAGTGAAGACGGACGACCCAGAGGGGAACGGTGAATCACAGCAGACACCAGACACCGCGACCGATAAGAAAAGTCATCCGCAGATTTCACGGATTTACGCTGATTAGGTCTTAATCGCCAGGACGCATCCGCCTACGCCAAAGGCTCCGGCGAGACAGGAAGGACGCCGAGGTTTTGGATTCTCTTTTTAGAACTTGGCGCGCTTGGCGCCCTAGCGGTGAACTTTTCCTTACGCCCGACGGGCGGGATGGAGTTTTTCCAGTTCGCGGGTGAAGGCGTAGGCGTCGGCGGTCGTGAATGTATTGGTAGGGACATCGCGCTGCGATGTCCCCGGCGGTAAAGCCGCCGGTATCTTGCGCCCGCTTGGGGCGCGGACGGCGCAGCGCGCCGTCCCTACCTCGCAAAGGCGGCGGATGGCGTTGAGCACGTCCAGCGTCCAGCCGCACTTTCTCCCTTGAATTCAATTCCACCAATCTTACGTTTGTGTTAGCGCACGCTGGCAGAAGGCCAAAGCCGCAGGGAAGAAGACGTCGTAGGTGGCAGGCTGTCCATTTCTCACCACACACGAACGCCGAAAAGTTCGCAGCATTTTTTTGTTCTGGGAGTACCTTTGCCCTGCGATTTTCTGGATGTAGGCCGCTCCCAATCTGGGCAGAACAATATGCCCACGAGGCCCAGCGTTATTTCAAGAATTTGTAGCATCGGCTGTTTCCAATCTGGAACAGTTCTTGGCTATTCACTACCTGACAATAGCTGGAAAACAGCGCTCGCACTATGGGGTGTTCACCCCATAATTACGTGCCCGACGTGCAACAACAAAACAAGGGTTTTAACAGGAGAAAACAGCCGCCGGCGCGCCGCGAAGGCAGAAGTTAACAGAAACCTTCAGGAAAACAGAAAAGAAACCTCCGCTGCCTCCGTTTCCTCCGGTTCAAGTCTGATTTGGACCAGGTCAGGATGAAGTTTTCCCAACTTGCGGGTGAAATGGGGGGGCACACGCGCCTCGCGTGTAGTTCGGGGCGCCCTCGCGGCGAACATTTCGGGTGCAATGAACGATGTTGCGCAAGTCTCCCCGGCCCACAAATGCCAACGACGGGGTCGTCACCGGCTGCACA
>Ga0181536_10002986_pt1 | contig 18651 bp, 15 predicted proteins | sample PEATcosm2014_Bin_41_FD_121105 | JGI IMG/M metagenome (GOLD analysis project Ga0181536, IMG submission 121105) | Peatland microbial communities from MTU Mesocosm Facility, Houghton, MI, USA - PEATcosm2014_Bin17_60_metaG | ecosystem: Environmental > Terrestrial > Soil > Wetlands > Peat | place...
AGACCGTCATGGTGGAAGCTCAGGCACAGGCCATCCAAACCGAGGATGCCGAAACCGGCCAGGTGGTCAACCGCAGGTTCATCAATGACCTGCCGCTGATTGACCGCTACGTGGTGGCGCTGGCTGCCCTGGCGCCAGGCGTTACCGAGATGGACGATCAGTGCTCCGAATTCGCCGGCGGTGGCAGTTGCACGGGTACAAATTTCGTTTCCAACGGCAGCCGCGGCTCTACCGCGGATATCTTGAGCGACGGTGCCTCAGTCACGAACTCTGAACCCAACGGGGGAATCACCGCGGCGACCTATGTTCCTTCTCCGGAAGCGATCGAAGAATTCAAGGTCGAGCAGACGAACTTCAGCGCGGAGTACGGTTTTTCAGGCGCGTCGGTCGTCAACATGATTACGCGCTCGGGCACGAACACTTTTCATGGCGGTCTGTACAACTTCTCGCGGGACCAGTTCACAGACGCGAACAACTGGTTCAACGACCGCTATCAGCAGCCACTTCCCCACGTGCGCCGCAACGATTACGGCGCAACCATCGGCGGGCCCATCATCAAGAACAAGACCTTCTTCTTCTTTGACTATGAGGGAACCCGCAGTGCCAGCCTGGGAACCGCCCAGGCCGGCGTCCCCAGCGATGCCATGCGCGGCGGCGATTTTGGGGCGGTGTGCCCGGCGAACGCAAATACGGATAGCAACGGCAATCTTCACTACGGTGCCTGGGACACCACGGTTGGCGACCCGAACTACGGCATGTGCGTGCAGGCCGATGACCCCACCCAAGTCGTGGGGAGCGGGCAACTTTGGGATCCGTACCAGCGCGCCTACGACTCCAATGCGGGCGCCCAGGTAAGGTACACGCCGACCACGTTCATTCCCTTCAATAATATCGGGACGTATATCAGCCCGGGCTGTAATCAGTCGGCTCTTTCGGCTATTACTCAGGGGACTGGTACGTGTCCTACCGCGAATCTTGAGCCGGTTCCCGGAGTACAAGGAAATCTGATCGATCCCGTCGCAAAGAAAATGATGAGCTACTTTCCTGAGCCGAACATTTCCGCTGCTGCCGGGGGAACGATTTACAGGAACTGGATCGCATCGGGAGCCAACCACGGCTATAACGATCAGTTCGACATAAGGATCGACCACCGCTTCAGCCAGAAGAACCTGGTCAGCGTAAAGTACTCGCAACAGTGGAGCCATGGCGCCAGCTTCAACTGCTTCAACAACTTCACCGATCCCTGCGAAGGCGGCCCGAACCGGAGCACGGCCCACGTGTTCGCCATCAACGACACCCACACCTTCACCCCGACCTTGTTGCTGAACGCGACTTTGGGGTTTTCGCGCGGCGCGTGGCACATCGATGCCTACAATCCGCAAGGAGTGAACGATCCACTCGGTACCCTCGGGTTCCCGTCGTATCTATACGAGAACGGGTTCAAAGGCGTACCTCCCATTTTTCTGAGTGAATACTATTCTGCCGCCTTCTCCGACATGGGGACCGATCCCTACGGCAACTACCGGTTGGGCCAGGACACTGGGCAACTCACGATCGCGCTCGACAAGGTACGCGGGCCGCACGAGATGAAATTCGGCTTTGATGGCCGCCTGCATCAGATGAACTACATCCAAACCAACGCTCCGGTTGGCTACTTCAGTTTTGATCAGAGCGGTTCCAATGCCTGCCCTGGTGCGGGCGAAGCAGCATATGGACAAACGAGCTTTCAGTATTGCGGTGGCGATGCCCTGGCCAGCTTCCTGATGGGGACCATGAACGGCAACTCGTATTACGAAATTCAGGACCGGCCGGCCACCGAGAATTACCAGTATGGGTTCTTCGCTCTGGACAACTGGAAGGTGAATCGCAAACTGACCCTGAATCTCGGCTTGCGCTACGACGTGACGCTGCCGCGGACGGATCGCTTCAACCGGATGGACTGGTTCGATCCGAATGTGACAAGTCCGCTGAATAATGGAACTCTTTCCTATACCGACCAGTTCTCTGGCCCTACCACGCTGCAATTGAAAGGCGGCGAAGTGTTTGCCACTCCGAACCAGCGTTCGATCTATGTGACCGACTGGTCTGACTTTCAGCCGCGTTTCGGCTTCGCCTATCAATTTGCTCCCAAGATGGTGGTGCGCGGCGGCTACGGGATTTACTACGGCCAATCCCGGTCGGGCGTTACGGGAGTGATGCCCTACGGCGGCCAGGGCTTCAACCAATACACGGGCGTGATCAATACGTATCTGAACCAGGGCAACGTTCCCTGGCTGCATCTGAGCAATCCCTTCCCCAACGGATTGAATCAGCCGGCAGGAAATTCGCTGGGGCTGATGAACGACATCGGCTATGGCGCGAATGGACCGTTCCGCACTGCGGGTGCGAACCAGACGCCCAACGAGCAGAGTTGGAGCTTCGGTATCGAGCGGGAACTACCCGGGAACATCTTGGTCAACGCGGAGTACGTCGGAAAGAAGGGCACGCATCTTCCTTTCAGCGGGTCCAACTACATCGACCACCTGGGATCGTTTGTGGAGGGTTTGCCCACGACAGTTGCCGATCCTAACAACCCGTGCCAGACCCTCTCCATTCCCTGCCTCAATAGCTATGTGAGCAATCCCTTCTCCTCGCAAAACGGTGGACCGATCAGCGATCCCAACAGCGCACTCTCCTCGCAGTACATTCAGGAGCTCCAGTTGAAGCTTCCCTGGACGCAGTTCACCGGTGTGACCATCGAACCCCAGATGATCGCCAATTCCACCTATCACAGTCTGCAACTGGAGGCCGAGAAGCGCTATTCGAACGGCCTGCAGTTCCTGGTAACGTTCGTATGGTCGAAATCGATCGACGACGCTTCGCAAGCCGATGACAACGTGACCTGGACGGGCAGTTTCACGAGCTTGCAGGATCCCAACAAGCCGTGGCTGGAACGAAGTCTTTCCACGTTCGACATTCCCTACGTGACGCAGTTCAGCTACACCTACGATCTGCCGTTGGGACGCGGCAAGATGTTGCTGGGACACATGCCAGGCTGGGCGAATGCGGTGATTGGAGGATGGAAGACGAACGGCATCTGGCGCATTGCCGATGGCCGGCCGATGACTTTCTTCCTCGCCGATGGGACCGCCTTGCCGACCTATGGCGGGCAGCGGCCACTCCTGGTCGGAACACCGAAACGCAATCCCGGGGACTGGGTCGACCAGTATTTCGCCGATCCCAGCACCAATGTTTTCCAGCGCACGCCCGACTTCACCATGAGCAATGCACCGCGAGCATATGGAGGGCTTCGCACGCCCTGGTCGTTCACCACTGATCTGTCGCTTGCGAAGCAGATCTCGCTGACCAGGGTGCGCGAGGAGATGAACTTGGAACTTCGCATCGAGGCCCGGAATGCGTTCAATCATCCTGTGTTTGGCACGCCGGACAGTTCTGTGGACGATCCCAGCTTCGGGCAGATCAGCTATACATCTCAGGGGCCGCGGGAGATCCAGCTGGCGATAAAGTTCAACTTCTGAACGCAGAGAGTCAAAGTCCCCACCCTAGCCGCAAGAAATGCGGCTAGGGCATTTCCACCGCTACTGTAGACCATTACGGCCTGTCTTCCCGAGCGCAGCGAGGGATCTTGGTGTTTGCCCGCGGCGGCGACACTGGTCGTGCAGGCTAGAACCTGGGTCCCTCGCTACGCTCGGGATGACAAGCGTGTGTTTGGTCCACGCTATCGCTGAAACGGTCTAGGATGGGGGTACCCGGCAGAACGTTCAACTTCTAACGAAGTCAAAGTCCCCACCCTGTCGCAAAAAACGCGACAAGAGTGGGGCACCCTTCTTTCTCAGTAATCAGAAATTCGGATCTACACCTCAAATCCCACATGGCAAACTCTGCCGACCAGGTAGTCGGCGGCGGTCTTGCCGTCTTCCATGACCACGGCCTCGATGGGCGAGGAGTGTTTGTGGGGGCGCAGGATGAGCTGATTTCCCGCCACTTCGACATACCGAACCGTGCAAGTTCCGTTTTTCAGAACAGCATACATATTGAACTCGCCTTTGCGATAAGGCGTGAGAGAGTTGTAATGACGGTCCAGCAGCAAAGTGGCGCCGGGCACGAGCCGGGGCTGCATGCTCATGGCTTCCCTGGAGTCGAGCTTGATGACCACGAAGCGCTGCCAGGAAGAACGGCGGCCAACGGGAGAGGCGCGCAGGCGGCGCAGGAAAGCTTTCTTAAACTTGAGGATTTCTTTCACGTGCATGGCGGTGATGAGAGGCTGTGTGGCGGCGGTATGAGCGTCGGTGACGAGGACATGCTCGAACTCGTCGCCGCTCGGAGGCACGATGGAGGCGCGCTTGTTCACGGCGGCGGGATCGAGCAGATCGAGCACGGAAAGGTGCTGCACGGAGAGGACCTTGTCCATGCCTTCCAGGCTGAGGCCGCGTTTCTTGTTGAGGAAATTCGAGATGTGGGCTTGTCTGAATCCGGTTTGCCGGGCGAGGCGGAGGCCGGTCAGTTGGCCGGCTTCGATGCGATCCCAGAGGATGTTGCGAAGATTATCCTGCAGGACTTTGAACTTCATTGGCGGAGTATAGCACCCGGCGTAGAGCGAGGCGGTAAGCGGGAGTGCAGCAAGTGGGAGGGCTGTCGAGCTGCGCTCGACCGGACAGCCGGGGGCGGCTGTCCCCACATGATTCAGAGCAGGCCGGGAGGGCTGTCCCACATACTGAAAAGTTTTCCACAGGCTGGTTGGGCAGTTGTCCAGTCAACCTTGACTGAGGAAATTCACCGCCATAATATCGCCGCAAAGTACGGACCAATCTGCTCCAAGGATGACGGCAATGACGAGTGACCGAGATAACTCGAACGCAGAGAAGGACTTCGGTGAATTTCGGCGAAAGGTGCGAGCGGCCGAGGTGTTGTCGGCATCCATGGAGCGGTTGCTGTTGTCGCTGCGCTTCACAGGACGGTTGAGCGTGGTGATGCAGAACGGGCGCGTGCTCAAATCGGGCTACGAGGAAAGTTATTTCCGTCAGCGGGCGGAGAGAGCGGGCGTAGATGACGAGATCGCAAGAAAACTGTAGAAGCGGAGGGACTTCACGGCAAACATCAGTTCACGAGAAGGCTCCAGTCTGTTAGCAGTCAAGAAAAACTAAATAACTGAAGCAGGCCATCGTAAGAGAAACGAGCCCTGCGACCGGTTCCCGCAAACCAGGCGGGGAGATCGGCGCAGGGTCTTTTTTTCCCGGCGCAGTTGCTTCCGCGGGCGCGTTCGGAGATGGCCAGAACATCATTCGAAGCACACGGAGGATTTATGAAGGGCACTCATGAAGACAAAGACAGCGAGGACGAGGGGATTCGCATGGAACTGAAGTACTGCGAGCGTTGTGGTGGGTTGTGGCTGCGGGAATGCGGAGCGGGAGTGGTGTATTGCAGCAAGTGCGAGGCGGAAGTGGCGGACTTGCCCATTCCCAAGAAGAAGACACAGCGGCTGATCCTGCCGGTTGGGCGGCGGACGCTGGTCGAAGACTATGCAAGCGATGAGGGCGAGACAGATCTGGAAGCGACAGGAGGTGCGGCATGAGTTCGGTGATTGCGTGGATGGCGGCGGAAGCGGGACGGGCGGAGGAGGGGAAGATCCCGGGCGGTTCGGTGGGAGTCGACGAAAATCCCCAGGTCTCGCAAAAACGGCGAGACCTGGGGCACCCAGGGGATTTCTTGCGAGGAGTGGGGCACGCGCAGGGGTTCTCGCAGGAAACGCGGGAGACGGGGCATCGGACGGAATTTTCAGCGCAAGGACTGCCGGCTCATCAGTTTCCGGCGACGCAAGCCGAGGAACCGGAGGCGGTTCCCATAGAAGATCCGGCGATCGAGCAGGAACGGCGCGTCTATCGGGGAAGGACGGTGGCGATGCTGCGGCGGTACCTGCGGTACTCGATCGAAACGGGACGGCTGCCGTCGCTGCTGGGGCGCGAGTTCTTTCGGGCGAAGGTGACGAAGTACACGGTGGTCACTTTCGAGGACCGGGTGATCTTCGTGCACGATATGGAGAAGTGCTTGGACCGGCTGGACGAGTTCTCGCGGCAGATCATTGCCCGCCACATTTTGCAGGAGCACGACTTCTGGGCGACGGCCCGTTTCTTGCATTGCAACGAGAAGACAGTGCGGCGCCTGACTCCGTTCGCGCTCGACCTGCTGAGCGAGATCATGCTGGAGGTTGGATTGATGGAGCGGGTTGGATCGAACGGGAAAAATTCTTGTCAAGGGGGTCTGGAGGGTGAGATTTCTGTAAGTGATTGTGAAAACGGCGAAAATAAAGGGATTTATATACTTGGCACACATCGCAACTTCTGCGACAATGCCGAGTATGGAGTTGGCGGGCGCTCTCATTCTTCTCGTCATGGGGATCGTTTCGCACATCCTTCACCAGATGCCGTTCAAGATGCCAATCCGCCGAAGGCTTAATCGACTTGGGCAGAAACTTGCGTGGATGTTCCCGCGCTCAGAAACACCGCCCCGGCACGGGCTTTTTTTCTTTTTATTCAGCATTCCGTTCGGCCTCTTTGCCGTGGGGGTCGAAATGACCAACAAGTACGTCGTTGTGCAATGGATGTTCATCCTGACAGCGGCGAGCAGTGCAATCACGGCATATATCTTCTTTGTAATTTTCTCGCCTGCTGCGAGAAAGTTCTGGACCAGCATGGTTGCCCTGATTGTTGGTGTTGGACTGTTTTATCTCTATGGGTACTTGTGCCCTACAGTCACAATCAGACCTTCTCACCCAAGATTTGCAGCAGAGTTTTCAGGAGCCGATGGAGTATCGGAGACGGCCAATTTCAGGATTCAGAACAGAGTAGATGATGATCTATATGGTGTCGTCTTCAAATTGCGTGTGGAAGCCCCGTCCACGAAAGAGCATTTCCAAGTAGCGGCACCAGAGAGTCGCCGTCAAGACATTGCCATTCAGATTTGTACTGATCTTCATAATCGGCCAGTTTTCCAAGGAGTCATCGCTCGCTTATATCCGAACGATTCCCAAGTAGTGACGCTAACACACGTTAATGTCGAAGCTGAAAAGATCACGCCTAGTTCGGTGCCACCCCCGAGAATTGAGATACCAGATCACGAACGGGAGATCACAGTTAACGCGAAGATTGTCAGCTTCAACTCTGCCGAGGATCAACTGCATAGACCAGGATTGAAGTTGACGAAGTTTTATAACGACGAAACGCTTACATGTAATGGAATCGTAGTTGGGTCAAAATGAAACCAGAATACCTCGAAGGGCCGAAAGTCCAAAAGAAGGCACGAATATATATGATGCACGTATTGCTATGCGCCAGCATAGTTCTTGCTGTCGCGGGATCAGTCCGCATCGTTGTAAGCCGCGCAAGTTTTTATACTAGGGAAGCTGGAACCTATTGTGTTTGGAGTAGTGTGGTAATGGGAGAGACACATATGCAGGAAGTGTTTGCTCCCGAAAATGTCTTCATACGTCATCAATGCGGTAAGCAGCCAATCTGTGAGGCTACTTTCTTTGATTCGTTCGCGGAAAGTCATAGATTTATCCTCGCTCTAATAAGCGGTTTATGCGGTTTTGTTGCCATGTTCTGTCTTGGGATAGGACTGAAGGCTTGCATTGCAGAGAGAAGTCCTCGCGGAATTGTTCTGTGTCTGCTAACCGCATTATTGATGTTTGTCTTCGTATTCATCATTGCCCATTCTTCCTTTAGTTGAGGCGTACACTGACACTATGAAGGAACTTGAATACACAGAGGGGCCGGAGGCACTAGAGAACTTCGAAGAAGGCATGAAAGCCCTCTTCAAAGTTCCCAAAGACGCCGTTGTAAGGGCCGAGAAGCGGAAGAAGCAGAAGGCTTCCCGCGCTCAGAGTGTACGCAAACCGCGTGTTTCCGACAAGGACTAGAAGGGGACTGCCGTTTCCCCCGCCCCTGTCGCCTCGTGGCGCGGCGATGATTCTTTGCCCGTTAGTTGGCTGTAGGTAAGACGATGACCATCAACCCGACTCATCGCTTCCGCAAATCGCGCTGCATCACCGATCTTTGCGCCGTTCTCATCCTTGCGCGTGTTGAAGCGGAATGCTTGTTCGTCTACGTACCGGAAGAGATGGAACGGCTCAACCGAAATGTATGTACCGTGCAACTGCCGTTTCAGCAGCGACCAGAAGTTCTCAATTCCGTTGGTGTGAACGGTCCCGTCCACATAGTGCTGAAGGTGGTTGATGATCTTCTGTACGTAGTCAGCATCAACCGCGAGATATGCAGGATGCTCGTCTGTGTACAGAACAGAGCCAGCGTCAATATGATCGAAGATCGTATCGCGGAGTGCAGGTTTCTTGCGGTTTGGTACGACTTTGGCGCGGACCTTGCCGTCGCGCTCCAGCATGCCCATGACAATCGCCTTGCCCCAATTCTCTTCGCTGCGATCCTTCATCCTCATGCGCTTGTCTTTGTGCATGTTCCGCGCCTTGCGACCTATGAAGGTTTCATCCACCTCGACTTCGGAGCCGGGGCCGCCAAGTTTTACGAACGACTTTTCCTGAAGCGCAAGCCGAAGGCGCTGAAGCATAAACCATGCCGTCTTTTGTGTGATACCAAGCGTGCGGTGAATCTCCATACTGGAGACTCCGTTCTTGCAATTAACCAGCATCCAAAAGGCAATCATCCACTTATCCAGGCCGAGCGGCGAATCCTCAAAGATCGTGTTGACCTTCAGAGTGAACTGCTTATCGCAGCCACGGCAGAGCCAGAGTTTCCGCGTACTAATAAGGTAGTGCTTCTCGGAGCCGCAACGCGGGCAGATGACCTTGCCATCAGGCCAGCGCAACTTGCAGGCGTACTCGAAAGCGCGATCAGGATCGGAGAAGTAAATGATCGCTTCTTGTAATGTCTTTGGCGGTTTCATAAGAAAACTGTACACCGTTTGTTCGCGTGTGTCAAGTATATATTTACCAAAATAAATTTTGAAAAATGTCCGTTTTACCCTGAGCAATTTGCTATTCTGAAAATAGAGAGTGAGAAAAAAGAAAATCTCCCAGAGAGGGCGCGCTTCCGGGCGCGCCTTCGATGTTTTGGGAGAGGAGATGGAAGCGGTTGGAAAGTTCAGGGAAACCCGGGTATTGGGCCATGACGAAGAAGAAGAGGAAGAGCAAGACTCCAGCGAAGAAAACGGCAAGGAAGAAGAGTCCAGCGAAAGCCAAGCAGGAGACGAATCCGGCGGAAGTGCGGAAGGAAGTCTCCAAGCTGGTGGCGGCGGAGGCCCCGGTGATGGCCAAAGCGGTGATTGACGAAGCCAAGAAGGGGCAACTGGCTCCGACCAAGTACCTGTTCGAGATGGCGAGCATTTATCCGCCGGCGCCGGACGGGAGCCAGGCCACAACGGAAGAAGACTGCCTGGCAAAAATACTGCTGGACGGACTGAAGATTCCGGTCAAGCCGGCGGCGGAGAAGACGGACGACACGAGCGGGGCGGCAGCGAGTGAGCCGGCGGCGAAAGGGGATGAGTCCGGCGATCCGGGGGACAAGACCGAGGGCGAGACGGCCGAGCCGGCGGAAGAAGGGCTGGTAACGGAAAAATCTTAAACCGCAGAGGACGCGGAGGATTCGCGGAGAGCGCAGAGGGAGGCGGATTCGGTCTCACGGGACAGGAAGTCAAAATCCCCACCCTGTCTCCGCAAAAAGCGCGGAGACAAGGATGGGGCACCCGGCCCGCGAGTCGGGGGCGTCCGGGGCATACCGTAGAATGAGGCGGGATGGATATTACCTGGTTAACGGAACGGCTCGCGATCGGAGGGGGAATCTGGAACGCGGGCAACATGGCGAAGGTGGCGGAGGAAGGGATCACGCACATCATTGACATGCAGATCGAGTTTGATGACACAGCGCTGGCCGCCGATCACGGCATCACCGTGCTGTGGAATCCAACGGACGATGATTTCGAGCCCAAGCCGGCGGCACTGTTCCGGCGCGGGGTGGATTTCGTGGGGACGGCGCTGGCCGAAGCGGACACGAAGGTGTTCATTCATTGCGCGGCAGGCGTGCATCGGGCGCCGATGATGGCGCTGGCGGTACTGGGGACAATGGGATGGGACATAGAGGACGCGATGGAGCTGATTGAGGCCAAGCGTCCGGTGGCGGACTTTGCCGAAGTCTATGTGAGCAGCGTGGAGAAGTTTCTGGATGGGAGCGGGACTGACTTGTCCATGGAGTGAAGTCGGCACTCTTCAGGGGCCGGGAAAACCTTAAACCGCAAAGGACGCGAAGGATTCGCGAAGGGCGCAGAGAAGAGCGGCATGGGGCGGGCTTCGAGGAAGTCAACGTCCCCATCCTATCTCCGCAACAAACGCGGAGACAAGGATGGGGCACCCGGGACGGTGTGACGGATGGGGGTGTCGAGCTTCGCTCGACCGGACAGCCGAGGGCGGCTGTCCCCACAGGACCTAATTCCTTCGCTTCACTGAGGATGACAACGGGGGCAGCAACAGGATTCTGATGGAGGAGAACATGCGTGACACAGGCCGCCGCCCAATGGGGCGGCTTTGTTGTTGGGTGCTGGTGATGGTGGCGGCGTCCGGCTTCCGACTTCCGGCTTTCGGAGAACCTGTTCCGCAGAGCGGACCGGCAACGACCACGGTCACGGACACGGTCTACATGGCGGACGGGAGCACGGCGTCGGGAAACCTGATCATCACGTGGCCGGCGTTTGAGACCGCGAGCGGAGCGGCCGTGGCGGCGGGGACGACGAATGCAACGCTCGGCGCCAACGGGACGTTCAGCGTGGCGCTGGTGGCGAATGTGGGCGCGACGCCCTCGGGAGTGTATTACACGGTCGTCTACCAGCTTGGGCCTGGTGAAGTGAAGACGGAGTATTGGCTGGTGCCGACGGCGTCACCGGCAAATCTGGCGACGGTGCGGATAACGCCGGGAACGGGAACGGCGGACGCGCCGGTTTCGATGCAATACGTGAATTCGGGACTGGCGACGAAAGCGAACGACAATGCAGTGGTGCATTTGGCGGGAGCGGAAACGATCAGCGGGGCGAAAACTTTTTCGGCAGCGCCGAGCGTGCCTGCGCCGACGAGTTCGGGGCAGGTAGCGAACAAAGGATACGTGGACTCCTCGGTGGCGAATGTGGGAGCGGGAGCGTATCTGCCGACAGCGGGCGGAACGATGACGGGGCCGATTACGCTGCCAGGGGCGCCGGCGGCTCCGATGCAGGCGGCGACCAAGCAGTATGTGGATACGGGATTGACGGCCAAGGCGGACCTGGTGAGCGGACTGGTTCCGGCAAATGAACTGGGCACGGGATCAGCGACGACGGGAAGCTGCCTGCTGGGAAATGGAGCTTCGGGCACCTGGGGCGCGTGCGGAGGCGGAGGCGGGACGGGAAATCTGTCAACGACGCCAACGGCGAGCCAGAACATTACGCAACCCATGGGAACGCAGTTTTCCACCAACAACCTGGCGAACATCCGATATGTAACGGGGAACTGGAACTGGGCGCAGACACCAGCGGACAATCTGGGGACGGCGGGAAGCCACACCATTCATCTGAGTCCGTGCCCGCAGGGAATGGATACAACGTCGAGCGCGAACGGCTACACGTACCGGGTCTACATTTCGGGGATCGGGACACCGGAAGCGGTGACGGTGACGGGCGGAAGCTGCGCGGCGGGAACGAGCAGCGGAACGATCACGGTGACGACGGCGTACGGACACGGGGCGGGATACACGGTGGGGTCGGCGAGCACGGGCATTCAGGAAGCATGGAACGACGCATGGGCCAACGACCAGGGCGGGCCTCCGAACGCGAATTCGCAGGCGGCGCCATATGTGAAGCTGGTGGCGGATACGCTCTACAGCGTCTATTCGTCGGTGTATTTGCGCGGGCGAGGCGGCGTGCTGGATGGCGCGGGAGCGCTGATCGCATGCTCAACGAGAGACCGGTGCATTTATGTGGGGACGACGGGAGGAGTGAGCTACCACAAGCTCTACAACCTGTCGGGCACGTCGACGGTGAATGTGGACGGGGTGCAGGTGGCAAGCGTGTCGGCGGCGAGCGGGACGTACACGGTAACGACGGCCTCGAGCCATCCGTTCGTGGCCGGGGACACGGTGGACTGTGAATACTACTCGCAGACGGCGTCACAGCACTTTGTCTCGCAAGTGCTGACGGCGGGACTGACGGCGACGCAATTTGAAGCACAGTTTGGCACGGCGAGTTTCAGTGCGGGAACGAATACATTCGGCTTCTGCAACATTCTGAATACGTTCATCGAGAACAACTCCGATCACGTCACGCTGCAAGACCTGAACCTGTTCCAGTCGTACCCCAGTACGGGAACGGGATACTTCAGCTATGGAGTGGTCAACGACAATGACCAGCAATTCATCATTGAGGGGGCGGCGAATCGCGGTTCGGGCGTGTTGAAGAACTCGGCCAACTGGCCGATCGGGGCTTTTGTGTACCAGCGCGCCGACCAGGGCAACGCCGGCATCACGTATTTGCACAACTCGGAGTTCACGAATGTCAATTGCGTAACCGGCGGCGGGAACGGGATGGTGATCAGCGACACGGTGTGCCAGGCGTTTCCATTTTTCGGCATACGGTACTTTGGCGGCCTGCAACCGATCACCATCCAGAACGTTTACCAGGAGACGTCGCCAGCAGTCATCAATCCGCTTTATGGCATCGCCGCGCAGATGGGGAACCTCGTGGCGGGCGGATTCGGGAGCAAGATTCTGGGGACATTCCCGATGGGGGGATGGGAACCGATCTTTGCTTCCGGGGGCGCAACGGAGAGGAATTACTGGGTAGTGGTGCACAGCAGCACGCAGGGTGCCGGCCCCATGATGTTCATCGGGTCGGCGCAGCCGGCAAGCGGGAGCACGAGCATTCCGCTGCAATGGCCCAGCGTGGAACTGCAGAACGCGTTAGGCAGTTTGGGAACAGTGACGTGGGATGTTCTGGTCACGACCGGGGTTTCCAGTCCCGCTCCCTACGGGAGCGGCAGTTATGCAGTGGCAACGGGCATTTCGGGATCCTGCGGAACGAACGGGATATGCAGTTACACGGATACGCAGGCGGGGACAAGCTCATACACGGTAGCGTCGGCGGGCTTTATGCCGGCGTTCTGGTTCTGGCCGGTCACGCTGGTCGTGAACAACACAAGCGTGTACGCCGACTTTCTGCCGAGCAATCCTTTTATTGTGGCGTCGCAGGGGACGCAAGCCTTAGCGGCGACAGCGGGGATGTGTAAATCAGCAAATCCGAGTTACGAGCTCACGCCCGTGCTGGTGCAGTGCCTGAGCGGAGATGGAGCCTACGGGACTGGGATCTTCGCCACGTTGTTCCAGCAGGTAGCACCGGCCAATAACGGCCCCGCGATCAACAGCAAAGGACGGCTGAATTTGTCGCAGGCGGTTGCATCGCCCAGCGACCTGATTACGCTGGCCGACTCGAACCTGGCGAAAACGCTGGCGACGGCAGGAAACCGTCCATCCAATGATGCCGGGGACATGGCGATTGGGATCGACCAGACGGGCGGATTGGCGCAGCGGGCGGCGACTTCGATTTCTTCGTACATCAACAGCACGCCGAGCGGGACGAACTTTCTGGAGCGGCTGACGGCGGCGGGAAAGACATTCAACGTGCCGGTGGCGGTGAACGGGAACCTGGCGGTGAGCGGAGGAACGGTGACGCTGCCGGTTACAGGAACGGGTTCGCAATGTTTGCATGTGAGCTCGACGGGGGTGCTATCCGGAACGGGAGCGGATTGCGGAAGCGGATCGGTGACGGTGAACAGCGGAGTCACGTCGCAAGTCGCGATGTACTCGGGCAATGGAACGGCGGTGAGCGGAGACAGCGCGCTGACGGACAACGGGACAACGCTGAACTATGCGGGGAGCGGGGGGATTGCGGCGACGGCGGGAGCGTTCAGCGGAAATCTGACAGTGAACGGGCAGTTGCTGGTGGCGGGGCCGTGGACGGTGAGCTCGCCGATTCCGGGAACGACGATGGGGCCCGCAGGAGCGGGGACTTCGGCGCTGGGGATTTCGAATGACGGGAATTTCTACATCTCGGCGAACGGAGGGACACCGCAGAAAGTGGCGACGAGCGCGACCAGTTCGTACTTCTCGAACCTGTGGCAGGAGGATGCGAACACGATGAACGAACAAAACGGGACAAACTCGCAGGCCTTCTGGCTCTATAACACGTATACGGACTTGACCCACAACGAGAAGATGGGTCTTGGCTTCGACGGCACAAGCAACCGATATGTGTTTTGGGATCAGCCGGGAACGGCGGGGGGATCGACGCACGGTTTCGAATGGAAAATCAACAACACGGTGGAATGGCTGATCAACAGTGCCGGGGCGCTGAAACCGGGGACTTCGAACGGCTTCGACATTGGCGGAAACTCAAACGAGATTGCGAATCTGTGGTTCCGCAGCGGCATCATCTACAGCCTGCTCAACGATGCCACGACGGGCACGATTCAATACGCTCCCGCCAAGTATGGCATCGTTTCAAATAACGCGACGGCAATCCGCGCACTGCCGAACGACAGCGGAACGATCGGGATTGTCTCCAGCGCCAGCGGAACCACGGGGAATGCGGCTATCGTCAAATTGGGCTACGTGCAGTGTAGCTTCGAGAACGCCACGGTGGTGGGCGATTGGGTGGGGAACGCGACGGGAGGGAATCCGGGATGCCGCGACCTGGGCTCGACACTGCCGACGAGCGTAGAGATCATCGGGCGGGCGATGCAGACCGGAGCGGCCGGGTTGAGCTATATGTTCGCGCAGCCAGCATTTGTCGTCGGAGCGCCGACGGCGAGTCCAACATTTACGGGAACGGTGACGCTGCCCGACGGAACGACGGACAGCAGCAGCGGGCTATCGCTGGCAACGGCAGTGACTTTGCCCAGCGGCAGCGTGGCAAGCACTGCAACAACTTCAGATAGTTCGACGAAGGTTGCTACCACAGCCTATGTGCAGAATCAGAAGTACCTGACGAACACGGGCACGTTTGTGGATGCCTGGCTGCAGACCGGCTCCACGCTCGATGCGAAACTGAACAATGCCAATGCGCTGGCGATTACCAGCGGGGTGTCAAGCATCGACGCGCGGGCCCTGGGCGGAGCGCAGACCATCGCCAGCCAGGTGAACATCGGAGAACTGCTGGCGCCAACCGTGACGGCGGTTTCAGGCACGTCGCCGGGCGCGGGGACATACAAATTGGTCTATCCGCTGTGAAACATTAGTGGTCAGTGGTCAGTGGTCAGGCATCGGATCAGATTGAAGGGGCGGTGACAGTCACATGAGCGGTGGGGATGCGCATTCAACACTGCGGAGAGCTTTGGCGGGGGCGTATGGGCATGACGTTGACTGAAAAGGAAGCGCAGACACTGCGGGTGCTGGATGGGGACTTCCAGAGGGAAGTACTGGAGAAGCTGGGGCGCCTGGAGGCGAAGATGGACATGCTCGCCGGCAACGGGCAGCCGGGAAGAGTGAAGCAGGCCGAGGACCGGATCCTGGCTCTGGAACGGAACGACTTACGGCGGACCGTGATCGAAAGGCTGGTCAATGCCAGCATCGCGGTGTTCATCAGCGCGGCGATTGCGTTGCACGAGCATTGGTGGAAGTAGCGGCAGCTGCGAGCTTCTTAGCTCTTAGCGGCAGGCGAAAGGATTTTTGGGGAGGGGACAATGAATTTCTTGAATCAGTTGTTGCGGGGGATTGCGTTTATTCCGGCATTGGTGAATGGGATTGAGGAACTATTCCGGGGCAAGACGGGGCCGGAGAAAAAAGATGCGGCGATGTCGTTCCTGGAAAATGCGCTGGCGACGGTGGATGCGGTAGCGGCGCGGGAGATTGTGGATCCGGAGAAGTTCAAGGGCGGAATTTCTAAGATTATTGATGGGACGGTGGAATGTCTGAATGCGTCCACGTGGGCGAAGGGCGGAGCTCAGACGGCGGACCTCGGACCTCAGACCTCGGACGTCAGACCATAGTTGTGAAGAGGGCAAAGTCCCCACCCTGTCGCAAAGAGCGCGACAAGGGTGGGGCACCCGGCCATCAGTCTTGATCCTTGCAACGCCTCTTTCGGCCCGCTGGGGCTAGGCCCTGATCGCCAGCGACCCACGGCTTACGCCGTGGGCTGCATTCTGTCGCCGCTCCGCGGCTGCGGCCGGCGGATTGCGAGTCGGTCTAATCTAAGCCGACATCTAGCCGACTTCTTCGCTCCAAGTTTCCAGGTTCTTTTTGACTTGCGCCATGAACTGGTCGGCGACGGCGCCGTCGATGAGGCGGTGGTCATAGCCGAGGGTGAGGTGAACGACGGAGCGGATGGCGATGGAGTCGTTGCCGTCAGCGTCGGTGACGACGAGCGGCATTTTGGTGATGCCGCCGACGCCCATGATGGCGGAGTTGGGCTGGTTGATGATGGGCAGGCCGAAGACGGCGCCGAACTGGCCGGGATTAGTGATGGTGAAGGTGGAACCCTCGACGTCCTCGGGCTTGAGCTTTTTGGTGCGGGCGCGTTCGCCGAGATCGGTGATGCCGCGCTGCAGGCCGAGGAAGTTGAGGTCTCCGGCGTTCTTGAGGACGGGGACGATGAGGCCCCAGTCGAGGGCGACGGCGATGCCCATGTTGATGTTGCGGTGGTAGCGGATGTTGTCGCCTTCGATGACGGCGTTGACGATGGGCCACTGCTGAATGGCGATGATGGCGGCGCGCACGAAGAAAGGCATGAAGGTGAGGCGAACGCCGTTGCGCTGCTCGAATCCGGCTTTTTGCTTGACGCGTAGATTGACGATGCGGGTGAAATCCACTTCGTACATGCAGTGGACGTGAGCGCTGGTGCGGCGGGACTCGATCATGTGCTTAGCGATCAGTTTGCGCATCTGCGTCATGGGAACGAGATCGCCGGGAATGGGGGCGGGACGGGCGGGGACGGCGGATTGCGCGGCTGGAGCGGCGGCTGGAGCCGGTTGAGCGGAAGACGACTGGCGCTCGATGAAGGACAGGATGTCCTGCTTGGTGATGCGGCCGCCGAGTCCGGTGCCGGAGACTTCGGAAAGACGGATGCCGTGATCGCGGGCGATTTTGCGGACGAGCGGGGAAGAGCGGGCCTCTTCGTCTTCTTCGCGAGCGGCGGGAGCGGGCGCAACTGAGGGCGCGGTTTTCTTTTCTTCCTTTTTTTCGGGAGCAGCGAATTTTTCAGCGGCGGGGGCGGCAGCAGGCGCGGCTTTGGCGGGGGCGGCGGGTTTCGCGGCGGCCTCGCCATCGGCGGCGATGGTGCCTACGACGGTGTTCACGCCGACGGTGGTGCCTTCGGTGACTTTGATTTCCTGCAGAACGCCGGAGGCGGGGGCGGGGATTTCCGCGTCAACCTTGTCGGTGGAGATTTCGAACAGGGGTTCGTCGCGCTGAACCTTGTCGCCGGGCTTCTTGAGCCACTTGGTAATGGTGCCTTCGACGATGGATTCGCCCATCTGGGGCATGACGATGTCAGTTGGCATGATTCCCTTCCATGAGGCCCACGGTTGTGACGGAGGGCCAGACGCAAACGGATATTATAGCGGGTGGGTGGGGCGGAGCGGAGAGAAGGCCCGTGGGCGGGTAGTGGCTCAGTTTGAATCTCAACCCTCGTAACAGGCTTTTGAAAAAGTACTTTGCGCCAGCAGTCTGACCCCGGCGGCTAAAGCCGGCACTGGAAAATAGAGCAGGCATCGCAGCGCTGAAGCGCTGCGCCACCCAAAATCAAGCAGAAAAAGCGAAGCAAGTGCCGGGCAGTTATTTCTCCGCGGGCGGGACGTACTCCTTGGGCTTGGCGGAGCCTTCGCCGAAGAAAAACATCTCCATCTGCTTGACGATGACTTCCTGGTCTTCGCGGCGCGCGGGATTCAGGCGGTACTCGTTGAGCAGCATTTTGCAATGCTCCATCCACATGCGCCACGCTTCCTGGGAGACGTTGTCGTAGACTTTCTTTCCCAGTTCGTTGTCGAACGGAGGCTCGTCCAGCCCCGGCATTTCCTTTTTGAATTTCACACAGAAGACGGTGTGCGGCATAAGTTCCCTCAGTGACGGAGTAAGGCGGAATCTCAGTACGGCCAAAAGATTATCTTACACGGAAGGGTGGAGTTGCGGTTGGAGCCAAAAGCCGGGACCGCAAAGGGCGCTAAGAGAAGCCGCGAAGGACGCGAAGAAAGGCGGCGGGCAGCGTGGCCCCAGCGGCTAAAGCCACGGGCTTTCGGCATCTTCAGCGCAGGCCTGGAGGCCTGCTCCACCCAAGATCCGGGGCTAAGGCCCGGCGGATTCCGAGCGCTTTACGCGGCGCTGAAGCGCCGCTCTTCCACGGCTGCTCAGGCTTCCTTTGGAGACTTCAACAGAACCGGTCGCGCTCTAGAGGCCATCTGGCTCTGTTGACATCCTGAGGAGCGGAGGACAGTCGGTCCCGGGGGGACCACTGACAATAGCCCGCCAGTTCACTGGCGGGATGACTGAGCCGTACCCACCCCCTTTTAGATTCGGTCGTCCCTAACGGGACTGGTTCCCGTTGAAGGCCGGATGCCCCGGCGCTGAAGCGCCGGGCTATTCTCAGCCGTCCCTACGGGACTGGGAAATCGGTCCGATTCCG
>Ga0181536_10002988_pt1 | contig 18649 bp, 16 predicted proteins | sample PEATcosm2014_Bin_41_FD_121105 | JGI IMG/M metagenome (GOLD analysis project Ga0181536, IMG submission 121105) | Peatland microbial communities from MTU Mesocosm Facility, Houghton, MI, USA - PEATcosm2014_Bin17_60_metaG | ecosystem: Environmental > Terrestrial > Soil > Wetlands > Peat | place...
GCCAGTGGCCGCTTGATCATGTGTTCCACCTGACGGCTCTCTTCGAGGAGCTGATCACGGCGCGCGTTCAGCAGATTGAGCGCCTTGCACAGCTTGGTTTCCACCAGGATGTAGTTGCCCGTGTTCTTGCGTTCACGGGGCATGCGGTTGGCGAAGGAGATCGGAAAGACCAAGGTCTTCAGAGCTTCCTTTGCCTCGGCGAAGAGCGACATCACTGTCAGCTTGTCGCCTTTACGCATTTGCGTGTAATCGATGACCAGGTCCGAATTGGACATGGCACGAGCACACATGAAGTCTGGCTTGCCGGCGTTGACAAGCGACGCCACATAGACAAACCAGTCCAGAGTAGGCTCATACTCGATTGGCACGATCTTCACCAGTTCCTCAGGCAGGAGCTTGATCAGCTCATGCCTGGAGGGAGCGGTGAAGTTGTCAGGCACGATGAACGTCTTGGCCTGCAGGCTTTCACCGATGGTGATCCGGTGCTCGCCGGACAACAGGGTGTCCAGCCAGCCGTTGTTGATGAAGGAACCCAGGGATTCCGAATACTCGGTGAACTCCCTGAGCTGCTGTGCGAAGCAGTTGAAGTTCCACTCATCGCCGATGCCCAGCCACTTCTCGCGGTTGGTCTTGGCGAATGCGGATACCTCGCGGACTTTGACAGTCAGTTTGGGCTGAACCGGATAGTCCATCGTCTGCCACTTGGCGATGAAGGCAGGGTCCTGGATGGCGAACAAGTTGTCATCCATATCCCCACCATTCAGCTTGCCCAGCAGATCGCCGGCGTTGGCGCCGAAGAAGCACCAGCCCTGTCCCTTGGACTCCAGGAGTTCAGGAACCAGGATGTTGCAGACCAGAACCATCTCCGTTGAGTTGGTGTTGGGATTACGCCCAACGAGCACCGGGCCTTCCGGGAGATCCGGAATGCACACGGTAGGCAGCCCATCCCGCTCGCCACCGAGAGTGTCAAGCGTGAAGTCGGGCATGCCGTTGGGCATCATGACCAGTGGATTGGGTCGAGCATAGACGCGAATCGCACCCTTCAGAGGAATGCGGCCGCGGGTAATGTCCAGAGATTCCTGGAAGCCATGCTTGAAGATCCGCCGGTAGAGCACCGGCAGCGTCTTCGATTCATGCTGCAGCTTCATGGCACGCACCAGCGCCCATTCGGGCTTGGGCATATCCATGTCGCGGCGGGCAGCATCTGACACATTCACCAGGGTGGCGAAGTAGTCAGTGATGGCATCTTCGTCGTCGCCGAAGAGGATCTTGGCACGCTCGTCCATGACCTGCAGGCCATACCGTACGCAGAGGTCTTCTTCGAAGAACCCGGCATTGGTGATGGTCTGAAGATCGGTCATGAGTTCGTGCTTGCTGGTCTTCAACAGCAGCCCGATGTAGATGCGGTCACCATGAAAGACGACCTCGTCCTTGGAGCCATAGAGATAGATGTCATAATCTGCCATCCTCTCGTTTGCTGCGTAAATACCTTTGCCGAGACCGAATGGTCCGACCAGGGTTGCAGCGCACCCGTCAAAGCCGGGTAAGTTGATGACGCCAGAGCCGTCCAGAAAGGCCGTCTCCTGATCGTTGAGCAGCTTCATGTTGAAGTTGAGAATGGAGATGACTCTCCCATTCTTCAGCTTGGCCATGGTGACCTGGCCTGTCGGTACCGGATAGCTCGATACAATCTGAGCTTCCAGCATGGACTGGTGAGCAGCCATGGTACGGCGCATCCGCTTGGGCGCCTTGGGATCAGAGGAAATGAACACCCCCAGATCCTTGAGGCGCTTGACGTTGGCCGAGGCAGACACCAGGACCATGGTCCCGGTGCCATTGACATCGGCATAGACGACGCGGAAACGTTCGTCACCTTCAGTCCAGCCGTGACGGCAAAGGAACTTCGCCGTCTCAGCCATGTCCTTGCATCCGTCCTTGCCGGACGCTTCGAATGTGACGATGCCGTACCGGGCACCTTCGGGCATCAGTGCATCGAGAACCTGACGGGTCTCATGCTGCATGAAGTGCTCGTCCTTCTGGTAGAGGACAGGCTTGCCGGGATACGGTCGGCGTACACGAGTGATGATCTCTACGTCAGTTGCGTCATAGAGAATGTGGAAAGCCATTCGGCTGTCGTGGTTCCACAAGGGAACTTCGACCTCAGTCGCTTCGCTGTCAGAGTAGATGAACTCCTCTGCCGTTTGCTCATCTTCGAGACGCAATGCCTTCACGTCTTCCTCCTTGAGATGATTGTGAATTGGGCTATGGCTAAGAGCGATGATTTCGCTCAACAGGTTCTTGTCGTTAGACATGTGAATCTCCTTCCCCCTCCACGGGGTCGGTTGAGTACGGTGAATTCCAAGGTGTTCCGTATGCGGATACACCTAACTGTTAGTTCAGCTATCGAGCCTGAGACCAAGGATCAGGCGCCTGAAGGGCCTGCTCGTAATGCCATACCCTGAGAACCTCTCGGGTCTTATCGGTATGAGCAGGTTGAGTCTTCGAGTGGGCTTTCACCCACGCAGAGTTTGATTTGCAGCAACTCCACACGCAGTTAAGGCTCAGCACTGTGAGGATCATGATGATCAGTTCAGTCATATACATCTCCTTCGCTTACTAACAGTTAGATGGCACAGACGAGGATGAATACCACGACACCCAGGACGGCGGTCACTGCTGCAGGCAGCAGCTCCGGCTTGATCTCCTGGATCGTAGCCTGGATGGTTTCGTCCTCACGCAGCATGGTGATGACGGCACGAAGCTTTGAGTGTTTCACGGTGTTCTCCTTGATCCATAGGCACAGGCTTCCTGTTGCCAGTCAGTTCCTGTGCCCTGTGTATGGTGATTGAGTTGTTGAGTAGTCCTAGAGGGAGGCAGGTGTGACGGCCGTCTTCTTGGCGAAGAGGCCGGTGATGCTGGTCCACACATGCTTGGCAGCCGGGACAGCGCAGATCTGCGCAGTGCCCGCAGCATAGGCGGTCTTGTCGGTTGCATACTGCGTTGCATCCGCAACCTTGTGAATACCTTTGGAGACACGGTCACCAATGGCATGGATAGCGATGGAGCTGAATGCTCCGTTGACCATCAGGTTGAGGACGGCGATCTGTTCAGGTGTGAGCTGTTTCTTCGTGGTCATTTCATTCTCCTTGAATGGCAACATGTGAATTAGGACCGGGTGGGCTAAAACCTAACGCTTCAGCCTCCCTGTACTACTTGTCACCTGGTGCCTCCATTGCCGAAGCATTTTCAGCCTCGCGCGGAGACCCTACACGAGTTATTAAGCCCATTACTGCTTTATATATGAGTCACTTGATCGGTAATTGAGTGTAAGAAGTTTGTAGCATTCTTCTGACAGGCCGCCACGAAATTCGTTGTGGCCTCTGCGGTGAATCGGAATCCCAAGTTCTGCACAAAGTCTGAAACCTGCTCAGAATACGCAGAAAAGGCCCTCGCGTGAGGGCCTCTGTGTGCATCATGACAATGTATGAATGTAAGCTGGATTGTTGTGTTGCTCGACTCCAGTCGAGTAGACGCACGAAGGGTACAGAGCAGAGCATCTTTGGGTGAATGCAACCAGTGAGGGGATCTGCTTAAGTTCTAGTCCTCGCTGGTTTCCCTGAGTTAGTTAGAGGAGCATTCTCTACTCCGCCAGTTGGTCGTCAATCTCCGAGGATTATCCGGTTGCCGTCGATTCAGGCTGCAACCACCGTATTCTCTGGTGGCGCTCCGGGCGCGGGTGCTGCCCGCCTTACCCCTTCAACCAGGCCGCTTACCGAGCGGCCTCATGTGTGCCTTCGTTATAGCTCGCGCTACTCACACATTGCGTGACTTGGCTACGCTTTCTAATCAGCGTCCTCTATGCTCCATGACTGCATTTGACAATCACTTTCGTAGGGGCCGACAACCAGTCCGTCTGTTCGGCGCGCTGGTGCCGCGGGGCGTCTCGGTGCTGTTTTACTTGGTCCAGATGGTGCCGGGCCAATATGAGCCTCACTCCAGGCTCAGGGCGAACAGGCTGATGCCAACCCTTGCTGCCGATGTTCAGGATTATCGAGACGCTATTCCCTGCTCATCGTTTACTGCTGGCGTCCTGTCTGCCATGCGGGTCACGTTCCGCGAACTGCATCAGGGAAACACCGTCTTACTGCTCTCGACCTTGCTACGGAGGAGGCGACTATCAAAAGCCCCGTCCACGCTGAGCGCGGCGCGCGCACTTGAAGCATGGGCATTGATCTAATCCAACAACGCAGCCAAGCTAGAGACGCCAAGGAACTGTGCGGCTTGCGCTTCTGCCAACCTGTCGCATCGTGCTTTATCTGGATGGAAATAGGTTCCCGTGATGTACTGGCGCTGGATCCGATGCTTGCTGCCGATCAGATCCAGTTTCTGCCACAGGTCGCGATCGGGGAGGCGGTCGGGAAAACGCTTCCAGATCCGCGCAAACTCGGCGAGTCTCCACTCGTCGGGCCGGAATGGAATACCGTTGAGGAGGGATTCATTGTCGCTGTTCAGGAAGACATGACAGGGCTCCCGGAGAGCCTGAAGGCCCTCAATTACCGCCTGGAGTTCCATAGCGCGCATTGTCGTACACGGAGACCCACCTACGCGCTCTGAGGCGCTCTGTCCATGCCTCAAGATGCAGGCCCAAGCACCAGGGCCAAAGTTGACGTTACAGATCCCGGCGATAGTGATACTTACGTACTTCATATTTTCGATCTCCGATGTTACTGCTCCATACCAAGCACTCATGGATGAGTCGAGCGCGGTCTTACTTGGTTTTGTGTCCGGTCAGGTGCCCTGAATCCACTTGATCCACTTGTCATGAATTGTGTACAGCCCAGCCAGCGCATCTAAATCCTGCCACAGGTCCACATTGGCCAAAACGGCAACCCATTTCCATTCACCGCCGGGAGCGGATCTGTTGCCAACCCCACTCGACATGCGTCTCCGGATCTTGCAGCAAGGGGTGAATGTCAACACCCGCTGAGTCGGCCAGCGACTTGCGCTCGGCAGCCAGATAAGCCTCACGATCCCGCCAGTGCAGGCTGGCGAGGAAGTTGTCCCGTTCAGCGGAATACGCACGCCCTTCTCTATAGAGTTGAAATCTTTGCACCCAGTCAAATTCGCGCCGGCTGAGTGCGTTCATCACAACGTTGCCCACTTTGGCAATGGCGCGCAGTGCAGCACAGCGTGCTGCGATGACAAAGTCAATGATGTATTTGGTCAGCTTGAACTTGTTGGCGAGCTCCCATGCGTTGAGACGCTTCCGGGGAGAGCGGTGACGTGCGAGTTCAAATATCCGCCTCTGGGTAGCAATAGGCAGGTTGGCTGCTCGCTGTTCGAAATGCTCAATGAATTGCTTGCGGCTCTTGCAGCCGCAAGTGACTGTTGTTCCCGGCCGCACGCTCTGCGCCCGAATGGACTTGAATTCCCCGCACCGGGTGCACTCGTACCACGCCATCTGGTTGCGGTCGGCCTTGCTCCGACGCGGCGCATTGCCGTGTCGGAGAAGTTCAGTGCCTTCAATCGGGATGCCATATGCCTTACCGTTCAGTTCCAAATACTTGCCCTCAATGAAAGAGTAAAACTCAACTCCGTCTGTCCAAAGCTTCGTGAATCGATGGGGAGAAAGGCTGGAATCAGTCGCGCTTGAGCGCGCTGATCCCTCTGTTACGAGGCAGTTCAAGTCTTCTGTATTCCAACTCGAGACTGGAACTTAAATCGCTCACCGCCCTGCTAGGCAGCCTTTGTCTTTCGGGATGTGCGGATGACGCCGCGCAGCGAGGATCATCGGCACAGAAGAGTTTCGAGTATTATCAGTTAGCCTTGTGACAGCTACTCAGAACTCGACTTAATTGCTTTGAATCTGAGGCATCGACCAACGATTCTTGTGACAGCCGTGCCGGAAACTGTTCGGGACTGCTGGTTTACCAAGTGTGCGCATCTCTCAATTAGTCAGTTGGTGGCTCTCACCGCCCGGCAGGTGACCCACACCACCCTATAAGTTGCGGTTTACCTTCTTTGTCACAATTGCAGCGCTTTTGAGGTCTAGGTCCATCTAATAAAATCCTAGTATACCGTCACAATGCCGAAGTGAATAATAGCCAGTATTTATGCGCATCTTATGGAGTTCTCCACAAGCTAGGGGTGCTTGCCTGTAAGCGCAACTGGCATAACTCTTACCTGACCTCAGGGCGGCTCATGGCCGCCCCTTCGTGCATCGATCATGCTGAGGCCCTGGCCATGGTTCCCGCATATCTCCGGAACTCGTCTGCGGTAAATCTCTTGCCATGCTCAACGAATGGAAGCAATGGCAGCGAAGTTTCTGGGTACTCTCGAATCAGGGGCACAGTAGCCGGGTCCACCTCCTGGCCAGCGCGCTTGGCAAGGTACAAGCTCAGGCCGTTGATTCCACGTTCTGTGGATTTGTCGCTCGACTGCTTAAACAGGAAGGGAATCTCCTGGACCCTGCAAAGATCGTGGACTTCGGCTGCCCACGTCGTCTCCATTTTGTGCTTGGCATGAAGCGGACCGCTCATCCCGCCGGCGGCAACCCAGCTAATTCCGCTCAGGTCGATGTCGGCGACATTCTCCATGAGCGGCTCGATACTCAGGAATCGCAGGGCGCACGGGATGGACCGCAGAACATCTACCCGGTGGTATGAGCTGCGAACCCCGCAGGTCGTGCCCATCCATGCATTCGGGTATCGCATTCCATCTCCCCAATCGCTCGGGAGGCAGTGAGCGATTCGTTCCGGCCGCTTGGTGAGCAGCATGAAGTTGACATTCTGGCAGTCACGAATCACTCGCCACGCATCGGATCGCCACCGGTCGGCATCAGCATGAAAAATGTCGCTCAGAGAGCAAACGAAACAAATTGCTTGCCTGTTTGCGCTCTTTGCTCGCGCGTCAAGTTGGTACGGTGTGCGCCAAGTTTGGGTGGGAGCCAAGATGTCGAACTCTCTGCCGCAACGGCTCAGAAGCGCGTCGGCATAACAGCCGACGCACTCCGCACTCACACGATTGCAGCCTGTCCAAGGATTCCAAGTTGCGTGTGCCCAGGAGATCTTGGTGTCAATCACGCGACTTCCTCCCGTCTCTTCCGCCCGTCGAGAGTCAATTCAGACGGATGAGGCCTAATCGTGACTGTGACCGGGTCGCTCTGGCTCCAGACAGCAAACATCTCCTCTTCAAGTGCCGCGATGAGTGCTGACAACCTTTGATCTGGCTCGATGTTGGTCAGTGCGGTTCTGATCTTCATTCGGACCGAGAATCGTTGCTTCTCCTCGCGGGTCAACGGAACGAATGGGTCGTCGTGAACCTGTTCCCGCTTGTCCGGCGCCGGCATAACGAGGATATTCGATACAATCCGGTCTGCGTCGTCCGCATCAATCACATCCCGGCCGTCACCGTCCTCCCCGATTGTGGATTCGATGGCGGCTACCGCTGGGCGGTACTTGCGCTGAGACAGATCAAAGCCCTTCGTTTGTGCCGCATGGATTACGGTCTCCGGCAGACTGGCTACGCGTTCATAGTCGGTGATGATGTTTCTGACGGTTCGTTCGTCGCAGCCGATAGTTGCGGCAATTGATGCAGCCGCTGCCATCCAGCCGCGATTAGCTTTGAAATGCACTCGATATGCAGCCAAGGCTTTGCCAAGGTTGAAGCGAGTGAGACTAAACTCGTTGATGGCTTGCACGACCGCAAGCCGTGACTGAGCGATGGCCTCTTTGCCCAACGGTCCGGCGTCGATGTGCCTCGCTTCAATCTTTCTCAGCGTATCGGTCAAACTGGAAAATCTTTCCATTTTGGCCTGGGTCTTGCTGAACGCCTCTCCATGCTCACCCGGCTCGCCGGATCGGGTGTCTGCGGTCTCCGCCCGCGGAGGGGGTTCTGGCCCGATGTCCCAAAAGTTCGCAAAACCACCTTGGTTCGCCTCAATGCCAATCACGACCAGTTCCGTGTCCTTGCCGCATGGCTCTTGCTCGATACTCAGCGCTGCGCCGTGCGCATGACGTTCGTTGTCGTTGGACTCACTCCAGGGAATTTCAGTCTCAACCCGGTCCTGTTCCGCTGCTTGGTCGAGCAACGCTTCGAGTGTTTGGAGTTCCTCTTCGGAGGGGTCCATCCACTCCTCCAGATCGAGGGTGGCAGTGTTCCTGCCACCCATCTCATCAGCGCCGTCCAGTACTTCGAGGAGGGCGTTCATGCTGCTCTCCGTTCCTGTTCGGCGTAAACCGGGCCGAAGTGGTTGCTCGCGGCATACCGCTTAAGGCTGGCCGCCGTGATCAGCGTTTTGCGCCCGATCTTGCGAGTCTCGAACTCGCGCTTCGCAAGCGCGTAGTCCACAGTCCGGACCGAAACTGAAAGCGCATACGCGGCGCTTTTACGGTCATAAAGCATCTTTTCGACGCCGGTCACAGCAGGCGTGGATGTACCTTGATTCCTACTCATCGCAATTTCCTGATATTGGGATCGCTGGTCAGGCCCCAGCGCGAGGGCGGCCTTTCGGCTCTAGTCTTGTATGTGTTTGTGGCCGGGTCTTGGATTCCCGGCGGAATCGCTTCCGGCCATTGCCTTTTGGCGATTCTCTTATCTAGTCCCTCGGCGATTGGTGAGGGCTCAACCTGTTTACCGGATATTGCCTCCGGCAGATTGATCATACACCTGCGGTCTGCGGTTTTTGTGATGGCTGTCACAGGTCTGTGTGACAAGTGAGAAAGCATCTTTGTACATGTTGCGGACGAGACCGATCTTTTGTCGCGCGCCATTGTGATACGGTGGCGGTGGCTGTCAAAAACAGCCACTGCATGATGTGGTTTGATTGCAATACAATACCTATGTCTGATTTAAGTCAGAAAGGCAAAGGCAAATGGCGAGAGATGAGAAAACGAGAGGTGTCTGGGAGCGAGTGCCAGGGAGCGGGGTCTGGTGGATTATTTACTACGACGCAGAACGGAAACGCAGGCGGGAGAAGATTGGCAGGAAGAGTGACGCGATTGCCGCCTACACCCAGCGTAAGGCAGCTGCGATCGCGGGGAAGAAGATTGAGCGACCCATTCGCGAGCGAGAACTGACCTTCAAGGAATTCGCCGAGAACGCCTTGGCGTATTCGGGCGAACACAAGGCTAGCGGGAACGATGATCCAACAAAGATAGCTATTCTCGTGACGGAGTTCGGTGATCGGCCGGCATCCTCGCTGACCCAACAGGAACTCGCGAAGTTCCTGGACAGCCGCGGCCGAAGCCCGGCCACGTTCAACCGCTATCGGGCGACTTTATCGATGATCTACCGCGAGGCCATCCGAATGGGTTGGACGGAGCGGAACCCGGCGCGGTTGATTGAAGCCAAGAAGGAGAACAATGCCAGAATCAGGTTCCTGTCAGATGACGAGGAGAACCGGTTACGGAATGTGATTAAGACCATGACGCAACCCGAGCAATATCTCAATGAATTCGAGATTGCGCTGCACACCGGGATGCGAAAGTCGGAACAGTTTAGCCTGGATTGGAAGCAGGTAGATCTGAAGGAACGGCGTCTTAACCTGCTCAAGACGAAGAATGGCGAAATGCGAATGATTCCGCTCAACTCGACTGCCGTTGCCGCTTTCGAGCGACAGAAGTTGATTTCGGGAAGGTCGCCCAAGGTGTTCATCACGGGAGCCGGTAAACCGTTCGGACCGGACGCGCTTCGGCACTGGTTTGACGACGCCATAGATGAGGCGGAAGTGGAGGACTTTACATGGCACTGCCTGCGCCACACCTTCTGCAGCCGGCTGATACAGGCAGGCGTGTCACTCAAGGTCGCGCAGGAACTCATGGGACACAAGACAATAGCCATGACTGCCCGCTATGCGCATTTGGCGCCGGGACATCTCCAGAGCGCCGTGGAAATGATCGCCGGAAAACAGCCGCCAACCACCACCACCAAAACAGCCACCAGCCACCAGTAGAGAGCAACAGCCACCGGTACAGCCACCAACGCAAGAATTGGCCACCCGCTGCGGGTAGCCCGTCTTGTTTAAGATTCCGGTATTACATTGATTCAACACTGTTTATATGGCGGAGAGGGAGGGATTCGAACCCCCGATAGCCTTGCGACTATGTCTGATTTCGAGTCAGGTGCATTCAACCGGGCTCTGCCACCTCTCCCCGTTTTAACTACACTGTTCTTTCCCCAACTTTCATCGAGTATGGACGCATTCCGTATCTCCGCGCCAGACCTTGAGAATGTCAACCCCCGATTTAATGGCCAACTCGCCGAACGACTCGGTCAGATGGCGCCTCCTTGCGAATGCCGGACGACAGGGGACGAAAATACGACCTCACCTAACCAGTCTACCGGCAAATGCGCGACGGTTGCAATGCCCGGTGGTCTTGTCGAGGCCGGACTCGTTTCAGGCAGCGGGGACGAACGTCGGGGAGTTGACCCTGCCTGCGGTGCCGGCCGGGGGTAAAATTACAGGTTCCGGCACGGTCAACTCTCAGCGCCTTCGGCCCGGTTGATGTACCTTTGACTTTTGGCCTTGTTCGCGCCGAATCTATGAACCGAACCGGCGCGTGGAGTCGCACCCCTGCCGGATGCGGCATTTGCGGCGCGGCTGGCAGGAAGAGTTGGGGAGCACGGTTTCCTATGATGGAATTTCATATTTCCCGGAATGCGCGTGAACGATACCAGTTTGCGGAATCTCTTTTTTCTTATGCGGGGAACGTCGTCTTCGCGAATATGGCCGCGTGCCGCGAGTTAGCGCACCGCATGAACTTGGTGCGCGATGTCGAACGGCATCCGGAGCAGGCTGTTCATGCCGGCCAACTCTACGCGATGGGACTGATCGACGAGGCCAGCCACGTGCTGATGGCGCGCTACCGCGAACAGTTCGACCCCGCGGTGATGACCTCGGCTCTCGACTTTTTCTCCGCGCAGGTGGGCGAAGAGGCGCTGGATACGATGCTGCTCACCTTTGTCGAGCAGTTTCCGGGGATTAGCGTGATGCGCGGGCTGGAGACGCCCCAGCAATGGCTGGCTGGCCAAACCGGCGGCACTCCCCACCGGGCTGCCGCGCTCGAAGAGTTGCTGCTGCTGTGGACCGCCAACCGCAACGAAGCCTTTCAGCCCTTTGAGGAGCTTTTTGAAGAAAAGACCCTGGCCGAGAAGACCGTTTATCGCCAAGTGACGAAGCAGTTGCCGGAGTACTTTGCCACCCGCCCACTGATTCCGCTGCCCGACTCCAAGCCGCTCAACCTGCTTGACCTGCTGCGCGCCCCGGCCGTTGGGTCGCCCCGCTCACTCAGCGAGCAACTTGCCATCATTCGGAAGCTCTGGAAGCCGCTGCTCGGCGATAGCATGGAGCATTTGCTGGCCATCGCCACGGAGATTCTTCATGAAGAAGAACTGGCCATCTGGATGCAATTCAACCCTCCTGCCGCGCAGGCGCGCGAGGCCGCGCGACGGCATAGGGAGAGCGGCCGGCAGCAGTGGCCATCGGTGGTTAGCCACGCCGAGGTGCCGGTCTTCGGCGACCCGGCGCATGAATACGAGAAGTTCAGCGCGGATACGGCCTGGATGCCCACCGCGGTGCTCATCGCTAAGAGCACGTATGTGTGGCTGGCGCAGATGAGCCGGCAATATGGCCGCCGCATCGCGCGCCTCGACGAGATTCCCGACGAGGAGCTAGCAACGCTGGCCCGCCGCGGACTCAACTCGCTATGGCTGATCGGCGTCTGGGAGCGCAGCCGCGCCTCCAAAACCATAAAACTGCTCTGCGGCAACTCGGATGCAGTGGCTTCGGCCTACTCGCTCTTCGACTACACAATCGCCGAGGACCTGGGCGGCGAAGCGGCTTACATCCACCTGCGCGACCGCGCCTACGCGCACGGCATTCGACTGGCCAGCGATATGGTGCCGAATCACATGGGCATCGACTCGCCCTGGGTGATCGAGCACCCGGATTGGTTCATCTCCCGCCAGGAGGCGCCCTATCCCGCCTATAGCTTCAACGGTCCCGATCTTTCCCACGATGGCCGCGTCGAGATAAAAATTGAGGATCACTACTTCGAGCAGTCCGACGCCGCCGTGGTCTTCCGCCGCCGCGACCGACAGAGCGGCGAGACTCGCTACATCTACCACGGCAACGACGGCACCAGCTTTCCCTGGAACGATACGGCGCAACTCGACTACCTGAATCCAGCGGTGCGCGAGCAGGTGATCCAGACCATCCTCCGTGTGGCGCGGCTGTTTCCAGTCATTCGCTTCGATGCCGCGATGACCTTGGCCAAGCGGCACTTTCACCGGCTCTGGTTTCCCGGTCCCGGAACCAGCGGCGCCATTCCCTCTCGCGCCGAGTACGGCATGAGCCTGGCTGAATTCAATCGCTGCATGCCGCATGAGTTCTGGCGCGAGGTGGTGGACCGCGTGGCCGCCGAAGTCCCCGGCACACTGCTCCTGGCCGAAGCTTTCTGGCTCATGGAGGGTTACTTCGTTCGCACCCTCGGAATGCACCGCGTCTATAACAGCGCCTTCATGATTATGCTGCGCGACGAGGACAACGCCAAGTATCGCGAAGTTATCAAGAAGACCATCGAGTTCGATCCCGAGATACTTGAGCGCTATGTCAACTTCATGAGCAATCCGGACGAGCGCACGGCCATCGATCAATTTGGCAAGGGCGACAAATGCTTCGGCGTGGCCGCGATGATGGCTACTTTGCCCGGCCTGCCCATGTTCGGCCACGGCCAGATTGAGGGTTTCACCGAGAAGTATGGCATGGAGTACCAGAGGCCCCGCTACGACGAGAACGCCGATCACTGGATGGTCGAGCGCCACGAGCGCGAAATTGCACCCTTGTTGCAGCGCCGCTGGCTCTTTGCCGAAAGCAGCAACTTCCTGCTCTACGATTTCTTCACGGACGCAGGCAAGGTGGACGAGAACGTCTTTGCCTACTCGAACCACAAGGAGAGCGAACAGGCTCTGGTGGTTTATCACAACCGCTACGGAACTACGCACGGCACCATCGACTTCTCCGCCGCCTACGCCGACAAAGGCTCCGGGCAGCTTCGCCAGCAAAGGCTTCGGGAGGGTCTCGGCCTGAATGCCGGTCCCGCTACCGTCTTCGCATGGCGCGACTCGCTCACCAACCTCGAATACCTGCGCCGGAGTAACGATCTCGCCGAGCGCGGCCTCACCCTCGATCTGCGCGCCTTTCAGTGCCACGTCTTCCTCGACTGGCGGGAGCTTTACTCCACCGCCGAGCAACCCTGGGACCGGCTCTCCGATCAGCTTAATGGGCGCGGCGTTCCCAGCCTGGACGATGCGCTGGTGAATCTGGAGTTGCGGCCCGTGCATGATGCGCTTCGCCAACTGCTCGAACCAGCTACCGTGCGTCTGCTGGCCGATCTGGCCGAGCATCCTCGCGCCCTCGGAAAAGATGCGAAGACCGAGCAGGAGCGCGGCGAATTCTTTGAGCAAGCATGGGAGCGCTGCCAGAGATTTCTGTTTGCGGGTCAGGCCGCCTATCGGTCGCGCCTGGGCAGCGTGGCCGGCGCGGACCAGCCGGCCAACCCCGAATTGCTTGCTCCGGTCTTCCGCCAGCGTCTGCGCGCGGCCCTGCGCATTCCCACGATTGAAGCGCTTTTCCCGGCTCCGTGGACCGCTGCCGCTCGCCGTATGTTGCCCAGCCCAAGCCCGCAGTTCACCGCCACGGCCATGTGGGGACCGGTGCTCGGCTGGTGCGCGCTGGAGTTGCTGGCCGAATCGCTCGACGTGGAGAACCCGGAGCGCGCGGCCCTGGACCTCTTCGACCGTCTGCGCCTGCGCGAGCCCTTCGCTCAGGCCTTCACCGCTCTCGGCTTCGAGGACGAGGAAGGCTGGCGCGTCGCCGCCCGCATCAAGGTTGTGCTGCTCACCGGTGCCGGCATCGGCAAGCCGGCTGAAGCTCCCGCAAGCGAACCGGCAGCCGTCAGCGACGAAAAGGTTGCGCTCGCCCCTGCCTTGTGGCTTGACCCGGATGTGCGCTGGCTGACCGGCGTTAACCAAGCTCAGGGCCACGATTACCTGCTTCGCGAGCCGTATGAGGAACTGCTCTGGTGGATGCTCATGCCCGCGCTATTGCGTCTGGCAGGCGAGGCCGCGCCCAGCCGCAAGGCAGTCGAGCGGATGAGCCGCACCGTCGCCGAAGCCCTGGCGACAGCCGAGGCCGCCGGCTACCGGATCGACGCGCTGCTCGGCACAGTCTCCGCAACCGATGCCGAAGACGCGTCTGAACCGGCAGTCGAAGTACAGCCAGCCGAACCGGAACAGGGAGAAGTGGAAAGTTCAGTTGGATGAAGACTTTCTCCGCGTTTGACCGCGTCTGGTAGTCGCTGCTTGTGCAGCGTCCGCCATGTTACCTTGTTCGCATGGATTCCAGTTCTTTTTGTCCGCGCTGCGGTTCTTTAACGTCCGGCGTCTCTTGCCCTTATTGCGGCGCTCCCAGTACGCTCTCAGCGCAGACCGGCGCCGCATCGAACGGATCGCGGGTACTCAGAGGATGGCTGATTGCAGGTGCAATTTATTTGGTTGTCTGTGTCGCCCTTCTAGTATTTCTTGGCCATCACCTGATGCAGAAGGCCAAGGAGCGCGAGGCCTGGAATCGCGCGCATCCATCCACAGGTCAAACTTTGAAACGAACCGTTGCCGCTCGCCACGACGGCCCCGTCGCCCGCATCGATGTGCTAAAGGGCAATGGTCGCATCTATCTCGTCCAGATGGGCGATCACAAGGCCCCTTATGCGCTCGACAACTTCGAGCAGTGGCTGCGCTCGAAGTATTCGCTGGACGTGCAGGTGCTTCCAGCAATGGCCATAGATCAATCCGCCTGGGATTCCGAGCGCAAGCAGTATGTCGCCGAGTTGCTTTATGCGCAGATCAAGCGCGAACATCCCGATCTGGCGGCAAACCCAAACGTCTACCTCATCGGCTTCACCGATGCCGATATGTATTCTGTCAATCTCAAATGGCGCTCCTCTTTCACACAGCGCGATTTGCAGCGCGCCGCGATTATCTCGGCCGATGGAATGCAGGACAATCTAGTGCAACGGCTCATTGAGGATGCAAGCGCCGCCAATCGGCATTTCCAAGCACGTCTGCGGCGCATTCTCCTGAAAGATGTTGCTGTGCTCTACTGGCATCTGCCACTGAACAACGACCCAACCAGCCTGCTTCACCAGACGCTCGATCCCGACCTGCCGGTGGAAGACATCTACGAATCCGACCTTGATCCTGCCCGCACAGCCAGCGGCGAATATTTGAGCAATCCATCCATTGCCTTCAGCTATTCGACAAAGGACGGCATCAAACCCATGCCAGGCGCCACGATTCGAGAGTGTGATTGCGATAATATACCCGTGCTTGATGAGTCCATGGAACTTTTCGAGGTTTCACTGGGTACGGGCTTGCTCATTGACAAGCACACCGATTTCAGTCTGCCGGATTCAGTTCCGATTCAGTTCCAGCGCGTCACCCGCGACGGCTGGAGCGGTTCGAATCCATTCGGCATCAGCGGCACCGACAATTACGACGAATACCTCTGGTCGAAAAACAATATCCAGATATCCGTTATTTATGCCGACGGTGGACGGACGGAACTGGTGCGCGTTCCTCGATGGTTGCCCATCGTGTCGCTCGTCAAATATGTAGATGCCGACTACTCTGGAAAGTATTATAAAATGCGATGGCGCTCCAGCCCATTCGAACACTATGATCTGAAGCGGTACGACGGCGAGGTTAAGACTTATCTTCCATGCAATAGTACGAAGATTATGTGTTACCTGACCGGCTATCGCAACGCCCAAGGGCAGGAACTCAAGTTCGAGCGCGACGGCAGCCGCAAACTTACTCGGCTAACTTCACCCAACAATAGTTGGCTGCGCTTAAGTTATGGGCCAAGCGGCCACATAGCCGAAATCGACGACAGCCGCGGGCGCGCGGTGCGCTACGGCTATGACCGGCAAAACCGGCTCATCAGCGTCACCTATCCATCCGGCGAGGTCTTCCATTACGAGTACGACGGCACGCAACACCTGCTGACTTTCAGCGTTGCACCGGATGCGAAGACCGCGCCGCGCCTACTGTTGAGCAACGAATACGAGAACGGCAGGATTGCGAAGCAGACCTTCGCCGATGGAGCTACATATCTGTACAACTACACTTCGGCAAGCGACGGTTCAATCAGTGCCGCCAGCGTCCACACTCCAGACGGCAAGATATTCAACATCAATCTCGGCTACGGGTACGCGTCGGTGCGCGAGCAGGATGCACAGACAAGTAATCCTGGAGGCCAGCCGGTTTCCAGGTGACGAACAATCCAAAGTCCGCTTATGTCCTCTGCTGGAAGTCTATCTCAACCTTGGCTGGCCGCATGAAGCTGACTGAATGCGTTCAGTCGGACCCTCCCAAGAACGTCTAGCAATGAGAGCTGCCGTGACTGACCGGGTACGCAAGCATCGTGAATCGCTTGCGCGCCTCCAGCCGGCGTTCGACCCGTTCATGCTTATGCGTCGAGCAGTTATCGCAGATCGGGTGGATTTCCTTTCCGGCGGGAACCGTCCGGTCGATCATGCGCAGAAATTTCGGACGCTCCCGATGGCGGTGCTTCTGCCGGCATAGGTCGTAGACCTCGCCATTGGCGGTGATGAGCGCGGCAAACAGGGTGGTCGCGTTGTTGCGTTTGTAGTCATGCGTCATAGTTTGGCCGCTCCCCTTTGTGAGCGGCAAGTCGGGCTGAGCGCGATCCGGCGTTTTCTCGTCCACCGATAACATCAGCGCCTGCTTCGGCGGGTTGAAGTAAGTATCCTCCGGCAAAGCCGAAGAATACGTACTCAGAGCCGGGCGCCTCACCCATGCGAAGTTGTCGCACGGGCGGGAAACCGCAAACCTCAATGCAGCCTCGTTCCGTAACACTACAGTTGTATTTCTTTCAAGTCCAAGAAAAACGATAAAGGCCCGGGCCTGAAGGCCCCGCAAATTCGCTCTCTTTCTGGTGGCTAGAGCGGAACCAAAGTTGCTATATCCCTGTTTTAGGGGATGCGGTATTTTGTCTTGGCGATTCCCGCAAAGACTTGACGATGGCAAAACCCTACTCGGACGATTTGCGCTCTAAGCTTCTTCAAGCCTATGAGGCCGGAACTAGAGCATACTTGATATAAGTGTTAACACATATATGGGTGCCCCACCTTCGCCGCGTCTTTGTTTTGCGGCTAGGGTGGGAGACCGCAGATGCCAGATCGTATGCAGATGGGTCGAAAACGCTCTGGTAGCCTACATAAATTGGCGGTGCAGTTCCATGTCGGTTGGGGGTATGTCAAGAAGATTCGAGCCCAACAACTGTGCACCGGTGAGAAGAAGCGGCCGATGCAACTGCGTCATGGCCCAGTCAGCCGGATGAATGCAGACGTTCAGGCGAAGTTATGCGGCTGGCTGCGCGTGCAACCAAATTTGACCGAGGCTGAGTTATGCGACCGCCGGACGGGCACGGGCGTCCAGGCCTCCAAAAACCGGGTTGGGCAAGTGCTTCGGCAGATGGGTGAGCGACGTAAAAAACTCTGCACGCCGCCGAGCGCGACATGGAGGCCAACCTCAAGCGGCGCGAAGAATTCCTCGCCACCGTCGTCGCGATCCAGCCGGAGAGACTGATTTTATTGGACGAAAGCGGAGTTACCATTTCGATGACCCGGCAGGGGGGCGGGCGCCGAAGGGCGAGCGCATCGACGAAGCTACGCCCCTGAGCCACTGGGAGGTGCCGACCACGCTGGGGCCATGAGTTTGCGTGGCATCTACGCGGCGATGACCGTTAACGCGGCCATCGACGGCGATGTCTTCCGGGCCTATGTCGAACAAGTGTTATGCGCGGCACTGAAGCCGGGCGACGCGGTGGCGATGGATAACTTGTCGGAGCACAAGGTGGCGGGGATACGCGAGCGGATTGAAGCCTGCGGCGCGCAACTGCTCTATCTGCCGCCCTACTCGCCGGAGCTGCATTCGATCGAGAAGGCCTGGTCCAAGTTCAAGAAGTTACTGCGCGACGCCAAAGCGCGCAGCCAAGAAACTCTCGATCAGGCCATCACCGATGCGCTCAAGACCATCACCGCCGCCAACGCCGCAGCGCCGCCGATTCGTACAGCGCGTCCTCGGCCGCCGGGTCGTAGAGCGTGAACCGCCGCTGCAAAAAATACACGCGTGGCATGATAGAAAGCCCCACCCCCTTCGACTGCGCTCAGGGCAAGCTTTTGCCGGCCCACTTCGCCCTTTGAGTAATGCGGCTCTACCGGCGCCAGTAACTCCGCCCAAGGCATCGCCGCGTCCATCTCATCGAGAAACCGCTCCCGCCGCGTCCTCTTCGAGTAACGTTGAAACTCCGCCCGATGGGCCAAGGTCATCTGTTGCATGCGCGATCCGCTCCCTAACTCCACATTGCCAGCGCCAGTTGTGGATTCGGGAGTTTTTCAGAGGTTTTCTAAAACAAGACTCTATTGCAATCAAGCATTCCCTCCGGCTAAAGCCCCACGTCGATTATGCAGACTTTTCGGCACGGCTATAGCCGTGCCCTTTCAAAAACTTTGACTTAAGCGGAGGTTCCACAGGCCCATCGTCGCCGACCGTATCGGAAATAGCTTAC